>Ga0182014_10001479_pt1 | contig 31213 bp, 26 predicted proteins | sample 612S2DmetaG_FD_120489 | JGI IMG/M metagenome (GOLD analysis project Ga0182014, IMG submission 120489) | Permafrost microbial communities from Stordalen Mire, Sweden - 612S2D metaG | ecosystem: Environmental > Terrestrial > Soil > Wetlands > Permafrost | place: Sweden: Stordalen | collected... | reverse complement strand
TCCAACAGGAGTAACTGGAGCTACTGGTCCAACAGGAGTAACTGGAGCTACTGGTCCAACAGGAGTAACTGGAGCTACTGGTCCAACAGGAGTAACTGGAGCTACTGGTCCAACAGGAGTAACAGGTTCAACTGGTCCCACTGGAGTAACTGGAGCTACTGGAGCTACTGGTCCCACTGGAGCTACTGGTCCCACTGGAGCTACTGGTCCCACTGGAGCTACTGGTCCCACTGGAGCTACTGGTCCTACTGGAGCTACTGGTATTACAGGTAGTACAGGTCCAACTGGTATTACAGGTCCTACTGGTCCAGTAGCTCCAACAGGTCCATTCGTCTTCGATGGTTCTGTCGTTAGATATAATTTTAGTGTAGTAAATCCAGATAGTACATTTGTTATTGCATCTACTACTACTGACATTGCTACTGGTGCCACACCTACGAGAATGTTTTTTACTTACCCAGAAGGTGCTTTCAGAGCTGGTACAGCAGGAACAACTGCATGGGACACTGGTAATAGAGGTATTGATAGTACCGCTTTTGGTGATGAAACAAGGGCAGCTGCTCGTGACTCCTTTGCTACAGGTAGTACCAATAATGTCGATTCCACTTCTAATCGATCATCTATTCTTGGTGGTAATTCATCTAACATATTTGGATCACCAGATTCTTCTATCTTAGGATCGATCAATAGTAATATCAGTGGTTCAACTAATTCAATAATAGCAGCCGACAAAGGTAGTACCGTCAATAGTTCAACTGGATCAGGAACAATAGGAGGATCAGCTAATGGAGTAACAGGAAGTCAGAGTTCTCTTATGTTAGCATCTAATAGTTCGATCATAGTAAATAGTATTTCATCTTCTATCCTTGCCTCTATTGGAACAGATATGGTAAGTGGATCCGCTGCCAGTGCTATTAGTTCAAGTGGTGCAACAGTTAATCTCTCTAATTTCTCCAATGTTATGTCATCTAACAGTTCAAATATTGTTGCTGGATCTATTTATTCAGAGATAGTATCATCATCTGGATGTACCATTAATAACTCTACTGAGTCTTTTGTCGCAAGTAGTTCGGGTGATTCTATATTAGGACTTTCATCTAACGTAGTTATTCTTGGTTCAACCGGTGATAGTATGACAGGTAGTTCACAATCAGGAATTTATAATAGTAATAATGCTACATTAATCAATTCGACCAATGTTAGTATATTGGATGGTATGACTGGCTATGTTAAAGGAAGTACAGTTTGTTTCATTATCTCTGATACCGGAAGTACTATCAATTCGAGTAATGTATCAGGTTCCATGGGTGGAATAGATAACCAAATAATATCTTCAGTAAGAAGTCTTACCGTGGGAACGTCTGGAGGATTTGTTTCTGGTTGTTCAGGAGGTGGCATATATCAATCTAATACAACTATTATGACATCATGCTTTGTTTCTGCTATAATTGCATCCCAAGGTTCAACCATGACAAATAATATAGCTGGATTTATTGCAGCTGATGCAGGAAGTATTGTTAATAATTCTCCAAGAAGTGGTTCCCTTTTCGGAGTGTCAAATGGTGTAACTGGAGGATCAGATGTTTCTATAATATCTAGTGTAAGTTGTATTGTAAACGCTACTAATCCTGGAAACGCCTATAATTCAATCATTGGTTCTAGTGGTTGTAATATATCACAATCCGATTATTCATCTTTTATTTCTTCCATTCATAGTAGTGTTTCTAATTCTGCTAATACTGATAATTTGGCTTCTCAAGGATGTACGTCGATCGATTGTTCTTTCTGTGATATTATTTCTTCCATATTCAGTAGTATGAACAACAACCAATTTTGCGATATAACCGCTACTACTGGTTCTTATATAGTTAATAGCGGTACATGCGTCATTGAAGCTGGTTCTTCATGTATTGCTAATGGATGTGATGATTGTTCTATCAACTCTTCTCAAACATGTGGAATGACTGCTTCATTCGCATGTTTTGTCCAGGGTAGTCTTCAAAGTGATATCTTAAATTGTCAGCAATGTATCATATCTGGATCATCTGGATGCACCGGAAATACATCGTTTTTATCTGGAATATATGCTTCTCAGGCATCAAATATTTACACATCCACACAATGTGGAGTAATAGGAAGTTTTACCAGTGCAGTTACTACATCAACCAGTACTGTTCTGGCCGGACAAAATGGTTTTAGTTCTAGTGCAGGTTCAACTGGTTGTTTCATCGGAGGCGGTCAAAATAATAGTGTTTCGGCTTCCAGCTTTTCCTCTATCTTAGGATCTCAAAATATTTCATTAACTGATTGTACTATGTGTAATGTATCTGGTTGTGCTTCTTCGGTAGTGAACTCCAGTTTTAATTGTGACATATCTGGTGGTAGTATTATTGATATTGTCTCAGGAACAAATGATTTCTGCGGAGGTGGTAACAATAATAGTTTGGGAGGAACCAACTCTGTTATTCTTGGTGGTCTAAGTAACTTTGTAAATTCAACGTCTATAAACTCTGGTGTGTTTTGTGGTGTATCTAATGCAGTAATAGGAGCAACATCCTCTTTTGTCATTGGTGGTAAGAATAATAGTGTAGTATCTCCTAATTCTGGTGTCCTCGGTGGTACCGGTAATACAGTCAATGCAGTTAATTCTTTCGCTATTGGTATGACTGGTATTAATCTTACGCAAAATAATACTACCGCTATGTTTAACATGTGGAATAGTGGTTCATTACAAACTAAGGCTAAAGTGACTGTAGCTTCCGGAACCATTTACAATGCCTTATTTTCTGACCACATTATACTTTGCAACCCAACAACTAGTTCTATTACAGTAAATCTACCCAATGTTATAACAACGCCTGGTTATGATGGTCTGAGATACAATATCAAGGATATTGCTAATAATGCCGCAACAGCTATAATTAAGATTATAGCAACAGGTAGTGGTACTACAATAAATGGTCCTAATATTACTCCACCATATAATAATACAGGCACAACTCTTACGATAAATGTTAATTCGGGTGGTGTTGATTTGATATACGACGCAGCTTCAAATGTATGGTATATTCTCTCTCTTGTAAGATAGACTTTCTCTACATAATATATCATCATGATATATTATACTTAAATACCGACAAATTCTTCCATACTACCATATGCTATTTTATTGTGGTATGGAAGAGTGTGTTACTACATATTAATTATGATTATTATCTTTAATTATTATAGCTTATATTCTCAGAACTATAATAAATAATAAATAATAAATAAATCTTTATTACTTCTGATAAACAAACATACCATACATTATATTGGCTTCTGATGATTCATATGAATTATCCCGTACGAAACAATGAATTTATATTATTAATACAATCTATTTAGTTTATATTATTAATACAATCTATTTAGTTTATATTATTAATACAATCTATTTAGTTTGTATTAATTGTTTTTTATTGTATCTTGAGAATTGGTTTCCTATTTGACACTGATTTACCCAATAAATCGCTGGTTAATGGACCACTTCCTACCTGTGCTGATGAAGTACCTGGTATATTAACTACATTAGTCTCTGCTAACTTAGCACCTCTCCAATATCCTTGATCTAATTTACCCCATCTTATAATAAGTTCAGCCTTAACGACTTTTCTATCTGGCGGTTTAGTTGCTGGAAAACTACTTCTGAACCATTCTTTGAATGAAGTATATACTTCATTCAATCCTAATTTAACTGTGTGATCTTGTTTACCATTCTCATCAAGAGCTGGTCTTATTCTATCTCCAGTAAATTGGTAATAGAAATCATTATCTTTCCAATAAGCTTCCGTTGTCTCTTTAATTATTTGCGGATCGATTAATCCTTCCTTAATATAAATAGGAAAATACTCTACGAGTACCCATAAAAATGCTGGTGCAAGTTTAGCTATCTTATCCTCAAAGAATGGATCTTTCTTAAAAAGTTTCTTACTATATTGTTCCTCAATATTATCAGGAGGATTGTCAACCCAAGTAGAGAGATAGGGAAATAACTTAGTTCTATTCTTTGCAGCCTTATCTGCATTAATAATAGTAGGAACAACATTACAAATGAGGACCAATTTGAATGCTGCTTGAACATCACCACCATTATCATTTAGTAGACGAGCGAAAAACGAATCACCTCCAGTATAATGCTTGAGAACGTCTTTTCTTATTGGATCTCCCTCGTCTGGTTCCTCAACAAATCCTATTCTCGCACATCTTGCACGAGCTAATTCTGGAGTTGGAGCTGAACTTTGTGTTCTCTTACCAGTAATAAGAGTAGTAGGAAACTTAATACAATAAGAACCAAGTGTTGCCTCGAATAACTTAACAATCATACTCTTAGAGTTATCACCGTTATCTCCCGTAAAGATAGCAAAGATTTTATCAGAGTTTCTACCTCTGAGACACGAACTAGAAAATTTAAGGAAATGTCTTAACAATGCCTTATCAGTAAAAACTTGTCCTAACCATTGCATCAATTCTTTTACTACTGGACATTCCCAAGAATAATCATTACGATACATTACCCATGTTGATTTAGAAATAAAGTCTTCAGGTTTTCCCTTTCTTACTGACAATTTACCATTACAAACTTCGAAAACACAATCATAATTCCCAAGGATATTAAGATTGCTATCCAAAATAGATATAAATTTTGGATGATGAAATTGCTCAACAAGTTCCTTCATAATGTTACTCTTGAATGTTACTGTCTTTAATTTCGAAATTAGTTGAGTGATTTTCTTCATATTGAGTTCTGCATTATTACGAAAAGCTTCATCTGTGGTACTCTCAATCTTCTTACTTAGTTGTGTTCGATAATTCTCAAAGAGTTTGAGAAATGTGCCACTAAGTCCTTTTCTTAACTTGATTCCTTGTTCATCTTCTACCCATCTATTATCATCAAAATAATACCATTTCGTCTTATTACCGGATGTGCAACAAACATAGCTTAGCCAGAATACACGATATACAGCGAGTGCGACATCAGAATGAAGCGATGTAATAGCTTTACCCATCGCTTCTTGATACCATCTACCATGCCATTCACTATATCGATTACCATCATCTTCTTGAGCATACCAACCAATTGTCTTAACTGTTATATTAGTGTTGATAAAAGAGTAATACTTCTCTTTGTAATCATGGATGTCGATGCTCGGATTATGTTTCTGAAGATAGCCGCACCATATTTTCATTCCAATTGAATTACCACCAGCAGCATTGTAAAGAGCTCTTCCGATATCTAAAATATAATTCTCTGTTTGAAATCTTGATGGACTGAGAATAGGTAATAAACTTTCAGCCATTCCTAAATCGCTGTCATCATTTATCTTGTGTGCACCATTAGAGTTAGGATTATTATAATTATCAGCGTATTGTTTCGTCTTCTCGCTATTTGGGTTGTTCTTCAAAACAGTAACAGAGACACAATAATTGATGGAAAGATACAGTGGTAACCAGAATTCTGCTGTTTTACTAGAAGTAAAGAGAGTGCTAGGAATTAACTGTTGTTGAGAATGAAGATGGTGTTCATGCATGAATATCTTCGATAATTCACATTTATGTATGATGATATCAGATTCATTATCATCATCAGGAAGAAGATCAGGATTAATATAAGGATAAATATCTTTGAAGATCATCTTTGGAATATTTGGAGCTGATTCACTTCCATACATCAGAACGGGTTCAGTTACTGAGACATCACTTATAATTGTTTCCCAATCGCCTAATGGTTGATGATCAAGTATCTTTAACACATTACGAGCTCTCAATAGACTAATAACTTTAGGTTTTATCAATGAAGTTTGTAATCCTGCTTCAACACAACAATAAGAAAATTGCAGTCTTATTTTAGTAACAAGCTGTTCATTATCATCCTTCCAAATATCTTCTGATTCTAACAAACAGCATATTAGTTCACAAAAGTTATTCTCATCGGTTATTACAAAATTATCGATGATAACCTGTTGATAACAACAGATGAGTATATGAATGAATGAATCACAATATGGTTCACCTTCCATCCCTTTGTCAAATCGAAGAGTACATTCTACAATAATTGGCATAACATCCTTAGGTTTCTCTGCTAAACAGAGATTACTATTTGGTCTAGTTTCAACCAAATCACAATATCCTAACCAAAATCGTGGTATATCATGTCCTCGAAGAGTCCATTTACCTTCTGGTCCATATTTGGTTACATGAGTATACTTCGTATTATTTGTATCAACCAAATCGCAAGTATCACGCAAGAGTTGAATAAGATTATGTTCCATTACATAAGATGAGCATTACCACTGTTGGAAATAATATCTTTAATTTATTACAAGTAGAATCAAATATCTTGGATTAATAATGCTGTATTATTTCGTTAATGTAATATTGTATTATTAATCCGGTGTGGTAGATCTCTTTAGAAATCAACAATATTTCTGAAGAGATCTATTACACCAATATGAGATTAATCTTTATTGTGAAAGATTAATCTTGTTAAAAATATTTACTGAGCTATTCTCCAATCTCTTCCATCGCTCTCGATGATAATCTCTCTTCGGTCATCAAAACCAAAGATATAAATATCCTTAGAACCATTGAATTTGCAAGAATCGCATATGAGAGAGACATTATTCTCTTGAGATAGTTTCACTAGCTTCGTTTTAGTCACTACTCCTTTCTTAAGAAATATTGCTAAAGCACATTTTGAAGTATCAATATCAACTCTTTCCACACCTCTTTCCAGAATATAAGATGAAGAAATTTTAACCGACCCCATTTATGGATGAGATAAAAATTTAAAATAAAACCCGTTCCTACGACGATCTAAAGAGTAAAATGGTAATTAAAATAAAAGAAATAATGAACGCAACGACATTAAACGAACAGAATAGTGAGAACTCACTTCCCGATTTTAGCAAGGAATCCTTTGATTTTTTGGATAGTTGCATTATCAAGTATTATTCTTCTGACAAAGAGATCTCTTATAAGATAGGGTGTGCCTTAGTATCTCGTTCGAAGATAGATCCAGGAATACAACGTAATGTTACAAAACAATATGATAGAATCAGATCAAATCTCTCGTTTTTGACGATTCCATCAGCTCTAAGTAATAAGTATGATGGAAAAAGAGTGGCAATATTAGGATATGTTACTAATGGTGATGGATGGGATCCCCTATCTGTTAATTCAGGAATAGCAGGTTCGGAGGAAGCCATCATTTATACTTCAGAAGAATTAGTGAGATTAGGATACCTTGTTTCTGTTTATGCCAATCCAAGTAAATACTCTCTTTGGTCTCTTCCTTGTAGTAACCCAATATACAAACCTGCGGATAGTTTTTTTAATGAGGCAAAACCTGATCGTCCCTTCGACATAGTCATCCACTGGAGAAATTCTAATTTCGATAAAGTTAAAGCAAAGTATCCTGGCGCCCTCATTATTTATTGGCCGCATGATTGTTGTACTTATTCTTTTTCTGTTGAGAATCTTGATGCTTGTCTCTTCCTTTCTGAATATCAAAGGAATGATTACATTAATCAGATACCCAAGATGAGCCCCATAATGTACACAATGTGTGGTAATGGATTCGATTTGTCACATTTTAATGACAATGATAATAATCTAAAACCAAATATGTCGGAAGAGAATGGAGGTCGTTTTTCTTGTATGTATGCGAGTAGTTATTCGAGAGGCCTTAAGATACTCTTAACAATATGGCCTGATGTCAGAAGAGAGTATCCACAAGCGACACTTGATATTTATTATGGAAGAGAAACATGGGGAATATTAAAACAGGACCAACTAGATGAAATCGTCGCAATGATAGTTAAATTAAAGAATCAAGGTGTTAGAGAGAAGGGTAAAATTGGCCATAAGGCATTAGCAGAAGCTTTTCAGCGACATTCACTTCTCACTTATCCATGTAGCGATTTAAGTGAAACTTATTGCATTACAGTGGTTAAATCTCAGGCCGCCGGGTGTATTCCAGTCACTACTAATATGGGAGCATTGAAAGAGACTACGAGAGATGGAACACCTATGATAACATTCAATAAAGATAACATCTTAGAAGATTATAAACAATTAGTACTAAAGACAATGAAAAAGATTAAAGAATTGTCAAAGGAAGAATTAGCTCTCGAAAGAATAAAGTATCAGGAATTCGCGAAGGATAAAACATGGAAGAATTGTGTATCTAAGTGGGAAGACCTCTTCAATCGACTGAGAAAGGATATTGACTAAATATCAATTAATGTAGGAATTATTGAGTTAATATAATATAAAAATTATATTAAGAGTACAAAATGGATGAATATATTGATAGCAATTTCTATCTCGATCCATCATATCGTAATAAATTCATTGAATTATGTCAATGTGGTCGTTATAATGATTGTGAAAATTCTCTCAAACGATCATCAAAAATCAATCAAGATGGTCGGAATGATACCTTTAAATATGCTGTAAGAACAGAGAATCATAGAATGACAGAGATGTTACTTCGATATGGAAAATTAAATGAGAAAGTGATTAACGATGCTTTTTTATTTGCCTGCGGAAGAGGTATCGTATCAATCGCTAGTCTTTTATTATCAGACAGTCGGGTAAATCCTAGCATAAATGATAATCTTCCTATACAAATTTCCTGTAGTAACGGACATGAGAGAATAGTTGATCTATTACTACGGAGTGGTCGTGTAGATCCTACGGCTAACAATAATTATGCTATTAAACAAGCTAGATATAGGGACTATTCGTTAATCGTTAAACTTCTTCTTGATCATGGTGTTGATCCTAATATCTTTGTTAAACAAGCTTTTATTTCTGCGGTATTAGATAATATGATAGAGATTGTAAGAGATCTTCTCTTTGACGGAAGGATTGATGTTATTACCAAGAATTTTGCATTTCAAGAAGCTTGTAGGAGAGGTTACTTAGTGATAGCAAGATTATTACTCAAAGACGAAGATGTTGATCCTAGTGCTAATGAAAACTCAGCATTAATCAATGCTTGTAAGGAACGTAAATATAAAATAGTCCAAATGTTATTAGAAGATGACGATGTTGATTCTTCAGTTGATAACTATAGGGCACTAAGAGTGGCTAAAGAAAATAATGACTCACTTATGATAGATATACTAAATGGTAATTATGATGTGAGTCATTAAAAAATATTATTAGGATATGTCGTTACACCTAATCATGATCAATGACATCAGCAAAATATTACTATCATTAATAGTAATATTATTTATCTAATAAAGAGGTTCATGAAATTATTGTTCATCTTAATTTCTGTATGCTTGGCCCTATTATTAATAATAAATAATAATAAATATTATTAGACTTGATGAGTCCGAGGAGGTAAACATACTTTTTACCACAAGACTTAGTATGTATCATCGAGCACTTTCTTGATTAAAAGATGTTTTTAATGAATTTATTACTGCGCAGTAATAAATAATAATAGGGAAAACATACCCTCTATTCTTATTATTTAACACTACAATGTTAAATAATAAGAAACAATCCGATAATTAGAATTAGAAGAGACAGCCAACCAATTCCTTGCTTTGGATTAATCAGATATAGGATAATCATTAGACCGAAACCTAATGACAATATTACCAGAAGATAAACTAATGGTTTATTTATCATCGTAGCATATAGTTCATTAATATGAAGAGCTTTTCGTTTAATTGTTTCCGAGACATTTCCAAATGATCCTGATGTATTTATATCCGAACCATATGACCCTTGTTCAAAGAGGGAAGGAATAATACAATAAGCATGTTTGTTTGCATTAGTTAAACCATCAATAGCATGTCCAATGTATTTCATGCTATAGATCTTCTCCATATATTTCCTATTAACAACATAAGCATGGCATCCCCAAGGTCTTACTTTATAAATATTACTATATCCTGATATGCTGGTGATATTATATTTAACAGTATCTGGAATACAACCAAGAAAGAAGATTTCCCAGTCTTCATTCTCTTTCATAAACTTGATACATTCACTTAAATTAGTATTATTAAGATACTCTGTTTGTAAAATGTCATCCTCAAAGATAAGAACATTATCATTACCATTATCATAAGCTTCTCTTATTATGGACATGTGAGAATTAAAACATCCTTCTATTGGATCAGAAGGATGTCTATCCACTCTATGATATCTCACTAATGATGATAATCCTATTTTCTCGAAAACCTTATAAGATGATTCATACCGATCATTCCTTTCTTTTAAATTGATACAACGAACACCCTGAAAGAAAGACCAATCCATTACTGTTTTATTATAAATGGATAGTCACTATTATCTTGTGCTACTTATAGATTAAAAAGAAAATAAATAATATTGTAAATATAAAATGGATAGCATCTTAGAGAAAAGTCGTAAAGGGATATCAACAGAGCAACAGAGACAGCTTCAAAGGGTGACACTAGCAAAAGCTATGTTTGGTAATACTCTTGATGATGGTAGTCTTATAAACCAAATATCAGATCCAGCTAAACATCGAAGAAGAACTCCGAAGAAACAAGCAGCTTGTCCTGCTGGTTCTAGTAAGAAAAGTAGAGTACTTATGAAACAGCTTGATAAGAAGATCAGTGATACAACAAAGAACATTAAACCTGATGATCCAACAGTGAAGAAGGTAATAGAGGATTTCAAGAAGAATCCAATGAGTGAGGATCAAGCCAAATCTATTCTCGCTGGTTTTGGTACTTCTATTCCTGGGCTTCCTACTATAAAAGACTTACAGAAAACTCAAGCAGTTTCAGAGCAAACGATACCAATAGAACAAGCACAGATAGAACGAATAGCACAAGATATTAGTGATAACACGGGAGACTTGGGACGAGAAATAAAGAAGGTAATAGAAGAAGAGAGAAATAATGTCGTCGATACTAACATAGGAGATTTAGGAGACTTGAGACGGGAAATAAACAAGGTAATAGAAGAAGAAAAGAGGGATAACGAGATAGAATCATCTACTGAAGGAGTGAGCGGTAATTAACGAACTAATTATACATAATATAATTATATTATGTATAATTCGATATGGTAATCTTAGTATTTCCTTAAATCTAATAAATAATGTAAAATGTCGTAAATGTCGGAATAGTCATTACCTTCGAATTGAATATTTCCGGTATTAATGAAGAAAAGTTAGAAGATAATCTCAATTAAAATGGATAAATTACCTGAGAAAGGTGTCTTTATTTACAAGGACGAGTTTTTATCGGTGGGATGTCCAGAGTGTGAAAATATACATACGTGTATATCTGGTGTTCCTGAAATAAATATTAAAGAAGGGAAGGTAAATATATTAACTATAGAACACAAAACAGTAATATATCACTCTAATTAAAAACATATTATCAATATCGATAATATATTCTGTCACGCTAACATCATTTTAGTAGATGAAATGGTCGTCTAACATCTCCATACTTACCAACAGTAATGCAGGGAGTTTGATCTGATAATCCTTGAGAGGTAATGAAGGATTGTATGGCGAATAATAGTTTATCCTCGTTCATCTTATAATTATTCTTCTGTAATACTGAAATTAAAGCATAAGTTAGAGCCCCATCATAAACGTTCTTCGCAATCTTACAGTCAGCACTCGTTTGTTGATCAGTACAACCTGATAGAAGAGTTACATCGCCAACCGTTTCATTCGTCTCACAATTCTTACTAAGGACATAAGTACCTTTACCATTGCTCGTATCGACAAAAGACCATTTAAGATTAAAGTCACTACCGCTAAAACAAGCATCAAGAACGGTAATGAGATATACATTCAATGGAACCTTAGATGCAAGTTGTTCATACATCATGGTATCAGTAATTCCATTACTACCATCATCTACGGAGAAATCGAGAGGACAAATCATATCATCTGCTCCTTTCACTGAATTCTGGTCAGCAAGATAACTACCATGACCAGAATAATGCCAATAAATATGACTACCTGGAGGTAAGTAACCACTGATATTATTCTTAACTGGCGCATTGACTCCGAGAGCCTTCTTTAATTCCTTTGATTCTGTTGGTGAAAGACCTCCTTTATATTTATCGACAGTACTGCCAGATAATAACCAAGCAAAACCTGCTAATATATTAGCACATGTTGGTTTATAACTTGAATCATTAGAATCCGTTAATAGTAAAATATTATTTGGAGAGTATCCAACTTTAAGAAGGAGATCTCTTATTATGAGAACATCTCTTATACAACCATTAAGAGAGTGATCCGTTCCAGTATAATTAATTCCTACTAATAAAGCCTTATTAACCGCCATTTAAATAATAAAATAAAATAAGATAAAATAGTAAAACAATAACGATAACAATAGGAAGGATATCATCATTGTATTTTTCTCTTGCTAATAGTATATTAAGGAGAAAATACAATGATGATACTTGCAAAGGATTTCTCTTGAAAATAAGATGGTCCGTTAAATTAATTATTAATTGGAGTCTTGCGAATAAACACGATAAATATAATGTCGTGTTTTTAACTTAATGATAAATTACATTAGAACTTTATTCGAATTCCATGGTTGTCCTCTCGTTGACGAACTTCTCGTTGACGAACCTCTCGTTGACGAACCTCTCGTTGACGAACCTCCAGTCCTTCGAGTAGTAGTGGGCCTTGTTTCTGTACCCACGTTAGTATTAACATTAGTATTAACGCTGGTACTAGTTCTAATTTGTGGAAGTTCTCTATTGTAAGGTACATTTTCACTACTCTGTTCTCGACGTACTGGTCCCGCTATTACTCCTCCTCGAAATGTACCTCTCGTTGACGGACCTCCTCGAAATGTACCTCTCGTTGACGGACCTCCTCGAAATGTACCTCTGGTTGATGGACCTCTGGTTGATCTTCTTTCTGGCGTTTTCTGGTTATATTCTGATATAAGTCTTTGTCTGTTGTATAGCTCTTTTCCTTCTTCTGTTTGTTCTATTACTATAGGATCCTTGGAGGCCCATTTATCCATTGCTCCTGGATAACTATTGAAAGCAGATTTAGATGCTGCAACCTGTAATCTGTTTATTTCAGCGAATGGAATGAGAGGCAATCCTTTACTCTCATCATCAACACCTTCTACCTCTAAGAGAAAATTGGAAGGAAAAAGATCGACAACTTCGCTGTCATTACCGTACATATATCGTAACTCAGGGGGAATAAGGGAAATACTTCGAGGAGGTATTACTGAGACTAATTGTAATAGAGGTGAGATAATCTTCATACCATCATACACTTCAACATTACCCAGTTTATCCTTCGCTGTTTGAGCCACAATAGCAAGATCAGTGAGAAGAGGACTATGCAGATAAGGATAATAGTAATCAACATTAACTCCTGACATACCATATCTGTAATATAGAAGTGTCCATTCCATACCAGTAAAATAGTAAATGCACATATCTTCAATATCATCAACTGAGACTATTTCATCGTAATTCTTCTCTTTTCCAAAGATAGAATAGAGAAGAGTAAGATTCTTTGGCAGTAATTCATTCTGATACCACAACTCTCGAAAAATATCGAATCTAAAGTATCTTGTGTTATTATTATCTATTACCATCGATCTCTCGAAAAGTTTAGCTGGATATTTGAATGGTCTTACTGTATTACCGCTGCGAAAATATTCCTTATTGTTAACATATCCAGTGGAAAGAAGTTCTGGTTCTTTCTCTGCTAACTTAGAGATAAAAACCCACATATTATCCCATATGATTCCCTCCTCATTAGTAAGAGGAATCTTAATCTGTGTGTATATATCAATCATGGTTTTAATGGAAAGAGGTTGATAATCTAATGTAGGACTATGTGGAATAAAGTCATTTCCAATAAGAAATATCATGGTAACGAAGTCACTAACTGCTTGACCATTTGGATCCTTTACTTGCAATGAATTAGTATCCAGCAGCTGTCTTATCACCACCTTAAGACTGTCAATGTTTATCACTCTATCGACATCATTTCTTGCGAGATATATTCCGTTTAACGGATTTATTAAGGAAAGCATGATTAAATCTGCATCAATACCATAAAGAACATGAATACCATTACTAGGATTGTTTTCACCTGAAACAGTACCTGCTCGAAAGTAATCCATGATCTTATGTTCACCTTCTCCTGGAACTAAATGTGAACTATAAATAACAGTTGGTAAATTCTTCTTATTAGTCTTAATCCATGCTTCGATATAAGCATCGAGTGAAATCATAAAATCTGTGCCAGGTGTAAAGACATTAGAATCGAATAGTTGATCTGCTGGTCTTAAAAGAGCATTTCGATATCTCCGGTGTCTTTGTTGTTGAATCTTGGAAGACGGAACTACACCATCAACTGCAATGATAACAGTATCAGCTGGACCTACTTGAGTGATAATATTACTCAACAAAGTAAAAAAAGTATTCCGAAAGTCTGCATCGACGTCGGTGAAACCTACTGTCCTTATTAGTTCTCTTCTCGCCTTTGATGCATCATCGTCTCCTAATCCGTAAGCAGTATTAGCCGCAATGTAGAAAAGAGAATTAATATCAATTGAAAGCGATGAGACATTTGATGGCCTTGATGTTAGTAGAACATTATTAAAGTTTTGATCTGCTAACCAAGAATAGAAACGAGGAATCCCCATTTTATTATCTGAAAGAATTTAGTGAACGATAATCCGATCGGTCTCTATTTTATTACCATGTTTTTTTGCATAAGCATTATTTATTATATTCAAAAACAATTTGTCATTAAATGGAAAGGAGTAATGGATGTGAGGAATGGGTATACCTTCATTAAATTATTAGGATATGGAACATATTCTTATGTCTGGTTGGTAAGTAAGATGATTGATAATATTGTAAAGAATTTTGCTTGTAAGGAAGTAGTCATCGATTACAAAGGAATTGGCCTTCAATCATATAAAGAAATAGATATTGTTTCTCGTACAAACCATCCAAATGTTATCAAGTATATCTCAATTTTTTTCGATAAATCGACTGATCCGAAAACTCCTGATATGTTAGCAGGATTTTATATCATGCCATTAGCAGATAAAACTCTCGATAAATATATTAAGAAGACTGTATCATTATCAACACAAATTAGGTTATCATACGAGATACTAAGTGGTCTGTACTATTTACACAAGAATGATATTTACCATTGTGATATTAAACCAGAAAATATTCTTATCTTTGTGGACACTGCGGTAGTGGCCGATTTAGGTCTAGCTTCATATAAGGAGATTAATACTAATGTATGTGCAACATTTTATTATGGACCACCGGAATTATTAATACAAAAACATGAATATAATCTTGAGAGAAGTATCAATAAGAGTGAGTTGTTAAAAGAAGATAAAGATATTCTTCTAAGTAATATGAATGATTGGTCAATCAACAGGATTGATTTTTATAGCGCAGAAATCTGGCAGTTAGGAATATTAATTGCCTGTATTTCATTGGGTAAACCTTATATTTGGGATAGAGACAATTTTGACAATGAATATATCGATTTACTTTTACATCCTGATATTTTCCTCCGAAGGAAAGGTGTAGATGAAGAATGGATACCATTGCTAACGAGAATGTTAGATAGAAATCCTTATACTCGTATACGAAGTGTGTATGAAGTTTTACAATATGAAATTTTTAAAGAGAATCAATACAATGTACCAATCCCTGGTATTATAATTAACAAGAGATCTCCGTTAAATAACGGAGATCTCGGTATTCATTGTGAGGATTACGATAGAATGGTCATTCTATTAACAGAAATATTTCGAAGTGGTAATTATAGTTCTGCCTCATATTTCTGTGCAGTAGATATATTTTATCGAGTATTAGATAAAATGTCTCTCGTTAGTTCTGATGATTTACCTGTAATTACTTTAGCATCAGCTCTTCTCTCTAGTAATTTACATGATGTTTACACTATATTACCATCACAGTTAATCATAAAATCAGGAATATCTATTACGGATAAAGAAATAATAGATAAGGCCATTTTAATAGTTACTCTTCTTGATGGTGTTATTGGTATTAGGACATTATATGATTATGCGTTTTCAAGAAGATCACTGGTGAGAGCGATATTATTAACTCAATCATGTAAAGAGTATATTAATACTGATCCTGAAAACATTATGCAAGTATGGCAAAACGAAGAAACAATTAGAGAACGCCAAACAAGAAAGAATAAGAGGGTCATCTTCGATGAATTATTCTAATATAATAATTATTATTACTTCATAATAATTATTTTGTCTTGATTTCCAAATGGAATCTGTAAGAAACGGTTATACGTTCATTAAACTCCTAGGAACTGGTCTTTATGGAAAGGTATGGCTAATTCAAGATAATGTCTCTGGTGAAAGATATGCTTGTAAAGAAGTTGCTATTGATCCTATCTTATCTGGTCTTGAGACATATCGTGAGATAGATGTTGTCTCCAGAATAAATCATCATAATATTATTAAATATAAAAGCATCTTCTTCGATATATCAACTAATAGCAATGAAAAGGCAGGTTTTTATGTTATGACTTTAGCGGATGAAACATTACAAGAATTATTATCGAGAAAGAATATCTCTTCTGATGAACAATTGAGATTTATTTATGAGATATTTTCTGCTGTATATTGTTTGCACCAAGGAGGTATTTATCATTGTGATATTAAACCTGATAATATTTTGATAAAAGATGATTATACTCTTTTATCTGATTTAGGACTCGCTTATTATATCGATAGTATTAAGGGTAATTGTGCTACGATAGATTATTCATCTCCGGAGAATCTCTTTATTTCTTATGGTGATAAGTATGAACAATTGAGAAAGTATTCCGATAAATATGGATATCCGAGTACTCTCGAAGATCTTGATTATGATACAGTGGAAATATGGGAATTAGGCATTCTTACTATGTTTATTACCAAGAAGACAAAAGGATCAATATGGTCCGTTGAAGGTGATGTAATTCCTGAGATACTTTCCTTTATTTCCAATGAAAAGGAATACTTCAATAAATTAGGAATTAATGAGAGATATCATCCATTACTCTTAAGAATGTTAGATCCTGATCCAAACACAAGAATCAAGAGTATAGATGAATGTTTACGATATGATGTATTTGAAGAGAATAGTTATTCCTCTCCTATACCGGGAACTATTATTAATAGGGGATTGTTACTTGTTATAACAAGTAACAACGATTATAATATTGTAGTTCAATGGATTTCCGATGTCCTTGTTGATAGTAATTGTCTCGCTGTTACATATTTTTGTGCTGTGGATCTTTTTTATCGATGTATATCAAGTGGTCTATCAAAGGAATATACTAACTTACAAGCAATCGGATGTTCCGTCATCCTTCTCTCTACTAATCTTCACGAAGCAGAAGGGGGTATTCCAGCAATAACTTTGTCAGAAGATACTGAAGATTCTGTTAGTACCGAAACAATCATTGATATTACTTTTAATGTTCTTCTTCGGTTAAAAGGTATACTAAATGTAAAGACATTATATGATTATGCTTTCTCCAAACAATCATTAAAAGAGGGATATCTTTTAACATTGGACTGTTCTTCATATAAGGACATAGATCCTAAATTTTATATGATGATGTTGGAAAGTAAAGAGACAACAGAAGAAAGAGAATCGAGGGAAAATAAAACATTTATTTTATTAGAAGATTTAATTAAATGAACCGTAATGGCTCTGTTATTCAAAGTCACATGGGTTACGCTATGCCGCTACCAGAGCTATCACCAATGAAAAAGAGAATAATGGATCCGTTACAGGTAACATCGAGGACATTAGAACTTTCTCAACCAGAAATATGTGAATGTGATATTGATAGCATCGTGGAAAAGAAATTATCAACTGTATTACCAGATTTACCTTCTACTATTCCTCATACTAAATAAAAACACTACTATTACATAATAGTAGTATTTTCTCATCTACTATTCCTCATACTAAATAAAAACACTACTATTACGTAATAGTAGTGTTTTCTCATCTAATTATTCCCATATTAAGAACTATTCCAATATCTAATAGTATCAGAAGGAATATATCTATAATAATCATTAACTGTTTTACTAATCACTGATTTGAAGAGGGAATATATAGCATTGAGAGAAGGAAACAATCTTAGAAATTTAAGTATTCTTGTTATTCTTAGATGATTGTGTCTATTAGAACCACCATTAACAAAATACGATAAATATCTATTATCATCGAAAATAACGAATGAACTACTTCTCTCATCATATCTCATTCCGTAGAAGAACATCATATACACAAATGCTTCTTCTGCCATTCTGATAAAATCTTTATTATTATTCAACAAAGCAACATCATCATTTGTTATAGTATATTCCTTATTATATGTTCCAGGAACAGTATTGGGAAAAAGAATCTGGATGAAGTCATGTGTACTTTCAAACTTATCCCAAGAGTTAGAGAGAATCCAACCATTTAACATATTGAGAACATCTGGATATTTACTTAATATTAAATATGATGCTCCTTCTTTCCTATTACTATTAAGATTAATGTTCTTAATTCCTTGAGAGAGATCGGGAAAAAGTAAAGATGGTTCTGATCTAACTATTGGTTCCTTCGAGAAGGAAAGGGATTCAGATTCTATTACTGATGACAACAGATCATTATCGTTGTTTTGAACAACCAAAGATTTTGAGATGAAGATCTTTCTTATTCTGCCTGGATATTTATTAATAAAGTTATATATCAAACTGACATCATGATGTGGAATCTCCGGAATAATGATGTACTCAGCACCACTAACTGCTCCGAGAATATAATCCCATGTTCCTTCATTGTAAGGTAATCCTTGTATATTAACTTTACTATTTAAACAGAATGTAACTACATTGATGAGAGTGGGATCAATCCACTCTTCTTTACTGTTAAGAAAAAGGGACACTTTGGTTAATACTATATCATCTTGGTTAAATAGAATATTAGCGAGAGACATTTGTAGATTGGTTCTGGTAAGAAAATCATCCATACTCCCAGAGGTATAACTATGTAAGATATAGAGATTATCATTTTTTATTGTTGGCGTTAGTCTGTAGATAGCATCTAAAGGATCAGAGCTTAAGTATTCTAATACTGTCTCACCATATATGTTAGGTGATTTTGATAGTAAATGATCGTTTACTATCATGCTATCAATTGGTTGACTGATTGAATGAATAATACCATCAACATATACTCCATTCTTTGCAATACCAAGAACAAGACGAAGTTTTTCCTCCATTTATAATACACCTAATTTAAACTATGTCTATTTATTTGTGGTCCATTCTCTCTAAAATAAAATCGTTAATTAATTATGTTATAAAGGAGTTCTTCATGGAGAGAGGGTTAAGTTTAGGAGATCACCTCAAGAAACTAACTAATAAATCATTAAAATCGGAATCGACACAAGATGACTATCATAAGATCAGACTAACTAATCTTATTTATGTTAAATTAACAAAAGAAGCCAGTAAAAGCAGAGATAATCTTACCATTATAATCACCAAGAGAACTTCTATGAAAGATATTCTCTTATATGGAGAAGGTAAGAATTGTAAGTTTGATGATGGAAGAATTAATAGTGCAGTTATACGTGATATTAATACTCGCTATATAAATTACCTTAACGTATCAGATTCTCTAATACAACAAGTAATCAGTGATCTAAGGAAAGAGAGCCTACAAATAATATCTGATACTATCACCATTAAAACGCCATCAGATATAGTCTATGGCCTAAATATATCATGGAGAAATTAAAAAAAAATGAATATAGATAATTCTTGATAAGAATTAAGAATTATAAATGGCAGAAACCTTGATGCAGCGATTAACTGATATTTCCAAGATATCTAATGTAACGAATCTTCTTTCTATTCTCGAGGAGAAATTAGTCATAGCTGCAAGATATGGAAAAAGAGAACTAATTATCATCATTGTTCGCACAGATGAAATTAGGAAGAAAATATTGGCATGTAATGAGAACTATTCCTTACATTCAGAAGCAAGAGAGAATCTCTCCAAAGAGAATATCATAGTGTTTCATGATATACGAAATGATACGGGTGATCTATTATTCGCTGCTTTGAAAAGAGAAGGATTTGGATCAGATGTCACAATTAATGATATCATTCATATTCATGAGAACAATGGGCTTCTCGGATATAGCTGTCGATTCACATGGTAATATTTAATTTTTAATATAACAACTGTTTCGTTGTTATATTTGCTATTATCTACTCATTGAGAGATCATCCAAGGGAATTGGAGAAACCATTCCTCTTTCTCAAATGACTCAGAATCCTCTTTGAAAGTAAGACATCCATATATTTGTCTGTTATCAAGATATTGTTTAATGCCTTGTGCTCGACAATTACGAGAGAAGATAACATATTCATGATGTCCACTACCATCATCTAAGTATGACAACTGTGATAGTACTTCTCTTCTACACAGATAAGAACAATGAATGACATCAACCTCAATAACACCTCTAATGATTCTCTTATGAACGTTATAGTAATGGTCAGACTCTTTAAAATAACCTTTAGGATCAACAGTGAAATGGTAATTACTGTAATAATCAGAGTGAACGAGAAATCCACCTACTACCGGGAATTCAGGTCCAAGACGTAATAATGTAGAGATTGTTTCCGGTTTAGTGAAATTATCACAATCACTAACAAAATAATGAGAATTTTTCTCTATAGCATATTGTATGGATTTTTGTCTTATTTCTCCCATAATAATGAATCTCTCGTAACTCCATTCATGTTGAGTAAATTTCCTTAATTTCTCATTTATCTTCGATGAATCGAAGAAGATACTAGCATATTCCTTCTCATGCAAGGAGATAAATTCCTGAAGGATAGATTCACTCTCGTCATTATTATCGTTAGTTCTGATATATAGATGTATTCTATTCTTTGGATATGTCTGCGAGTAAATACAATGAAGATAGTATTTAAGTGTGTGAGCTTTATCTTTAACTAAGATGGCAACGGTAACATAATCTACATCATAGATTTCATGAATGTCGTGGATATCATTGTTATTAATATCATCAAGAATAGGAGTAATCTTTATATCCGTATTCGGTTCCGATATATCGTCAGGACTGATAACATTCACAAACCCAATTTCCATTTTATTACTCTTTAATTATTCTATAAGGGATTAATACTAAATTATATTTTGGTATTAATTATTTTTTAATTGTTTATTGATCTGCTTGAACCAAACGAAAAAGCCAATCTGGCATTGTCGCTATTATTGCGACATATTGCAATTCAGGATTATTAGTACTAATAACCCATCCATTAATTGCAGTGTAATATTTATTATTGATATGATTCTTACTCCCTGGAAATACTATTAAACCACCAGTTGTACGTATATCTATTCCTCTACCTCTTATTTTTCCATTATGAAATGTTGCTGTTCTATCATCATATTTAAAATAATAATGATAACCACCACTAGGAGTAAGGACTGTGAAAGTTTCTGGTAATCCATTAAGAGAAACAATTTGTTTCCATTGTTCGACACCATTTTCTCTTTTATCTACATCTATTACTACTACTCCTGAGTTAACACCAGTAACTATTCCAATCATTAATCCCGTTCTTTTAATACTTTTTCTTATCTTCTCTACCGCTGTCTCTCTCTTCTGCTGAGGCCATTTTGGAATAAAAGGAACTTTATTAATCATGGGGATAGGAACAAAACCAAGTTTTACCGCTATCTCTGCAATCTTGACCAGATCTATTTTCTTCTCCTCCTCTGGAGAAAGTTCCATTTAATATATCGATATCATAAATATCGATATTTATGATATTATTTTTAATTTTTATTATTACAATGTTATGAACACTATCTTCCATAAAACATTCTAACTGGCAACTCTGGCACGAACAATCCATTTCCTACAGATACCATTTTGACAGGAGTTGCTTGTGTTGTTTGTACAGCGACAGGTAGAATACTTGGAATAGTTTGTGTGGGAGTAGGAGTAAAACCTTGGGTTAGAGGAGCGATGGTAGTGGTGTTAGTACTAGTAGTAGTTGTAGTACTAGCAGTGGTGTTAGTATTAGTATTAGTGTTAGTACTAGTGGTAGAGGGTGTCTTATTTGCAGTAGATCGAATTCCTCTCACTGTCGGAGGTTGGGATCTAAATGTTCTTGCTGAAGATTGTTCTATATTACTCTGAAGAGAAATATCTCGTTCTCTTTCAACTGAAAGCTGACTCATCGAACGAGAAATATCACTTAATCTCTCTGATCTATTATTTGACATACCAAGTTCAATAAGACCATCTACCAAATCTTGATTTTGGTTTGGTATCTCATATTGGATAGGACTCATCATTGTTCTCATACAACAGGTTCTTGTGATTTCCAATTGCTTCCATATTTCATTTGCTGGTATTCCTTGATTAAGAAGGGAAAGATATTTATCCCATTTATTTCCTACTAGTTTGAGGCATGTACACCGTATCTGAGGTAAAACGAGAAGATCTTCTTCATTAGTGATTTCCTCCATTTTATTACCAACTAAAATCGTAAATAAAGCCATATTATTATATCAATTTAATAATAGTTGATCATTAATCGTTAATTATTTCGTAAGACCCAGAGTAGGCAAACATACTTTTTATCATCAAGACATGTCGTTAGATTGATATGTCTTGGTATCGAATATAACATTTTTACATAATATCACATCGTATTAATATTAATATTTATTAATATTAATATTAATATTTATTAATACTATCTTCGTTAGTTCGGAGAGACAAACATACTTTTTATCATCAAGACATATCAGTAGGAATATCTATCTTGATGATAAAAAGTACATTTTATATATTATTAGCATACAGAGTAAATAATTAATATCGAGAGATATTTTTGTCGTGAGGAACACCTCTTACTGATATGTCTTATCGTATGTTATTATTAATATGTTATTAGTGTGATATTACACTGATATGTCTTAGCGTATGTTATTATTATGTTATTAATATTAATATGTTATTAGTGTGACATTATACTGATATGTCTTAGCGTATAATATTAGTGTAATATTATACTGATATGTCTTAGCGTATAATATTAGTGTAATATTACACTGATATGTCTTAGCGTATAATATTAGTGTAATATTACACTGATATGTCTTAGCGTATAATATCAGTGTAATATTACACTAATAACATACTTAGAATGGTCATGAGAAGAAGAATAAGAAGAAAAGGTTGTAATAATACAATACCAGCATCAGCATAACTAATATGAAGTATTTCTTCATCGTCGCTAAAAATTAAACAACGAGGAGTTCTTTCAACAGAGAAGTGACCAGGGAGATAAAGGCAGGGTTGATCTGGTGCATTCTTACCAAATATTTCATCCAATTCCAGTCCTAAACAATATCGGTAGAATACTGCCATCATTTCAGAACAAAAGAATTCACGTTTACCTTCTTCTGATCTTCTTTTATCTCCAGCAACAGGAATTCCCCACCAAACACCAATGAATGGTACGAGACTGGGGCTGAATTTAGCACCATGATGTTTGGAGATAAACTTATCTGCCTTTTGAATGAATCCCTCTGATAAGTACTCCTTCTTTAATCTTCGAATAGATATTCTATTATATCGTTGTTTGAACCATGCAACTTCCGTCAGAGTAAGACCATTTATGATAGAATCCGTAAGTATATCATATCTCTTATCAGCATTTAATTCAAGCATGTATAGTACACTGTCAGTTAGATTTGATGTTATTTTCTTATCCTTATTAAGACGTATAGCAATACCTACATGATTCCATTTAGATGATGTTGCTGTTCTTAAGAGGAATCCGGTGGCAGTATTATTACTACAAAGAAAAACATCTCCTGTATTAACTGTATCGAATAAATTAGATTTACAATGAACATCCATTTTTATACGAATATTTATATTTTATAAACGTCATTATGATGACGTTTATATGCATTTTTTATGCTGATTTCACATAGTACTCAGTGTATATTCTATCCAAATTTTTCTGTGTATCAAACCATTGTGGATCATCAGGATACAATTCATGTTGTTCTTGAAGAGTTTGAATGGCCAATGCTGTCAATTCATTCCTCCTCATTTCTTCGATTTTCTCTTCTTGTTCATTTAATCTTAGATGTTCAATATCTTGAGTACTAAAAGTACCTGTTGCTTCTAATGTCTTTCTACATACTGGACATTCAGGTTTGGCAAGTTGAGGAGCACAAGTCTTACAAACAGCATGTTTACATTTAGTTAATTTACTTTCAGGAACATTCTCATCCATACATACACAGCATTGATACTCCTTTTCGTGTGAATGTGTCGGTTTTGGTGGTGTTATTCTAAGTGTGACATTTTGTTGTGTTTGTGATGGTAATATTATTCTAGGGGCTTGAACACTATTTATTTTTTTTCGCCTAATTGTCCCAGTGTCGGAACAATAGGAACTCTTGGAACGGTTGGTTGTTGCGTTTGTACTGACTGTATTGGTTGATTAATCATAGGTATTTGTCGAGGAATATTAGTGTATGTTGGAATATTTACGCTGGTGAGATTATTAATGTTAGTTAGAGTTGGAACCTGTCCATAACTCATACCTGTAGATAATGGCCTTGCAAAGGGTTGTGGTTGTTGTGGTTGATAAGCTGTACTTGTAGATAGCGTTGGAACCTGTCCATAAGCTGTACCGGTAGATAGCGTTGGAACCTGTCCATAAGCTGTACCGGTAGATAATTGTCTTGGAATTGTTGGTTGTTGTGGTTGATAACTTGTACTTGTAGATACAGTAGATAGCGTTGGCACCTGTCCATAAGCTGTACCAGCAGATAATTGTCTTGGAATTGTTGGTTGTTGTGGTTGATAACTTGTACTTGTAGATACAGTAGATAGCGTTGGCACCTGTCCATAACCTGTACCAGCAGATAATGGCCTTGCGTTAAATGGTAACGTTATCTGTGGAGCAACTCCAAGAGCAGGCGCTGTTTGAGTCGGTAATGTTATTGTTGGTGCTACTTGAGTGCTTGATGTCGGCCTTTGGACATTAGTCGGTAATAATACGGTAGGTGCTGGTTGAGTCGGCAATGCTATCGTTGGTCTCTGGATATTTGTTGGTAATGCTATTGTTGGCGCTACTTGAGTACTTGATATTGGTCTTGTAACATTGGTTGGCAATACTACTGTTGGTCTTGTAACATTAGTTGGTAATGTTATTGTAGGAGCTACTTGAGTACTTGATATGGGTCTTGTAACATTAGTTGGCAATACTATTGTAGGAGCTACTTGAGTACTTGATATTGGTCTTGTGACATTTGTTTGTACCTGTGTTGGAGGTGATAATGGTCGAGGTATTGTTGGTGCAATAACAGTCGGCAATGTTGTTACTGTTTGACGTCCAGGTGATAATGGACGAGGTATTGTTGGTGCAATGACAGTAGGCAATGTTGTTATTGTTTGACGTCCAGGTGATATCGATCTGGGAAGATTTAAAGTTGGTTGTACCTGTGTTGGCACCTGTGTTGGCACCTGTGTTGGCACCTGTGTTGGCACCTGTGTTGGCACCTGTGTTGGCACCTGTGTTGGCACCTGTGTTGGCACTTGTATAGTTAAAGTCGGAACAACTGTTTGACGTCCAGGTGATATTGGACGAGGAGGACTTTGTCTTAACGGTGCGAGTACTGGCACCTGTGTTGGCACTTGTATTGGCACCTGTGTTAACACAGGTGATGGAGACTGTGTTTGTTCGGATTTTAATGGTGGAATCGTTGGAAGATCCTCCAAACGTATAACGGGTGGCGGTGGACTAGGTAAAATAACGGCGGTCTGTATATTCTCCATCGTTATAATTAATCTTTGGAGCTTCCTATTTTAATAAGATTATTATAAAACGACAGAAAAAAGAATGACTTCTATTTTTGCTAATTCGGCCAATTTAAATAGAGGTAAGGGAAATAAGAAAACAAGACTGGGTCCTCGCGGAGCAACTCTAAAAGAAAAGGAAGGCAAACAATATACTCCAAATGAACTAGCAACACAGAAACTTCTTCGTATTCTTACTTTTTATCCTGAATTTACGGAGGATGAAAGGAAAAATATTCAAGAAGAAATGAGGGGACTCGAACAGATTAGATTTATGAATATGGAAGTTCTTGGAGCAACACTGGCTTATCTAAAATCAGTGAGAGGTAATCTAACGAAAGAAAATTTCACTAACGAATTACTCAAGCCTTTTCTTAGGAGATTGACTCCAAAGCCAGAAGATATCGAAAACGGTAAATTAAGCGGCACTGATTTACAAACAATAGAGATTAAAATGAAAGCATCTATTTATCGATATGCTATAGCTGTTATTACTTTTAGAGAAAGAACGAGGCAGGAACTATTGGATCTCGCTGTTGCTGAGGTATAATATCATATTTTCAATTTACGCATAATCATTAAGATTATGCGTAATATTTATTCGTTAATTTTTCTTCGTAATGTTAATGTTGTTATTTATTGCTGTATGTAAGCGAAAAGAAAGATATTGACAAATTACCCTTTCAGCTTGAAGAACGATTGTTCGACTAACCTGTAATTTCGGTAATTTTATACCAACTAATTTACATGCTATCCAAGTACAAGTTAGAGCCTTTATTGCTTCGTTAATGTCAACTATTCCCGTTGATCTTGAATATAATTCATATGCGAGAGACTGAACCGTTACATTATCACTATGCACATCGATATATCGAATAATTCGATTTCTTTCTTGTGAGGATAGAGAAGAAATAACGGTTGATATGATACAAGCAGGTGTTCTCGTAAGTCCATTAAAAAAAGGATCTTGCAATACCTCAACGATAGTAGGTCGATTTTCTTGTTTTATCTGAAGCATCTTCAGAAGAAGTTTATTGAACTCAGTATATTCGACATTATTAAATCTAGATGATAATTTAGAAGGAAGAAAAGAACTCTTTACAGTACCATCTGATATCTCAGATACCTTCGCCCAGTGAAGAATGCAACTTATACTCTTCTTCTTAATATCTGCTTTGTTATCATTACCCTTACCTTGATAAGGAAAGAGAAGTTCTCCATAGGCAAGTTCATAGAATGTACATCCCAAAGACCAAATATCAAGAGAATAATCCCATGAATCACCTTGTAACATTTCTATGGGAGCGTGAGTAATAGTACATGCAGAATGTTTGAAACTACTAATTTGTGACCACTTCTTAACAGAAAGAGTAAAATCAGATAATCTTACTGAACCATCTCGAAAAAGAAGAGCGTTATTTGACTTGATATCCGCATGAATAATAGAATGTTTATGTAAACAAGCAGTTCCTTGAGCTAGGGAAAAACACCATGCTTTCAATTGTTCTATTGAAAGAATATTTTGTCTAGTATATTTAGATAAATCAGTCGTAGCTATCTCTTGAAAAATATATAAGTTATCAGGAACACAATGTATTCTGATAGCACGATTTAGATTAGCATGATGTATTGTTGACATTATACTTGTTTCTAATATATTAGGTATTCCTGTCTCATTGACATCTATTCTAATAACTTTAACTGCCATAACGATATTATTTTCATCAATACATCGATGTACTGTCCCATAACCTCCTTCTCCTAATTTCTCTAATATTGCTATCGTAGAACCTGATCCGTTCGACGAAAATGTCGACATTTTCAATGATAAGAATTATTTGTTATGTTCTTTGATTAAAAGAAAGATATGCCATAATGATTAACATGATACCTCCTCCTAAACTAGATGTAATGCCAAATGTTCTTTCAATATCTTTAATCAAAATGGATTGTGTCTTTAGATAAGAAGATAAATCTATTAATGATGATATTATAGGGTCTAATTCTTTCGATAAATGTGGAAGAGATATTTTGAGACGTATTAAACACTCACATATCTTCGAGGTAATATGTCCTTCATTCTCATTTCCTTCTTCATTCTCATTTCCTTCTTCATTAATATCATTTAATATTGACTGGCAGTATTTATCAATAAAATACAAAGCTTTACACAATATTATTCCATATCTCCATTTATTTTTCATAGAGATATTACTATGAATCAGCGAATCAAGTTGAGTCATAGTAATAAATATGGTTTCATCTTTCGAAGTTACTACACAACCACCAACATTAGATATTTCCATAAAAAATAATTCATCCATCGCTGTTTATTTTTAAGAGGTGATCCTTTAGATATCCTATTGTATATTAATGGTAATATTTTTAAATAGGGTAGTATTCTCTTTCTACCCAATACCATGATAATCTCGGATCTTTCTTTCGATATATATCATATCTAGTATCTGTCGTGAGATTATCTAACTTAATGTTATCATTATGTGCTATCTTCAATGCGTCATTAAGTGGTGCTGAATATCCGGATAGCATTTGAGCTGACTTATTAATAATATTCTTGGAAGAAATGCTATCATTATAATACTTAGATACATTTACAATTAACTCTTGTTTGAAGTTTATATTATATAGTAATTCCATTATACGAGCAAGATTAAGGATCATTCCTCTAAATAGGACTAGAGTATCATATGATAATATCTGAAAATCTTGTAATGGAGTTATGTCTATTGCTGTTATTACCTTTAATCTTGTAAGGACCTCTTTCAACAGAACATCAATCTCTTTGCTAATTTTATTTAATGCTGAAGGATAATCGAATCTTGAGATTAATTCTTCTTTTGATGAAGTCACACTAAGTAAATCATAAAAATCATACAACGTCTCAGGATGTGCTTGTTCATAATCACTAACATTAACTTTATCAAGAGTTTCTTTGAAACTCACACAATTCTCATCACAGCTAAGAACCATCGTTCCAGATACAACATCAGGAAAGAGAAAATTATTAACAATAGGACAATAGGTCCTAATATGTTTTATCAGCATTGATATGGACAACTGTCCAGTGATATCGTCGAGAGGAAGAAAATAAAATACTTTTATTTGTTCATTGATTGCACTCGCAAGATCTTCTATTCCATTAAAGAAGCGGAAGATCTTCTCAGCTTCCACTAGTGCACTGGTATTATTTGCTTGCATCATACTATTAATACAAAACATAAGAAGTTTATATGCATCATTCATTGGCCAGCTGCGATCAGGATAAATAGAATAAGGAATTAATCCTGATTTACCGTAATCCCCTCCATTGTACTTAATATGAGCGAATCCATAATCAATGAAGGTAAAAACTTTCTTTGTAACTAAATATTCCATAAGGCCATCTTCATTCTTATATGGTATTTGAAATGATTGTTCTTTCATGGACGGAAATTCTCTCAGTAAAGCATTCTCCCAATGAAGATCATAATGAGTAAAGTCAAATAAATCATTAGCCGCTTTCTCTGAGAATAAAAACTGTAAGTAAACATTAAGGAATTCTTCTCCTGTACATTTGGTGCAATAATCTTTCATCGAAATAGAAGGTTGTATATTTTCGTATATAATATATTGAGTCGGCTTAGCTGATTCATTAGCACAAAAGGATATCACCTTCTTCGTATTTGGATCAATCAAAGGTGGAGCACATTTAAATCCGCCATAAATATAGGAGAAATTGGGAATAGTATTTCTGAGTCGATTAGTACCATAAATACCAACGATCATCTCATGATTAATAGATGATATTCCTTCATACGATTCTTTCTCCACTTTAAGAACGAAGAGATCTGTCGCAGACTTAAAAGAACCTACCATAGCATATCCTTCCACTGATTCTTCGCCAATTTGTCGAAGGTTTACTATCCAGTGACGTATTTTCTCAATCGAATTAAGTCCCATATTACTATTGGGTGATGGTGTAGTAATAGCAGCATCAGTAATACAAGATACTGCTAACATGAGATCTGCATCATAAAAATCATCATTAACTAATGTCTTTATTTGTTTTGTCTCAATACCAGAAAGATGCTTCCTAATACGGTTCTTTGTCTCGTTTGAACCATGTTTCTCAATTGGACATATTTGCATTGTCTTTAGGAGATCTATTTCTCTGTTTGCCTCTTCTTTCTCATAATTATCAAGTAAGCTTTTATTAGAAGGTATATTGGAGATGTTAATTAATCGATTGAAATAGTTAATAATATAATCGCTCGTAATGTCAACCATTTAGAAAGGTCATCTTATATTTCTTTGCTAAAAGAAAATCTTATTATAAAATACTACTTAAAAATAAGATTTTCTTTTAGCAAAGAAATATAAGATGACCTCCTCTGATAATATTATGTTAGGATTGATAATTGGAGAAGTGATATTATCAGGTCTTCTGATATTGTCAGGTTTTCTCTTCTTTAATTATATAGAAAAACAGAAGGTATTGAATAGGAACAATGATCAAAATCATATATTGTCATCAGAAAAAGAAAATGTTGTTATTATCCTCCCTCTTCCCATAGCCAAATCATTATTGGATTTTTACGAAGTGAGAACAACTATTAATAACGTTAGAGCAAGTACACCTAAATTAGATGGTAATGTCGAAAAGAATGTCCTTGATGCTCTGAAGAAAATAACAGAGATGTATGATCAAATGAAAAATAAGGATAGGGATACCCCTGTTCCTATCTCACAAACGAGTGTACCACCGATACCTCCGTCTTTTCTTACTTCCAGTCCAATACATTTATCTACCAGTGTCGCTAAACCTATAAATAATGAAGAGAAAGAAAGTACAAAAATACTTAAGCAACTTGATAGCATGATAAAGGATTCCGACCAATAATGCAAATCAAAGATAATATCACGTATTATCTTTGAGATAATATCACGTATTATCTTTGAGATAGTATGAAATCAAAGATGGTATGAAATCAAAGATGGTATGAAATCAAAGGTGGTATGAAATCAAAGATGGTATGAAATCAAAGATGATACGTGATATTATCTTTGAGATGGTATGAAATGAAAAGATTGTATGAAATCAAACAATCACATATTATCTTTGAGATATTGATCTCCTTAATTATTATTCTATAGTTTGAGATTAAAAGGTATAATGGAAGATCTTCGCGACGCTTTTGATCTCTTTCC
>Ga0182014_10001477_pt1 | contig 31223 bp, 30 predicted proteins | sample 612S2DmetaG_FD_120489 | JGI IMG/M metagenome (GOLD analysis project Ga0182014, IMG submission 120489) | Permafrost microbial communities from Stordalen Mire, Sweden - 612S2D metaG | ecosystem: Environmental > Terrestrial > Soil > Wetlands > Permafrost | place: Sweden: Stordalen | collected... | reverse complement strand
CTTGCGTGAACCGCGGAACCACTGCCATTTTCTCTTCTGAGAAACAAACTGAGAACCGAGAACTGACAACCGGCAACTGGCTTCTTGTATCCCACGTGCTTTAAGGCAGCTGCCCCACCCTCGCGTTTTTTTTCGGGGGCTGGCCCATACCGTCTGATCCTTGCTTGATCGGATCACCTCAAAAGAGGCTGCCCCACTCGTCGCGGTTTTCGACGAGTGGGCACCATGAACCTCGACGGGTTTTTCGGCGACTGGCCCACGCTTTCTCCATGAGCAAAATCGGGTGCCCTGCCCTTCTCGCGTTCTTTGCGAGAGGGCGGGTCTTTCAAAGGCCGCCTTCTATGCTGCACAACGAAACCCTAACCCAAGCGTGCGCGTGACTACATTCACACTCGACTGTTATAGTCTCTTGTTCCTCAGTGTTTTGTTAACCTTTTTGTGCGATCAAGGAGCCCCATGGTCTCGTTTCCCCGCTGCATTCGGTTTTCGGTAATTCTGGTTTGCACAGTCGCCCTCCCAGTCGTGGCGCAAAAAAACAAGGCAGTAGCAAAATCGTCGCCTCCCACGATCACCATTTCCGTGGACGCAAGCGAGGCTCCCCGCAAGATTTTCCATGCACAATTGTCCATTCCAGCCAGCCCAGGCACGCTCACGCTTTACTATCCCAAGTGGATTCCCGGCGAGCACGGCCCCACCGGACCCATCCAGGACGTGGCCGGACTCAAGTTCACTGCCAACGGACAATCCTTGAAATGGCGGCGCGACCTGCTCGACGGATGGACATTCCACATCGAAGTGCCCGCCGGAGCTTCCGCGGTAAACGCATCCTTGGACTTCATTTCCCCCACCGGGCTGGAAGAGGGCATGTACAGCGGCGGCGCATCCGCAAGCAACAAGATGACCGTATTGAGCTGGAACACGGTGCTGCTGTATCCGGCGGGATGGACCTCCGATGATCTGACCTATCAGGCAAGCCTGCGTCTGCCCCAAGGCTGGAAGTTTGGCACGCCGCTACCCCTGGCCTCGCAGTCGGACGCTGAACTTAAATTCAATCCGGTATCGTTGACTACGCTGGTAGATTCTCCCGTGATCGCCGGCGAATATCTGCGCGTGGTGCCGTTGAACGAGAACCCGCCCCAGGAAATGGACATCGCGGCCGATACTGCCGGGGACCTCGATGCGCCGCAAGAGGAACTCGACCGCTACAAGGCTCTGACCACGCAAGCCCTGAAACTTTTCGGGGCACAGCACTTCCGCGATTACCACTTTCTCTACAGCCTCAGTAACCATGTGGAACACTTCGGGCTGGAGCACCATGAGTCCAATGACAGCCGGTCTTCCGAGCGCTCTTTGGTGGACCCAGATCCCAGGCTCCTGGATTCCGGACTGCTGTCGCACGAATATGTTCATTCGTGGAATGGAAAGTACCGGCGCCCTGCGGACTTGGCCACGCCCGACTACGAGAAGCCCATGCAGGATGATTTGCTCTGGGTGTACGAGGGCCTCACCTCGTATCTGGGAGACGTGCTGAGCGCTCGCAGCGGCATTCGCACTCCGGATCAGTTCCGCGACCATCTGGCCTCCATGGCGGCCCGGCTGGATCACCTTCCCGGCCGCGTCTGGCGCAACCTGCAGGATACGGCGGACGGTGTGCCGTCGATGCAGGGTGCCCCACCCCAGTGGGAGTCCTGGCGAAGGACGGTGGATTATTACGACGAAGATGTTTTGAACTGGTTGTGGGTGGATACCATCATCCGCCAGCAGACTCATGGCCAGAAGTCGATGGATGATTTCTGCCATCTTTTCCACGGCGGAAAGAGTGGGCCACCCGAAGTGAACACCTATACCTTTGATGACGTGGTGAACACGCTGAATCAGGTCGCTCCCTACGACTGGCGTGGATTCTGGACGGAGCGCCTCACCAACCACGGCCCCGGCGCGCCGCTTGCGGGGATACAGGAAAGCGGCTGGAGATTGGTCTATGACGAAACTCAATCGGAACTGATCACCGTGCGCGAGCGCGAACTCAAAGAGATCAACGCCCAATATTCAATCGGATTGCTGCTGGAGGAGAGTGGAAATATCATCGATACCGTCGAAGGAATGCCGGCGGCCAAAGCTGGTATTGGGCCTGGGATGAAAGTAACGGGAGTGAATGGACGTCACTTCTCGCCAGAGGTTTTGCGCGACGCGTTGAAGGGAGCAAAGAACAGCTCCGTCCCCATCGAGTTGCTGGTTGAGAACGCCGAATACTATAAGGTTTACAAACTCGACTATCACGACGGCGAAAAATATCCCCATCTGGTGCGCGACCAATCCAAGCCCGACGTGCTGACTGAAATTATTACTGCGCTCTAGCTCGAAAACGCTCAGGGCCTCGCTCACCCGGTGCCGCCTGTATAATCAAACACTGCATCCCACCATTTTCTTGGAAGGTGATCTCTTGAACACACCCATGTCTCCTCGTCCCGGACAACCGCAGCCAGGCCCGCAGCCACTCCCCGGAGTGGAAACGATTATCGCCGTCGGCTCGGGCAAAGGCGGAGTCGGAAAAACAACCCTGGCGGTGAACCTTGCGCTCGCCATGGCCAAGCTCGGGCACAAAGTCGGACTGCTCGACGCCGACGTGTACGGCCCCAACGTGCCGCTCATGCTGAACCTGACCACGCAACCCAAGGTGCTCGGAGACAATCGTATCGAGCCGATCGAAGCTCACGGACTCAAAGTAATTTCCGTCGGCCTGCTGAATCCGGGAGACAAGCCGCTGATCTGGCGCGGGCCCATGCTGCACTCGATCATCAAGCAATTTTTGGGCTCGGTCGTGTGGGGGCAACTCGACTATCTGGTCGTGGATCTGCCGCCGGGCACGGGGGACGTTTCGCTCTCGCTCATTCAGACCGTTCCGCTCACCGGGGCAATCGTTGTGTCCACTCCGTCGGATGTTTCGTTGCAGGACGCGCGCAAAGCCATCGAAATGTTTCGCCAGATGAAAGTGGACATCGTCGGCATGGTGGAGAACATGAGCTACTTCGTGTGCCCGCATTGCAATCACGAGGTCGATATTTTCTCTCGCGGAGGCGCAGAAAAAACGGCAAAACAATTTGACGTTGCGTTCTTGGGCAACGTCCAACTCGATCCCGACATCCGCAAGGCAGGTGACAGCGGCGCGCCCACGGTGCTCGAGGGCGAAGACTCTCCCCATGCCAAGTCGCTTTATGAGTTCGCGCGCAAGGTCATCGCGCGCGTGGGTGAGATCAAATCCAGCGCCGGGGAGAGCGTGATCCAGATCCAATAGTGAGAAGTGTTCCACGTGGAACATTTCGTTACTATATTATTGCACATACATTTATGTATGCGTAGCGCTGGAACTGCCTTTACTTTGTTAGAGTTTAAGAGGAATCCAAGCGGGCCCGCATTCGCGAAGTCTTACGCTTGACAGAGTCTGGCCGCGCTTCCTAAAATTTAGACAGGCCATTTTTGCATCCTGCGATGTAAGTATTGCATCTACATGGGTTAGCTATTCGTAACACACTTGCTGGCTGGCCCCGCTGGCTTGATGTGATACAAGGGAGTATATGCCTCCGGGACCACCCATTGGCGAGCGCGAACGCGAAATCCTGACCGCGATTGTGGAGACCTTTATTGCCACGGGCGAGCCGGTGGGGTCGCGCACGCTGGCGCGCGCCAATCGCGAGGGGTTGAGCCCGGCGACCATTCGCAATGTGATGTCGGATCTGGCGGACTCGGGTTATCTGGAGCAGCCTCATACTTCGGCTGGCCGTGTGCCCAGCACCGAGGCTTACCGGTATTATGTGGAGCAGCTTACGGGCAAAGCGCGGCTGTCGAATGACGATGAGAACATCATTCAGGAGTCGTTTCACGGCGTCTCCGACGTGCAGGAGTTCATGGAGCGCACTTCGCATGTGCTCTCGCTGATCTCGCACAATGTTGGAGTCGCGGTGGCCATTGGAGGACCGAAGAACGCGCTGGAACACGTTTATTTTTCCCGGCTGGGCGATCAGAAGGTGCTGGCGGTGCTGGTAACGCGGTCGGGTCTGGTGCGCGACCGGGTGCTGCGGCTGGATATTCCGCAAACCGATCTGGATGCGGCGGCTCGCTTCCTGAACGAGAACTTTCGCGGCTGGACCATGGAAGCGATGCGGATCGAGTTGGACCGACGGCTGGAGCAGGAGCGCAGCGAATATGATCGCCTGATGACCTCGGTCGAGCAACTTTATAAGCAGGGCGCACTGGCGGCGGACGACAGCGCGCAGATGGTTTACGTTGAAGGCGCATCCAATCTGGTAGCTGGAGAGCAGGACAGGCAGCGCTTGCAGGAATTGTTGAAGACGCTGGAAGAGAAACAGAAAATCGTGGGGTTGCTGGGAGCGTACCTCGATGCCAAGCAGGAAGCCGTGCGCGTGGTGATCGGACTCGACGCGACGCTGCCGTCCATGCGCAATTTCGTGCTCATCGGCGCGCCGGCCCGCGTAGGCGGGGAAGTGATGGGATCGCTTGCGGTCATCGGGCCGACACGCATTGATTATGAACATACGATGACGGCGGTTTCCTATATCGCGCGGATGTTTGACAGGATCTTGAATGAGGCTGAGTAAGTAATCTTTTTTTATGACAAAAGCAAACGGAAAATCGCAAGTCGATCCCGAGGAACTGGATGCAACGCACGAACTGCCTGCGTCGAACAATACCGACGATCCTCCAGGCATTGAATCTGTACCCTTACTCGGATCGGCTGAAAGCAGCGAGTTACAGAAACTTAGAGTGGAGCGGGACACGCTGATCGATCGTCTCGCCCGTCTGCAGGCTGAGTTTGAGAATGCCCGCAAACGAACCGCGCGCGAGCAACAGGACTATCGCGATTACGCTTTGGCGGACGCGATTAAGAGTCTGCTGCCGATACTCGACAGCTTCGAACGCGCCATGCAAACTGGGGCGGCGGAGAAAACTGAGTTCCGCGGCGGGATGGAGCTGATCTACAAGCAACTGCAGGACGCACTCTTGAAACTGGGGCTGCGCGCCATCCCGGCGAAGGGTGAGATGTTCGATCCGCACCTTCACGAGGCGATTGAGGTGGTAGATACTTGCGATGCGCCAGATCATCAAATCCTGCAAGAACTGCAACGTGGCTATAAGCTGAAGGACCGCCTGCTGCGTCCCTCGATGGTCAAGGTTGCGCGTAACGCCAAGCATTAAGAAACCCGAAAGGATTTGGAACCATTCTGACCAGCAACGGAAAACGCGACTACTACGAAGTGCTCGGGGTTTCCCGCGAAGCCGGCGAGCAGGAGATCAAGAGCGCCTATCGCAGGCTGGCGCTGCAGTTTCATCCTGACCGCAACCCGAACAATCCCGACGCCGAAGAAAAATTCAAGGAATGCAGCGAAGCCTACGCCATCCTGGCGGATGTGGACAAGCGGTCGGCCTACGATCGCTTCGGACATGCCGCGGTGAGCGGTGGCGCGGGAGGGTTCGACCCTACGGTGTTCCACGACGTCAGCGAAATCTTTGGGGACTTTTTTGGCTTCGGAGACCTTTTCGGCGGCGGCGCTCGCCGGGGCACGCGTGCCCAGCGCGGTCCCGATCTGCGTGAAGATGTCACCCTGGAATTTGAAGAAGCAGTGTTCGGCACGGAAACCCACGTTACGGTGCGCCGCCACGAGACCTGCGAAGACTGCCGGGGCTCGGGTGCGGCTCCCGGCAAAGCGCCTGTTCCTTGTCGATCCTGCGGCGGGCGCGGGCAAGTGCGCTACCAGCAAGGATTCTTCAGCATGGCGCGTACCTGTCCCACCTGTCAGGGCGCAGGCAGCGTGATTACCGATCCGTGCCCGAAGTGCAAGGGCGAAGGCCGCGTGCTGCGGCAGAGGACAGTGGACGCGAAGGTTCCGGCCGGGGTCGAAGACGGAACCCGCATCCGTTTTTCCGGGCTGGGCGAAGCGGGGGCGCATGGCGGGCCGGCGGGCGACCTCTACGTCGTACTCCACGTTAAAGAGCACCCGTTTTTCGAGCGCCAAGGCAATGACCTGCACTGCCTGATTCCCGTTTCATTTGCCCAGGCGGCGTTAGGAACTGAGATTCGAGTGCCGACGCTGGAAGGGGAACACACCTTGAAAGTGCCGGAAGGCACGCAATCTGGGACGACGATGCGCATCCGGAATAAAGGCGTGCCCGTGCTGAATGGTCACGGCAAGGGCGATCTGTTCGTCGAAGTTCGCGTCCAAACACCCAGCAAGCTCAACAAGCGCCAGCGTGAGTTATTGCAGGAGTTGGATGGAATGGCGCGGGTGGAGAATAAGCCACAGCGCCGGACGCTGCTGGGCAAGGTGAAAGACATCTTCGGATAGGTCGGCCGCAAACAAAATTCCAAATTCCTTGCGCGTGATTTCTTTTGTGTACCTTCGTGTCCGGAGCCTGCCCTGAGCGAAGTCGAAGGGTGGTTTAAGTTTTCTGTCCGGTGGCTTAAGCTCTCTTACCCATGACCCGCCGACGCTGGATTGCCGACGAATTCTCGGATACCCGCGCGTTTCTGCTCGGCGCGCATGCTGAGCACTTATCCCGCGTGCTTCGCGCCCGGGTCGGCCAGGAATTCGATATCACGGCTGGAAACGAAGTTCGCCGAGGACGCATCACTGCAATTACCGCCGACCGAGTTGAATTCGAATTGGGGCCCGAAGTGCCCGCGCCGATTTCCGTTCCGGTAACGCTGGTTCTCTCCATTTTCAAGTTTGATCGCATGGAATGGGCGATTGAGAAATGCACGGAACTGGGCGCGGCGCGCGTCGTCCCAGCGATTGCGCGTCGAACTGAGGCTCATCTCGCGGATGCCGCAGCCAGGCGCGTCGATCGCTGGCGGCGGATTGCTTTGCAATCGGCGGAACAGTCGCGTCGAGTGTCGCCGCCAGAAATCTCGCCACCCTTGAAGATCAAGGATGCCGCGGCGCTGCCGGGAAGCTTGCGCATCGTCCTTTCCGAAACCGAGACGGAGGTGACGCTGAAAGACGCCCTGCAATCTCACCATAGCGACGGGGCAGTGATTCTTGCGCTCGGGCCTGAGGGGGGATGGGCGGACGAGGAATTGAAATTGTTTCCGGAAGCAGGCTGGATTTCCGCAACGTTAGGCAGCACAATTTTGCGCGCCGAGACCGCAGCTATCGCCAGCCTGGCGGTGGTTCTTTCAGAACTGCAGGCTGAGACGAACTAGCGGTGACGCGGACGCACGGCCCCACCATCCTCCACAGAAAAATATCCTCAAGCATCTCTGATATGCTCCTGCCCAGTGGCTGCTACGAAACCCATTCCGGCTGCGCAGGCCTTCGAAGCCGACGAGCGCCAGCGTAAAGCCATCGAACATGTGCATGGGCCGATGCTGGTGGTCGCCGGCGCGGGTACAGGGAAAACCACGGTCCTCACCCGACGCATTGCGCGGTTGGTCCGCGACGGCCACGCTCGACCCAACGAAATCCTGGCGGTCACCTACACAAAAAATGCCGTGCAGGAAATGCGCGAACGGGTGCGCGATGAACTGCGCGGCATGGATGTAACCGGTTTGCAGATTGCCACGTTTCACGAGTACTGTAACGATCTCCTCGGCCGATACGGCAAGCAGTTCGGGGTGCTCGACGACCAGGATCTCTGGATCTATCTACGGAAGCGCATCCGCGAGTTGCAACTGAATTACTTCATCCGTGCAGCCAATATCGGCCAGTTTCTCCATGACCTGCTCAGTTTCATGCGCCGTTGCCAGGACGATCTGGTGGACCCTGAGAAATACGCCGCCTACGTGCGTCAGCTCGAGCGGGGCGAGGTCGCCATTCCGCGGGTGAGTAAATCAAAAGATGCCGATGATTTGTCCGACGAAGAGGTCATCGGACGCTGCCAGGAAATTGCCAGGGTATTTGCCACGGTCGAGCGCATGTTGCGCGAAGACAACCTCGGCACCTTCGGCCACATGATCACTCACGCGTACGCATTGCTGGAGGGGAATGCCGAACTGCGCACGCGCGAACGCCAGCGCACCCGGTTCATCCTGGCGGACGAGTTCCAGGATGTCAATTTCGCGCAAGTCGAGATTCTCGAGAAATTGGCCGGAGAAGAACGCAATGTCTTCGCCGTGGGAGATCCGGACCAGGCGATCTATCGCTTCCGCGGCGCGTCAAGTGCGGCATTCGGACTCTTTCAGGAACATTTTCCGGAAGCGAAGATGGTCGTGTTGGAAAAGAACCGCCGTTCCACCACGACTATCCTGAGGTCCGCATTCGCATTGATTTCCAGGAACCCGGACGTTTTTTCTCCGGGGCAAGGCCAAGTCTCCGCCTACCAGCGTTCCCCGCTGATTTCTGCTCGTGATGAAGAAGCATCTCGAGACGGGAGAAAGCTGCCCAGCTCCCTTGTCGACGCTGTTGTGCTGGCCGCCAAGGAATTTGAGTGCTCTGATCTGGTAGCGACCATTCACGATCGGCAACGCAAACTTCGTTGCAAGTGGAGCGACTTCGCCATCCTCTACCGCCAACATTTTCATCGTGAGCAGATCGTGGCGGAACTGGTCGAGCAGGGCATCCCGTTCGCCATCGAAAACATGGATGTCATGGATACTCCCGAAGCTCGCGACCTGTTCGCCTGCCTGGGAGCGGTCGTCTCGGTGAATGACAGCGCCAGCATCTTTCGAGTTGCATCTTTTCCTCAATTCGCCATCGATCCACAGAAGCTGCGTGCCGGAATAAAAGCGATTCCGCGGGAAGAAAGAAGATCCGGAGTGGCATCGGTGCTGGCCAAGATCGAAAATGGTGGGGCGGTGCTGAATGCTTTGCAGGAAGTTCGCGACGAGGTTGCCCGTGCGGCAACCACGAGTAGCGGAGTTTTGAACATTATCATTCGTCGCTTCGGATTGAACCGGACTTCGCCGGCGATCGCTGCCGTCCTCGAGTTCGTCAAGAAATGGGAGGAAAAGCCCAAGGCCATCACCAAGACCGGCGACATCGGGGAGTTCCTTGATTACCTACAGTATTTCCGCACGGCCGGCGGTGTGATTCCGATTTCGACGGGCGCCGAGAACGCCGTGCGGTTGATGACGGCGCACGTTGCCAAGGGGCTTGAGTTCAATCACGTCTTCATTATTCGAGCCAATTCCAATTCGTTCCCGTCGTCGTACAAGGAACCCCTGGTTGACTTTCCTCGCGAGTTGCAGAGTGCAGGGTCAATTCCGCTGGTTGACGACAAGGAAATATCCCGGCAGGAGGAGCGTCGATTGTTCTACGTTGCCATGACCCGTGCGCGGGACTCGCTCACCATCTACGCTCGGCAGGGAACAGGGAAAAAAGACCCAACTCCGAGCGGCTTTCTGCGCGATCTGCTGAAGGACGCCAACCTGAAACCCTGGCTCCGCCAACGTTCCGCGCGTGAATTCCAAACCGATTTGTTTGCCGAAGCCGCTTCTGCGCTGCCCGGCTCGCCGGTGAGTGAGTGGCTCAAACTGCCGCCCGCCTTCGATCTCGGCGCAAAGCTTAGTGCCAGCGCGGTCCAGACTTATGAAATCTGCCCGCTGCAATTCAAACTGGAACGCGAGTGGAGGATTCCCGGCGACGTTCCTGCCGCCATGGAATACGGCGCCACTATTCATCGCATCCTGCTGGCCTATTACGCATCCGTTCGCGTCGGGCGGACCATCGAGGACGATGCACTGATCGAACTCTTCAAGACCGATCTCAGGGCTGCGGGCATTGAAGAAAAATATCAGCAGGAGCTTTACGAGCGGCAGGGGATTGATCAGTTGCGCGAGTTCTTAGCCCGATGCAAATGCGCTCCCGTCCCCGAGGTGCTGCATACCGAAGAGTGGTTCGAAATGCAGATCGGACAGGCCAAGGTGGTGGGTCGCATCGACCGCATCGATCGGCTGAATAACGGTCTTGTCGTGATTACGGATTACAAGACCGGAAGGCCCCGGTCGCAGGAGGATGCTGACAAGAGCCTCCAACTCTCCATCTACGCTCTGGCCGCGCGCGAAAAGTGGGGTTACCGCGCCGATCAGATCGTCTTCTACAATCTGCATGAAAACAGCTCCGTGGTTACGCGCCGCAGCGAAGTGCAATTGCAGGAGTGCAAACACAAAGTGGAAGAAGTCGCGAGCAAGATTGCCGCGGAAGAATTTGATGCGAAACCCGGCTTTTATTGCAGCTTCTGCGCTTACCGCAGCCTGTGCCCCGCCACCGAAAAACGCCTCTACACAATTCCCGTGGACAAGAAATCCAGCAGCCGCAACTAGCGGGCGGTGGGCTAGTTTAGAAATCTCAGTTGCGCAGTCCACGGAAAGTGCCCGTAGCACGATGATTTACCCCGAGCGCTGCTACGGCATCTGGGGGCGACCGCAGTCGAGGATCTTCGCAACCCAATCGGCGTGGGGGAGGCTGCAACCAGCAAGCGCCCTCAGTTCACTGTGCAAGTCATAATCGACACGTCGGATTGCTGGCTTGGACCCGTCCAGCAAGAGGTAGCAAGCGCGGCGATCACCGTCGTAAGAGAGACTAACGCTGCCAGTGTTGGCGACGATCATTCCTGAAAAGCTTCGAATGTATGAGCGATGGATGTGCGCATAGACGGCAATCGGCTGCCCGAGCGGCCGGTAAACCGACTCTAACTCGGCATCGCTCGCTTCTGGCGCGGGTGCCCACCAGCGACTCTCCGGACTGGCATGCACGAGCGCCATCGGACCAAGAATCTGCTTGCGCGGCAGGCTGCGCAACCATGCGAGCCTCTCTTCTCCTAGCGCTTCACGGGTCGCCACCGCCATCTCTCCGATCACGGCGAAGAGGGGTTGCAGCTTGGGTGATTGATTCGCAAACTCCTTCAGCGACTCGGGCATAAAAAGCATTTCATCCGTGTTGCCAACCACGCCCTGCCAGCCGAGCTCGCGAATACAATCCACAATCTCCGCCGGGCTTGCTCCGTTGTCAGCCAGATCGCCGCCGTGGAGAATCAAGTCGGGGGAGGTTTGCCGCAGATCCGCCAAGACTGCTTCAAAAGCGGTTCGATTGCCGTGAATGTCGGATACTATTGCGATGCGCATTGCGGTTCTTCCACGCCCGAATGGCATTACGATATCACCAACCCCGCCCGGCTTTGTGCCGATTCCGGAGCAGCGGAGCATCTCGCGATTCCGTTTGAAGGTGTGAAGTTCAGGCCGACACGTCAACTAGCGCGCAAAAACTTAGGGGACGCTTTTAAGCGTCCCCTCGGTTTTACTTGGTAGAAGGCTCTTAGTGCTTCTTCTTTGCGGCCTTCTTTGCTTTCTTTTTGGTTGCCATTGATCTATTCTCCCTTTCCATTTTTCATGGACTTGAAATGCAACGGTCGTTTGTTGCAACTGATTGATGTATAGAGTCAATGAAAAGTGAAGTCAAGAAAAAAATGATGTTGGATGGGCATCCGACCCATGCACCAAAGTCACTGGAGCGCGCTTAAGGAGAAAATTTCTCCGCGCGAAACTTATCCAGCATCCGCGTGGGAGAAGAATCCTCTTGCGACACGCAACGAAAATGTCCGCAATGATCTTTAGTCAATGTCTGGTTCAAGACAAACCTGGCCGCGAAAACAACCGCAGCGCCGCAAACGAATTCATCCTTTTTTTCACCAAGACATCTATAATTAGCGGTCGCACAATTAATCAGAGGAGCACATAAATGGCTGCTTTCGACGATGTGGTGATCATTTCCGGATGTCGCACGCCGGTGGGAAAATTTCAAGGAAGCCTTTCAGATTTGAGCGCCACGCAACTCGGAGCGATCGCGGTTCGGGAAGCCGTGAAGCGCGCGGGCGTCGATCCCAGGCAGATCGACGAATGCATCATGGGCAATGTCGTCTCCGCCGGGCTCGGCCAGAATCCCGCGCGGCAAGCCGCGATCTTGGGAGGTCTCGCTCCCGAGGTAGGTGCCATGACTGTAAACAAAGTCTGTGGCTCGGGACTCAAAACCGTCGCGCTCGCGGCGCAAGCGATTCAAACCGAAAACAGTTCCGTCGTAGTCGCGGGTGGGATGGAGTCGATGACCAACGCTCCCTATCTGCTGCCGCAGGCGCGAAAAGGATATCGCCTGGGAAACGCGCAGATCGTCGATTCCATGGTGAACGACGGGCTATGGGATATTTACAACAACTACCACATGGGCATTACGGGGGAGAACGTTGCGGAGAAATACGGCATCACCCGCGAGGAGCAAGACCAGTTCGCCGTGAACTCGCACCGGAAGGCAATCGCCGCCATCAAGGAGTGCCGCTTCAAATCGCAGATCGTCCCGGTTGAACTGCCATCCAAGAAAAAGGGCGAAGCCCCGGTCATCTTCGATAAAGACGAATCGCCCCGCGAAGATACAACGATCGAAGTCTTGCGATCCCTGAAGCCGGCATTCAAGAAAGACGGCACGGTCACCGCCGGCAATGCTCCCGGAGTGAACGACGGCGCGGCCGCCGTCGTGGTCACCAGTGCCAGGCACGCGAAAGAGCTCGGCGCCAAGCCCATGGTCCGGATCGTGGCCCAGGCCACCAGCGGAGTCGAACCCCAATGGGTGATGATGGCGCCGGTGGGCGCGGTTCGCAAGATTTGGGAAAAGACCGGTTGGAAGAATGAAGAGGTCGATCTGTATGAACTGAACGAAGCTTTCTCGGTGCAGGCGCTGGGCGTGATGCGCGAACTCGGTCTCGACCCCAACAAGGTTAATGTGAATGGCGGCGCCGTCGCCATTGGGCATCCCATCGGGGCGAGCGGTGCCCGCGTTCTGGTTACGCTCATCTATGAAATGATTCGCCGCGATGTGCGTCGCGGGATTGCGGCTCTCTGCCTGGGTGGCGGGAATGCCGTGGCCATGGCCGTCGAAAGATTATAACCAACTTCTAAGGAAGGGGAAGGGAGAAGATCACAACCGGAGCTCAGGTTCAGCGGGAGCGACTGTCTTCCCAGCGTTGTCGTACTTCAGCCAGGAACTTCTCCTTGTCGGCGCGCATTTGCCGGATGAGGGCCTGATTGCCGGTTTCTTCGTGGCCGGCTGCCCATAGAACCATTTCCGTGAGCACCGGCGCGAGGTCGATTCCTTTCGCAGTCAACAAGTAAATCAGCTTTCGCCCGTCCGACGGATCGGGTCGCGCAGTAACGATTCCGTGAGCCACCAGCTTACGCAGGCGATCGGCCAATATGTTCGTCGCGATTCCCTCGTAGCCCTGCAAGAACTCCTTGTATGTTCGCGACCCGCGCAACATCATGTCGCGGATAATTAAGAGCGACCAACGATCGCCCAACATTTCGACGGAAGCGTTCAGTGGACATCCCGACCTCCGCTGGATTTTGCGCATCTCAGAAACGCTCTTTAATACTGTTCAAGGATAATATATTTTACTTGCATTTCACAAGTAATATCCTCCATAATTGCGCGAACCGGATTGAGCGGAATCAGTGACCGAGTCCGTCATTCTGCTATCCAAGTGGTCGGACGGAACGTCTGTATCCACGGCTGAGTACCGACTTCCGATCTGCGCATGAATCACAAGAATTGAAGCGTCGTCGAGTCACAAACAACAATAGAAAGATAGGAGACGAAGATCATGGAAACAAAACCCACTCACGAGCAAGCGCAACTCCACATGCAGGTTTTCGAACAGCGCCGCGAGGCCCGGCTTCGGCAGGCCCGCGACTGGTTTTTCAAGAACTACTTCGCAGACACTTGGAACGACGCGATGCGAGTCGCCGCGCCCGGGACCGAAGGCGGCACCAACTTTATGATGGTAGTCAGCTATTGGGAACAGACGTGCGCATTGCTCAACTATGGGCTGCTTCACGAGGACCTGTTCTTCGAAACCAGCGGTGAATTCTTCGGTGTCTGGGAGCGGATTCAGCCAACTATCGCGGAAGGACGAGCACAATGGGGCAATCAGCATTTCCTCGCACACCTGGAAAAGGCCGCGCGGCACTTTGAAGCCTGGATGGAGAAGCGCTCGCCCGGTCACATCGCTAAAATGCGCGAGTTCATGAAGCAAATGCGTGGCCAGATGCAAAAGGCCGCGTAGAGCTGATGAGGCAGCGAGACTGATAGCAATCGAGCCTGCGCCAAGGGGTGCTCGGCGCAGGCTCGGATTTCTAATCCCGTCCTTCAGGAGCGATCAATGAATGGAAAGATGACTGAGATGACTGTAGTTTTTGCGGTGGCGGTTGTACTGGGCGCCGCGTGGCAGGCACAAGCACAGGACGCCAAAGTACCGTATCCGAGCATGGCGCCGCTTGGCCAGTATTTGATGACGGACCGCAATGCCGAGATAGCCCTGGCACGAAGCGCGGCCCCGGAGTCCATCTCCCACGACGCAAAGATTCTGGTTCTCGAGCGGCATGGCTATGAGACCGCAGTCGAAGGCAAGAACGGTTTCGTGTGTGTCGTAGAGCGATCGTGGATGTCCCCGGCTGACCATCCGGAGTTTTGGAACCCCAAGCTGCGGGGACCGCTCTGCTTCAATCCGGCGGCGGCGCGATCCATCCTGCCGCTCACAATCAAACGAACAGAGATGGTACTGGCCGGACTTCCCAAAGCACAAATCATGGACAACCTGAAAGCCGCACTGGATCGAAAAGAACTGCCGGCTCTGGAGCCCGGAGCGATGAGTTACATGATGTCGAAGCAAGCCTATCTCACAGATGACGACGGACATAACATGTCCCATCTGATGATCTACGCTCCCCTCGCAGACGGCGCCACCTGGGGTGCGGATCTGCCCGGCTCCCCGGTGATACTCGCTGGGCAATTTCAGGGCGCTCCCGAGCCGGTAACCGTGTTCCTGGTTCCAGTTAGCAAGTGGTCGGATGGAACGGCTGCACCCTTAATGTAGGGAGTGGAAGCGAAACTTAACAGAGGAGACCGTAAGCATGAGCAGAGTACGAGTACTGGTTGGGACACGCAAAGGTGCATTCGTGCTGACGTCGGACGGCAAGCGCGAATACTGGGACGTCAGCGGGCCTCATTTTGCGGGCTGGGAGATTTATCATCTCAAGGGATCACCGGTTGACCCCAACCGGCTGTATGCGTCCCAGTCCAGCGGTTGGTTCGGACAGATCATTCAGCGCTCCGACGACGGGGGCAAAACCTGGCACCAGCCGGGAACCCCGGCGGGCCAAGCGCTGGCGTCGGGTCCGCCCAAGAGCGAGAGCAACAAGTTCGCCTACGACGCCTCCGCAGAAACCGGCAAGCCGCTCACCACTCATCAGTTCTACGATGGCACCCAGCACCCTTGGGAATTCAAGCGGGTCTGGCATCTGGAGCCGTCGCTCAAGGATCCCGACACGGTTTACGCCGGAGTGGAGGACGCCGCCCTGTTCCGCTCGACCGATGGCGGACAGAACTGGAAGGAACTCCCCGGACTGCGCGGCCATGGCACCGGCCCCATGTGGCAGCCCGGCGCTGGCGGTATGTGTCTGCACACGATCATTTTGGATCCGCGCAACCCCCAGCGGGTCTACATCGCGATCTCAGCCGCGGGCGCGTTTCGTACCGACGACGGCGGCAAGACGTGGAAGCCGATCAACCGCGGGCTACGTTCGCAATACATCCCTGACCAGGATGCCGAAGTCGGCCATTGCGTTCACCACATCGCGATGAACCCTTCGCGCCCGGGCGTGCTGTTCATGCAAAAGCACTGGGACGTCATGCGCAGCGACAACGCCGGCGACCAGTGGGTGGAGGTTAGCGGAAACCTGCCCACCGACTTTGGATTCGCGATCGACGTTCACGCCCACGAACCGGAGACGATTTACGTCGTCCCCATCAAGAGCGACTCCGAACACTTTGTACCCGATGGCAAGCTGCGCGTCTACCGCAGCCGCACTGGAGGAAACGAGTGGGAGCCGCTCACCAAGGGCCTGCCGCAAAGCAACTGCTACGTCAACGTTTTGCGCGACGCCATGGCCGTCGATTCGCTGGATAAATGCGGCATCTATTTCGGCACCAGCGGCGGCCAGGTCTACGCCTCAGCCGATGCCGGAGATAATTGGAATCCTATCGTGCGTGATCTTCCGGCTGTGCTCTCGGTCGAGGTCCAGACGCTAGCGTGATTCCGGCCCCCAGACTAGAGTGGCTGACCCCTTTTCTGCTAAAGATAACCAATGCTAATCGGAGGCGATATGCGGGTTTCAAAGTGGGGTAACAGTCTCGCGGTGCGGCTACCCTCGGAAGTTGTGGAAGCCCTCAATTTAAAAGAGGGCGACCAGATCGAAATCAGGATCGCCAGCACGCGAGAATTTGAAGTGCGCCGCGATCCTGCCCGGCAGCGGGCCTTCGACCGCTTGCGCCGGCTGCGTCGTCCGTTGCCGACTGGGTTTGTATTCGACCGGGCAGAGTCGAATGCCCCCCGCTAAAGATTTTCTGGACACAAACGTGTTGATCTACGCAGTGGCAAAGAACGCCCCCGCGCGGCTTGAATTCCCCGAAAATAGAGGTAAGGGGGAAACCAGCCGGATTTAGGCTCGCTGCGAGCGTGGACCGTGGCTGGCCTAACGCGTGCTAACATTTGCCCATGCCCTACACCGACACGAGCCCCGCTGCACAAGCTGTCCAGTTCGAGATTCTGCGGGCAATGTCAGGAGAACAGCGGCTCCTACTGGCGTTTGAGATGAGCTTGTTCGCCCGCGAACTCGCCAGGGAGGGGATCCGGCGCGAGCATCCCGAGTGGCCGGAAGATCGCGTCGCGCGAGAGCTACTGCGGCTGGCATTTTGTCCTGTGCCCTTGCCCACTTGGATTCCATGAGCGCATCGGAGGTCCTTCGAAGAATCACCTCGGCACTTGATCGCGCTGGAATTTCTCACATGCTGACCGGATCGTTTGCCAGCGCTCACCACGGCGCTCCGCGGTCGACCCTGGACATCGACATCGTGATCGCGGCGAATCCCGCCCGGTTGCGAACGTTTGTTCAGTCCTTGCCGAGCGTTGAATATTATTCCGACTTGGACGCTGCACTCGAAGCCCACAAACGGGAGTCATTGTTCAACGTGATTGATTTGGCGACGGGCTGGAAGATCGACCTGATCATTCGTAAATCCCGCGCCTTCAGCCTGGAGGAGTTCGACCGTCGCCAATTGGTTACCGTGCAGGGCCTTCCTCTTTTTGTGGCCAGCGCCGAAGATGTAGCCATCGCGAAGCTAGAATGGTCGAAGCGTGCAATCGCAACGACAGATTGAGGATGTGGCGGCAATATTGAGGCTGCGATGGGCAGCGCTGGACCGGTCCTATCTGGACAAATGGATTTCCGAGTTAGACTTAAAGCCCGAATGGAGCCATGCGAAACGCATCGCTGGAATTTCTGAGAGCACCTGAACCTAGAGGAAGTCAGCAACAATGACAATCCGCGTCATACTTCCGCCACATCTGCGGACGCTGGCCCACGTTGGTGCTGAGCTGGAACTTGTGATCGAGGGCCCGATCACACAGCGCTCCGTCCTCGACGCGCTTGAGGTCCGCTATCCGATGCTGCGCGGTACAATCCGCGACCACGTCACGCAGCAACGCCGGCCGTTCTTGCGCTTCTTCGCCTGCGAGGAGGATCTGTCGCATGAACCGCCGGACAACCCACTGCCCGAGGCAGTCGCATCCGGTGCGGAGCCCCTTGTTATCCTTGGGGCCATTGCTGGCGGCTAAGCATGGCTTTTGGAAGCTGAGCTTCGCTGGAATTGTTTCTTGGAGTTCTTGCTAACCGCACCCACCCTCCTGTGGTCCAATACGAATGTGAGGAGATCTTCATGCGAGCCCAGCTTCCGTTTTTCTGCGTGCCTGTTCTGTTCCTGCTGGCATTATCTTGTGCAGCTCAGCAAATGCCCGCGGCGCGGGTTGTAAGCCTTACCGCGCCCGATGGAATCGTTCTGAAGGCGACGTACTTCGCCGCAGCAAAGCCTGGTCCCGGAGTCCTGCTGCTTCATCAATGCAACCGGCAGCGCAAGGTCTGGGACGGGCTCGCGGAACGGATCGCCTCATCCGGAATAAGCGTTCTCACCCTGGATTACCGAGGCTTCGGAGAGAGCGGCGGCACGCCGAACGACAAGCTGGCGCCGCAGGAAGCGCAGAAAGTTGCCGCAGAGAAATGGCCTGGCGATTTCGACATGGCATTCCAGTATCTGGCTTCGCAGCCCAGCGTCATGCGCGGCACCATTGGCGTCGGCGGAGCCAGTTGCGGTGTCAATAACGCCATCCGATTGGCCCGTCTTCATTCTGAAGTAAAGTCGCTTGTGTTGCTCTCCGGCCCAACGGATCGAGAAGGTCGGCTGTTCCTGCAATCATCGGCACTGCCGATTTTCGTTTCCGCGGCGGACGATGATGAACTTGGCAATATGGTGGAACCGATGCAGTGGTGGTTCAGCACGTCGCCAAACCCTGCCAGCCGGTTCGCGCACTATGCCAATGGAGGACACGGCTCGGACATGTTCGCCGCTCATAAAGAGTTGCCGGACGTAATTGCTCAGTGGTTTGCCGCGACGCTGATGGACAATCCGGGGAGCGCACCGAAAACCGACGGAAGCGCGTTTGAACCGCAAGTGCTTTCCGCTTTGAAGCTGATGGATCAGCCAGGGGGCGCGGGCGAAGTCGACAAAATGCTGGCGCAGGCTCGCGAACGTGATCCCGGCGCTGAAATATTTCCTGAGTTTGTCGTCAACCTGCTGGGCTATGAGCATATCCAACTCGGCGATACCAAGGGTGCGGTCGAGATTTTGAGACTGAATGCTACCGCGTATCCGAGTTCACCAAATGTTTATGACAGCCTCTCGGATGCTTACCGGGCTGCCGGCCAGAAAGACTTGGCGCTGCAAAACGCCAAGATGGCTCTCGCACTGCTCTCGGACGATAAGACGGACACCGAGCAGCGCCGGAATGCCATCAGGGAGAGCGCCGAGCAGAAGCTGAAACAGCTGGACAAGCCAAACCCTTAGATGAGAATGATCTTGCCCCGATAAATGCTGGTCACAGATCGCTCGTGCCGAACAACACCTGTCTCCGGCGGCTGGAGCTGAGCCGGTGAGTCCTACTGCTCCGGCGTCGTCTCCGCCGCGGCTAGCGGCAACGTTACCGTGAACACCGCGCCGCCGCCCGGCCCCGAAGCGGCCTCGACGTTTCCATTGTGCTCCCGGAGAATGGCTTTGCAGATGCTCAGGCCGAGGCCGGTCCCGCGGCCCGGACGCTTGGTAGTGTAGAAGGGATCGAAGATATTGGGCAGGATCTCTGGCGAGATTCCCGGGCCATCGTCCTGGAAAATGACGGCGACCGATTTTTCCTGCTTCTCTATGCGGATGCGCAGGGTGCCGCGATCACGCACTTCCCGCATCGCCTGTTCCGAGTTCAAAATCAGGTTCAGAAACACTTGCATCAACTGGTGAGAATCTCCGCTCACCGGAGGCAGTGACGCCTCCTTTAAGAAGTCGACAGTGATGTTGTTCTTGCGCAAAGAATAGGCGTGGAGGTGCAAGGTCCTTTGTACGAGATCGCCGAGGTCGATGGGGCTCTTGCCGGGTGCCGGCGGCCGCGAAAAATACATCAGGTTCTGGACAATTTCTGCCGCGCGCCGAGCTTGCTGCTGCAGAACGACCATCTGTTTGCGAACGGAGTCGGGGGCTTCGCCTTCCTGCAGCAACTCGGACATCCCCAGGATGCTGGTGAGGGGATTGTTCAGCTCGTGAGCAAATCCGCCGATCATCTGCCCCATGGCCGCGAGCCGTTCGCTCTGGATGATTTGCTGCTCCAGTTTCTTCTCCACGGTAATGTCGCGCACCGACACGATCACGCCGCTCACCTTGTTTTCCGCATCAAAAAGAGGGCTGGCGGAAGCTCGGGCGGTGCGCCAGGTTCCGTCGCGATGACGTGCGCTGTAGTCGCAGGAGCCGAATGCCTTCCGGCCGGTAATCAGATCGTGATACAAGGCAAGCAGCTCAGGCGAGTAGTCTTGTTCTTCTTCGACTTTCTTCCCTAACAGATCTTCGGGCTTGTAGCCGCGCAAGTCGTGGATCCGTGAACTCACGAAGCTGTAGCGTCCGTTCAGATCGATGACCAGGATCAGGTCGGGAAAGCTTTCCAAGAGATAGCGCTGGAACTCTTCCTGACGGCGCAACGCCTTCTCCATCTCCCGGCCTTCGGTTACATCCACGAGCGTGCCTTGATAGCGGACGATTTTGCCCCCTGCATCCCATACCGCGCGGGAAGTGTCGAGGAAAATTCCGAGCCCGCCGTCCTTGCGGCGCAACATGATTTCCCGCGTGCGCACGCCGCCCTGGTCATCCGCCGTCCTCCCCAGCACAGGAGTTTGATTGGGATCGGAGTTCAACGCTCGGGGATCGAGAGCAAGAAATTCCTCTTTGCTTTCGTACCCCAGAACCTGCACCAGCGCGGCGTTGCCGTCGAGTAATTTGCCTTCCGGCGTGCTGAAGTAAACGCCCTCCTGAAGAGTTTCGAATAGTTCGGTGAATCGCCGCTCCTTCTCGCGTTCTCCGGTGACGTCGCGGGCAAGGGCGCTCACACCGACCACTTCGTCATTCTTGACAATCGCATTGAGGGCGCAATCAAAGTAGAGAGTGCGTGCGCTTGATTTCAGGCGAACACAAACCAGACCGGACCAGCGGCGTTTTTCGAGGAACCGAGACAGACCGCGATCCGCATCTTGACGCTTCGGTTCCTCCAGAAACTCTTCGACTCGATGCCCGACCACTTCGCTGTAAGGAACCCCGAGCAACTCCGTGACGCGGCGGTTCACGGTCTTGATCTTCCCCTCTAAAGAAGTGGCGAAGGCAACGTCGTCGAAGGAATCGATCAGTTCTTTGAAGCTGCGTTGGGAGCGCGCAACGAGCTCTCCGAGTTGATCCAGTTGCTCATCCGTAGGGGTGGTGGCGCGCTCCTGCAGGTCGCGGACCAGATTTCTTAGTTCTGTGACCCGCTTTCTTCGTCCGTAAGCGAAGCCTGCAAACGCGATAGCAACGCAGAAAACAGCGATGGCCAGAAGCCCGAGATGAAAGGGAAGATTTTGCAGGCGTTCCCAGGATTCTGCCCCTAACGCCGCGGCCAGCAGAACCACAAACAGAAGCGCAATACGCCACAACCAGGCTTCTTCTTTTTCCAGGTTGGTGGGCGGAGTAGCAGGAGGCGTCAGTCGCTTTTCTGGTTCCATCGTGAAAATACTCCCGCACTTGCCGGGGCTGCTCTTTGATTTTGAGGGCTTGGGCCTAGGCGAATCGTAGTCCATGAACCGGATGCAAACAACCGAAACGGTGTTGGGTAATTTGGTTCACAGACGAAACGTTGGACCAATGTTCACTTGTCACAGCCTCACCGTGACATCAGTCACCATGTTTTCAAGACCGCGAGGCGTAGGGTGGATTCTTAGGCTGACTGGTCGCTGGGCCTTCCCTCGTCACGACAAGTCCGAATCCATAGGTTTGCCCGAGGCACAGATCCAAGTTTCTGCAAACGCCCATGCTCTATAAGACGCTGAGCGCCGCCGTTTTCGGCATCGATGCCAACATCATCGAGGTCGAGGTCGATGTGTCTGGAATTAAGACCATGGAGGATCACTTCCACACCGTCGGCCTGCCCGATGCTGCTGTCCGCGAGAGCCGGGACCGCGTGCGGGCGGCGCTGAAGAACTGTGGATACGATATTCCTCCGACCCACATCACCATCAACCTTGCCCCCGCGGATATTCGCAAAGAAGGTTCCGGGTTCGACCTGCCCATGGCCCTGGGAATTCTGGGCGCTTACGGTGGCCTGAATAAGAAGGAGGTGCCCGACTGCCTCTTCGTTGGCGAGCTATCGCTCGATGGCGGGGTTCGCGGCGTTCGCGGTGCGCTGCCCATCGCCATCGAGGCGCGCGGCAGAAAGATCGCGCGCCTGGTGGTGCCTGAACTTAATGCCAAAGAAGCGGCGATGGTCGGCGGAGTGGAAATCTATCCGGTGAAATCGCTGCTGGATGTGATTCGCTTCGTGAACACCGGCAACGGCATCCAGCCGCTCAAAGTGGACAGCGAAACCTTGCTTAGCGAGGCCCAGCAATTTCTCGTGGACTTCAAGGACGTCCGCGGCCAGCACTCCGCTAAGCGCGCCCTGGAGGTGGCCTGCGCCGGCGGTCACAACATCCTCATGATCGGTCCGCCAGGTTCAGGCAAAACCATGCTGGCCAAGCGTATGCCCACGATCTTGCCGCCTTTCACTTTTGAAGAGGCCCTTGAGACCACCAAGATTCACAGCGTTGCCGGAGTGCTCGATCCTGGGGCGGGATTGGTGGGCGTGCGCCCGTTTCGCTCGCCGCACCACACCATCTCCGACGCCGGATTAATCGGAGGCGGTGCCGTTCCCCGTCCCGGCGAAGTCTCGCTGGCTCACAACGGTGTCTTGTTCCTGGACGAACTCCCCGAGTTCCCGCGCAACGTTTTGGAAGTCATGCGACAACCTCTCGAGGATGGAACCGTCTGCATCGCCCGCGCTTCCATGTCGCTGACCTTTCCCGCGCGCTTCATGCTAGCTTCGGCGATGAATCCCTGTCCCTGTGGTTACTTCAACGATCGTTCGCGCGAGTGCCATTGCAGTCCGCTCGTGATTCAGCGTTATATGTCCAAGATCTCCGGGCCGTTGCTGGATCGGATCGACATCCACATTGACGTGCCCGCGGTGAACTATAAGGAGATGCGCTCGGCCACCGAACCAGAAAGCTCGGCCAAGATCCGCGAGCGGGTGATGCGAGCCCGGGGGGCGCAGTTGGAGAGATTCTCAGTTTCGCCACGAGAGAAACTCTATTGCAACGCGCAAATGGGGCCTCGCCATATTCGCGCTTTCTGCGAACTCTCCGCGGACTGCGAAAAACTGCTGGAGCGTGCCATGGCCCAACAGGGCCTGACCGCTCGCGCCCACGATCGCATCTTAAAAGTCGCTAGAACGATTGCCGATCTGGAAGGAACAAAGCAAGTCGAGCCCAAGCACATCGCCGAAGCCATTCAGTACAGAACGCTGGACCGGACGTTCTGGGCTTGAGACTGGCAGGGATTACGACTCGCCGATTGAGAACGAGCGCAGCTCTGCAGGTGTAGGATGATGCTAAGTTATTTATTATCAGCGTATTGATGCCCTATCAATCCAGATTCCTGCGGGAAACTCAAGAGGGCTGGAGGATAGTTTCTAGTGCCAAATTGAACGGTACTGCAAGAAACACTTGACGTCGCGTTCATTCTCACGTAGGGTGTACAGTTCCGAGGGCTTACTGAATCAGTTGGTCTGACGAATCTCCGCTGGCGACCGGACATAATCCAGAAACCGAGAAACTTTCGGGCCGAACGGAGCATCTTATACGAGTAACCAGAGATTTCCCGTACAACCCATCTGAATTGAGTAGGTTAGACACTCTGGTGAGGTTTTGTCTTGCCAGGAAAGAAGGGTGTGCGGCCAATTTGCTGGAATTAGGAGAGTGATTTATCATGCGATCTGATCGCGTTTTTGATGCTTTACATACTTTGCGGAATCGTTATATGCTGTGCCAGCTTGCGTCGAAGGCTACCCGTAAGTTTCACAAGCCCAACACCCGAATCCAGGAAACCATGAACGAGGTTCTGGATAAGATTGCAAGCTCGGAACGGCAGACGGTTCTGTCGGAACCGGAAAACTTCGCCGAGGCACAACGGCGGGCTGCATAAAACCAGCCCCGCCGCCTGCCCGCGATTGGCCAAGTCTTTCCTGAGTAACCCCCCTTTGAAAATCTCCCTTCGCAGGTGAATTGAACAATGACCATCGCAGAATTGAAAGAGAAAAATATTACAGAGCTGACCAAGATCGCCCGATCCTTGGACCTGCCCGGCGCCAGCGGACTGCGCAAGCAAGACCTGATCTTTAAAATTCTTCAGGCCCAGAGCGAAAAAGAAGGCCACATCTTTGCCGAGGGCGTGCTCGAAATCCTGCCCGACGGCTACGGTTTCCTGCGCTCGCCCGATTACAACTATTTGCCCGGCCCCGACGACATCTACGTTTCGCCATCACAAATCCGCAAGTTCGACCTCAAGACCGGCGACACCATCAGCGGACAAGTTCGTCCTCCGCACGAGGGCGAAAAATACTTCGCGCTGGTCAAGATTGAAGCGGTCAACTTCGAGTCGCCGGACGAGGCGCGCAACAAGATTCTGTTTGACAACCTGACGCCGCTGTATCCGCAGGAACGAATCAAGCTTGAAACCACTCGCGAGAATGTCAGCGCCCGGGTCATGGATTTGCTCACGCCCCTCGGCAAGGGACAGCGCGGCCTCATTGTCTCGCCGCCCCGCGCCGGCAAGACTATGTTGCTGCAGAACGTCGCCAACTCGATCACGACGAATCATCCCGAAGTCGTGCTCATGGTACTGCTGATCGACGAGCGCCCAGAAGAAGTGACGGACATGCAGCGCTCGGTGAAGGGCGAGGTGATTTCCTCGACCTTCGACGAACCCGCCGCCCGCCACGTGCAGGTTGCGGAGATGGTGATCGAGAAAGCCAAGCGCCTGGTCGAGCACAAGCGCGACGTAGTCATTCTGCTCGACTCCATCACTCGCCTCGCGCGCGCCTACAACACCATCGTTCCGCCCAGCGGCAAAGTGCTTTCCGGCGGCGTCGACTCCAATGCCCTTCAGCGTCCAAAGCGATTTTTCGGCGCGGCTCGCAATATTGAAGAAGGTGGATCGCTGACTATTATCGCCACGGCCCTGATCGACACCGGCTCCCGCATGGATGACGTGATCTTCGAAGAATTCAAGGGCACCGGTAATTCTGAAATCATCCTCGATCGTAAACTGGTCGACAAGCGCACCTTCCCGGCCATCGACATCCAGCGCTCTGGCACGCGTAAGGAAGAGTTGCTGATCCCGAAGGAAGATTTGACCCGCATCTGGGTCCTGCGCCGCGTATTGAATCCGCTGTCGCCGGTGGAAGCCATGGAACTGCTGATCGACAAGCTGAACAAAGCCAAGTCAAATGGCGAGTTCCTGGCGAATATGAGTTCGCTGTAGGGCAACATGCCCAAGCTGCCGCGCATAACTTCCAGAAGCTCCTACAGGTACTATTGCGGGCCGGTTTTTACGTTCATCACCAGACCGGAAGCCATGTCAATTTGCGGCACGAGAAGAAAGCACATCTGCACGTGGTGGTGCCTCGCCATAGTGGAGACATGGCACCCAAGACCATCAAGTCGATTATCGTTCAGTGTGAAATGACGGTTGAACAATTTGCCGCTCTTCTGGGAAAATAAGCCAGCGGCCAAAGAAATCGGTAACCATGCAGGGCAGAAAAGGCAAGATCTACCAATACACCACGTTTTTCCAGGCCAACGAACACGGCGGCTACACCGTGACCGTACCTGCCTTGCCGGGGCTTGTGACGGAAGGGAAGAATCTAGGAGATGCTCGGCGAATGGCCGAGGACGCGATCCGCTGCTACATAGAGGGTTTGAAGAAAGCGAAAGAGAAGATTCCTTTTGAAAGCGAAACCGCCCAGCTTCGCTTAGCCGTCCGGGCATGAACCACGCGGGGGCAGCTTCTGGCACTGCCGACATCAACCTGAAAATCTAACGGATCTGTGAGCCTGGCGTCGCCAAAATCCGGCACGAGCATAAGGCTGCGTCAGCCACTCTTCCACTCCACGGAACGCCTTATAATTTCCTTATTCCGCTTTTCCGAGGTCACTGTGCGATTCAAATCCTTCGCGCTGGCTATGCTGCTTTTTTTTATCACTCCTGGCCCGTCGCTGCCAGCGTTCAGTCAAAACCCCGTCCCGATTCCACGAGGCCCCAGCGCGGGGCCCAACTCCGGCGACCGCGAAGACGAAACCCGGATACAACTCGAAAAAGACATGGCCAAGAAGGCGAACCGCGAGCGTCAGGCTCAGCTGCAGCGCGACACGGACAACTTGCTCAAGCTGGCCACTGAGTTGAAGCAGTATGTGGATAAATCCAATGAAAATACTCTGTCCGTGGACGTCGTAAGAAAGGCGGAAGAGATCGAAAAGCTGGCGCACAGTGTGAAAGAGAAGATGAAAGCGAACTGAGCTTGGTCGGAACTCTATTCGCCGGTGTGGGCGCAGGCATCCTGGCCGGGCATCGCCCCAAAACCATAAGTTTCCCGCTGCGCACGGGAGCGAAAATACAGCCCATGGTGCGAGCTGCGGGAAAAGTGGGCAACCTTGTTCAAGCCGAAAGCCGCATCGGTTCCCCGGGTTGCAACATTTCCAACTTGTTGATCACCGATTTAAGAAGCGTTTCATTGTTCTTCAAGACAGACCTGAACTCGCGATGATCCGTCCCCGCAATCTCCCTGAACAACTCGCGATGATGTTCCTCCAGGATTTCCAGCAATAATTCCCGTTCTGCAGTGGTCAGTGTCAGCTCCATACATTCCTCCCACAGGCCGGTCCGCTAAGTTGAGCGCTCGCAGCAAACCGAACCGGAGCCTCGTTCAGGCTGCCTCGGCAGCGTGTTTCACTGCCGCCAGCTTGATCACTTTGGGTTGAACCAGCTTTTCAAAATCTCCCCATGCCAGTCGCACCAGCTCGCGGTGAGAGCCGGCATTGAAAACGATTTCCCGGTCACGCGACAGGGCTTCGTCGGCGAACACGCTCATGCCATAAAGATTGCCAAAGGGCGGCATCGCGCCGGTTTCGCAATCAGGAAACCTATCCTTGAATTCATTCTCGGCAGCCAAGTGCACCGCCTTGGCTTTCGTCGCCGCCTTCAAAAGCTCCAGATCCACGTGCTGAGACGCGGATACCACGGCCATCGCCAGGAAATCGTCGATCCTGACAATGACGGTTTTAGCGAGCTCTTTTCCGGGGATGTGCGTGAGCGCCGCGATTCCTCCCGCCGTGTACGCGACGGAATGAGAAATAACGACGTACCTGATGTTGTAGTTGTCAAGGAACTGTCGAAGTCTGAGAAGCGGCATAGAATTCTCCTTATCTTGGCGCCGTACCCGATCACCGAGCCTCGCCGCAAGCGCTTGCGCCGCGGCGGCCCGAGCGAATATTCCCTCCGCTTATGGGCCTATCGGGCGGCGCGGTTTCCGCCTGCGTGATTTTGCGCCACAATACCGCTGTGGCATGCTTCGCACATCGTCTGACCCTGCAGTTGGTTGAGCCGCCGTTCTACCGCAAGTGCAGTCGGACCCTTCCCCCGGTCCGATTGCTGCTGTTCGGCAAACCTGAGCATTTCCTTCATCAGTTGAACCTGCGATGAAAGTTGCTGACGAACATTGGAATCGATCAACCAAACATTGGTGCTCTCTAGTTCCACCTGCGCAACGCGGGTGCGCAGGGATTCGAGTTCAGCCCGGTTCCGGTCCGCCTGCTCCAGTGGGATGACACGAATTTCGGCGCGCCGCCACATGCGAGAGCCGTCGTTGCTTTGAACGGCCATCACATCGTCGTGAGACGGAGCCATCGCCGGTGGGGCATTCTTGGGTTGTGGGGAAGATAAGACGGCGCCAAACGCGACCATGGCGGCCAGGCATAGTGCAAACAGAAATGCCGGGAGACGCATAAACCACCCCCTTCTGCTGCTTGCGTTTACTTCTTCATTATTCTTTATCAGTTCTCAAGAGCGCGCGATAGTACAGGGCGCACAGTCGGTTGTGACGGGTGGGCAAGCATCCGTCCCAACTGTTTCAAGCCGCCCCGCGCCCGGTTGGCAACTCAGTGATGGCCGTGCGTCCGATCGTATTTCTCTCCCGCCGGAATCGCAACCGCCAGACGATTCTCTTTCGGCGCCAGCGGACAAGTGGCGTATGGCGTCACCGAGCAGGGCGGACTGTAGGCCCGGTTGAAGTCGATCACGACGGTCCCATTCACCACCGGATCGGTGTCCAGGAAACGGCCTCCGGGGTAGGTGTCGGTTTTGCTGGTCGGATCGTTGAAAACGAAAGACAGGCCTTTCGTGGGATCCCCACCTATGTCGGTCAGGTGTACTTCCTGGCCGTTAATCTTGAAAACGACGACTCCGGCCACCGGTGTCGGTGTCGTGTCACCTAGAACGTTGGGCACATCCACCGTTTTCTTGCCCTCGGAAGGTACGAAGGTTGCCGTCACCCGATAGGACAAGTCGAGCGGGAAAAATACCGGGCCGCGATAATTCTTGGCCGCATCGCTGTCGACATCTTTCAGCCGGATGCCGATGCGCTTGCCCCGGACGATGACCTTAATGCGCAGACTTCCCAGTTCCACGATTGTCGGTTTGCCGGAAGTGTCGGGTTGCAGTTTGGTCGCGGTCACTGGCTTGCCGTCGATGGTGGCGTGGGCCTCGGGAGAAAATTTCACCGTGACGTCCGTCCCCTGCAACTCGAAAACACCTGCGTGCGCCGGGCCTTTCGGAAACACGATGGCATTGCTCGCATCCGCGCCGAAAGGATTCTGGCCGGGCTTGAGCCAGAACAAGCCTGCCAGGGTCAGCCAGTTCTGCTTGCGGCTGTCGACGAGTTCCGCTTTCCACTTATCGTACGACTGCATGTACGCCGCGTCGGGCGTGGAAGGCGAGGCGGGATTGTCCGCCGGGACTGCGGCAATGAACAGCGGGGCTGCTATCGCAAGGACAAGCAAAAGATGCGGCTTTGGTTTCATAAGGTCAGGTCCTCGTATTCCAATTTTGTCGTCGCGTATCTATCTTCTGTAATCCTGCACATCGGGGAGCGGTTCCAATTCCTGTCCGCTAAAAATCTGTTCGAATTCGCCGAGCAACGCCTGATGAACCAACCCATTCGAGGCCAGAGTTTCGTGACTGTCCAAGTGGAATGGCCCACCCTTGAAGTCGGTCACTTTCCCTCCGGCTTCCTGCACAATCAGCACGCCCGCTGCCGTGTCCCAGGGTTTGAGGTTGAATTCCCAGAATCCATCGAAACGCCCGCAAGCTACACAGCAGAGGTCAAGCGCCGCCGAGCCCGCTCGCCGCACTCCGTGAGTGTGCAAGGTGATCTGATGGTAGAAAAAGATATTCGGGTTCTTATGGCGTTTATGGCTGGGAAATCCGGTCGCCACCAGGCACTCGGCTAAATTCGCGGTCGGCGAAACATGAATCCGAGCGTGGTTCAGATACGCTCCACTTCCCTGCTCTGCCGCAAATAATTCGTCCCGCGTGGGATCATAGATCACGCCGGCGATCCGCTGGCCTTTATATTCCAGGGCCATCGAAACGCAGAACACAGGGAAACCGTGCGCGAAGTTCGTGGTGCCGTCCAGCGGATCGACGTACCAGCGGTAATCGCTGCCCGTATCCTTCAGGCCGCCTTCTTCGCCGAGGATGTCATGGGTGGGCCAGTGCTGGCGGAGCCGGTCCCGGATCAGAGCTTCTGAATTGCGATCAGCCACAGTAACCAGGTCAGCTTCGCCTTTATATTCCACTTTGACATGCTGGTGGAAGTAGTCCATCAGCAGCGCACCGGCCTCACGCGCGATCTCCGCCATCGCAGGGAGGAAGTCGTGGCTATTGGAGGATGATGTCATCTGGAGGAACGATCAGTTGGGCAACATAGCGGCTGAATGCCGGTGCCGGTCATTTATTCCTGCCACCTTCTGCGATGTACATGATCTCGTGTTTAAAGATGAAGAGATTCGGCTTGTCGGCGCGAGTCAGCCTCACCATGTTCTTGTCATAATATTCGATCCAGCCGTATACAATTTCGCCGTCCGCGAGTTTGATGCTGACTGGTTTCTGTTTTTCGCCCAACGACTTCAAATATGCCGCCTCTTGCGAGGTTTCTTCGGGCGGAGTGACCTTGGCTTTGCGAGGCGCAGCGGAACCTGCCTGTCCATTGAATACCATAATCACATTTTACACGTGGCCACCGAATGAACACCGCGCATCGTGAAGAGGGCCAAACCGAAGCTTAACTAAAGATCATCTGAGCTTGGTGGTCCGGGTAGAATACGAGGAATCCTCTCTCTTGCTTAGGAGGTGTCGCGATGAGAATCCCAGTTCTTTTGTTCGCTCTCCTGCTTTCGGCCTCATTGGGTTGGGCACAAACCACGAGACCTGCGGGACAGCATGAGGTTGATAAGGCGGAAGCCCAGTTCGATAAGAGTGTGCCCCCGCCGGTCCTCCAGCCTCAGAGCATCGATCTCGCAAAACTCAGACAAGATGCCAACGAACTGGCAGGCTTGGCACAATCCATTCCCCTGGCCGTGGACCAGACGACAAAGGGAATCCTGCCTAAAGACCTGGACCAAAAACTCAAGCGAATCGAAAAACTGGCCAAACTGTTGCGGTCACAGATCGTACGGTAATTGGGATCGGAGCCTTCCGCGGGTGGGCAATGACGCCAACTGAATTCTCCGGCGGCTGGGGGAAGCTGGTCTGTTTTCAGATGAAGCTCCACTACAGCACACTTGCCATTTCGTCTATGGCAATGACGGCGGTGTCAAGCGCATCGAGGGTTCTTGCCTGCATCACCGGTTTCGCAGCTGCAGGCAAAGACCTAGATCCCTCGCTGCTGCTCGGGACGACAGTTCGCAACGGGAGACAGCGACCGTGAAACTAGCCAAAAAAGCCACCCGTCCCGGAGGACGGGTGGCTAAGGATTACGAATCCCGCTTCGGCTTAGAAGGTCAGCCGCAAGCCGAACTCGATTTGCCGCTGCGAGCCCAGCGAGTACACGCCCGTGCCGTTGCCGACTCGGAACTGCTCCTCATCCGCCCGCGTGGTTCCGTTGATGGAGCCTGCGCCGGGGCCGAACAAGATACCGTTCATCGTGTTTGGTGGCAGGTTGAAGTTGGCGAAGTTGAAGAGGTTGTAGAAGCCGACGTTGGGTTCGATGGTAAATCTCTCCGCAATCGTGTGCCTCCATGCCAGCTTCAGGTCAGTGGCGCGCAGCCAACCGAAACCAACCTGACCGCCGGCAGAGTTAGTGCAGCCGGCAGCATTAGTCGGCGGCGGTGGGCAAACTGTCTGGACCACCCCACCCAGCTCCTGCAATTGGGTAAGGGTCATAAGACCGTTGGCAATCAGGACCTTGCCAGCAGGCGTTGCGGTGTTGGCCACGTTCTGGTTGAAGTTGTTGATGAGTTGCGTGAGACCGGAAACATCGACGCCGCGTCCAAAAGAGCCAAACTTGGTCCCTGGAAGGGGATCTTCCACGGTTCCGTCACCGGTGAAGTCGGAGCGGAAAATCTCGCCGGGCGCGCCTGAGTTTGGAGCATCGATCGAACTGGCCAACGGGCTATAGAAGTGGGAG
>Ga0182014_10001476_pt1 | contig 31224 bp, 28 predicted proteins | sample 612S2DmetaG_FD_120489 | JGI IMG/M metagenome (GOLD analysis project Ga0182014, IMG submission 120489) | Permafrost microbial communities from Stordalen Mire, Sweden - 612S2D metaG | ecosystem: Environmental > Terrestrial > Soil > Wetlands > Permafrost | place: Sweden: Stordalen | collected... | reverse complement strand
CGCCGCACTCGACGCTGATCGTCGCTCTGCCAGGAAACTCAATGTGGATAGAGCCGGATGTCGCAGAATGTTGCTGAACGGAAGGCTGCCGCATCGCTGCATCACATGGAGCAGATACCGTGAGCCGGTAGATCGCCATCGAAAAGAAGAGGCGTACAAGGGGTTTGAGGCGAATCTGATCTGGAAACGGGATGACAAGGTAGAGCGAAATCGGCTTTTGAACCAGGTCCGTTATTGTGAAGTCGCTGTATGCAACGGCGTCTCTGACAAGGGGGTCGGCGTAGACCTGGAGAGGATCTGTGAGAGAGCCGATGATTGAGCCAAATTCCTTTTCGCCTTTGAGGAGCATGGTAGACATGGTGCTGGCGATTGTGGGGTGCGTGGCCAGGCTGTGGTCCCGGATGCCTGGAAAGGGCTTGTGGAGGGGATTCTCCGGGTCGAGCTTGTGTAGTTCTGGATCGCGGTGCTTGTAGGTTTTCAGGGCAGCCATGACCTTTTTGAGGCCGTTGTCGGCGTCCGTTGCAATGTCGAGAAGGTTCGCCGGCGTGGGCGTGGCGTAGCCTCGCAGCCGGGCCTCATAGAACAAGTGGAGGATGAGCGCCGCGCCCAGCGTGATTGCCTGTTTGAGGAAATAGTCGTCTTCGAGCTTCGCCCCTGTGTCGAGCAGCATCTCAGCCAGCTTGCGGGCGTCACCAACCTCGTGGGTGGTTCCGAAGCGCAAAACGCTGAGGGGGTTGAAGTGGGCCGTTTCGTGCTCAAGTGGTGAGAATTTGAGGCAGGTCTGTTTGAGTTCTTTCGAGCGGAAGCCGGATGTGAGAGCCCAGTTCTCGCCTTTCAGATCGTAGACGATCACGCTTTGATCCCAGCCCAGGAGTGTCGGAACGACGATGCCGACGCCTTTGCCGGAGCGGGTCGGGGCGACGACGATCAGGTGTTCGGGGCCGTTGTGTTTCAGGTAATGAACATATTGACCGTCCTGAAAGCCTCCGATGTAGACGCCTTCCTCGGATTTGAGGATGCCATTGTTGATGAGGTCTTGCTTGGTGGCGAAGCGGGCTGAGCCGTGGAGATCTTCCGCGCCCTCCATCATCTTTTTCGACCGGCGAAAGTTCGTTATGAGGACATAGGCAACGCTGAACACGGAGCAGATTACGACGATGAGGATTGCGAAGCCGACTGTGTTTTTGACGTAGGGGATTCTGGACTGGTTGTAGTGAAGAAACCAGGGCGCCCATTCCCAAGGCGGGTAGAGTGCGAAGTTGCCCAGGTGGAAGAGCGGCGTTCCCAAAGCCCGCGCATAGTTGAAACGGAATGCGATGAACTGGGTTCCTATGAGGTTCGCGCCGATCAGCGCGAGAAGGCCGACGATGATTGTGAGCCAGTGGAATGTTCCAATGGAACGTGGTACTTCCGGCGTTCTGTACGGCTGTTGCTGCTCGACTGGCATCCTGGGGTCTCCTGTGTCTTGCTGAGTGGCTAATCGCGCTCCAGATCTTTCTCTCGTTCCTTGGCTTTGCTTTTCGTCTGGCGCGCGCGGCTGGCAACCGCGGTGAGGCGTTGCTCCAACTTTGCTTTCTGCGCGGGCATGACGGTTGCCACGTATGAGCCGTCTTCGTGGCTGTACTGGACAGGGATGTTGCGGTCAATGAGGATCGTTGGTGTGCTACTGCCGAGCGCTGCCTGGAGGGCGGCTTGTTCCTGGGGACTGTCTGTGCGCTCGGCGGAAACGAGGGCTGCCACCTGTTCTTTGGTGAACCAGACGGTTATCTCCTGGGTGGCAGCGTCCAACCTGCCCAACCATCCCTGCCGCTGACCGGCGGGGTCGTGGGTGCCCGATATTTTTTCAAGGACAGCGGGATTGTGGAGCGCCTTCTCGGCGTCTCCATGCTGGGTGATTACCACGCGGCCATGATGCCGGCTGATCGTGATGAGTTCATTTCTTTTGAGTTCATTCTCGGATCGAAGTTTTTCCGAGTCGGCCCGGTGCGGCAGCATAATGACTTTCCCATCAACGCTTTCGAGAAGCATATAGCGTCTGCCGCTGGATTCCTCTTCATCGTGGCCGAGAATCCGCGCGTGTAATAGCTGGATGTCGTTCCATTTGGCGCTTACGATCTCATTCCCTACCGAAGATGCCGGTTCCATATTTCGCGACAGCATCTTTTGTTTGTCTCCAGCGATAGAGAGGGTCTTCAGTTTCATTGTAAAGTCTTTGGGCAACTCCCACGTTTTATTTGGGAGACGGGTTGCGAGTCCCATTTGCTCCAAGTGGTACATTCTACGCTCAATAGCGAACATTTTCACAGGGTCTTTGAATCTTAGCCTGTCGAGACCCCCGGCATTGAGAGTGAATTGTATGCAGCAACCCTGATCAACGGCATTTGTTGCGATGATCTTGTCAAGCGAGGTGAGGCGCGGTTTGGTCGCCTCCTCGACCACAGATTTCTCAATCTCTTCCGGTGTCCGGAATCCGAGTTGGCGGGTTGCCGCATTCTGCGCGAATTCTCGGAAGCCGCTTTTGATGAATTCTCTGTCGAACGTCAGCGGCTTTCCATCGGATTGTATCCCGCGTAGTGCGATGTGGACGTGGGGATGGTCTGTATTTGTATGAATGGCTGCAACCCACTGAAGGCGTGTCCCTGTCTCGGCCTCAACCTTTGCCATCACATCTCTGGTATATCGCTGCATATTCAGACTGTTTCCAGATTCCGGTGAAATGATGATGCGGAATATGCGCTCGTCTCCGTGCTGTTGCCATGCGTCAAGGCGCGAAGGTATGTCAATTCCCTGCCCTGCTTGGTCAAAGCCTGGCTTCTCTTTACCTGTGGCTCCTTCACGTTGTATGTATACACCGTGGGCCTTCCAGTGCCCGGCAGATTTTGACTTGATGTATGTCACTCGGACGGCAGCCCTTTGTGCTTGCCGTGCTGCCATGTTTGATGCAATACGCGTTTTGATCGCGCGGCTTTTGCTTCTCCTGGATGCCGCTGCGCTGATTTGCAATATGGCGGTTACGCCTCGGCATGTCGAGTGAAACGACCGGAGGCTCTTGCGGGCCTGTTTTGGCGTCTTTCTCCCGAGAATAACCTCGCCGCCGTCGCCTTTAGTCCTATCAGGCTTCCTCTGCTTCGCCGGCTTCTGCATTGTCGTCCTCGTCATTTGCTGTGAACTCTTTGCTCGCTAAGACTAAAAGTTTGTTGTACCGCTTCGGGGCTGTTGCCTCTAAGAGCTTCCGAACGTCTGGGCCTGCCTCGGGGAGCGTGACGAGGAGCATTTTTGACAGGGCGTGCAAGAAGGCTGCGTTCGCGTCTCCGGTTTGACGGATGGCGCGTAGATCACGCCGGAAGTCTTTTCGGAACTGCATCAGGGTTGAGACGATGGCGTCCTGCAACTCGGTTGCGACGCTATCTTTGCCGGTCCGGTGCTTGTCCAGTAGGTCGTTGAAATAGGCGTTACGAGTCGTGAAGCGGCCCGCTGAGACCTGGCTGGTCACGAACTGGAGATTGGCCTCGGAGACCCTTATGGTTACGTGATGGATGCGTTTCGGGCCGAATGTCTTAGGCATGATGGGTAGAATTATAGCATGGTCCAATCGTGTCCATACACAATAGATTGTGAACACATATATAGTATAGAAACAAATGAATTTAACTGGCGAATGATCAAAAGCAAAGCCAATTTCCTTTATGTTCCTGTACTGCCTATTCTGCTACGTTTTGTTTGCGCTCTTCGCTGCATTTGTCACGATCTGTCCTTGAGTTGTCCCCGTTTTGTCCCTTGCGTGAGTGATGTCCCTGATTTGACCCTGATCTGGCCTGTATTAGGCTCATTTCTGGCTTTTTAGTGTATATTTGGCTTTTGCGGCCACCTGGAGACTACCTTAATGGCGAAAGAGATGGACAGGGCAAAAACGCGACTGCAAAGCTCCTTCATCGCTCAACCCAAAAGCAAAATTGCTAAGCTGGTTCATCTGCTCCCGGAGATTGAGAGCTCGATCGCTGGTGGTCACACCTACCAGGATTGTGTTGGGTTGCTGCGGGAGTACGGGCTTGAGTTCACTTTGACAAGTTTTGCCACCACTCTGAAGCGAGCGAGAAAACTGTCTGAGTCGGATAGAGCGAGAATCCTCGGAATTACCGATGATGCCGTGAAGCGAGAATCTGGTTTGACCGGGGCCGGGGGTACAATCGCAGTCGCGGCGGGTAGGAATACGGCTTCCCTTCCTGATACTGAAAAGCATGAACCAAGTCCAAATAATGAGAAAGAAAGCGAATCGCCGTCTTCCGGTTCGACCATCGTCGCCGCACGTAAGACTTCCGTGCTGGTTGTCGGTGTTGAGAAGCCTAGTGGAGACATCAACCCAATACCAGAATTGACAAAACTGTGGTGAAGGAGGACGTGTGTCGAAGCAGAGCGTGGAGGCGAAGGTGGAAGATGGAGCAGCGTTGCAGGTGCGCAGTGGTGACATACACTGCGTACTCTCTTCCAAGGGCGGCGTTGGCAAAACATTCGTTGCGAGTTTGATTGCACAGTATTGGATTTGGAACAAGCGCCCGATTCATGTGTTGGACATGGATCAAAGCAATATGATGTTGGCGCGTGTTCCAGATTTGAAGGCAGAACAGATTCGGCTACTGACGGACGGGAAATTCGACAGTACGAAGCTGGACGCGATTATCCGGCGGATGGTTGCGACTCCTGACACGTACCTGATTGACGTTGGCGCCTCTACATTTCAGAATCTGTGGCACTACTTCTTCGATCACGATATTTTTTCTCTCATTCGATCTGAGGGTCGGCGTATTGTCATCCATTCGGTGGTTTGTGGCGGGCAGGAGTTGGTCGATACTGTGTCCAGCTTCGTTGATGTGTGCAAGCAGATTACTGGTCGGCAGGTTGTTGTGTGGGTCAACCCTATCAGAGGGGCTGTAGAAGCGAACGGGAAAGAATTCCTCGAATCCAAGGCTTTCACTGAAAACGAAGGCAAAGTGTTGGCGGTGGTGAGAATGCCGAAACCGGACGAGTCGGTTGAAGTCGAGCTGCGTAGATTGGGGCAGGCGAACAAATCGCTGTTGCACATCGAGACGGATAACGATCTCGACTTCCTGACGAAGCATCGGCTGAAACGGCATCGGGATTCCCTGTTCGAGGCGATGGCGCAGGTGTGGGAGGCGGTTGATGCCCAGTCCTGAGGAGACATACTCCTGGGCACAGAAAGTATGTCAAGCCGCGTTCATCGAGCGGGGAGAGCCGCTGCGCGAGGGTGATTCGATCATCCTCGTCGCGGCTGTTTTTCGTGCCTGTCTCGACGGTTGGCTAGTCGAGAATGGGGCTGCTCTTGACAAACAAAACCGGGCAATGGAAGCGGGGGCTATGGCGTGGCAAAAGGGGCTTGTGGGCACGCTCGATGAGCACAGCAAGCGCCTTAGAGAGGGGCTGGAGTCGGATTTGAGCCAGGCCGGCTATCTGGCAAGACAGGCGGTTGAGAAGGCCCTGAACATCGCTGGAAAGGACAGCCATTGGAAATACAGAATGGAAGGGCTTCTCCTGGGCGTGGGGATCGTGCTCGTCTCGGTGCTTCTGTACAGATTCTTTTGATGGCGGGGAAGTCTCTTTCAGGTTCGTCTCTTCCCTTCCCTTCCCTTCCTGCTCGGCCGTGGGCGCTATTGCAATTCTCCGTTGGGAGATTTAGGCTATAAAAGTATTAGCGTTGTAACGCTATGCTGTTGAAGCGTTAAGAGGCATGAACGTTATGACGTATCAATGCGGCAACGTGATGGCGTGTTCTTCTACGGTGTGTGACGTTGTAACGCGTAACGCTATGAACGCAACAGCGTATGACAGTGAAAGCAATACAGCGTAAGACGTTTCCACTGTTGGACGCTAGAAACGTATGAGCGCGAGAGCGTTTTAACGCCTCACGGTGTCAGAGCATAAGCGTATGACGTTGATGCGCTTATATTGTTTCGCGTTTCCAGCGTATCGAGGCAACAGCGTGATGCGTCTGTAGAGCATAAGAGTTTGACGTTTCTACGTTTGTGACTCACTACCTTTACAACGCGTGAGCGCAAAGGCGTCATGGGTGGTTAGCGTATAAGCGTTTTACATTGGAAGCGTTATCAGTTTAGGCGGTATCAAGGTGGTAACGTTGTGCCGTGGTAGCGTTATGGGGTATATTAAAGCTGCGCGGGACGATCCGCCTGGAGTCGCCATGAACATTTGTGTAATCGCCCGTAAGGGAGGGGTAGGGAAGAGCACAACCGCGCTTTTGATCGCCGAGGCTCTTCGTCAGACCGGCAAACGTGTAGCTATCCACGATTGGGACGATCAGGGAACCAGTTCGCGCAGCTCAAGAATGGCGGGCAGGGAACTGGCCGAAACAAACAAGCAATATGACTTCATCCTGTACGACACTCCGCCAAACCTCGATCATTTGAGTACCGCAACCGCAGTACGCCATGCAAATGTTGTGCTCGTGGTGACGACTCCGAACGCGGCCGATCTGTGGGAAGCGAAAGACGCGGCAGACTATGCTTTACATGCCAATCCGAACGCAATTACGCGAGTCCTCGTCAACAAGGTCAAAAAGGGGACTCTGGTCGCCCGCACGATCGAAGAGGCTTTCCAGGTTCTTAACATCCCTGTCCCGGCACTGACCAATCAACTACAGGACCGCCAGGTCTATGCTCATTTCCTTACTGCGGGTTGGGGGAGCCTCGATGTGCCGGCACAGCTCCAGGTCGCAAACATTGTGTCCGAGATCCTCACTCTTGGCTATCAGCCGTCGAGCAGTCCTCAGAACCAGAATCAGGAATACGCAGAGGTATAACGTGGCTACGAGAAACAAATTCAATCCTCTTCAAGGACTCACGGAGCAACTGGCAGTTGTTCCGCAACCGCATAGTACGGTGAGCGCAGAAACAATGCCTCCCAACCCGGTTCCGTTGGCAGATACCGCAGCCTCGGTCCCTTCAACTTCCTCAGCGGAGCTTGAAACGACGGTAGGCGCGAACGCGCCCACACAAATATCCAAGAGGGTCACGGCTCCGTCGGCACCTGCGCGGCCTTCCAAAACGGCAGTGACGGTCCGGAAGATCAATGTTTATATTGATCCTGCCGAGCAGGAGAAATTGAGCGAACTCGACATCTTCCTTCGTACACAACACGGCATCCGACCCAGTGAAAGTCACATCATGCGCGCGGCGCTGGTTCTTTTGAAATCAAACCCGGATTTCGTGCATGTGATTAGAACACTGCGCGAACAGGACCCAAGACGCAATCGGCATTTGATGTAGGCAGGGAAGGGAAGTAGAGCCTGCGGATGGGCGTATAGCTCATCCGCGCTCCTTATTTGCGGCGGATGAACACCGCCGCAAGTTTGTCCTCGAAGACAAGCTGAAACCGCGGGTCCAATCGTAGAACCTGGGTGAGTGGCGCTCGTGCCGGGCCGATTACGAGGCGGGCTGAGGTCAGAGCTGGATCGGAATTCCAATCGGGGGCTGCGCCCCAGGTTCCGATATTGCGGAAGAATCTTTCATCGCCGTAGAGGGCCGCTCGTCCGTCGATGGTAACGGGCTCCCTGAGAGACCACATCAGATACCCCCCCCAATCGTAGTGATTGAAAAGAGGGCCTGAGTAGCCCATCTGTTTGACAGCTTCGACGGCTCGAACGGGCACGTTGTCGGCTCTGTCGGTTTCGAGCTGGGCGTTGTTTACGTGGAACCAGATGACTCCTATGAAGAGGACCAGGCCGGTGGCGATTGCCGCGAGCGGGGCGACGTATGCCTTTGTTTGAAAGTGGGCCTTGTCCCTGCGGGGGAGGGCGGCAGCCAGAATGGCGCTGGCCGCGATTACCAAAACCCAGAGGTCGCGTTTCGAGCGAAATGATGTGGTCAGAGCAAACGCCAGCAATATCAGGTCGAATAGCAGAAAGCGATGGGTTTTGAACACTACTGCGCCGGCTGCAACGGCAAAGAACAGTACGCCATAGTCGGCCAGGTCACGAAAGGACATGGCCTGCAATTCAGCCAGCTTGTAGAAGACGCCAGGCTGTGAAGCTAGATCGTAGGCGACTTTGTAGATGTGACAGCCGTAGGGGTTGGCGAATGTGGCCAGTACGCAGGCAATAAAGATGCCGTAGACCCATGCGGGGCGAATGAGTGAGCGGGTGCGGGTCCAGTGAGGGCCAAGAAACGCATCTATGACGGCGAAAGCGAGTAAGAAAAGGCCGTTGACGAACTGGATATGCAGATTGGCCCACAGCGCGAAGATGAGGGGCAGCCATAGTAATTCACGGGGCTTGCCGGTTGTTCTGGCCTGCATGAGGATGTCAAGCTCTAGCGTGAAAAACAGGATTGTGAACAGCCAAGGGCGCGGGGTAAACAGGTGCCATAGGCAAAAGGACGCCGCGAGCGCGAGGGGAAGGGAAGTGGTTATGTCGGGTTGAAGGCGCTGGATTAGGCGATGAAGCGCGAAGGTTATGGCAAGAACCATGCCGGTTATGTAGACGACGATTCCGATGAGGCCGAGCCGGTGAAAGAGTTGGTAGATTACGAGATCGAATAGCCAGGTGTAGTCTGCCCACGGTTTACCTGCGACGGTAAGAGAAAAGGGGTCGGTATAGGGCACGGCGTGATGTGCCAGTATCCATTCGGCTGATCGCAGGTGCCACCACAGATCCGAGTCGGACACGATTGGGAAGTAGAGGCACATCAACGCAGGAATTGAATACAGGGCGGTTATTTTCAACGCCTGGAGCAGTTGCGGTGGGGCGGAGAGCTTCGATACGGACAATGGCATCAAGGGCCTTTCAGTTGCGAACCTGTTTCAATGCGCGGGTGGACGTGTATTTCGCATATTTGAGCTGGGCGGCATGGTTGCCCTTCTTGCGCATATCGCGTTGGAGAATGCTTTCGATGATCTTGTTCTCGTCGAAGCCGTGTGAGTGCGCGTAGATGGCATAGGCGAAGTCCGCGCGGCTCAGGTCGCCGTCGTAGCGCGGATCGTCATGGAACTCCTGAATGCTTTTGTGCTCTCGGGGAGCCTTCGTGTATTGCGGGTGGGACGGGCCTGGGCGGGGCGTTGTGCGCTCCGGGGGTTGTGGGGGCAAGGAAAGGCTGCCAGCCGCGGTAAAGACGCGTTGCTGGGCTTCGTGGAGCCGAACGAACGGGTAGAGCCCGCTCGGCAGGCGGCGGATGGGCTTGCGGTTGGTGAAGCCCGCCAGTCGGCCAGCGTGGCGCCGACCGGCGGCGGCCACGTCGGCCCCTATCTGTTTTGCGAGTATCCGTGAAAACTGGGTGGCTTCCTCGGGTGTCAGCTCCCGGCCATGGTCAAGCCACGCCTGGTAGTTGGATGGAGAGGTCTCTACGGTCACACACGGCTCGTATCCGCTGGCCTCCATATCGGCGATCTGCGACTCTAGGAGGTCGTCGAGTAGCGTTAAGTGGCTTGCAGCAGGGCGGATGTTGATGTTGTAGCCGTGTGCGTTTTTGGCCTTGAGCCATTTGATTCGCTTCAGGATTCCAGCCGCGGTTGTGGTGATGAGGCTGCCTTCGGTGGTTTCGCCGAATTGGAGCAAAAGCAGCTCAAACTTTTCTGTCCGCATTGCGTCCAATTGCCTTGACACCTGATCGTCTGGTACTATGGTAATTACTTTCCGCATACCCGTAACCTCTGAGTGTGATTTTCTGTGCTCAGAATCTGAATACAAGGTGGCCGTAGTGCATTACCGCAGCGATGGAGATCGGTCCAAAATAGCGGGAATCGTAGCTGCGGTCGTTGTACGAGGAGAGCACCCAAAGTGTTCCTGGCTGTACGACATACCTGCCTTCTGGCCACTGGTGCAAGGAATTATGGCGGTTGTCGAAGGGGTAGGATTTTGTGTTTGGAAGCAGGATGCCGTTCACTGCGATCCCGTCGTGGGTAACCATTACGGTGTCGCCCGGACGGGCGGCAACGGGTTTGAGCATGGCGGCATGGCCATCAGAACAGGTCCAGGATTCCGCACGGTAACCACGCTTCGAGGTTACCTCGGCGGCTTCGCCTGTTGGGCAGAATGACACGAGCGGATCGCTACTGCGGTCTGTGAGCCGGTAGATGCCAGGGGGCTGGGATTCGGTTAGGTTTTGACGGAATCCCAGGACATAAAGAACGGTAAGAACCGTCATTGGCAGAAAGACTATAGCCGCAACGATTTTCCCGCGGCGCGGTGAGGGCGAAAAGCTTAATCCGAATTGCATTGATGTTGGGCTCCTAATTTTTCAGCAAATAACCCATTTTGTCCTTGCGACATTTTAAGGTAAAGCACGTTGTATATATATACCACGTGTGAAGTATGAAGCTGGTTTCTTGTGGAGGAATTCTGATGGCAACGGTGGCGCCAGAGATGCTGAAGCCGATAGTAATTGACCGGCGAATCGAAGAGAAGTTCCTGCGTGAGCTAGGGCCGGAGCTTCAGCGTGTTCTCGATGACGAAAAGACGGAAGACGTTTGCCTGAATCAGGACGGCAAAGTTTGGGTGAAGCGGAGTGGCGGCGGGTTCAATTACGAGTTCGACATGGACCCCTATTTTTCCTTGTCTATGATCGGGACTGCTGCCTATATGCGCGAGAACAGGATTGTGAACGCAGACAACCCTATTCTTGAAATTGATCTGCCTATCTATAAAAGCCGCTTTGAAGCAATTATCCCACCTGTTGTTGTGGCTCCCATCTTCGCTCTTCGCGGTCGCGCGCGAAACGTGCGGACCTTCACCGATTACGAGCGGTCGGGGATTGTGAGCAACAAACATGACCCGCTGAATGCGAAGAGGAAGGCTGAGGACCGGCTTGCAATGTGCAAGGGGATGAATCACACGGAGATATTCGAGCTGGCCGTTGTCGAGCGGTGGAACGTTCTTGTCGCCGGCTCGACCGGGTCGGGCAAGACAACGCTTTGCAATGCGTTTCTGGAGGCACAGAAACGCCTTACGCCAAACCATCGAACAATCCTCATCGAAGACACGCCGGAGTTGAACTGCGAAGTGGAGAACTACGTCGCCATGCTGTCGTCGAATAAAACGACGATGCTGGATTGTTTGAAAGCGACGATGCGCTTGAAGCCTGATCGTATCTCGGTGGGCGAAGTCCGCGGTGGTGAGGCGCTGACGCTCTTGAAGGCGTGGAACACGGGGCATCCTGGCGGCTTCGCCACGCTCCATGCGGATGACGCCTATGGAGCCTTGATGCGTTTGCAATCGCTTGTGGCCGAAGCAACGGACTCGTCGCAAGAGGAGTTCATTGCAAAAGCGGTGAATCTTGTTGTGTTCATCGACGGCGATCCTGAATTGCCGTGTGGCCGCAAGGTGAAAGAGGTCTGTCTAGTCTCAGGATACGAGGGAGGGCGCTATATCGTCGATTACGTTTGAGGACTCCCGCGCGGCCTGGGCGGGGATGCGTCAACGGATTCATAACCCAAGAAACATGGAGAGTGTCAGATGAACATGAACAAGTGGCAAATGAAGATCGCGGCTGTAGGCACTATGGCACTCGCCATGCAGCAACGCGCACTCGCAAATACCAGTACGATTGCATCGCTGGAAACACCGCTCCAGAGCTTGCAGAAATCCTTGTCGGGACCGATTGCGCTTTCCATCGGAGTCATCGCCGTTGTCATCACGGGTGCGATGCTGATCTTTGGCGGCGAGATTTCGGACTTCGGAAAACGCATGGCGTATGTGGTCCTTGTGCTTGGCATTCTGCTCAGTGCCAACACAATCATTACCTCGCTCTTTACCAACACGTCGGCATTGATCTTCTAAGACGGGGCTGAACGGGTTGTTGTTGAACGAAACCAAGAAAAGAAGAATTGGAGAATGTCGATGACCAGGGCAATCGAACGGAAGTTGAAGCTCTTTACAGTCGGGACGCTGGCGCTTGGTATGGCTCAGCGTGCCCATGCCAACACAAGCACAATCTCGGCTTTGGAGACGCCTCTCCAAAGCTTGCAAACGTCGTTGTCTGGCCCTATCGCTTTGTCGATCGGCGTTATCGCAGTCGTGATTACGGGAGCGATGCTGATCTTCGGTGGCGAGATTTCGGACTTCGGAAAGCGGATGGCTTACGTCGTCCTGGTCTTGGGCATTTTGCTCAGTGCCAATACGATCATCACTTCACTTTTTACAAACACCTCTGCATTGATTTTCTAGGTGGAGGGGGGGCGCGCGTGAATTCCGCAGAGTTTGCGCGCGCCTGTTTTTTCGAAATGGAGATGTTATATGGGCATGGAATCGCCAAGACAAGTGAAGTATCACGAGTCGTTGAATCGGTACAACCAAATCATGGGCGGAGACCGTGAGTTGGTTCTTTGCTCTGGTTTGATCTGCGTGATTTTGATTGTGCTGATTCAAACTATCTGGTCGGCGGCGCTCGGCGTATTCGTCTGGGTAGTTGCTGTTGGCATTTTGAAACGTGTCGGCAAGGTTGATCCGCTGATGAGGCAAGTGGCTATCAAACACTTCCAATATCGCGATTATTACCCTGCTCAGAGTGGAATTGAGCGTATTTCGAGCGGTACATCTTTGAAGTGGTAGGTAGGGAGAGACGATGCGGATAGATGAGACTCGACGGAAAGCGTATGGTGTGCCTGACTTGCTGCTTTATGCGTCATTGATCGACGACGGCATAATGTTGCTGCAAAACGGTGCATTGATGGCTGCCTGGTCGTTTCGAGGGCCAGACCTCAGCTCCTCTACTTTTGAGGAGATGGAGGGAATCAGCCGGCAATTGAATAGCCTGCTGAAGCTGGGTTCGGATTGGATGATTCATTGCGATGCGATTCGGAGTTTCGCGCCTGGGTATCCAGGCGAAGGAGCCTTCCCGGACCCGGTCACTCGGTTGATTGATGCCGAGCGGCGCGCGCAGTTCATGCAAGAGGGAACTCATCTTCGGAGCGACTACTTTCTCACCGTGTCGTATCTGCCGCCGCTGCAAAAAGAAGAGAAGATGAAGGGATATGTCTTCTCAAGTCCAGATGGCAAGACTACTGGGGTTGCGGAGCAGGTGACTAAGTTCTTCAACGAAAAAGTAATGGCCTTCGATGTGATGCTGAGAACTATTCTGAAAGCGACTCGGCTGGGCCGGGTAGTTGAAAAGGATGAATTCGGCAACGATTTCTATTTCGATGATTTTCTCCGGTATGTGCGGCGCTGTGTACAAGGTGAAGATTACAAGTTTGCGCTACCAGAGTTCCCGGTTTATTTACATGACACCATCGGCGCGATAGAGCTGGTAGGCGGCGTTAAGCCGCGCCTGGGCAAACGGTACATGGGGGTCGTGGCGATAGACGGTTTCCCGAGTTATTCTTCGCCTGGGCATTTGGCGGTGCTGGACGCATTGCCTTTCGAGTACCGCTGGAACACGCGGGCTATTCTGCATGATCCTGAGCAAGCGAAGCCGATCCTTGAGGGGCGCTACAAGAAGTGGAAGGGCATGGAGCGCGGGTTCCTCGATCAGTTTATGGGCAAAGTTAACGGGCGTGTCAATCAACACGCTGTGCGGATGTCCACGGACGGCGCTACGGCGTTGAGCGTGGCGGCGGCTGGGGATGTGTTGTTCGGTATGTACACGTCGAACATCGTGCTGCTAAATGAGGATAGGGAAAAGCTCGAAGTGAACTTGAGCGATGTTGTGAAGGCGCTCAAAAACGGCGGCTTTGGGGCGCGGATCGAGGACTTGAACGCTCTTGAGGCATGGCGAGGAACTTTGCCGGGAGATGCCAATTCCAATCCAAGACGTTTTTACGTTCATACGTTAAATATCGCGGATTCGCTGCCGATCTCGGCCATATGGGCCGGTGAGAAGGAGAATCCCTCCGCGTTGATGCCGAAGCATTCCCCGCCGCTGCTGATGGCCAGCTCCACGGGCGCAACGCCCTTCGGGTTGAATCTCCATGTACAGGATCTCGGTCACACGTTGGTTATGGGGCCTTCGGGTTCCGGCAAATCAACGCTGCTGGCGTTGATAGTTGCTCAGTGGTTCCGGTTTCCAAATGCGCGGGCGGTGGTTTTCGATAAGGGCCAGAGTATGTATGTGCTTAATCAAGCGGCTGGCGGGCAGTTCTACGATCTGGGCGGGGAGACTGATTCAATCAACTTCTGTCCGCTTGCCGATCTCGAATCGGGCGCTGAGAGAGCGTGGGCCGCGGATTATATCGAGACGTTGACCTCGATGAATGGCCTTACGATCAATCCAGAGATTCGGAACGCAATCAACCAAGCAATTCAGGTCATGTCGAAAGAGAAAGAGTCCCGGTCTTTGACGGATTTCGTTGCCACGGTTCAACACAACGGCGTCCGGGATGCGTTGAAGGACTTTACGACCGGCGGGCCGAATGGTGGACTGCTGGACGCGCGCGGCGACTCGATGCGTGACTCGCGTTTTCTGATCTTTGAGATGGATACGATTATGGGCGCCGGCGACGGCAACTCGCGGGCGCTCATTGCGATTTTGCTTTATCTGTTCCATGTGGTTGAGAAGCGGCTCGACGGCAAGCCGACACTGATTGTTCTTGATGAGGCGTGGGTGTATTTGAAACACGCGCAGTTTCGTAACAAGATTCGTGAATGGCTGAAAGTCATGCGCAAAATGAACTGCGCGGTGATTATGGCAACACAGAGCCTTTCCGATGTCATGAACTCGGACGTGTCCGATGTTGTGATTGAGTCCAGTCCTACGAAGATACTGCTGGCGAACACCGAAGCTCAGAATGAAGGTTCGCGGCAGTTGTACGAGAATCTTGGATTGAATCCGCGAGAGATTGCGAATATCGCCAAGATGATTCCAAAGATGCACTACTTTGTCACTTCCCCGGTCGGTAAGCGGACGATCTCTCTTGGCATTGGCGGAGTTGCGATGTCTTTTGTGGGTGTGTCGTCTGTCGAGTTGCGCAAGAAAGCACAGGCATTTAGGCGGGAGTACGGAGGCTCCTGGGTCGGAGAGTGGTTACGGTGGAGGGGCACTACAACGGGAAACAAAGCACTGGCAGGTTGGGCCGATTTTTACGAGAATGAACAATCGAAAGAGAAAAGAGTAATTCAATGATCTCTGGTCAAGGAATGAAGGCGGTAAGTCGTTTTGTGGTGTCCAGCTTCATAGTGGTGCTGTTGTTCGCATCGGCTTCTAAACCGGCACACGCTCAGTGGGTTTGCGATAACTGCTCGACTTGGTGGGAACAAATCTCGCAAGAGATTGACGAAAACGCGACGATGATTCAGACGGCGCAGTCGGCGGCCACGCAACTTCAAATGCTGTACAACCAGATCAAGATGATGGAGGTAACTCCTTCTCAGGCATTCTCTCAGGTCAACAGCATTATGAACACGCTTAATAAGGTGGCACAGGGTGGGAACGCTCTGTCTTATGCTATGTCGAATCTCGATCAGCAGTTCACTGCTAATTATGCGCCGCTAGGTACAACGTCAACCGGAACCTCGGCTGCGAGTACATCCTACGCAACACAATATACGCAATGGTCGAAGACTTCGCTAGACACAACGCAAAAGGCTCTCGATGTTGCCAAACAACAGAACACAAATCAGCAGTCTGAGACTACGCTGATAAATAATTTGCAGCAACAAGCCCAAAGCGCGGATGCGAACGTCAGTACGGTTCAAGTAAGCAATCAGATTGCTGCGGAAGAGTTGAATCAGTTGATGCAATTGCGGCAACTGATGATGGCGGATATGTCAGCAAAAGCCGCGTTTCAAGCACAGCAGATCAAAGAGCATGACCAGGCTGTTTCTCTATGCTCTTTCTTTCAACCGAGTGGGCCTACGGTCGCTTCATTGACTGGCAGTTCGACTACGACTACTTCATCCACGACAACGACTACTGATAACTGCTCTTCTCAGAGTTCTACGACCGGTTCCGGGACTGGAGGAACGAATTGAAGGTTCTTTCAGTCTCGACAATCTTTCTGTGCGTTGTTTTTTTGTTGAGCGGTTGTAAAGCTGCGACTGGATCAGCGGCAAAGTCGCAGATCGTTCAACAGGTAGAGGCGGCGGGAGCCGGCGACCTCGATAAAGCGACAGATCAGGCGATATTTCAATGGCTGTCAAATCATGTGCATGTTGCCGAACAGATTGCGCCTGAGTGCGGAAAAGCCGTGAATAGTGCTGTGGCCTCGTGGGGAGATAGTACAGAGGGCAGGGTGTGCGCTGCCACAATACAAATTATGGCGTTTAGACCGTCCGGTCCGAGCGTGAGGGATTTAACCAAGTAGAACCTAGCGGTCAACGATAAGTTTCCCTGGAAACAGCGGCGATCTCTGTCGGTGAAAACAACGTGCAATATATATTGCACGTTGTTTGGAAAGGAAGCGGCGAACAATGGGCGCTTTGGAGAAGAGGCTTTCTGCGCGATGGTGGGTATATGTCGCGCTGGCGATAGTGATAGCGGGGTCGGTTGCGCCCCCTGTTGCGCTTTATGCACAGTCGTCCTCGGGGAGTAATCCTATAACAGCTTCGTCCTCGACTGACAGCTACTTTAGTGACAGCAGCGGGGGAACAGAAGCCGGTCCATCCACTGTAGTGAGCACCTTTGCCAATGCTACAACAGGGTGGATAACGAATGTTATGCCCATTGCAACAGCGCTCTTCTGGTCACTAGCTGGGATTGATTTTACTTGGACCTGCATCACGCTTGTTCTTCAGCATGACGACTTGAAGTCCTGGATGGCAGGCTTTATCAAGAAGATTCTGACCATAGGATTCTTCGCAGCATTGCTTCAGAATGGGCAGACCTGGATAGCCGCCATAATTAACTTCTTTATAAGTGCTGGCGGAACAGTAGGCGGGACGAGTATATCCTCAACAGACCTCAATCCTTCCAATATTATGGCAATCGGCATTGGCATTGCAGGAGACATGATTACTGGAGGGCCGGGCGGACATCAAGGGTCTAATGCTATGTCGATATTTACGAATCCTGTTGGGACAATTGGCACTGCTCTACTTATGGATGCAGGGGCAATCATGATGATCCTTTGCTATGTCGTGATCGCCTTACACTTTGTCATGGCAATGGTTGAGGCGTACGTCACGATTGGAGCCGGGTACATTTTCCTTGGGTTCGGTGGATCGCGGTGGACTGTTCCGTACACAGAAAAGTATCTAGGTATGGTGGTTCATGCTGGCGTCAGAATCATGGTGTTGGAAATGATGATTGGACTTGGAAAGACACTCGCTCCAGAGTGGGACAAAATGGCTATTACTTGCAATAACACTCCAAGTCTTCTCGGTAATATCGCGGGGATGGGCGGTGCGACTGGTTCATCGACATATACAGGCGTCCAGCTCCTTTTCGCCTTGATGGCCTCGATGATGATCTTCGCCATGTGTTGCTGGACGATTCCACAGATAGCGGCGAATGTCGCTTCTGGCGGTTTGTCGATGTCTGGCGGAGACATGGTTGGCAGTGCTGTAGCTGCGGGCACTATGGGATTTGCTGCCGGTCATTTTGCAACGACCGCTGGCACTGGAACTGGCTCTCAGATGGGCAACAGCAAGGATGTTGAGAACATCGCAAGCGCCGCTGCAATGAAAGGCGCAGAGATGGGGGTGCAGATGGCTTTAGCGGCTGCAACGGGTGGCAGCTCTGCCGTAGCTTCAGGTGTAGTGGAGGCCAGCGCAGCGGCGGGGGGAGCTGCGGCTGGAAGTGGTGCTGCGGGAGCGGCGGCTAGTTCTGTCACTGGAGGGGGTGAGGCTGCTGTTGTTGGTTTAACTCCCGAGGCTCCGAGTGGCAGTGATGCTGGGTGTAGTTCGGGGGCATCGGAGGCTCCTGCCGGCGGTGATGTTGGGAATGCTGCCGGTGCTGCTGAAGGTCCGGGGAGTGGTGAGGCCGTGAATGGTGCTGGTACTCCCGATGCTCCGGGTAGCGGTGATGCTGGGAGTGGTCCCGGTTCTGCTGCGGCTTCTGAAAGCGATGAGGTCGCGAGTGGCGGTGGTACTCCCGATGCTCCGTCTGTTGGCGCTTCTGGGAGTGGCACTAGAGCGCCGGGGAGCGGTAGTTCTTCTCGAAGCGCACAAGACAAAGATATGTTTGACCATTTGAACTCGCTACACAAAGGCTTTGAGAGCGCGTTGGGCAAGTTGCCTGACGATGGTGGTCGTATGGGCGGTGTAACACCGAAGGTAGATCACGGAGAGTGAGGGGAAGCATGGCAACGGTGAAAGAAACCAGTGAAAAGAAAGAATCGAAAGTATCTCTGCCGTACCTAGCCGCTCGTTCTGAGTGGGATGAGCGGTACGGCAGTCTCATAACACGCGCGAAGAATTGGCGCGTTGCGTTTCTGATAATGGGGGCGCTGGCTTGTATTGAAGGTCTGGCGCTTGTCGAAGAGATGCATCGTTCTCACGTTATTCCATTCGTTGTTGCTGTTGACCATTTACAGCACGCGGTAGGGCAGGGAATCGCGACTGAATCGACTGTGGCTGATCCTAAAATGATCCGTGCGCAAATCCAGCAATTCGTGGAGTATTCGCGCTCGATCACGAGTGACCAATTCTTATTGAAAGATCGTCTCGAAGCGGTCTTCAATTGGACTTTACCGATGTCTGGGGCTAACGGTTTTCTGGTTGATTATTACCGGAAATCAGATCCATTTGCACAGTCAAAGACTGGCACAGTGGAAGTCGAGATCAAGAACATAAACCAGATTACGCCGTCGAGCTATGAGGTCTCCTGGGTGGAGCACAAGCGGGATAACCAGGGCGAGGCTATCTCAAATGATGAGTGGAAGGGCATTTTGGAACTTACGGTACTCACGCCAAAGGATGATTTGAGTTTGGCGAGGAATCCGTTGGGAATCTATGTCAAGTCGATAAGCTGGTCGAAAACTCTGTAGGAAGCGGGAGGCAAGTATGGGCAGTTTGAATGTTGTGTTGGGCGCTTTGTTGCGAGTGGCGAAGCTAGGGTGCGTGGTGGCTTTGTTTGTTGCCTTCGCAAGCAGCGGTTTTGGACAGTCGGCGAGTTCGCAGACAAACCCGGCAGCAATGCCGCCAATTACTGATACAAAGGCATTGCCGATTCAGAAGTTGGTGGAGAAGCTGGCTCAAGACCCATTGGCGGGGCCGGCGGTGCCGTCAGTCAGCGGCGCTAGTATTGGGACGGGTCCGGCTAACGGAGCGCCTGCGCTGGCTGGGACTCCAGAGTCAAGGCCACTGCCTCGGCTTGTTGAGTTGAGCAAAGTTGAAGAGCGGGCACTTGCGATAGGTGATGAACAAAAGCGGGTTGACCCTCAAGCGGCAAAGGGAAACGATGCACGGGTGACGTTCGTTTTTGGGGAAGGGCTTCCAACCGTGATTACAGCGCCGTTCCACGTTTCTATTGTGGAGCTGGAACCGGGGGAAACGCTTACGGGCGCGCCGGCGATTGGTGATTCGGTTCGCTGGGAGATCGCACCTGGGACTTCGGGAACTGGGCCGTTGGCTCAACCGCTTGTGATTGTAAAGCCGCATGATGCAGGGCTGGACACAAATTTGGTCGTGATGACGAACAAGAGAACGTACTATCTGCGTTTGGTGTCGCGAGAGAACGACTACATTGCGCGGATCGGATTCTCTTACAAAGAAGACGAGACTGCGCGTTGGCAAGAGTTCATTGCAGAGCAACGGCAACAGAAAGACAATCGGGAAGAGGCTCAGGTCGTAACGCCTTTGGCTGGGACCACTATGGACCATTTGAATTTTGAATACATTATCAAGGGCAGCGACAAGGTGATTAGGCCGCTGCGTGTGATGGATGATGGGGTCAAGACGTACATAACGATGCCAGAAGCCGCGTTGCATCAGGATTTACCGGCACTGGTTGTAGTGAATCCGCGGTTGAAGGGAGAGAAGGCGGAGGAGATTGTAAATTTCCGGGTCAAGGGCAATATCTACGTCGTGGATAGGCTTTTTGATCGTGCTGCTCTGATTGTTGGTTCGGGCAAATCGACGGATAAGGTCACAATTCGTCGCAAACACTCGATGTCCGATACCGAAGCAGAAACAGCCGATGCTGCGGAGGTGAAGTGATGAGTGAGGACAAAAAGGTATCTCCTGGCGGGATGAATCTTCCTGCCGACGCGGTGGCAAAGGAGAGACAGCCAATAAGCATGACTGGGGCGACGCCGCAAGCCACGAAAATCCGAAAAGAAATCCGGCTTGGCGTGTTGGCGGGGTTCGTCATCATTCTGCTTGCCATCATTATCGGAATCTTCAAGCATGGCCAGGGCAAGAGTCACCGGGGCGGTGGGTCAGAGACTCCGCCTGTGGAGACAATAGCTCCGTCTGGCAAACAGAGTGTCGAGCAGTTGAAGGCGCTTTCGGAAAAGAAGAGGGCCGGACGGCTGGCAAACGGTGAGGACGGAACGGGTGTAGATGGGCAGGGAACTGCCGATGGTGACGTTGGCAACGACCTGAACCTGCCGCCTACGAAGATAGCCCGTGCGTCGGGCCTGACGGGACGGCCGGGAGGTCCAGGTGGACGACCTGGCTATGGTGGTTCTGCCGGGTCTCAGGGGTATGGCTCTGCCGGGGGGAGAATGGAGGACGCCTCCGAGCGCGCCGATTTGGCTGAGGCTAATTTGGCACGAAGATCCTCGTTGTCTGTAAGAGGCGGCAGCGGCGGCGGGGGTATGGGGGGAACGAAGGGAAAAGAGAGTGCCGATGTGGTAGACCCCGGTATAAGGGCGCTGCAAGAGCGGGTTGCTGCGTTGGCGGGGCAGGGAACTGGGGGTGCTTCTTCGGGCGGTGGGCTTGGTGCGGTGCCTGGACAGTCTGGAGGCCAGCAGGACCAGAATATGCAAGCCAACAAGGCCGCGTTTCTGGAGAGCGCCCGTAAGGGCGCTTCGCAGAATGTGCAGCGGGTGAGCCTGGTTAAACCGCTGACGAAATATGAAGTGCAGGCGGGGTGGGACATCCCGGCTACCCTGGAGCAGGCAATCAATTCGGACTTGCCTGGCGAGGTGCGGGGTTTGGTCCGGGAGAACGTCTATGACACTCCTACGGGGCATTATTTGCTGATTCCGCAAGGTGCGCGGGTGGTCGGTGAATACAGCTCACGGGTCGCATATGGCCAAAGCTCTGTACAGGTGGTGTGGACTAGGTTAATCTTTCCAGATGGTAGTTCGGTTGATTTGGGAGGGCTGAACGGCCAGGATGTTCGTGGGCAGTCCGGTTTTCGCGACAAGGTAGACAATCATTATGTACGTCTGATTAGTGCTGCACTGTTGACGAGCGCCTTTGCTGCCGGCATTGAAATGACCCAAAATCAATCCGCCACGGCAACTGTGCTTACCCCCTCACAGTTGGCGACGCAGGCGGTCGGTCAGCAACTCGGGGAGTTGGGAACACGAATCACGGAAAGGAACCTGGACATTCAGCCCACGATAAAGATCTCGATTGGGTACAGGTTTACTATTCGCGTTCGCAAAGACTTGGTGTTTGATCGTCCGTATGGAGGCGGATAACCACTGTGAGAGTGAAACCTTGGCTATGGCGAAGAAACCCGGTAAGATGCTGCAAATTAGGCTATTGCCAGAGATCGACGCTGAATTCAGAAAGCTCATAAGCAGACGAGGGGATGTTCGGGCAGTTATCATGACGATGTTCGAGGTTATCGACTTAAAGTCAGTGCCGTTGCTGGAGATGTTGTTCCGGCGCATCAGGAAAGTGGCGAAGCCTACAACGCTGCTGAATTTTCCTATTGAACTGCACTCTAAAATGAAGCGGATCGCAAAAGCGCGCGGGTGTTCGATGAACGCTCTTATGAACGGCGGAATGAAGTTGTTTGTCGAGAGGTTGAAGTTGCAGCGGGGGATACCCCATCCTGCGGAGAGCGGGGGCCCAAAAAGTGGTTCCCGCTCTACCTCTGTGCGCCGGTAGCGGCGCGCGAAGGGCTGTTTGATATGGTGTGGCTATAATATAGGCATGGCAATCAAATACATTGTTGCATTGCTCGACTCGAAAATCGCGGTTCTGAAAGAAGCTCGCGAATTGTTGAAGGCTGACTCGACGGGGAGCGTAGTTCCTCGGAAAGCCGGACGGCCGCGCAAGGCCGAAAACGCTTTGCCGACAGCCGTAATGAAAACCGCGAAAACGAAGAAGAAACGGAACCTCTCACCGGAGGGCCGCGCTCGGATCGTTGAGGCGACCAAGCGTCGCTGGGCCGCGCAGAAAAAGGCCGCGAAGTAGCGGATCTGTGGTAGTTGGATAGCGCATGGCAAACTCACTCCAGATTCCGGTCGGCTACCCCGAACTCCTTCAGGAGTTGAAGGCCCGCATCCACGCCGCCCAACTGCGCGCCTCCTTCGCCGTCAGCAGGGAACTGGTTCTGCTCTACTGGTCGATAGGCCGGGAGATCCTCACCCGTCAGGATGTCGAGGGCTGGGGCGCCAAGGTCGTCGAGCGACTGGCCCACGACCTGCAAACGGAGTTCCCCGGCGTCGAGGGTTTCAGCCCTCGAAATCTCAAGTACATGAAGAGTCTGGCCGAGGCTTGGCCTGAGCCTGAAATAGTGCCACAGCTTGTGGCACTATTGCCCTGGGGACATCTCCGCGTCCTGCTGGACCGGGTAAAGGACCGGGAGACGCGGGATTGGTATCTTCGCGCGGGGGCCGAATACGGCTGGAGCCGTAACTTCCTCGCCATGCAAATTTCCAGTCGGCTGCACGAGAGGGAAGGAAAGGCGCTCACCAACTTCCAGCGATCCCTCCCACCGCCCGACTCCGATCTGGCCGAGCAGATTCTGAAAGACCCGTACATCTTCGACTTTTTGACCGTGACCGCGGCGGCGCACGAGCGCCCTCAGTCCTTCATCTCAAAATGCGAGTGCGGAGAACGCCGCGTGGATTACGTCGAGCTGAAGGAGCTGGCCAAGCTCTATAAGGTGCCGGTCGGATTCTTCGACTGATACTCCTGCGCGCGAACACGGGCGGGGTGCCGGGGCCGGAGTGGGCAGCATACCAATATGTCGCAACGGCGGCAATCGCCGATCTGCCTCCAAAGGCCCCTGTTTCCTGAAAAACATCGCGCCAGGATGCCCGTAGACGCGCCCGCGCGAAGCCTCCTGTGGGGTATTTTGCCACTGGCTCAGACGCCGATTCGCTCGACCTCATCGAGGCTCATCTCATCGCGCCGCCGGTCGTAGAGCTGCGTCGTCCGGGTGCTGGCATGGTTGGCCATCAAGGCCGCCTTCTCCAGCGTCCCGCCGTTCTTCAGGTATGCCGTGATCCCCGTCGCCCGGAAGCTGTGATTGCCGATCTTGGTCTTGATCCCGGCCGCCGCGGGCCGCCACCGAATCATCGCGTAGGCGTTGGCCTGGGGAAGGGAAGTGCGGGTCAGCTCGCCCGTGCTGCGGCCGATGGTGCGAAAGAGCGGCCCCTTGGGATCGTCCTTCAGACCGGCCTCCTCGATGTTCTCCTCCAGGTAGTGATGACAGGGCATGGCGTGGTCTTTGCCGCCCTTCTCATGCACAAGAACGCCCTGAACAAGCGGATGCGAACCAGCATAAGAAGCGAGCAGGGCAATCTAAAATCCGTTAGCCATCGTCAGGGCCGACAAGATCATTCTCAGATGCTTTTTGACGGAAATCGTCATTCTTCGCTCAACGTATCTGCCAAAGATTCCACCATATTTTCGAAGAAGTTTGTCGTTCTTGTGAACATCTGGTCGGGCATGTCCTTGTGATAAAGGCGCTCTCTGGCCGCGATTGGGATTGGCATCTGGCAGTAGAGGCGACCACACCGCCAACGATGGAAAATTAACTTGACGCGTCTGGGATACAAAAAATGTTGTTCTTCGTGAAACGATGCCGTCTTTTCCTTCACTATCACTGAGAACTCAAATAATATGAGTCGCCGTCAATGAGTGAGTCGGCAGCTAACAGGTGAAGTGTGTCTGAATGTATTGGCGAAATATGCGTGTGTTTTCCACATGACTCACAAAATTGGGCTTGACAAAATGAATGACGCCTGGGAAAATCCGTACCCAACGAATATTTCTGTTTGATTTTCGCACGGAGACTCGCAATGAACCTCCCCCGATTCACGGACCTTGTTGTTCATTCTCTAGCAGGAATCACGCTGCTTGCATTGTCAACGCCAGCAGTATTCGCCCAAAGGGCTAGAGCCTTAAATGTGCTCGTACGGTCGTCCGCGGCCTTTTCTGGCGGTTATGTCGTTCAGAGTGTTCTGCTTTCTGTAACGCGACTTGGTATGCGGGAAGCCTGGAAGACTCTGGGACAGTCACTTTGACGGCATCCTTCTGACAATTCCTCGCAGAAGCAGCTTGCACTTGCCACTGCCGGTCAACCGAATCCCAGAGTGAGCGGGGTCATCAAGCACAAGTTGCCAGACGCGCAATGTGAACGGTACCTGAAAACAATCCCGACCTGTGAGCGAGTTGCTCTCGCCTCTTTTGCACGTAACCGTAGCCTTTGAAAATTCGCCAAGGAAGATCACAATGATTGCTATTGACCAGATCCCGTTATTTCAATGCGTCGTAGGCTTGTTGGTTCCGGCAGCCCCTGTTAACCAGAGCCGCAGTCTCAGGTATGCGACCTTCCCTTCTTGGAAGACGATGATGCAGTTTGCATTTATCTTGATTTCAATTCTCTTCCCCACCTTGACGCTTGCCCAGAGCGACTTGACGGACGTGCTTGGGATTCCCCAGGATGCGACGACTTATCCAATCCCCGGCCTTGGCTTCGTCAACTTGAATAATGGCAATCTCCATATCGAGATTCCCATAAGAGTTGTGAAGGATCGAAACGGCGCATCAATTACGTCCAGCATTATCTATGACAACAGCGTATGGCGGGAGATTCAAAGACAAAGTACAAGCGGCTCCGGCACGATGACAGCATGGGCCGCCGGGCCTGATTTTTTTGAACCTCCGGGAGTGGGAGTTGGTTTCGGTGTGATAACTGACTACATGGGGAACGTGACTTACCCGGAGTCAATGTTCCAGTGCGGAGGAGCAAATGGGTTGGGCGGCGCATACCAAGGCGGCTCGGAGGTTGAACTATATGGCCCCTTTCAGTATATTGACGGGCACGGCACCATCCACGCATTCCCTACAAACGTTATTGTGCAAGCTCCCGCTCCGCCACCTCAATGCTATCCAACGGGCGCGATGGCTGCCTCGGTGGATGGACTCTATTGGTTGCAGGTAACGAATGGCGCAGATGTGACCGTATGGGACCTGCATGGCAATCTGGTAGCCGGGAGCAAAGATACCAATGGCAATTTCGCGGGCGCTGGCGGCTTAGATAAGCTCGGGCGTTCCATGAATGTGCCTGGAGACTTTAGCTACTCCTTCAAAACGATCCATGTTTGGTCCAATTTCGGATCTTATGGGTATAGTAACTCAGGCGGTGAAACGAATGCTACGGCAAACGTAATGTCTTCTCTCACTCTGCCCGATGGCAGAAGTTATTCCTTTCAGTATGATGATGCAGGCAGTCCGGCGCAGCAGGACCACTATGGGAGCTTAACGGGCATTACGTTGCCCACCGGCGGCCAGATCACGATCAAGAGTGAGGTGTTGCCGAGTGCTACTAACCTCTTCAACCCGACTCCTTTTGTGGTGAAGTCGATTACTACCCCAGACGGAACCTGGGGTTTCACTTACACCAACACCTCTACAGGTTGTCTAACCACAGCCACCGCTCCTGTTGATCCGCAGACCGGACTGGCATCTCAAACTACTTGTAATTGCGTGCAAGGAGGTACACACACGATATCAGTATATTCGGGAACGGCCACCGGTACTCCTCTGCGCGCGGTCACAACGCAATACTATAATAATAATTGGCCCAGTATGGTTACCACGACCCTGGACAATGGGCAGAGCAGCTATGTCACCTACACGTATACCGACGGTTGCACGCCCCGCGTCGCTTCCAAGAAGGAATACGGCTTCACAGGCAGCTTGCTTCGCGAGACGGATGAGACCTATCTCACGAGCGCTTCCGACAATGCCAACCTCTGCATACAATGGGGGCAATGGCTACCGGGGAATTCATGGGCAATGCCGTCTGAGGTTCTTTCATGGAATGATTTGTATTTGCAAGGAAACCATCACATCACCGATATTCCAGCGAGCGTCACCGTCTACGGGCCGGGCGGCTGCTGCAACGCTCCCATTGCGCAGACCAGCTATACCTACGATTCGACTTCACTGAGCACGACTTCCGGCACAGCGGGCAATTCTGTCCTCGGTCTTCCTACTCACGACGACGTGAACTTTGGCGCCGGAATGACGATACGGGGCAACCCCACCGTAATTTCGAAGATGACAGGGTCGGGCACTTCTATCACAACACAAACGAATTACTATAACATCCTGGGCGAAGTGGTTAAGAGCGTAGACGGCATTGGGAACGCTACGAATGTCGATTACACTGACAGTTGGGCTGACGCGTCTTGCATTTCGGTCCCGGAATTCGCTTATCCCACCACGGTAACGAACGCGCTTGGCCAACTGAGTAAGAGCATCTATAACTCGTGCGACGGAAGTATTCACAGCGTACAAGACCAGAACGACATCAACAGCAACAGAGCCGGCACGGTCTATGCCTATGACGGTATGCAAAGGGTGACAAGCGTCACCTACCCCGATGGCGGGAGTAGCGGCGTGAGCATTTCTGGCGGATATTATGGACCGTCCGTGCCGTCAACACCAGAAGTGATTACGACGACGGTAGCAGCTGCGCCTGATCCGGCCCAGATTTCCACGTCGACGCTTGATAGCCAAGGAAGAACGGTTACTACGGTTGCTCCGAGCGGAGCAACTGTACAGACTACGTACGACTCACGCGGACGCGTGCATACTGTTTCCAACCCGTACTTCAGCACTTCCGATCCTACATATGGCTTGACCACATACACCTACGATGCCCTGAACCGCACAACGATCCTGCTTGATTCCGATGGCACTAATAAGCAGACGTGGAGCTACAGCGGTCCAACTGTAACGTACACAAATGAGAATGGCAACCAGTGGCAGCGAACGTCGGATGAGCTCGGACGACTCATTATGGTGAAGGAACCAAGCGGGGCCTCGCAAACGGCGACCATGGAGACGGATTACAGCTACGATACGTTGAACAACCTGCGCTCCGTGACGCAGTGGGGAGGGCCGTATGGATCATCTGGAGCGCGAACGCGATCTTTTACCTATGATAATCTTTCCCGGCTGTTAACGTCTTTCAATCCGGAGACGGGCACGGTCTGCTATGGCCAATGGAGTGGGTCAACATGCATAAACGGCTACGACGCCAATAGCAATCTTAAGTATAAGACCGATGCGCGCGGCGTTACCGTAAGTTACTCCTACGATGCGCTGAACCGTTTGCTGAGCAAGAGCTATTCGGATGTCACTACAACAGCTACGCCGTTGTCCTGCTATCAGTACGATTCTTCATCTATTGCGAATGGGCTTGGGCGGTTGGCAAATGCATGGACCCAAAGCGCTTCGATAGCAACATCGTGTGCTACGACGACCCCTTCATCCGGATTCCTAACCAAGCGATCGATTCTTGCCTACGATCCTATGGGCCGTCTCTTGAACGAGCAGCAGTTCACTCCGGCGAGCCAGGCGAGTGGAGCACCTTACTCTCCGGCATATACATACGATCTAGCGGGCAATCTGCATACTTCAACCAGTGGAGTCGGTCCTGCATCGGCATCTCCTATTCTTTTCACGAATATATTTGATAGTGCCGGCCGCCTAAACTTGTTGTCAAGCAACTGGACCAACAGCAGTGTATTTCCGACGGCGCTATTTTCCAACCCATCTTACGCAGCGCCTGGCGGTCTGACGGGTGCTAGATTCGGTAATGGTCTGACCCTAAGCCGGGCGTATGACAATCGGTTGCGGATTACCGGCGAGACAGACACGGGAAGCGGCGCCACAGTCGCCACTCCCGGATCGGCGACGGTGACAATCACCGGATCGGAGCAGAGCCAATGAGCAGACATTGTGAGTCGAACACAGAATTGGTACATTTTCCCTCAACTCGGCAAGATCGCGGAAGCAGCGGGAAACACCGCTATTCGGCTTTGATCCTTGTATTGCTGGTTCTATCGGCGCCGCTCTTCTGCCGCGCTCAGATAAGCGTATATTCCTCTCCGAATCCTTCCACTCCCGGAAGCACCGTGACATTTTCGGTATCCGGGCCGCCCAGTGGTAATGGAAGTAACACGGTCACTTTCTATGATAGTGGGAGTTATCTTTGGCAGACTTCTACTTCTTCCGGTTCTGTTCAATACAGCACATCCAGTCTTGCTGTTGGAACGCATACGATCTCAGTGACTTGGGTATCACCCCAATATGGGACGTATTCTTCCTACTTATCCCAAGTGGTGAATCCAGTACCAGTATCGCAGACCATCAGCTTCCCCAATCCCGGCACACAAACGGTAGGCACGCCGCTGACGCTTTCGGCTACGGCCAGTTCCGGACTGGCGGTCAGCTTCACATCGAAGACAACAAGCATCTGCACGGTCTCCGGCATGAAAGCAACGTTTATCGCTTCGGGAACTTGTTCTGTTCAGGCGACGCAGGCGGGCAACACATACTATACGGCCGCCACGCCGGTTACGCAGAGCTTCGTTGTCAATGGCCAAATCAATACGGTGGCCGGCAACGGCACTCCAGGCTACTCCGGCGACGGCGGAGCGGCGACCAGTGCGGAGCTAAATGCCCCCCATGGAGTGGCAGTGGATTCCGCCGGCAACCTCTACATTGCGGACCTCAGTAACAACTGCATCCGTAAGGTAACGGCCACCACCGGCATGATCACAACGGTTGCCGGGAACGGCACTGCGGGTTACTCCGGCGACGGCGGAGCAGCGACCAGCGCAGAGCTGTTTAACGCCTTCGGCGTGGCGGTGGACGCGTCCGGCAACGTCTACATTGCGGACGTCGGTAACAACCGTATCCGCAAGGTAATGGCTACCACCGGCATTATCATCACGGTTGCCGGGAACGGCACTGCGGGTTACTCCGGCGACGGCGGAGCAGCGACCAGCGCAGAGCTGTATAACCCCTTCGGCGTGGAGGTGGATTCGTCCGGCAACATCTACATTGCGGACATAGGTAACAACCGCATCCGCAAGGTAACGGCCACCACAGGCATGATCACAACGTTTGCCGGGAACGGCACTGCGGGTTACTCCGGCGATGGCGGAGCAGCGACCGGCGCAGGGCTACATTTCCCCATCAGCGTGGCGGTGGACGCGTCCGACAACATTTACATCGCGGATTCCTATAATCAATGCATCCGCAAGGTGACGGCCACCACCGGCATCATCACCACGGTTGCCGGAAACGGCACTAAAGGCTACTCCGGCGACGGCGGAGCGGCGACCAACGCTGAACTGAATACCCCCGACGGCGTTGCAGTGGACGTGTCCGGCAATATCTACATTGCGGACGCCAATAACAACCGCATCCGCAAGGTGACGGCCTCCACCGGCATCATCACTACAGTGGCCGGCAACGGCACGCGTGGTTACTCTGGCGATGGCGGAGCGGCTACAAGCGCTGAGCTGTATAGCCCTACAGCCGTAGCCGTGGATGTGGATGTGTCCGGCAACATTTATATCGCGGATGATGCGAACAATCGCATTCGCGCGGTGGGTGTAGCCGCTACGATGGCAACGCCGACGATCATCTGGAACACGCCCGAGCCGGTCCCCTCCGGCACTGTTCTGATGGAAACGCAACTGAATGCCTTGGCAAATGTGCCGGGAACCTTCGTCTACACTCCGCCCGCCGGCACGGTGATCACCGCCGCGCAGACACTTTCGGTCACCTTCACGCCCACCAACACCACGGACTTCTACACCGCTACTGCCTCGGTTCCGATCACTCTTCGAACCGGAGCCAATGCGGACACCGGCACCGTTACCCTGTCGGTGAATCCCGGCTCAGGCTACGTCACCGTCGCATCCTATCCCTACAGAGCATCTGATACTCCCAGCACCGTCGCCGAGGGGCTTGCCAACGCGGCGTCCAGCTCTCTCGTCACAGTGAAGGCGGTGGACAACGCTCTGTACATTGAAGCAACAACTACTGGTTCAGCCACCAACTACCCCTATTCCCTCTCGGCCATGAATGCCAATCCAACGCTCTTCCCCGAGCCCTCGTTCGTCTCCTCCTCAATCGGTGGACAGCTCGATGGCGGAGCCGCCCAGGGTGCAGGCGCCGGGGTCACAATCTACAGCTACTGCGTCGGTCAGTCCTGCCCTGTACCAAACAACGGCTATGATCCCGCCAGCAACCTGCTCGGCTATACTGACAACGGCAGTGGCGGACTGCCTAACGGGATCATGGGGACGTGGAGCTTCACCTACGATTCACTCAACCGGTTGGCGACGGCCACCGCCGCCGCCAATGCGCCTGCGCCCTATGCCGGCAACTACGGCTGCTGGAGCTACGACGCCTTCGGCAACCGCCTCTCGCAGTCGATGTCCACCACGCCCTGCAATGCCACTCCGCCACTGACCAGTTGGGCCTCCTACAACGCCAACAATCAGTTCATCAATACCAGCGCGGCGCTGGGCGGCGTTCCCTATGACCCCTCCGGCGATGTGCTCAACGACGGTCAGAACCAGTATCTCTACGACGGCGAAGGCCGCATCTGCGCCGTCGCCAGCACACCCATGCCCGGCATGACGGCCCTGACCGGCTACCTCTACGACGCCGACGGCACGCGCGTGGCCAAGGGCCGCATCTCCGCCTGGTCCTGCGATCCGGCCCTCAACGGCTTCCAGACCACCAACGACTATGTCCTCGGCCCCGGCGGCGAGCAGGTCACCGAGATGGGCGTGGACACCACGGCCGGCAGCAGCGCCACCACCCTCACCTGGCAGCACACCAACGTCTACGCCGCAGGCGCGCTCCTCGCCACCTACGACAACGACGGCCTGCACTTCTACCTCAACGATCCGCTGGGCACCCGCCGCGCCCAAACCGACTACGCCGGCGTGCTGGAACAGACCTGCTCCAGCCTGCCCTACGGTGACGCCCTCTCTTGCTCCGGTGGCAGCCTGAACGCCCCCACCGAACACCACTTCACCGGCAAAGAACGAGACCAAGAATCAGGAAACGACTACTTCGGGGCAAGGTACTACACGTCTACGATGGGCCGGTGGATGAGCCCCGATCCGGCGGGCAATTCCGTTGCAAACTTTGCGAAT
>Ga0182014_10001474_pt1 | contig 31294 bp, 21 predicted proteins | sample 612S2DmetaG_FD_120489 | JGI IMG/M metagenome (GOLD analysis project Ga0182014, IMG submission 120489) | Permafrost microbial communities from Stordalen Mire, Sweden - 612S2D metaG | ecosystem: Environmental > Terrestrial > Soil > Wetlands > Permafrost | place: Sweden: Stordalen | collected... | reverse complement strand
TGGAGTACCAGGGGCAGGGGTCAGCCCCGGCCAGCTTCTGCCCCAGTGCCAATGCCCTGGACTTCGACTCCGTCCAGTTCGACCTCGATCTCGACGGCGACGTGCGCGTGCCCTGCAGATGAGATGACCCAGCGCTCTGGCGCCTCCTGAAGCCGGTCGGAGGACCGCGGCGCCGCGACAGCGGTCGACTTGCCAGCGGCGCCAACGCCCCGGGAGCGGGTGGGGTCCGGTCGGCTCTTGCCGATCGGGCCCCATCCCCGCCGCCCCTGGTGCTCCACGGGACGGCTGCGGTCCGAGTGCCTGTGGACCACCCTCCCAACTACCGTTGGGACAGCGCCCGGTGACGTTCCTGGCCACCGTGGCCCAGCGCCGGTGGGCGCGTGAGGGGCCGCCGGTGCCAGTCTCAAGTGAAGGTAGGCCCTGCCCCTCGGCACAGATCCAGTCGGCGAGGCAGTCCCCGCAGGTGAACCGACCGCGCTGGGTGAGCCGGTGCCCTGCCTGCCCAGGGCGGCCGCTCCCGGGTTGGTCGCGGCTTCCCTTGGTGGGCCGCGACGCTCAACGTGGTCGTGAAGGTGTTGGTGAGCGCCGCGGAAAGAGCGCCGGAGCCGGCCCTGCTAGGGTCGAAGGGTCCGTCGTCCCGCCCCAGTGGTCGGTGCGGTACGGGTCCCGGGCGGGGCTCGCCGGACGGTGAGCGTGAACGACTGCCTGGCGCTCCCGGCGCTGTTGGTGGCCGTGATCCGCAGCTGGTACGTTCCGGTGGTCCCCGAAGCCGGGGTGCCGGCAAGGGTGGCCACACCGTTTGAGCCGGCCGTGAACGTCAATCCTCGGGGAAGGTTCCCCGTGTGTGACACCGTCGGCACCGGGGTACCGGTCGCGGTGAAGGTGAAGCTGAAGGCGGTGCCCACAGTGGCCGTCGCCGATGCCACGCTGGTGATTGTCGGTGCCGCGTTGACCTTGGCCACGGTGAGCAGGAGGCGCTGGCTCCCCGAACCGGCGGTGCTTGTTGCAGTGAGCACCACCGGGTAGCTGCCCGCGGCAGAGGCGGTCGGCGTGCCGCCGAGAGTTGCGGTGCCGTTGCCGTTGCTGACCAGGGTCACGCCGGCGGGCAGGGTGCCAGCCTCGGTGATCGCGGCGGCCGGGTAGCCGGAGGTGGTGACGCTGAAGCTGAACGCCTTGCCCGCAGTGGCTGTCGCCGATGCCGCGCTGGTGAAGGTGGGAGCCTGATCCACCACCAGGGTGAAAGCCTGCACCACGGAGCCCGCTCCGCTGGTCGCGGTGATGTTGACCGGGTAGCTGCCTCCAGCGCTTGCCCCCGGAGTCCCCGACAGGGTCGCCGTGCCGTTGGTACCAGCCGCGAAGCTGATCCCGGCAGGCAGGGTCCCCGACACGGTGAGCGCCGGCGCCGGATACCCGGAGGTGGTGACCTCGAAGCTGAAGGCCTTTCCGGTGCTGGCGATGGCCGATGCGGCGCTGGTGAAGCCCGGAGCCAGATCGACGACCAGCGTGAATGTCTGCACCGCCTGCCCGGCGCTGTTGGTGGCGGTGATGGTGAGCGGGTAGCTCCCCGCACCGCCAGCGGCCGCGGTTCCCGAGAGGGTCGCCGTCCCGGCGACGAGATCAGCGAAGGTCACTCCTGAAGGCAGTGTCCCCGACTCAGTGATTGCGGGTGCCGGATAGCCGGAGCTGGTGAAGCCGAAGCTGAAGGCGCTCCCGGCGGTGGCCGTGGCCGAGGAAGCGCTGGTCATGGCGGGGCCCTGATCCACGGTCAACGTGAAGGATTGCACGTACGTGCCAGCGCTGTTGCTGGCGGTTAGGGTCAGCGAGTAGCTGCCTCCACTACCGGCCGCCGGGGTCCCGGACAGGGTCGCCACGCCGTTGCCGTTGTCCACGAAGGTGAGGCCCGAGGGCAGGGTGCCGGACTCGGTCAGCGAGGGTGCGGGGGAGCCGGATGCGGTCACGCTGAAGCTGAACCCGACTCCGGTCGTGCCGCTCGTCGAAGGTGAGCTGCTTATGACGGGCGCAGAACTCGCGGGCACCACCGTGAGGGTGAAACTCTGGGAGGCCGGGCTTCCGACACCGCTGGCCGCCTGGATGGTGATCGGGTAGGTCCCCGTGGTCCCGGCCGCCGGGTTGCCCGACAGAGTCGCCGTGCCGTTGCCGTTGCTGGCGAAGGTGACACCGCTCGGCAGCGACCCCGATGCTGCCACTGTCGGCGCTGGGTACCCGGAGGTGGTGAAGTTGAAGTTGAAGGCGCTGCCGACGGTCGCCGTGGCCGAGGCGGCACTGGTGATGGCCGGGCTCTGATCCACGGTCAAGGTGAACGATTGCGTGCTCGTCCCAGCGCTGTTGGTGGCGGCGAAGGTCACCGGATAACTGCCTCCGCTGCCGGTCGCCGGGGTCCCGGAGAGGGTCGCCGTGCCGCCGCTCCCAGCCGCAAAGGTGACCCCGGAGGCAAGCGCCCCCGATTCCAGCACTGACGGTGCCGGGTAGCCGGAGGTGGTGATGTTGAAGGTGAAGGCAGTGCCCACGGCCGCCGTGGCCGAGACCGCGCTGCTGAGGGTCGGACTCTGGTCCACCGTCAGCGTGAATGACTGCGAAGTGGTCCCCGCGCTGCTGGTGGCACTGAGGGTGACCGCGTAGCTGCCTCCGCTACCAGCCGCCGGGGTCCCAGCCAGGGTCGCCGTCCCGTTGCCGTTGTCCACGAAGGTGAGACCGGACGGCAGCAGGCCCGTCTCCGCCAGGCTGGGTGCCGGGCTGCCGGCGGTCGTCACCGTGAAGCTGAAGGCCGTACCGGCTGTCGCGGTCGCGGTGGCCGCGCTGCTGATGCTGACACCGGCCGCCGGCGTGGTGAGGGTCTCGGTTGCGCCTCCGGCCAGGGGGACCCATCCCGAAAGGGTGCCGCCATATGTCTGCCCGAAGGCTTGCTGTCCACCGGCGGTCTCGACCGTGGTTCCCTCAGGGACGGTCAGCGGCACGGTCGCCGCGCCCGACCCGGTATCGCTCAGCGTGACCACCCCGCCCGCTTCAGACGCGGTGACCGATCCGGCCGCAGCGGTGGCCGCCCACGCCGACTGATCGGCGAGGGTCGTGGCGATCGCGCCCAGGGTCAGCTGCTGGTAGGGAGCGCTGGAGCTGATGTAGCTGTGATACTCCGTCAGCAGCGGGTTGAGCACCGAGTAGAGGGTGCCGTCACTGGCGCTGGCACCATCGCTCGGGCTGCCGATGATATTGGTCTGGTGGACGTAGTTGGGCCGGGGGTCGTTGCCCAGGATCTGCTGGAGCAGGCTGGAATCCTCAAAGCCAACTATCTGAGCGAAATCGTAGGACCCATAGGCAGTGCCGGCGTTGAGGAAATCGAACTCGCTGGTCTCCTCGGCATCAGTGGCGGCGTCGTAGTAGATGTCGTTGGGATGCCGTGGCACCACCTGCGCCGTCCCGTCGACGAAGCTCTGGCCGGCAGCGTACTCGGCTCCCGTGTAGGCGGTCCCGATACCGAACTCATCGGTGGACGGATCCGGGTAGGCCTTGGAGGCGTCGTCTCCCACGGCGGTGATCCCCACCGCCTCCAGGGCCGGGATGAAGTAGGGATTCTGCTCCCAGGGTGTCTCCAGCGCGCTCTCCTGGGCGGGGTCCGCAACGGCTGCAGCCACGGCCGCCCCCTTGGCGCCGCTGTCGACGTAGTCCTGCTCGGTCTCACCCTCGCCGGTGACGTTGGTGGTTGAGGTCGTGCCGCCCGAGCTGTTGTCGGGCAGGGTGGCGCTGAAGGGGGTCGAGACTGAGCCCAGGTAGGCCCACCCCGTGGCGTTGATCGCGCCGCCAGGTGCGGTGGTGCGGTAGATGTTGTATTGGGCCGCGTGGCAGATCGACTCCCAGTTCAGCTGCACTGCCTGGCCGCTGGTCACGGTCACGTCGGTGACATCAGCCTGCGATTGGGGATTGGCAGACGTGGGGGTCCCGGTCGAGGCCACGAACTGATCCGTGACCGCGTACGCGTACTCGCCCGCAGCCAGCTGGCCACCGGTGCTAAGGGTCGTGTCGTCGAGATCGGGTGGGTCAACCGTCGCCGGGTTCCCCGGCTCGAGGTTGGCGAATCCCGAGTGGTTGCCCGGCACGAACACGTCCGGGTTCTCATACCCCAGGGCGGCACTGGTGTCGGTGCTCTCGGTGAGACCCAGGCCGCCGGTCCCGGGGGTGCCACCAGGGGCCTCGGCCGCCCAACTGCTGTTCTCGTTGAGCTCAGCTTCGATGTAGTCCTGGGTGGCACAGCCGACGTCGAGATAAGGCGTGTCGTAGGTGTGACTGAGCCAGCCAAAATCGTCGGCGTAGGGCTTGCCGGTCTTGGGGTCATCCGCCTGGAACTGCGCCAGCAGGGGATCCGACCCGTTGGCACTGTCAGCCTGCTCGTCAACGCTGCCCCCGCCGTTGTAGAGCATGTCGAAACGGAAGTTGTTGGCGGCTTCCCACTGGGCCGCGTAGGTCACGTCCGCGGGGGTCATGCGCACGGCGTCCGCATCCGAGTAGTCGATGGTGTCGTTGGCCGTGTCCCAGACGTCATCGGGAGTGAAGACGTCATCGATGTCCATTTCGATGTAGTTGCGGTACAGGCCCAGATGGGTGTCCTGGGTCACCCAGTTGATGAGGCTCGGTCCCAGCAAGAGCCACTGCAGCTGAGCGGCGTTGTAGTCGAAGTTGAGGACCAACTCCGACACTCCTGCCTGGGCGTCCGTGCTGGGGTGGAGGTAGACTCCGCCCAGGACATTGCCGGCGGCATTCTCGATGAGGGGAGTGAAGGGTGCCCCGGCCACCACCGAGGCCGGATATCCCCAGGTGCCGGTGTCGAATGGCACCGGCCCGGCCAACTCCGAGAACGCCGTCAGCCCGGCGCTGGTGAGCTCGCCGGTGGTGCCGTCCAGGGCACTGCCGCTCACGTCGGTCTCTCCCAGGCTGCTGGTCGGGTACACGTAGCCGTCCAGCTGGCGCACGCCGAAGGTCGACTCATACGAGTCCAGTGCGGTGAGTTGCCCAGCGGCGAAGTCCGCGGGCGCATCCGCGACCACCACCCCGTTGTAGTAGCCGCTGGTGCCTGAGGAAAGGGTCGGCAAGGCTACCGTCTCGCTGCCCACCGCCCCGCTGGCATCCACCTCCGTGTAGGGCACTCCCTCGTTAGTCAAGGTCGAGTCCCACGCGGCCGTCATGGGATCCGAGGCGGCTCCTCCGACTCCCCCGATGAGCAGCACCTTGAGGTTGACCTGACTCTGGGTCGCCGCCAGGACGCTGAGCGAGGTCCCCGCGGTGGCTAGCACCCCCGCCACCAGGGCGAATCCTGTAACACAAGCAGCCAGCCGACGATTCATCATCAATCCTTCCTCTCTAACAAGCCCCCGCGGAGGGGAGGCCCGTTCGGCTCCCGCCGAACGGGCCTCGGTCATCTGTCTCTGTCGGTCGCAGGGCGGCTGCGAAGCAGGCGCCCTTCCTCAATCAATCGCGGTCAGGGAGCCTCCCAGCCGACCACGTCGACCACCAGGTCGGCCTTCCCATTGGGGATGTAGAAATCCAGTGCCCCGCTGGCTCCCAGGGTGGCGGTGACCCCGCTGGCCACCGTCTCACCCGGACTCCAGTTCAAGTTGGACGAGAACGGCTTGGCCCCGCCGGCCGGATAGACGGTGAGGTAGTCCGCCGCGGTCGTATCGGTCACGGTCACGTTGAGCACCACGGCGGTGGCGTTGGCGGGGATTCCTCCCACGCCGGCGAAGGTGACCGCGAAGGAGCTGTCTGCCTCGAGCGCGTACCCGGTGCAGGCATCGTCGAGCCCCGACACCGCGGTGGCGCGGGTGTCGCAGATTCGGTAAGGCACCATGGGGGTGAAATCGGTCGCACCGCTCGGCGCCGCGCCGGTCGTCGAGTAGTACCCGGAGACATCCACCACCACGTCGCTGCTGCCATTGGCGTTGTAGATGCTCACTTCGCCGGCGCCAGCGCCGGTTGTGGGCAGGGCCACCACCACGTTGTTGGCCACCGTCTCCCCGGCCACGAAGTTGAGGTTGGACGCCAGTGGCTGGGTCACTCCGGCTGGCCAGACCGTGAGGTAGCTGGGCGTGCTGGTGTCGGTCGCGGTCACCGTCAGGTCCGCCGCTATCGCCCCGGCCGGGATGCCGCCCGAGGTCGCTCCGGATGGGCTGGTTCCCGCCACCTGGATCGTGATGGTCTTCTTGGCTCCCAGCGTCTTGCCCCCGCACTGGGAGTCGACGCCGGACAGGCCGGAGGGGTTGCCGGCGCGGGTGTCGCAGCCTCGATAGGGAGTCAGGGGCACGTATGGACCCCCGGTCGTGTCCGTGGAGTCAAACCACCCCTCCACGTCCACCACCACATCGACGTTCCCGAGGTCGTTGTAGAAGCTCACGTCGCCGCCCGTGCCGACCGCCACGGTGACCAGGTTCGGCACCGTCTGGCCGGCTGACCAGTTCACGCTCGACGCCAGCGGCATGGCTCCCCCGGCCGGCCACACCGTCAGGTAGCTGGCGGCGGTGGTGTCGGTCACGGTGACGTTGAGGACCACCGACGTCGCCGTCGACGGCACGCCCCCGCTGGTGGCTCCAGCGGGATTGGTGCCGGCGACCGGGATGGTCAGGGTGGCGCCGGGAGCGAGGGTCTTACCCGCGCATTGGGCGGTGTCTGAGGTCGTGGTTCCCGCGCGCGTGTCGCAGACCCGGTAGGGGGTCAGCGAGTTGTAGGTGGCGGCCGCCGGGGCGGTGGGTGTCACCGCCGCCGAGGGCAACGATGCCAGCCCGGTCCCCAGGAGGGACGTGGCGGCCACCTTGAAGGTGTAAGCGTCCCCGTCCGTGAGGCCGGTGATGGTGTATGAGGTCACCGTCGAGGCCACGGTGATCGGAGCCAGCGCCGTGGTCCCCAGGTAGGGAGTGATCACGTACGAGGTGAGCGGGTCGCCACCGGTGTTGGTGGGGGCCGTCCAGCTGAGACTCACCGCCGATGGCTCGGCCGTTCCCATGGGCAAGTCGGGTTGGCTCGGTGGGCCGGAGAGGGTCTCCGTCCCGCCGGCACCCAGTGGTACCCACGTCGAGAGGGTGCCTCCGTAGGACTGGCCGAAGGCGGTCGTGCCGGAGGTGCCGACGATGGTTCCCGGAGGAGCGGTCACGGGCACCGTCGCCGCGGTGCCGCCGGTGTTGTCGACCGTGATCACACCATTGGTCTCGGACGCGGTCACCGTCCCGGCCGTCTCAGTGGTGGCCCAGGCGCCCTGCTCGGCCAGGGTGGTGGCGATCGCGCCCATGGTCAGCTGGTCGTAGGGAGCGCTGGCGTTGATGTACTGGTGATATTCCGTCAGCAGCTGGTTGAGCGCCGAGTAGAGGATCCCCTGACCGGCCGTGTTGGAATCGGCGGGCGGGGAGGTGACTCCCGGAGGGGAGCCGATGATGTTGGTCTGGTGGACATAGGTGGGATCTGGGTCGTTGCTCATCATGTCCTGGAACAGGCCAGAGTCCACAAAGCCGACGATGTCGGCGAAGTTGTAGGTGTCATACGGGGTTTGGCCTGCCTCGATGGTCAGGAACTCGTCGAGCTCCTGGGCCTGGGTGGCAGTGTCGTAATAGATGTCGTTGGGGATCCGGGGCACGACCTGCGATGTCGTCCCCTCGACGAAGGGCTCACCGGCCGCGTATTCCAGGTCCCCGGTCGGGTAGGCGGCCCCGATGCCGAACTCTGTGGTTGAAGGATCGGGGTACGCCTTGGAGGCATCGTCCCCCACTGCGGTGATCCCCAGCGCCTCCAGGGCATCGAGGAAGTAGGAATTCTGCTCCCAGGGCAGCTCGGTCGCCCCCTCAGTGGTTGGCTCGGCGACGCTGTCCGCGACCGCGGTCCCGGCGGCACCGGTGTCGGTGAAGGACTGCTCCAGCTCCCCACCACCGCTGACGTTGGTGGTCGAGTTGCCGGTCGGATTCCCCGAGCTGGTATCAGGCAGCGTGGCCACCTGGGGCGTCGTCACATAGCCGATCTGCTCCCAGCCGCTGGTGTCGATGACACCAAGAGGAGCATCTGTCCGATAGATGATGTAGTCGGAGGCATGGCAGATCGCCTGCCAGTTCAACTCGACCTCCTGACCAGCCGTTATGGTCGCGAGGACCACGTCGGCCTCGGACTGGTCGGTGGCGGGGTCGGTGAGGGTGGCTGGGGCCGTCCCACCATCGGCGAACTGGTCGGTGACGGCGTAGGCATACTCGCCCGCAGCCAGCGTGCCGCCACTTGCCACCGTGTTCGATGCGTCGAGATCGGGCGGGTCAACGGTCGCCGGGTTCCCCGGCACCAGGTCGGCGAAGCCGGAGTGGTTGCCGGGAACGAAGGCCTTGGGGTCGATGTAACCCAAGGCATAGCTGGTGCTTGGCGCCACGGCCAGCCCCAGGCCGCCGGTCCCACCCGAGCCAGCCTCCTCCGCCCAAGTGTTGTTCTCGTTGATCTCGGCCTCGATGTAGTCCTGGGTGGCGCAGCCAACGTCGAGATAGGGCGTGTCATATGTGTGGCTGAGCCAGCCGAAATCGTCGGCGTAGGGCTTGCCCGTGACCGGGTCGGTCGCCTGGAACTGCGCCAGCAGCGCATCCGGACCACTCTCCTGCACGGCCGCGCTGCCGCCGCCGTTGTAGAGCATGTCCAGACGGAAGTTGTTCTGCGCCTCCCACTCCGCGGCATACACGACGTCCGCCGGGGTCATGCGAAGGGCGTCGGCGTCGGAGTAATCGATCCGGTGGGTGGTCGCGTCCCACACGTCATCGGGAGTGAAGACATCGTCGACGTCCACCTCGATGTAGTTGCGATACAACCCGAGGTGGGTGTCCTGGGTGACCCAGTTGATCAGGCTGGGTCCCAGCACCAGCCACTGCAGCTGGTTGGCGTTGTAGGCAAAGTTGAGCACCAGCTCCTCCACCCCCGCCTGGGGATCCGTGCTGGGGTGAGAGTAGACGCCCGCCAGGACATCACCCGAGCCGTTATCGAGGAAGGGAGTGAAAGGCGCTCCCGCCACCGCCGTGGTGGGGTAGCCGAAGGTGCCGGTGTCGAAGATCACCGTTCCCGTCAACTCGGGGAAGGCCGCCAGCCCGGCCGGCGTCAGGGTCGCGGTCGTGCCATCGAGAGTCGCTCCCGCGGTCACCGCGGTCTCTCCCAGGGCGGTTGTCGGCGACACGTAGCCGTCGAGCTGGCGCACCCCGAAGGTAGCCTCGTAGGTGTCCAGAGCGGTGAGCTGCCCAGCGGCGAAGTCCGCCGGCGCGTCCGCGAGCACCACTGCGTTGTAGTAGCCGATGTTCCCTGAGGAGAGAGCGGGGAGTGCCACCGTCTCGCTACCAACCGTGGCCCCCACGGCATTGACCTGGGTGAAGGGCACGCCCTCTCTGGTCAAGGTGGAGGTCCAGGCTGCAGTGGTGGGATCGGAGGTTGCGCCTCCAACTCCACCGATCAGCAAGATCTTCAGGTCGAGTTGCTTTGAGGTCATCGCCGCGGCGCTGGCCGAGGTTCCCGCCGTGGCTGCCACGGCGGCCACCAGAGCCAACCCGGTCAGGCCCACGGCCAGCCGACGACTCAATCCCAATCCGTGATCTCTGCCCACCCGTGTTGACCGGGCCGGCGGCCACCAACTGCGAATTCTCATCCTCAAGTTTCTCCCCTTCATTCTGTTTCCCAACCCCCTCCATCTCGTCTAATCGTTGTTGAGTTCATAGGTTTCACAGCATCTGTGCCGCCAGCCGATCGGGTTCACTGTGGAGCACCCAGAGCGCGCCGGCGGCGAGCACGCTGGCACTGGCCGCCACCACAAACTCGGGGTACAGAGTCAACCCGTCGGCGACCAAGTGAAAGGTGAGCAACCCGGCGAGGAGCGAGCAGATCGCCACGGCCAGTACCAGGGTGCCCTGCCGTAACGCCTCCAGCCAGGCGAACAAGGCGCTGGCCAGGCCCACCAGGCCGAGGTCGAGGAAGATCAGCACCGGGTTGCCGGCGGCGATTCCGAAGAAGCGGACTGCTTCGATCCCGGCCACCGCCAGGGGAGCCACCACCAGGATGTAGCTCAGCAGCGCGCTGGCATTGACCCTGAAGGCGGTGCGGCCCAAGCGCCCGCGGTTGTGGCCGTGCACCTCGGTGGTGGCGAAGTCGATCCAGATCTCTCTCCAGAAATGGGTGAGGACCCAGAACCAGGCCAGGCTGCCCAGCAGGGGGGGCAGCATGGCGACCGCCAGCAGGCGCAGGCCGCCCGCGCTGACGGGGAACCAGAAGGCCACGATGATGACTCCCAGGCTGAGGCCGACCAGCCCGGACGGAAGCGCCTCGCGCCAGGGGCGGGGCCAACGTCGGGGCTGGTGGCTGGTCATCACCGCCACCACCACCGCCGCTAGCACCGCCTCCCCCTCGGCCAGGACGTCCATGGCTGCCGGGGTGCGGGCCACGAACGCCGCCGTCCCGGCCAGAAGCAGGCCAACGTATATCGGCGCCCAGCCGCGGCGGACCAGGAGGAGCCCACCGGTCCAGATGACCATCAGCGCCAGAGCCGCGCCGAGCCCCGGAACCCCCAGGATCGCGACCGCCAGGAAGACGGCGACGATTACCGCGATCGCCGGCGCCACCTCCTCACCGCGCAGCCCGCTAAGGCGGTCCCGGCGGCCCTTCTCGAAGCGGGTGAAGTAGCGCCGGCGGATGAGCCACTGCAGGAAGAAGGTGGCGGGGAGGGCCCACCTCCAGGCGCTGAACGCGGCCCCGCCCAGGTTCGCTACCAGAGGTGCCGCCCAGAGGGTGGCAGCCAACAGTCCGGCGATCAGCCCGAGGATCTCCAGATAGGAGTCACCGTCCTCCTCGATGGACATCGCCGACCAGCGGTCCAGGGCGGTGGGAGGAGGTGCCGCCTCCGAAGCGCCGGACACCGGCAGAGCCCTACCCTGCGGCAGGCCCCAGGACTCGAGGACAACGGCCGCCTCCAGCTTGTCCAGCGGAGGCCGGCCCAGCGCCGCCCGCGCGCGCACGGCCGCCAATTCAGTGGTCAGCTTCATGCGCTGATCGCCTCACCAGGCGCACTCGCCAGGGTGGCGAAGAGCTCCCGGTAGCTGGCCAGCATGCCCTCCTGGGTGAAGCGCCGCCGGACCCGGGCCTGCCCTCGGGCCCCGAGGGTGGCGGCCAGGCGCGGGTCTTCAAGCAGGGCACAGGTGGCGTCGGCGAGACCGAAGACGTCCCGCGGCGCGGCCGTCAGTCCGGCCCCCATCACCGCGTCGAGCACGCCGCCAACCAGGGTGGTCACCACCGGACGGCCCTGTGAGAGTGCCTCCAGCACCGCCATCGGGAATCCTTCCGAAATGCTGGTCATGAGCGCGAGGTTGGCTCCTCGGATCACCCCGCGGGGATCGCTGGTGGGCCCCATGAAGCGGAAGGAGTCCCGGAGGTAGAGCCAGCGATGCAGTCGCTCACACTGGGCGAAATAGGCGTCCTGGCCCGGGGAGACCGGTCCGTAGTGCCGGAAGACGGCGTCCGGGTGCCGCCGGAGGACCTCCGCGGCGACCCGGAGCATGGTCTGGACGTCCTTGAGCGGGTCGATCCGGCCCACGCTGACCACCACCTTCCCCGGAGCGGCGGGCTCCACGGTGTCCGGCGACAGGACACCGTTGGGTATGGCCCAGATCCGCTCTGGCGGAACTCCCAGAGCCACTTCCCAAGGTCGGTGGGCATCGGTGACCGGCGCGACGAGGTCGGCGGCGTGATAGGTGGCCCGGGCCAGCCCCCGCGCAATCCGCGTGGAGAGGAACCGGGCGCAGCCACTCTCGAGTGACCGCGCCGCGGCCAGGTACGCCTCGCGGACGTAGAGGCCATGCTCGGTGAGCAGTAGGGGAGTGCCGCGGAGCCGCTTCTGGACCAGCCCCGGGATCGCCGCCCACCCCGCGGCTGTCACGTGGACGACGTCCACGGGCGGAGTGGGGAAGGATGCGGCTCGGGCCGCCCACGAGATGGCGTGGTAACAGCGCACCGCGGCGGCGGTGTCCAGCTTCAGCCCGGGAGTGACCTCGTCAGTCGGTTCATCAACGATCTCCCGGAGGGCCTCGACGAACAGCCGCCAAGCACCGCGGCGACGGAAGGAGGCTATCACTGCCTCGGGATGAAGATGGCACCAGGTCAGCTCGGAGGTCAAGTTCTCCGGATCGGCACTCCAGCCGAGCAGAGCCAGCGCCAGACTGGCCGGCAGGTCGGGCCGAGTGCGGCCGCTCCAAGCGAACCGGGGGGGTGGCAGGGTGGAGCCCCAGAGGTCGATAACCGGCTCGAGCCGGGCGTTGGAGGGCAGCTGGAAGGCCGCCCCCTGCCGCATGCCGCCCGCCACTACCGGCTGGACCAGCCAATCGATCTCGGGGAGGTTGTTCAGCAGCTGGTCGCACCAGGTCGACACTCCACCGACGACAAACGGGTAGGTGCCCTCGGTGGTGAGCAGCACGCGCGTCCTCTCACGGCGAGCTCCGGCCGGTTGGCGCCCGGACCTAGCCATGCTCAGCCTCGGTCCCGGCACGGTCTGGTGAGGCGGCGGCGCCGCCTTCTCTGCGCGGCCCTGCTCATCCTTCCGCAGCGCGTTCGGGGCCCATGCCTTCGTCGAACGTGCCGCTCCCGTGCCCGTTGCCGTTCCCGCGGCCGTTGCCGTTCCCGCGGCCGTTGCCGTTCCCGCGGCCGTTGCCGTTCCGGTGGCCGTTGCCGTTCCGGTGGCCGTTGGATCTGGCCCGGAGGTCATCGATGGGATAGGAGAGGGGCACAGGGCGGGACGGAGTCGCGGCCGGCTCTCCCGGGTCATCTTCCGAAGGGCCTGGGTTCGGATCCGCCCCCGGATCTGCCATGACCGCAACGATCTCCAAGGACTGCCCAATCACCTCCTCGACACGGTCTCGGCCGCTGGCCACGGGGGCCGGGACTCCGACCGGGCTCCGACGCTCTTCGACCCTTCGGTCTATCTCCATCGGGCCACCGTCGATCGCCATCTGCCGGGACAGCTGATTGGCGGCAAGCGCCAGGTCAGAGAGCACTGACATCAGCGAGGACCTCACCCGCTGGGCCTCCGCCATGAGGTGCCAGGCCTCGTCCAGCCGGTCCTGCTTGGTGCCATGAATGGCACCCTCCCCAACGGTCTTGTACCTGCCGGCTATCTCGGCAAGCCGGGTGCGCGCATCCTGCAGCGACGCCGGCCTGGTGGCGTCCATGCGCAGCCGCGCGTTCTCCTCACGCAGCTCCTCCACTTCTCGAAGCCAATCCTCGATGTGCGTGGCTTGCCTCGAGCGGTGCCCGAAAGGCCCCTTCATGCCCACCCCAACTCTGTTCCGCCCACACCAACCCGAGCGAACAGGATAGCCGTTGAGCCACGCGTTGGGTAGCCAAAAATGGGTAGCCGAGGGCCACAGTTGCACACGATTGCACTATCGTAGCGACGCTCTTCTTAAGGAAGTATTAAGTCCTCGGATCTGATCGAATCCAGCCCTCGAGGTGGCTCAGGCGAACTCAAACCAGCTCTTCAGATGCTGCCGCCAAGCCCCCGCGACACCCCCGCGACACCCCCGCCACGGCCCCCCGGCGCGGCTGAGAGGGCCGTGTAACAATATCTTCAGTCCGTCAGTTCCGGCCAGCCGAACGGGCGTGTGCCTCCTCGGATCCGATCCAGGGTCGGCGCCTGGGACCGGGCGCCCGCGAGGGGAAGGCTCGAGCCCGACGGTGGTGGCCCCGGGGCACCGCGCCGAGAGCCTGAGTCGGGCCATCGGGCGCCGCGTGCCGACAGTCACCCCCGAAGCCGCTGGCCCCGGGCCGGCCCGGCCGGCCGCCCGATTCGCTCAGCCGCGGCCGCCATCACCGCCGGGGCCGCCATCCGGGCCGCCCGCAGCGCCAGGCTGGAGGCGAGCGACCTCCTGCCAGCCGGTTTGTCCCGTTTGCCCGGCAGATTCACGATGGCGGCCGCCTCGCCGATCAGCTCCTGGAGCCGCCGGCGCCACTCCTCGGGCATGGCCGCGATCCAGTCCACCTCGGCCGACCCGGTGCTGCGCCGTTGCCGCCGGGCGCGGGCCACATAGACGGCGCCCACCACGACCGCCACGGCCAACCCGGCTGCCAGCTTGGGCCCGTCGCGTCGAAGCCGCTGGGCCGGGTCCAGCTCATGCCGGATCCGTGCCTCGAGCCGGTCCAGGCTGACTTCCATCCGCCCCCGACTAGCGGCTACCGCCTGACGCGCTTGCTCTGTCGACGTGCCCACTGCAGATCCTCTTCAAGGCTGGCCTTGGTCTGGCTGAAGGGCCAGAGCCGGCGGTTGGCCCAGGCCACCGCCGTCCCCACCAGCAGCAGGGCCAGACCGACCAACGCCACCATGGCCGCCACCAGCGTGTGGTTGGGCAACCATTCCACCAGCGTCACCAGGGCAAAGACCAGGAACACCCCGGCCCCCAGCATCCCCACAGCCGCCGCCACCACCACCCGTGCCCCGCGCTTGCCGGCCTCCTTGAGCTCGGCCTTGGCCAGGTTGACCTCGTCGGCCACCAGCTGGTGGACCTCGTCGGTGAGACCGTGCACGATCTCGGACACGGTCTCCTCCGGCGCCTTGGGGCTGGCCATGCCCGCAGCGTAGCGGATCCGGGCCCCGGCTTTCCCCCGCATATGATCAGCGGGTGGCAGGTTTTCCTCAGCGGACCCTCGAGGACCTCGCCGCACCCCTGGTCCGGCTGGCCCGCTCGGGCAGCCTGCTGGTCGCGACCGACTTCGACGGGACCATCGCCCCGGTGGTACGGAACCCCCTCCGGGCCCGTCCCTTGCCTGAGGCCGCCCGGGCCCTGACCCAGCTGGCCCTGCGGACTTCGGTGGCGGTGATCAGCGGTCGGGACCTGGCCAACCTCTCGGTGCAGTGCCCGCTGCCCGGGGTCCTCCTGCTGGGCAGCTACGGCCTTGAGCCCTGGCGCTCGGGGGGCCCAAGCTCGCTTCCCCAGCCCCCCTCCAACCCGCCGGCCCGGCTGCGCCGCATCGCCGCCGAACTGCGAAGGTCCACCGGCCAGCTGGAGGGGGTCCAGGTCGAGATCAAGACCCTGGCGGTGGCGGTCCACTACCGAAACGCCAGCAACCGCCACGCCGCCGCCCTGTCGCTGCGCCGGATACTGACCCACGTGGCCCAGCGCGAGGGCCTGGAGCTGCTCCGGGGCCGCTTCGTGCTCGAGCTGCGCGACAGCCACGCCGGGGACAAGGGGACCGCCCTGGGCCAGCTCCTGGACCGAATCGCGCCCAGGGGGTGTGTCTACGCCGGCGACGACCTGGGGGACCTCCCCGCCATGGTCTGGCTCCACCACCGAGCCGCCGATCTGGAGCTGGCGTTGGCCTTCGGCGTTCTCAGCCTGGAGGCGCCCGAGCAGGTCAGGGCTGAGGCGGACCTCTGCCTGGAGGGTCCTGAGGAGTGGGCCCGGCTGCTCACCGCGATCCTGGACCGGCTGGACCGGGCCGCCTGACGGGTCAGCGAGCGACCAGCTCGTTGAGGTCCTGGAGCTGCGAGCTGATCCAGCGGGCCATGTCGTTCCGGCGCACCGTCTGGCGGAGGTGACGGGCCCGAGTGGAGCGGTCGCGCTTGGGCATGGTCAGGGCCGAGTGCAGGGCCTCGGCGGTCTGATCGATGTCGAAGGGGTTGATGGTGAGCGCGTCGTGGCCCAGCTCCTCGTAGCTGCCGGCGTTCTCGCTCAGCACCAGAACCCCGTCGGCGGTGTTGCAGATGACCCCCTCCTTGGCGACCAGGTTCATGCCGTCATAGATGGGGTTGACCAGGAGGGCGTCGTAGGACTTGTAGGCGGCCACCGCCTTGTGGAGGTTCTCCTCCACCTCCAGGCGGATCGGCATCCAGGTCCCGGTCTGGAAGCGTCGGTTGACGTGGGCGGCGGCGCTGACCAGAGCCCCCAGGTAGGAGCGGTAGGCGTCGACGTTCTGGCGGCTGCGCTGGAGCAGGGCCCAGAACACAACCCGGCCCCTCAGCTCGGGGTGGGACTCCAGGAGCCGCTCATAGGCGAGGAAGCCACGTACGATGTTCTTGCTGAGGTCCGTGCGGTCCACCCGCAGGATCAGGAACTCCGGCCGCCAGCGGGAGATCAGCTGCTCCTGGCGCACCACCTCCTCGTGGGTGGTCAGCTCGGCCATGGCCCGGATGTCGATCGAGATCGGGTAGGCCCGGATCCAGACGCTGCGGCCCTCGAAGAAGACCGTCGACTGGCTGTGGTCGACCGCCAGCCCCATGTTCTCCTCGCAGGTGAGCAGGAAGTTGCGCACGTCGAGGCTGGTCTGCAGCCCCACCACGTCGCTGCCGAGCAGCCCGGCCAGAATCCCGTCGCGCATGTGCCGGGGCAGCACCTTCCAGTACTGGGGGGTCGGCCAGGGGATGTGGATGAAGTGCTGGAGGTGGGCCTTGGGCAGTCGGGCCCGGACCATTCCCGGCAACAGGTACAGGTGGTAGTCCTGACTCAGGACCAGGGGCCGGGCGGTCGTCTTCCCGGCCAGCCGGACTACAGTGTCGGCGACCTGCTCGTTGACCGTGACGTAGCCCTCGCGCCAGGCCCGCTCGGTCCTGGAGTCCAGGATCGGCTCCCGACCCAGGTCCCAGAGGTAATGCTGGACAAACCAGAGCAGCGGGTTGCTGATCTGGTCGTAGTAGAGAGAATAGGCCTCCGGGTCGGGACAGACGAAGGCGACCCGGAATCTCTCTCCGTCCCCGGTGGCGACGCCGACCACCCCGTCGGCATCTCCCCTCTCCGCCAGCCGGACGTCCGCCTCCCCCCGGGCCACCGCCACCCAGATGGCATCGCTGACCCGAGCCAGGGCGGACAGCGCGGTCACCAGACCGCCTCCCCCTCTGGTCACCCGCTCGGTGCCCCCGGGGCCGATCTGGAGGTCCACCGGCGGGCGGTTCGCCACCACGATCGGCTGCCAGCCGCGGAGCATCCTGCGCAGGTACGGATCGATCCCTGGCACCTGGCTAGGATGACGTACTCGGCCTCCGAATGGGGCTTCGGCTATCCGGGGTCCCGAAAGTACTCACTTCGCCCGGTGACCGCCGGAGCCGTCACCGAGCTGCCTCGGGGGAGCGCGGGGTCGCGCCGGCCCGCGTTCGAGAACAGCGGGGCGGGGTGGCCGGGGTTGATCATCCATGCCCCCCGATAGTGCCGGCTCTCGCTGCCCCGCCTGCTCGCTGGGCAGGCCCCGAGCTGACGGACCCGCACCGGTCGGATCGGCTCAGCTGCTCCCCGAGGGGCTTGGCGACGGCGTCGGGCTCCGGAACCGAAGAGGCACGCACCCGGTCGGGGGCACCGCACAGGTCACGAACTGGGTCGGGCCCGACTGGGCAGAGACCTGGAACCGGTAGGCGGGGACGGCGGTCCCGTAGCTGTCGACCATCGCCAGTGATATCGATTCGATGAGCACGCCGCCGGGGGCCGGCGAACTGCTGGGGAATGGCTCGCCGCTGGGCGAGAGCAGGTAGGCGCCCGGCCTGATCGCGCCGGAGTTGAGGTACTGGACCGCCTGGTCGGGCTTCATTGAGGGGTATCCGCGAGGATTCCCGGTGGCACCGTAGGGGACGGTGCCAGAGATTCCCACCACCTCCTTGGTCTCAGCGCGGTCGGTGGCCACGTCCACGAAGAACTCCTGAGGCTGGCCAAGGATGTTGACCACCGGCAGCCCTTCCAGAGCCCACTGGAAGTAGACGGTCCGGTCCGAGCCGTGCGAGTTGGTCAGCTGGGGAACGGGGATCACGCCCCCGCCGGCCGGCACATGGCGTGCCCCCAGAAACTGTTCCGCGAACTGGTCGGCGATCGCCACCGTGGGAGTGATGCCCACCTCGGCGGTCGGGGTGTTGGGGTGGAAGTTGAACGTGGTGAGGCTGGCGTTGGTGGTCAGCTGGTAGCCGCTGGTCGCACCCAGGTTGTATCCGAGCCCGGTGGCGGTGCTGATCGGCGGCCCGGGGACGTCGAGGGCTTGGGCGAGCGCGCTCACCGCCGCCAGTCCGGTGGAAGGCACGGCGACCGCCCTCACCGTCCCGAACCGGAACCGGAGGTTGCCCTCGACCGAGTACGGCCCTGACAGGGGGAACGGGCCGGCGGCCTCACCGGCAAGGCCGAGCAGCCCGGAGACGGGAATGGCCACGGTGGGGGTCGGCGAGGGGCCAGGGGCACGAGCAGAGCCGCCGCAGCCGGCCAACACCAAGCTGGGCAGCCAGAGCGCCGAGGAGGCTGCCAGCCACCTTCGGGATCGGTTCACCCGTGCAGAATGCCACGGGTGATGCGGCGGGAGCGATCGCAGAGGGCGGGTGACCCTTTCCGGGATGCGCTGATCCGGCTGGCCGGGAGCAGCGAGCCGGGGATGCGGCTGGGGCTGGGGACCACCCGGGCGCTCTGCGCCCAGCTGGGAGACCCCCAGGTGGGACTGCCAGGGGTTCTGGTGGCCGGCACCAATGGAAAGGGCTCTGTCTGCGCCATGGTGGCGGAGATCTGTGCCCGGGCCGGACTCCGGGTGGCGCTGCTCACCAAGCCCCACCTCACCACCTACCGCGAGCGGATCCAGCTCGGCGGCGCCCCAATAGGTGATGGGGAGTTCATCCAGGTGGCCGACCAGGTGGCCGACGCCGCCGAGACGATGGACGCCACCTCCGGCCGGCCGAGCCACCACGAGTTGCTCACCGCCATGGGCTTTCTGGCGGCCCGTCGCTGGGGAGCGGAGGTGGTGGTCTGCGAGGTCGGTCTGGGAGGGCGCCTGGACGCGACCAACATCTGGGACGGCGGGGTCGCGGTGATGACCTCGGTGGGGCTGGATCACCAGGCCCAGCTGGGCACCACCATCCCCGAGATCGCCGCGGAGAAGGCGGCCATCATCAAGCACCGCGACCTGGTGGTTTCCGCCGCCCCCAGTGAGGCGCTTCCCGCCATCCACGCCGCCGCCGAGGCCGCCCAGGCGCGGCTCTGGCAGCTCAGAGAGGAGATATCTGTGGAACCAGGGGGGCGGGCCGGTGCCGCCTTCGCGGTCGAGACACCGGCCGGGCGCCGCGAGGGCCTCCGGCTGGGTCTTGAGGGCACATTCCAACTGGAGAATGCGGCTCTGGCGGTGGCGGTCGCCGATTGTCTGGCCGAGCTCGGCTTCCCGATCTCTGAGGCGGCGGTCCGCCAGGGACTGGCCCAGGTGCGCTGGCCAGGTCGGATGCAGTCGCTGGGCTCCGCTCCCGAGGTTGTGATCGACGCCGCCCATAACCCCGCCGCTGTCGAGGCGGTGCTGCCCGACCTCCGTAGCCGCTCCCGGGCGCGCCCCACGGTGCTGCTCTTCGGGTCGATGGCCGACCACGACTACCGAGGGATGCTCCGGCTGCTGGAGCAGCTGGAACCGATGGCCGCCGTCTTCACGCGCTCGCCATCGGCAAGGGCTGCCCCCGTCGCCGAGCTGGCCGCTGCCTGGCCGGGACGCACCGAGATGGGCGAGCCGGTGGCGGTGGCGCTGGCCAGGGCGGCGGAGCTGGCCGGCCCCCAGGGGCTGGTGGTGGCGCTGGGATCGATCTACGTGATCGGCGAGGTGATGGTGGCGATGGGAGCCGGTGAGCCGCCGGATCCTCAGATCCCCTCCCCACCGATGTGGTGAGCGGAGAAGCGCCGGGGGCCTGCGGCCCCGCTCGGATGTGCGGGCTCAGCAACTCGGCGGCGAGGTGACCGCCGAGATCACTTTGGAGCACCGGGAAGTCTGCTCCACGCCGGGGAGAGGTGGCTCAACGGCTCGCTGACCACCATCCCAGCCGTGGGACGGCTCCGCAAGCGCCAGGCCCGGACCCCGGCGCCAGTAGGCGGGGCGGTCCTCGCCCTGGGCCGTCCGAGCGACGGTCGCCCGCTGATCGCAGGCGGCGCCGACTACCTCAGTCCCGGCCGGCGTTGCTCTGCCGAAGGATGCTCTCGATCACGTCCTGGCCCGGAGGCCGGCGGGCGGAGGTGCGCCGGGAGGTCAACTTGCGTTGGTCCTGGCGAGGGTTGACCATGTGGCTCTCCTGCTTGTGCCAGACCCGTTCGATGATCACCCTGATCTCGGCCCCGTCCTCAAATGGGATCCCCTGCGCCTCCAACGAGCGGCGGATCTGGTCGGTGAGCTGATTGCTCTCGCGCAGGTTGAGTTGCTCCAGCGCCTCAAGGATGTCATCGAGGCGGCGCAACACCGAGCGCCTCTCAGCGGTCTCCTTCGATGCCGTGAGCATGGGGGGATTATCCGCGCCGGGCGCCCGCGGGGGGAAGTTGCCGCTTGGGCCCCACCAGATCACGCGGGGACTTCGGGAGCAGCCTCCGGCTCATAGAGGCCGAGCCCGGCGACAAAGCGCTGGGCCGGCGCCGGCGCCCACCAGTTGGCCGGGCCCAAGAGCCGCATCACCGCGGGGACCAGGATCCCCCGCACCAAGGTGGCGTCCATCGCCACCGCCACCGCCATCCCCACCCCCAGGGTCTGGATCGCCAGGACGTGGCCCGTCGCGAAGGCGGAAAAGACGGTGATCACGATCAGTGCGGCCGAGGTGATCACCCCGCCGGTAACGGTCAGGCCGTAGGCCACTGCGTCGCGGTTGTCCCTGGTCGTGCAGTAGCTCTCCCGGATCCGGGAGAGCAGGAACACCTCGTAGTCCATGGAGAGCCCGAAGAGGACGGCGAACATCAGCACCGGGGTGGTAGCGATGAGGTCCCCGGTCACCGTGAACTGGAGCAGGTTGGCGAGGTGACCGTCCTGGAAGATCCAGACCAACGCCCCGAAGCTAGCTGAGATCGAGAGCATGCTCATCAGGATCGCCTGGAGCGGGAGCACCACCGAGCCGAAGGTGAGGAACAGCATCACCATGGTCGCGACCACCACCAGCAGCACCGCCCAGGGGATGGTGGTCCCGAAGGAGCTGAGGAAGTCGACCGACCGGGCACCGACCCCGGCGACCAGGACCTCGACCCGGTTGGGCCCGGGCAGGGACCGGAGCCGGCGGACCAGCCCGGCCTCGGCCGAGGAGTCAGGTGAGTAGCCGTTGGCCACGGTCATCTGGAGGATCGGGCCTGCCAGGCTCCCGGCGATGTAGTGGTTGAGAGCCGGGCTCCGCTGCGAGGCAGCCAGGGCCAGCTCGGCGAGGTAGGCTGCCGCCGGGACCCGGGGCGGTGGGACGAGCACTCCGGTCACTCCCTGCACCCCGCGCAGCTGGCGCACCTTGGCGAGGTAAGCCGCCACCTGCGCCTGTTGGGGCCTGGTGAGCCGGTCATGGAGCGCGGAGGGGAACCGCAGCACCAAGTTAAGGTCATCCACCCCTCCCGCCTGGGGGAAGTCGTAGCTGAGCAGGGCATAGCCCGTCCGGGCCGCGCCCGGGGGGATGTCGGCCACGTCGGCGCCGGTGGAGGGCTTTAGGTGGAGGAAGGGGGTCCCCACCAGCAGCAGCAGCACGGCGGTGGGCAGGGCGAACAGGACCGGTCGCTTCATCACCGTCGCCGCCAGCCAACTCCAGAAGGCGGAGCTGCCCGCACGCCGTCCAGACTCCTCGCGCAAGCCTCGGCGCACGGCCAGCCAGTTCACCCGGGGGCCGAGGAGGCCGAGCACCGCCGGCAGCGCGGTGAGGGCAAAGAGGAGGGTCAACGCCACGACCACGACGCCGCCGACCCCCAGGCTGTCGATGGTGGAGGAAGGGAAGAGGAGCAGGGAGCTGAGTCCCACCGCCACCGCGATCCCGGAGACCGTGATGGCCTTGCCGGCGCTGGCGGTGGCGATCCGGACCGCGTCGACGGTCTGGTGGTCGGGGATCTCCTCGCGGAACCGCTTGACGAAGAAGAGCGAGTAGTCGATCGCCAGGCCCAGCCCCAGGATGGTGGCCACGTTGGTGACGAAGATCGAGACCCCGAAGTGAGCGGCCAGGATCCGTATCACCGCCAGCGAGGTGGGCACCGCCAGCCCGGCGATCACCAGCGGCAGCAGGGCCGACAGCAGTGAGCCGAAGACCAAGAGCAGCAGGACCAGCGAGATCGGCAGCGCGATCAGCTCGGCGCGCCGGAGCTGGGCCTCGAGGGCGGAGTCGTAGAGAACCTCGATCGGGGGCGAGCCCGTGAGGTAGAACTTGAGGCCAGCTTGGGGCTGGAGGTAGGAGCGCAGGTGGCTCAGCTGGCTGGTGGCGGCCGACTCGGTGAGCTTGAGGTTGACCACGGCGAAGGTGTCGTGGCCGTGGTCCCCGATAAAGATCCGCTTACCAGTGTCGGCGTAGTCGAGGACGCTGGCTGTCACCGGTTGCTGCGCCAGCCGCTGGAAAGTGGCGGCCACCTTGGCCTGGACCTGGGGGGAGGCGGCGTTGGCCTGGTTGCTGTGGAAGACCAGCAGCAGCTGGGCGGTCGAGGTGCCGAAGTAGCGGGAGAGCAGGTCGCTGGCCCGCTGACTCTGCGAGCCCGGCACCGAGAAGGTGGCCGGGGCGAACTGGCCGCCGAAGGGCCCGGACAGGGCCAGCATCAGCAAGGTGAGCCCGACCGCACCGGGAGGAATGAACTTCCGGAAGCGGAAGGCGAAGCTGCCCAGCCGCCAGAACATCGCTCGACTCCTCCGAGGCTAGGCGGCTCGTGGTGAATGAATGTTCATTCAGCTAGATTATGGGCAATGCTGGAGTGCCGGTGTCAAAGGCCCCTTCGGGGCGGAGAGTGAGCCTTGCGCGCCATCGACGGCCGACCCTCGACGGCACATGCGGACCAGGTGCGGCAACGGATCCTGGACGGGGCCGCCCGGGCTTTCTCCCGGGCCGGCTTCCAGGGCACCAGCGTGCCCGACATCGCCACCGAGGTGGGGGTGTCGGTGGGCCTGCTCTACCGCTATTTCCCCAGCAAGGCCGAGCTCTTCACCGCCATCTGCCTCTCCCAGATTGAGACCGAGATGGAGGCCCTGAGCCAGCAGCTCTCGGAGATCGCCAACCCCAGAGCCCGTCTGGTGCAGGGGGTGGACCAGTACCTGAGGGACCTGGACCGGCAGCATGCGGCGGGGCTGGTCCTGGGCGCCCTCGCCGAGGCTCCCACCAACCCCGCCCTGCGCGAGGTGATGAAGCTCCGCCGCGCCGCCATCTTCAGCTTTATCGAGGGTTACCTGCGAGAGGGGATCGACGCCGGCGAGGTGCCCGCCTCGGTGCCGGTCGAGAACTTCGCCGAGGCCATGACCATGATGCTCGACGGAGCAGTTTCCGCCTGGGCGGCGTCGGGGCCAGAGCTGGACGTGGCCGCCATGCGCGACGGCGTGGTCAGCCTGCTCTCGGCGGCACTGCAGCAGCCGGCCTAGCCGGCGGCCGCGACTCCCGCCCGCGCCAGCGCCCGGGCCAGGTCCTCAAAAAGATCCTCCCAGGCCTCGACTCCCACCGACAGCCGGAGCAGACCGGCGGGGAGGTACTCGTCGCCCGCCCACCGGGCCCGGCGCTCCAGCAGCGACTCCACCGCGCCCAGGCTGGTGGCGTTGGTCCAGATCCGGGTCGCGGCGCAGACCCGCTCCGCGGCCTCGGCGTCGGCGTTGACCTCGATCGAGATCATCGCCCCGAAACCGCCGTGCAGCTGACGTTCCGCCAGCCGGTGCTGAGGGTGCTCCTCGAGCCCGGGGTAGTGGACCCGCGTCACCCCGGGGAGGCTCTTCAGCCGCTCCGCCAGAGCCGCGGCGGACCCCATCTGCCGGCGCAGCCGGACGTCCAGGGTGCGCAGCCCGCGGAGCGCCAGCCAGGTCTCGAGATGGCCCGGGATGGCCCCGGCGTGGGTCCGCTGGTAGCGCATCCCCTCCAGCAGGTCCTGGCGGTCGCTGACTACCGCACCCATGATCAGATCACTGTGCCCGCCGATGTACTTGGAGACCGAGTGGACCACCAGGTCGGCCCCCAGCCGCAGGGGCTGTACCAGCAGCGGGGTGGCGAAGGTGTTGTCCACCAGGGTCACAGCCCCGGCCTCGCGGGCCACCTCGGCACACGCCCTGATGTCGGGGACGGTCAGCAACGGGTTGCCCAGCGACTCGATGACCAGTAACCCGGCGCCCTGGCAGGCCCGTCGCACCGCCCCGAGGTCGGTGGCGTCGACCAGCTCTGCGCTGCACTTGCCTTCGGCCGACATCCGCCCGAGCCGCTCCCTGGTGCCAATGTAGGCATCCCGGGCAGCCACGATTATGTGGCCCAGCCCGCAGACCTCCAGCACCGCCGAGATGGCGGCCATCCCCGAGCTGAAGACCAGAGCGCCCCGACCGTCCTCGAGGTCGGCGAGGGCCCCCTCCAGGCGCTCCCAGTTCGGGTTGTGCTCGCGCCCGTAGTAGAAGCCCAACGGGTTGCCGTGGCCGTAGACCACGGACATCGGCAGCGGCGGGACCAGGGCCAGATCCTCACCTCGGGGGTTGTCCCCGGCGTGCACCACCCGGGTGGCCCACCTCAGCTGGCGCTCCTCGCGGAGCTCACCGCTCATGGGAGGCTCCGTCGGGGGCCTCAAGCCCGGCCCGGAGGAGCACCTCGCGGGCCATCCGGCCGTGCGCTTCGTCGACCATCTCCTGGCCCATCCGCGACGCTCCCCCGCGCTGGCCGAGGAGGGCCAGGATCTCCTCGGCCCGGCGCACCTGACCGGCGTTCGGGGTGAAGGCGCGGTTGACCGTCTCCAGCTGGGACGGGTGGATCGCCCACTTCCCGTCGTAGCCGAGGGCAGCGGCCCGCTCCGAGGACCGCTCCAGTCCGGCGACGTCGCCAATGTCGGAGCAGGGTCCGTCGATCGCTTGGAGCCCGCGGGCCTTGGCGGCCACGGCGATCCTGACCAGGACGTAGTGCCAGAGGTCGCCGGGATAGCCGGCGGTCCCATCGCCGATGGTCAGCTGGGGCATCCCCATCGCGGCGGAGAAGTCGCCTGGGCCGAAGATCAGCGCTTCGGTGCGAGCCGACGCGGCCGCGATCTCAGAGACCGCCTCCAACCCGGCGGGGTCCTCGATCTGGAGCTCGAGTCCGATCCGGTGCCGGGCCGGACGCTCCGCCTCGAGGGCGCTGAGCAGGTGGTCGAGGAAGACCACCTGGGAGGGCGAGTTAACCTTGGGCACCACCAGGCAGGAGATCCGCTCCCCGACCTCGGAAACCAGCGCCATGACGTCCCTCAGGGCATAGGGTCCGTCGAGCTGGTTGATCCGCACCGCCACCGCTCGCCCCCCGAAATCGAGTTCGCGAAGGTTCTGCACCAGCTGAGCTCGGGCCCTGGCCTTCTCGCCGGGCTCCTCAGCCACGGCGTCCTCAAGGTCCAGCACGACCTCGGCGGCGGGCAGGCTGGCCGCCTTCTCCGCCATGTGCCGGTTGCCGCCAGGCAGAACCAGCACCGAGAGCCTGGAATGGCTCACTCCGGCTGGCCTTGCCCGGGCTCGCCGCCCTGGCCGAGCCGATTCATCAGCTCCTCGATCATCCGGCGGGCCTCGGGGTCCTCCATCAGCCGCTGACGAACCGCGTCGGCCGCCTGGCGCATCTGGGGGTCGTCCATCAGGCGCTCCTGCATCTGGGCGAACTGGGTGAGCATCTCCCGGGCGGCTGTCTCCTGGGCAACCTGGAGCAGGACCGGCTGGGAGGCCGCGGCCACCACCGCCTCCAGCTGCTGCCGCACCATCTCGATGCCCTTGCAGCCGAGGCACTCGCCCTGGAGCTGGCAGTGGCAGATCACCCGCTTGACGGCATCCAGCTCCCGGTGGATCGGGCTCAGGTCGACGGGCTCGGCCATCCGCCTAGCCTACCCCAGTCCCGGAGCTCAGGTCGGGGGCTGGATGGGCCGGCGAGCCCGGATCAGCGCGTGCCAGTACCGGTGGTAGAAGCGACCCTCCCGCCACTGGGGGAGGAGCTGACCGCGAACCGCCTGGGGGGCGCTGTCGTAGTAGTCGAGGAGCTTGCGCTGAGACTTCTCGTCGAGCTTGGCGATCGCGAACCACTCCAGAATGTCCTTCTCCTGTTCGATCCGCTCGGCCAGCTCGACGGTAAAGCCGAGGGACTGGAGCAGAGCCCGCCACTCCTCCAGGGCCCGGCTACGGACATGGGATGGGTCTCGGCCCACCTCCACAACCTCCAGCCAGTCCCGTACCACCGGAGGCGGCGAGCAGTCGCTGACCGCGAAGACGCCCCCCGGGCGGAGCACCCGGTAGGCCTCGGCAAGCGCCGGGATCATCTGGACGAAATGGTGGGGCGCGGAGCGGACCAGCACCCGGTCGAAGCTGGCCGGCGGGAAGGGCAGTGCCGCAGCGTCGCCCTCCACGAAGCTGACATTGCGGATCTCCCGCTCGGCCGCCAGCCGCCTGGCCTGGTCCAGCATCGCCGGGGTGATGTCCAGGCCGATCACCTCGAGCACGTGGGGCGCAGCTGCCAGAGCGGTGTGGCCCGCCCCCGTGGCGACGTCCAAGACCCGGTGGTTGGGGCGCAGATCGGCCAGCGCGATGAAGCGGGCCAGCGAGACCGGATCGCTGTGGGTGCGGCTCTCGCGGTAGGCCTGGGCTACCCGGGAGAATTGGCGCTGGCTGTCAGTGAGCCCATCGCCTTCCCCTGGCCCCGGGCCGTCGATCACAACGGATAACCAGCCAGCAGCGTGTCCAGTGGGATCGGCGCCAGCTCGGCGGGTCCGCCGAAGCGGACGTCGATCTCGGCCTCCAGGTCCTTGACCAGGTCGCGGAGCTGGCCCAGGTCGGCGGTCGGAGCCTGGGTGCCGGCATAGCCACCCAGAAGCTTGCCCTCCTCGAAGAGGGCCACCCCCACCCCCTCGTGGGCGTGGATGATCATGCCGCCGCTGCAGGAGTACTTGCTGAGATAGCTGCGCAACCCCTCAAGGTTCACAAACATGGCGCCCAGCCCCGCGAACCGAACCGGGGCGTGGAGCAGGAAGCCAAGCCCCCGGGCGATGTGGCGGGAGTAGCTGACGACGTTGATCGTGTCCTGACTGTTGGGGAAGTTGGGGAACGCGATCCGGTTGGAGGTGGTGATGATGCCCTGGTGGGCACTCGCGACCGCCACCACGTAGCCGTCCACCAGCACCACGTAGCTGTCGCCGCCGTCCGTCCCCTGCACGTGGAGCACCCCGGTATGCCCCTCGCCGGCCAGGTGTCGCAGAAGCCGCGCGGGGTCGGTGAACCCGGTCCGCAGGTTGCGGAACACGATCTCACCCTCCGGCAGTGGGAAGGAGCGGGTGGACAGAGCCCCAGGCTCAACCCTCACCACCGGTTCGGGAACCTGGTAGATGACCGTCTCCTCGACTACCACCTCTTCGATCACGGGGGAGGGAGCGGCCCAGCGCTCGTCTGAAGTGGTGACCATCTCGGAGAAGCTATCGAGGCCCTCCGGCTCACCGCCGGGCATCTCCTCGGCCGGCGCCTCGGCGGCGATCTCGTCCACCTCCTCGAGATCGGTGGGTGCGAACTCGAAGCCCCCGGCCTTGCTGGGTTGGTCGGGAGCGGCCCCGGCATCGGGGACTCCCCACGGCTCGGTCTCCACAGGACCGGGCTGGAGCCAGCCGAGGTGCTCGGCGGTGCCGCTGCTGGAGTCGAGCACCGCGGGCGAGAAGGTGGCGGACTCCTCTTCGCCGACCCCAGTGCCCCAGAGAGCTGAAGCGTCAGCCTCGGCGGCCTGGGGGGGTTCCTGGTCTGCGAAGGGCCGCACTCCCCAGGCGGGGAGATCCGACTCCGGCGCGACCTCTGGCGGCTCCTGCTCATCCGGCTCGTCTGGGACCGATCCCGCAGCAGCGGTGTCGAGGGGAGACCACGAACTCGCGGTCTCGTCCGGGCCTGACTCCTCAGAGGGCTCGGCCGGCCCCGCCGCGGAGGGAATCGGTGGAATCGCGGCCTCTTCCTCAGAGTCCGGGGCCTCGGGCACGTCATCCTCCTGAGCCTCATCCTGAGGGGGACCGTCCTTCCGCCGCCCGAAGACCATCCTGAGAGGCGTGGGGCGGGGGAGCTCGGACCGCCGCGCTGGAGGGCCGACAACGGGCACCGGCACCAGGGCCGGCCTCAGCCCAGGCCCGGCCAGACCCCTGAGCGCCTCGAGCAGCCGGTCCAGTTCGGAACGCACGGCTGCGACCACGACCTGCGAGCTGGACCGAGGCTGGGGAGACTTCATAAGACACTCTCCACTGGGGTGCATGTGCGGACACAGCCGGGGCGCGCAAAAGAGACTGCCCGCGTAAGGCGTTTCACCCGCGAAGTGTACCCGCGCTGGTCGGAGGTTGCTCTCTCTTGGGCGCGGTCGCCGCCCTACAGTTTTCCCGGATCAGGCCGGAGCGTGCTGCGGGACGGCTGCCCCGGCCTCCCCGGGCGCGGAGAAGCCCATCCGGGCCAGCCAGCGCTCGGGGTGGTGGACCTCGGACCAGGACGGCAGGGACCCGGGCCCGGTCCAGATCCGGTCCAGCCCATTCTGACCGGCCGACCCGGCGACCTGCCGAAGGAACCGTTCCCCCTGCTGGTACTGCTGCAACTTGAAGACTATCCCCGAGATCAGGAGCATCAGCCTCTCGGCCGGATGGGACTGGTCGTGGCGACGGTGGAATGCCTCGTCGAGGGCGTCAAAGTCCGGGAAGTGCCGGCGGCCCGCCTCCCGCATCACGTAGTTGCCGTGCCCCTCGAGGACCGTCATCACCGCCTGGATCCGGCCCACCAACGCCACTTGGGGCCTCAGGCTCCGGGCGGCCTCGACCAGCTCCTCCAGACCGAGGTTGCGCCCACCCCCCGGAACGCGGGTCAACTCGGCCATCAGGGAGATGAGGTGGTCCCGAAGCCACGGGTGGATCTCGAACTGCCAGGCGTGGGTGAGTTCGTGGAGCATCAACCAGCGGCGAAGCGAGTCGAGGGGGAGATCGCAGGTCTCGGCGAAGCCGCGCACGTTGGCCTCCACGATCAGCAGCGCCGGGCTTGGCAGCGGAGCGGCCTGATCGTCGGCCCGGCCGGCCTCGGGAGGGAAGCTCAGCACCGGATCGTATTGGCCCAGAACTCGCCGGGCCATGAAGCCCAGCAGGCTACCCATGTAAAGGCTGCTCGGCACCCGCATCAGGGGATTGGGTCTCACCGCACCCCAGCCGGCCTGCCGCTCCTCGATGGGCCGCAGCATCCGCTGCATCATGGCCAGGTTCTGGTCGATGAAGCCGTGCCGGCTGACCACCCGCACCCGGCCGAAGTCCGCTCTCTGGGGGTCGGTGTTGCACGCCTCGGCCAGCACCGGAACCAGCTCCGCCACCAATGGGTCGTAGTCCCGCCCCGCCTGTTCCACTTCGGCCCTGCCCTCCCCGCCGCAGCGAGAGTAGGCGGTCCGACGCACCAGTTCCCAGTCCAGAAACGGAGCTTCCGGGTCCCCCAGCGCCTTGGACAGACGCTGTCCAGCCACTATGGCCGCTCCGGCCGCCACCGCAGACCAGGCCAGAACCGACTTCAGCTCGGGCACCCGGCGATCATACGGCGGCCGGCGCTCAGCTACTCCGGTAGAAGACCAGCTCTCGCCCCACCGGCTGGAAGCCCAGCGGATGGTAGAGAGCGGCCAGCTCGGGGTCCCCGTAGCGGAGCACCGTCAGCAGCCCCCGCTCCAGCGCCGCCGCGGTGGCCGCCAGGGTGGCCGCCGAGCCGCCGCCCCGGCGCCGGAAGTCCGGATGGGTGGCCACCCCTCCAACCTCGACGGCCTGCCCGAACGACTTGGTCCAGCGGGCTGCCGCGATCACCCGGCCGTCGATCTCGGCGACCCAGGCCGGCTCCTGCTCCAGCCGCTCCACCCAGAGCTCCGGGCTGTCCTGCCGCATCCAACTGACCTGCTCATAGATCCGGTGGAGCTCGGGGGCGTCCTCGAGGCGGGCCGGACGGGTGCTGGGGAGCCCGGTGGCGTCACGTCCGAGCTGCGGCGCGACCGTCACCTCCCGGGCGTGGACGGCGAACTCGCTGAGCGAGGTACAGTCCAGCTGGCCCTCGATCACCATCACCCGGTGCGCCCCGGCCAGGTGCCGCTCAAGCAGCTCCTGAGCCGCCGGGCGGCCATCCCGGGTGGGCACGATGAGCCCCAGCCTTCCCTGGGCCATCACTGCCACCGCCCGGACCTCGCCGCCCGGGCCGGGCAGCCACCAGAGGAAGTCCTCCGGGCTAAGCCCCTGGGCCTGAAGCCGCTGCAGGTGGTCTCCAGGGGAGAGCCCGGCCCATCCCTGGGCCAGCAGGAACCGCCGGATCAGGTCGGCTCGGGCCGGCTCCGCCGCGGGCCGGAAGAGGCGCTCCGCCGAACTTCGGCCATCTCCCATCCGCCCATGATCGCCGAGCTGGCCAGGTCACGTCTGACCGCCTGGCACTTGCCCTGGCCGGCTGCTAGCACTCGGCGACCTTGAGTGCTAACATGAAGGCCGCAACCTCAGCTGTCTGGATGGGGAAGAACAGGAGAGACGCATGCCCAAACAACTGCTATTCGACGCGGAGGCCCAGTCGGCCCTGAAGCGCGGTGTCGACAAGGTCGCGGATGCCGTCCGGATCACCATCGGGCCCAAGGGCCGCAACGTGGTGCTGGACAAGAAGTTCGGCAGTCCCACGATCACCAACGACGGGGTGACCATCGCCAAGGAGATCGAGCTCGAGGATCCCTTTGAGAATATGGGCGCCCAACTGGTCAAAGAGGTAGCCAGCAAGACCAACGACATCGCCGGGGACGGCACCACCACCGCCACCGTTCTGGCCTCGGCGATGATCACTGAGGGGCTCCGCCACGTTACCCACGGCGCCAACCCGGTACAAGTTAAGGCCGGGATCCAGAAGGCTGTTGATGCCGTGGTCGCCGAGATCAAGAAGTACTCGGTGCCGATCAGCGAGCGGGAGAAGATCGCCCAGGTCGCCTCGATCTCAGCCGCCGACCCCGCCATCGGAGAGACTGTGGCCGATGCCATGGAGAAGGTGGGCAAGGACGGCGTCATCACCGTGGAGGAGTCGAAGGGCATCGAGACCGAGCTGGAACTGGTCGAGGGCATGCAGTTCGACAAGGGCTACGTCAGCGCCTACATGGTGACCAACGCCCAGGCGATGGAGGCAGTCCTCGAAGAGCCCTACATCCTCATCACCGACCGCAAGATCTCGGCCATCGCCGACCTGCTGCCGGTCGTGGAGAAGATCCACCAGAGCAGCAAGCCGCTCCTGATCGTAGCCGAGGATGTGGACGGCGAGGCGCTGGCCACCTTGATCGTCAACAAGATCCGCGGCATCTTCACCGCGGTGGCGGTAAAGGCTCCCGGGTTCGGTGACCGCCGCAAGGCCATGCTCCAGGACATCTCGGTCCTCACCGGAGGCACCGTGATCAGTG
>Ga0182014_10001473_pt1 | contig 31304 bp, 29 predicted proteins | sample 612S2DmetaG_FD_120489 | JGI IMG/M metagenome (GOLD analysis project Ga0182014, IMG submission 120489) | Permafrost microbial communities from Stordalen Mire, Sweden - 612S2D metaG | ecosystem: Environmental > Terrestrial > Soil > Wetlands > Permafrost | place: Sweden: Stordalen | collected... | reverse complement strand
TCCGAGCGACCGGAGGAGTCTCGTTCTGCGACTCACGCGCAAGGGCGAGCGCCTTTTCGCGAAGGCGGCGCAGACCCATCACGACCAGGCGGTTGCGGCGATGAGCGCCCTGTCGGCACAAGAGCAGCAAACGTTGCTGGACCTCATCGTTCGCGCCGGCAACTCGCTCGGCGAGGCAATATTGCTTGAATCCAAGCGATAGGGTATGCTCGGGGCCATGAGCGTTGAAGACCGGCTTCATTCCCGTGGCGAGCGTTTGCGCGAATTGGCGCTCATCGAAGGCGACGCTCCGATGGGGAAACTGCTGCGCCGCTTTTGGCAACCCGTCGCGATGTCCAAATCGGTCGTGGCGGGCGAGGCGACGGCGGTGCGCGTTTTCGGCGAAGATCTGACACTCTACCGGTCGCCGGCCGGCGTCCCGCATCTCGTCGGCGGACACTGCGCGCACCGGCTCACGCTCTTGCATACGGGCTGGGTCGACGGCGATGAAATCCGCTGCATCTACCACGGCTGGACCTACGACGGCACCGGGCAATGCACGCTGCGGCCGGCCGAGCGCGATACCGCGCGACCGAATATCAAGATTGCCGCCTATCCGCTCTACGAGTACGGCGGCTTGCTCTTCGGTTACCTCGGCGACGGCGAGCCGCCGCCGTTCGAGTTACCGCGGAAACCGTGCTGGGAAGGTAACGGCTTTCACGTGACGCGCCGTCAGGCGTGGCCGAGTAACTGGCTGCAATTCGTCGAGAACTCGATGGACGCCGTTCACGTGAGCTTCGTACACGCGATCGGTCGCGAACAGGGTCGCTTCATCCAGCACGTCTCGCAGACGATCCCGGAGCTCGAATATTTCGAGACCGACGCGGGCATTCGGCAGATCGCGACGCGCGGGCCCGGCAACGTCCGCCTGAGCGATTGGACGTTTCCCAACAACAACCACATCATCATTCCGGGTCCCGTCAAGGGCGGCGGCTGGATGCACGTGGGGATCTGGAACGTTCCGATCGACAACACGCACACGCAGCGCATGCACATGTACTCGATGCCCGATCTGCCGCCGGATCAAGTCGCGGCATTCGAAGCCGATTGGGCGCAGCACCAGAACTACGACCCCGTCAACGATCACGACGCGCTCTTCAACGACCACGCCTACCCGCCCGACAAATATTCCGACCTGACGAACGCCCAAGACTACGTGGCCCAAGTCGGACAGGGCCCGCTGGTCGACCGGGAGCACGAGATTCTCGGCCGTTCGGATGCCGGGATCGCGCTGCTGCGGCGCCTGTTGTATCGCGAAATGGACGCGCTCGCATCCGGGCTTCCGACCAAGGCGTGGCACCCGCTCAAAGAGAGCGTCGAGCTTCCGACGCAGCACGCCGGGGCGGCGAATTGAGTGGCGCTCGAACTCAATTTCGCCTATTGGAATTACGATCGCACGCGCGCCCTAACCGACGGCAGCGTGCGCATCGACGGCGTCGACCTGAACTACCGCAGCGACGTCATCGTTGCCGACATCTTCGAACGAATGATACGGCAGCGTGAATTCGACGTCTCGGAATTAGGGCTGACGTTTTACCTCCGTACGCTCGACTTCGACGACCCGCCGTTCATTGCGATTCCGGTGTTTCCGAATCGCTTCTTTCGCCACTCGTCGGTGTTCGTCAACAAATCCAGCGGCATCACCTCGCCAAAGGACCTCGCCGGTAAGACCGTCGGTGAGTTGGGAACCTACGGCCACGACGCCGGCATTTGGGCCAAGGGCATTATCGGCGAAGACTACGGCGTCACACCCGACCAGTATCGTTGGCTCATCGGCGGCATCGACCACGCGCAGAAGCCGCACAGCTTCATCCCGCAGCCGCATCCCGCGAACGTCGACGTTTCGGACGCGCCGGACGGGAAGGCGCTCGGGCCGATGCTGGAATCGGGCGAAATCGACGCGTTGTTTTCCGCCATCGTCCCGCAGTGCATGCTGAAGAACTCGCCGCAGGTTAGCCGCCTCTTCGAGAACTACGAAAGCGTCGAGCGCGAATACTTCGCGCGCACGGCCATCTTCCCGATCATGCATACGGTGGTGATCCGCAGAGACGTCCACGAAAAGCATCCCGGTTTGGCGCAGGCGATCTACAAGGGCTTCTGCGACGCCAAGGATGTCGCGGTGAAGCAGTATCTCGGCGCGACGATGTTTCACCACGCGCCGATGATGATTCCGTGGTTCAGCCAGCTGATGAGCGAGAACCGGCGGCTCATGGGCGATGATTGGTGGCCCTACGGCGTCGAAGCGAATCGCAAAACGGTCGACACGTTCCTGCGCTATTCGTTCGAACAAGGCGTATCTAAACGCCGTCTCACGTGTGAGGATATCTTCGTGCCCGAACTCTTGGGGACCTAACGATGAATCGACAGCACGCCCTCGGCCTGCTCGGCGCCGGACTCGCGGCGAGCGCGGTAGGGTCTCCGGCCGGCGCGGCGGCGCCGTTACGCATCGCCACCCTGCCGATCGACGGAACCGCCTTGGCCTATTACGCCAAGGACCTCAACTATTTCCAAGACGCCGGACTGGACGTTGCGATCCAGAACATTTCGAACGGCGCGGTCATCACGTCGTCCGTGCTCTCGAACTCGATCGACATCGGCTGGTCGAACATCACCTCGCTTGCTGCGGCCTATACGCGCGGGTTGTCGGTCGTGATCATCGCCGCCGGCGGCATTCATACCACCGGATCGCTTGCCACCCAGCTCATGGTGCTCAAAGAATCGCCGCTCCACACGGCGAGCGATCTCACGGGGAAGGTCATCGGCGTCACGGGTCTAGCGAACATCGCGCAGTATGCGCCGGAATTATGGATCGATAAGAACGGCGGCAAATCGAGCACGGTGAAATTCATCGAAGTGCCACTGCCGGAGATTCCGGCCGCCTTGCAACAGGGGCGCATCGACGCGGGTTGGCTCGCGGAGCCGTTCATCACCACCTCGGCGTCGTTCACGCGCACGTTCGCAACCTGCTTCGATGCCGTCGCGCCGCGCTGGATGCTCGGCGCCTGGTTCACGACGACCGCGTGGGCAAACGCTCACCGTGACGTCGTCGATGCGTTCCGGGCCGTGATGACCAAGACCGCAACGTGGGCGAATGCCAACCCGCAGCTCAGCGCGCTCATTCTGGCCAAGTACTCGAATCTGGATCCGAATCTCTTGAAGAGCATGCATCGCATCACGTATGGGACGCGGCCCGAAGCGGCGCAGATCCAACCGGTGATCGATCTTACAGCTCGCTATGGTGCCATCAGCGCATCGTTCCCCGCGCAGCAATTGATGTACGTGCCGCAATGAAGTTCGGCGCCTTCGACCACATGGACCAGGGCGAGCTCGGACTGGGCGACCAGTACGAGGAGCGCCTGCGCCTGATCGAGGCGTACGAAAAAAGCGGCTGGTTTCACGCCTTTCATCTCGCGGAGCATCACGGCTCGCCGATCGGACTCGCGCCCTCGCCGGCGATCTTCCTGGCGTCGATCGCGCAACGCACCACGACGCTGCGCTTCGGCCCCATGGTCTTTTGTCTGGCGGGGTATCATCCGTATCGGCTCTACGAAGAGATCTGCATGCTCGATCACATCAGCGGCGGCCGGCTCGAGTTGGGCATCGGGCGCGGCGCCTCGCCGATCGAGCTGAGCTTTCTCGGCATCGCCGACCTCGAAACCGCCGATGCGATGTACGCCGAATCGTTCGACGTGCTCATGCGCGCGTTCGAAGGCGGCCAACTGAACTTTGCGGGCGCTCACTACACCTTCGACAAGGTGCCGATCGTGATGCGCCCGGTCCAAGAGCCGCATCCGCCGTTTTGGTACGGAATCAGTTCGCCCGACACGACCGTCTGGGCCGCTAAACACCGGGTGAATCTCTTGACCGGACTCAAGGCCGCCGGCGCGCGTGCCATCCACGACCGCTACCAAGCCGAATGGGCGAAGGCCGGTAACGACCCGCACGAGTTTCCGTTTTTCGGCAGTAACAAGCACATCGTCATCGCCGACACCGACGCCGAAGCGCTGGCGCTGGCGCGTCCGGCCTACGAGATGTATACGGAGAACACCGGGCTGCTCTGGAAGCAGCGCAACATCCCGCAAGCGTGGGTGGCGGATTTCGACACCGCGCTCGCAGGCGGACTCATTTTCGCCGGCAGTCCGCGCACCGTGCGGGACACGCTCGCGAAGTTCATCGAGGAGTCGGGGATCAATTATCTCGCCGCGCGTGTCGCGTTCGGCAACTTAACGTTCGAGCAATCGATGCAGTCGCTCGAACTCCTGACCAGCAAAGTCTTCCCCGACCTCGCGGAGCTCACGCCCGCAGCGTCATGAGCCCCGCCGCGGCCGCCATTGTGTCGGGATCGCTTCCCACCCTCGATACGGATGTGCTCGCCGCACTGCGGGTTATTTGCGGGCTCACCGTGCGGTCAAGGACCCCGAGGGGCACTGAATAAGAGACTCCTCATGCACGATGAAGCGCACATCATCCGGGTCCAGTCAGGATCGGCGCGCGAGTGGACACCGCTCGATGCATTTCCCGAGCCGTTGCACACGATCTTCACGACGTCGCTCGAGCGCTCGGAACGGTTGCTGGCCGAGCCCTTCAAGGGCCTGACGACCGACGGCAATGTGACGCCGGGACTCTTTCCCGTCGAGAAGACCGGTCTTTCGCTGCAACCGGTCGTCGATGCGGCGCGACGCTTCCGCGACGCACTGAGTGCCGACGAGCGGAAGACCGCGTCGTTCGATCTCGACAGCGATGCGTGGCGCAAGTGGCACAACATGCACGTCTGCTTTTATCGCCACGGGGTCTGTCTCTTCGATTTGAACGACGCACAGCGCAACGCCGCGCTCGAAGTTGTGCGCGCCACGCTCAGCGCGGCCGGATTCGAGAATGTCCGGAACGTGATGAAGCTCAACGAACACGTTGCGGAGATTTCCGGCCGCACCGAGGAGTTCAATGAGTGGTATTACTACATGAGCATCTTCGGCGAACCATCGGAGACGGAGCCCTGGGGCTGGCAGTTCGACGGGCATCACCAGATCATCAACGCGTTCGTGCTCGGTGACCAACTCGTCCTCACCCCGCACTTTAGCGGCTCGGAACCCGTCGTCGCCAAGTCCGGCAAGTATGCCGGCACGCGCGTATTCGACGAGGAGCGCGACGCAGGTTTCGCCTTGATGAAGGCGCTCACGCCCGAGCAGCAAGACGTGGCCCGGATCGGCCCCGCGGTGCCGCGCGAGGTCTTCACGATCGCGCAGATCGACAATCTCGTGTTGCCGTACGCGGGCATTCGCTGGGATGCGTTGACGGCCTCACAGCGCGATCTGCTGCTCGCGGTGATCGGCGTTTACGTCGGCCGCATGCGGCCCGGGCACGACGCCATCCGTATGGACGAAGTCCGGGCGCACCTCGACGATACGTACTTCGCGTGGATGGGTGCCTGCGATGATGTGAGCCCGTTCTACTACCGCGTGCACAGCCCGGTGATCTTCATCGAGTTCGATCACCTGCCGGGAATCGCGTTCGACAACCCGGAGCCGACCCGCGCGCACGTCCACACGATCGTGCGGACGCCGAACGGCAACGACTACGGCCGCGACCTGCTACGTCAGCACTACCTCGAGCACGATCACGCGCACCCCGAAAGCCCCCACCGCCGCAGCCACGGCTAGCTACCTTTTCTTGGCGTCGAGTTCGGCGAAGAGGGCGCTGATCGTGATGTCGGCTTCGCGGGCTCGGGGGTGGCCGCAGTATTGCGTCATCATGAACACGATCTCGCGAATTTCGTCGCGCGTTAGGCCGGCGTAGAGGCCGACTTGCACGTGCGAACGCAACGCGTTCGGGGCGTTCTCCGAGATGTCGTTCGAGATCATCACGATCGCGCGGTCGCGCAGCGAGAGCTGCGGACGGTTGAACATGAACCCGAACAACACTTCGGTGGAGAAGTCGCTGCGCTCGGCGTCGCCGCTCGCGACCGCCTCGTCGTGCCTCTTACGCGAGGCCGCGATCCACTCCGGCCCCATGATCTCGCCCATGAGCGCGATGCCGCGCTCGTAATATTCCTCGTTCAGCATTGCGCTTGCCCCTCAGGTGGTTGGTGCGAAGAGTTCTTCGATCGGCATGGTTTTCGAGATCATGTTCTGCTCGGTGAGGTACGTCACCAGCGCCTCGAGCGTGACGCGGTTGGGTTCCACGCCGTAGGGCCATGAGTCGCCGCCGAAGATGCGTTCCTGCTCTTCTACGTCGGCGATCATCCAGGGAATCATGTACGAGAGCGTCTGCAAGCGCATCATCCGTTTGCGCGACAACGCCTTGGCTTCTTCGAACGCCTTATAGAGACGTGGGCCGATCGACGGGTCGCGATCGTAGATCTCGCGTTGTACCACGAGCACGTGCATGATCGGGAAGATCCGCGTGCGCGTGTAATAGTCTTGCTCGGCCGCACGGAAATCGGGGAACAGCCGCACGACGTCGGGATTCGTCTTCATCGCCAACGGCAAACTCGTGCCGATGACCGCATCGAGTTCGCCCGCTGCGAGCAGATCGCCGGTGGACTTGCCCGAGGTATTCTTCTCGAGATCGACCGGTTTGAGCAACGGCATCGCCGTCGGGTCGCCGTGACTCGTCGCCGCGTTCGTCGCGCCTTCCACCCAGTGTATGCTCGAGAGGTCGACACCGTGGTCGTGCTGCAGCATGCCGCGTTGAAAGACGGCCGCCGTCATCGTGTAGAGCGGCACACCGATGCGCTTGCCTGCCAGATCGGCCGGCTTGCGCACGGTCTTCCGGTTCACGGTGATCATGCTGTGCCGGAACACGCGTGACGGAAACACCGGCAGCGCCACAAACGGATTTTGCTTGGCGTCATGGCGGCAGATGAATTCCGAGAGCGACATCTCGGCCAGATCGAAGCCTTCGCCGCCCGCCATGCGGTCGAAGATCTCGCGCGGCTCGTCGACCACGATGTAGTTGAGATCGACGCCGTCGACGGTGACTTCGCGCGTCATGAGCGGCAGGGTGCGGTCGTACGCGCCGCATGCGAACGTCAATGGAGTTTTCAAGGTCATGATCACTAGTTAGAGAACTAAACGCATCCCTGCAAGTTTATGGGGAAGTCAGCATGACTCAAGTCGCCGAACCGGTTTCCGCGGCCTTCGTACCCGGCGCCGATTACGCCCTGATCGTCGCACGTGCCGTGCGCGTGCTCAACTCCGCGGGCGTGATGCACATGAGCGGCCATCTCGCAGTCCGCGATGCCGGCGATTCCGACCGTCTGTGGATCAACTCGCGCAAGGCGAGCCGATCGACGCTCACCGCGAAGGACATCGTTCCGGTCGATCTCACGACCGGCAAACGCATCGGTTCAGGGGATGAACCGCCGAGCGAGCTGCCGATTCATCTCTCCGTGTTCCGGCGCCGGCCTGAGGTCAACGCGATCGTGCACACGCATCCCGAGCACGTCATCGCGCTCTCGATCGTCGACATCCCGCTGATGCCGGTTCATCTGGCCGCGGGCTTTCTGCCCGAACGCGCGCCGGTGTGGGACGATCCGAACATCATCACCACGATCGAACGGGGTGAAATCCTTGCCGACCATCTCGGCAGCGAGAACGTGCTCGTGATTCGCGGACACGGCGTCGTCGTGATCGGCGCGACGTTCGAAGAAGCCGTCGCGCGAACGGTGCTGGTGGCCGAGAACGCGCGCATCCAGTGTATGGCGAACAATCTCGGCACCCCGCGTACGTTGAAGGGCGACGAATTGGCCCGCGCGGCCAAGCAAATGTGTCAGCCGATCGTGATGAAGAAGCACTACCACTACCACGAAGAAACCGCGCGCCACCGCGGCGGCCTCGAGGGCGTCTAGCCGGGATCGAGGAGCGTGTAGAGCACCATCTCGTCGCGATCGCCGCTGCCGCCCTCGACCACTTTGTGAATGCGCTCGAACACCTCGCGCGCGATCGGCAGGTCCATCGACGTTCCGGCTAACGTCTCGGCGAGGTTGACGCCGTCTTTTTCGTAGAGCCACATAGGCCGCCCCGGCGTCCAGTCGCGAGTCGCGATGCGGTGCGCGCTATTCTTGAAGATCGGACCGCTGGCGAGCCCGTTGCTCAGCACCTCGTGAACGGCGGCTTGATCCGCGCCGAACGTCTTCGCAAGCGCAAACGCTTCGGCGATCGCTTCCAGCGTCACGGCGAGCACGACTTGATGGCAGAGCTTCGTGAGTTGCCCGGATCCCGCACCGCCGACGTACACAATCTTCTTCCCGATCGATTGCAGGAGCGGCAGCGCGCGGTCGAAGGCCTCCTTACTGCCGCCGGCCATCACGGTGAGGGTTGCGTCGACGGCCGCCTTTACGCCGCCTTGCACCGGAACGTCGAGCGCGGCGACGGATTTCTTCGCGAACACGCCTTCGAGCCACTGCGCGTGGCGCGGTCCGCTGGTGGCCATGTCGATGAAGATGCTGCCCGGCTTCACGCCGGCGAGGATACCGTCGTTGCCGTCCAACAGCGCGTCCAAGTGCGCGGCTTCAACGAGCATTGCGCAGAGGATATCGCTCTTCGCGGCAAGTTCGCGCGGCGTCGCCGTTGCCGTGGCGCCCGCCGCGACCAAGTCGGCGTAGCGCGCCGGCGTGCGATTCCAAACCGCCACCGGGTACCCGGCGCGCAGCATGCTGCGAATGATCGGCTGGCCGATGTTGCCGGTGCCGATGAAACCGATTTGCGGCAACGCATTGGGGGTGGTCACAGTTTCGCTCCTCCGGGCCCGCTGGCCACGTACCAGGTTTCTTTCGCTCCATCCCACTCCAGCATCCGCGCCGCGTCGACCGGCATGCCGCGCATGTCGCCGCTACGGAAATCGAATACCGCTTGAACGCCGGCGAGGCCGTGCAAACCGTTGACGTATGCACGCAATTGATCGGCCGTTGCATCGGTGCCCACACCGCGCAACGCTGCGACCGCGACGAGGCCCGTGTCCCACGCAGCGGCCTGCCCCCATTCGGGTTTGATTCCGAGGTTCTTGAACGTTTGCAGATACATCGTCTGCATCGCCTTCAGCGGACCGTTGGGTACGGGTTGATCCGCCGCCGGCACCGCCGTCCAGCAGAACAGCAATTGCGGCGGGAGCGCGCCGGCAAACGAATGCAGTTCGTCGTACGAGAGGTTGCCCGTGATGCCGACGACGGGCAAGTTCAATGCGGCGTCTTTCATCGAGCGCAGCACCGTTCCGAAGGGTGAGCCGTTGACCCAGGCGATCACCACTTGCGCGTTGGCGGCGCGGATGCGCGCGACCTGAGCTGCAATCGTGACGTCGGTGAGGTTGAAGTGCTCGACCGTGACGATCTGCGTCGCACGGTTTTCCGGCAGCGCCGCAACTTCTTGAAACTCGGGCTCGGCGAGACGGCCCGTCGCGTCGCTGCCGACCAGCAGCGCGATGCGGTTCCAGCCTCGCTCGCGCAAATTACGCCAGATGACCTTCGCCTCGTCGATCGCAGAGAGGCCGATCGTGTACGCGTAACCGCCTTTTTCAGGCCGGAAGCCCGGCGAGAGGCAAAATTCCACCGGCCCGTTCTTGAGCAGCGCCGACATCGCATTGCATCCCGCGACCGACACGTCGCCGATGATGAGCGACGGATGCTTGGGCAATATCTCGTTCGTGAGCTGCACGGCCATCTGCGGGCTCGATTGCGTATCGAGATACACGAAGTTCAGCGCCCGTCCGCGAATGCCGCCGGTTGCATTCACGCTCGCCTGCAACGCGTTGAGACCGTCGCGCGCGTCTTTCGCGGAGAACGCGTTGCTGCCGGTCAGCGGCGCGATAACGTATACGTCGAACGGCTCGGCGGCGACCGCACGATGGGCGGGACCCAGGAGCAAGCCGATCGCAGCAACTAACGCGCCCAATCGGACAAAACATCTCATAAGAATGATAGAAGTCTAACGAGGGCAAATCAGTTCCTGCTGCTTTACTTGAGGATGCTTCATGAAGTTGTACCGTTGGATCAAGGCGGCCGTTGTCGCGAGCGTCGCGATCGCGGCGTTCGGCCCGGCACACGTCGCCGTCGCGGCCGAGCCGTACGAGATCAACGTCATCCTGTCGATGACGGGTCCGGGCACGTTTGTCGGTCAGGGTCAGTGGCAGGCGATTCAGATCGCTGAGACCGCGATCAACAAAGCCGGCGGCATCAACGGACGGCCGGTGAAGTTCATCCTCAAAGACGACGCCTCGAATCCGCAGGTCGACATCCAACTCACGCAGGCGTTCATCGCGGCGAAAGTGCCGCTCGTCATCGGCCCGTCGCTCACCGCGTCGTGCAACGCGATCATGCCGCTCGTCGCAAACGGCGGCCCCGTGATGTACTGCCTTACGGCGGGCGCGAAGCCCACCCCCGGCGGTTACGTGTTCTCCACGCTCACGTCGACGCCCGATCTCATCGCGGTCGCGATGCGGTACTTCCGCGAACGCGGCTGGAAGAAGATGGCGTATCTCGTGACGACCGATGCCAGCGGACAAGACGCGGAACAAGGCATTCTCCAAGATGCCGCGTTGCCGGAGAACAAAGGCATCGAGATCGTCGACCGCGAGCACTTCGGCGCAGGGGATATCTCGATCTCGGCCCAGCTCGCGCGTATCCAAGCGGCCAAGCCCGACGTATTACTCGCCTGGGCCACCGGCACGCCGGGCGGAACGGCACTGCGCGGCATGCACGATGCCGGCCTCAGCATCCCGGTGTTGCTCTCGCCGGGCAACATGACGGAGCCGTTCACCAAACAGTACGGGCCGGTGCTCACCGACGTGAGCTTCTTACCCGGTATGGCCTACTACGGCGGAACCTCCGGCGTCGATGCAAAGACGCGCGCCGCCATGAATTTGCTCGTCACGTCGTTTCATGCCGCCGGCGCGGTACCCGACCAAGTCGCGATCAGCTCGTGGGATCCGACGATGTTCGTCGTCGATACGCTGCGGCACGTCGGGCTCGATACGTCGGCGACGAAATTGCGCGATGCGATGATCAGCTCGAAGGGTTGGGTCGGCGCGAACGGCGCCTACGACTATCCGCAGTATGAGCAGCGTGGAATCGGGCAGGGCGCGATCGTCATGGTGCGCTGGGATACGGCGCGCAGCGAGTTCGTGCCGGTCAGCAAACTCGGCGGCCAGCCGCTAAATGGCCGATAACATGTTCGAACCGCTCAGCATCCGCGGGCTGACGGTCAAGAATCGCGTCGCGATGTCGCCGATGAACCGCAACGCGGCGCCGGGCGGTGTCGTGGGCGAGAACATCGCGAAATTTTATCGCCGCCGGGTCGACGGCGAGGTCGGCCTGATCTTCACCGGCGGCATCGCGGTCGATCATCCGGCCGCAACCGGCGTGTACGTCGATCGCCCATGCGCTATTCCCGAGTTGATCACCGAGGAACAGACCGCCGGATGGAAGCGCGTCGTCGACCTCGTGCACGAAGGCGGCGGAAAGATCGTCGCACAGTTCTGGCATCTGGGCGTGATGCGCACGCCGGGAACGGGCTTCCACCCCGACGCGCCGTCGGCGCGCCCGTCCGGCATCTACGGCCCGACCGACCGGCCGACGCACGTCGAGCGCGCGTTTATCGAACGTCTCGCCGTACCCGGACCCGAGCTGACCGATGCCGAGATCCTCGAGATCATCGAAGCGTATGCTCGCACCGCGCGGAGTGCCGTTGCGCTCGGCTTCGACGGCCTCGAAATCCATGGTGCGAACGGTTATTTGCCCGATTCGTTCTTGTGGGAAGAGACGAACCGCCGCACTGACCGCTGGGGCGGCAACCGGCGCGAGCGCACGCGTTTCGCGGCCGAACTCGTCCGTGTGTTACGGCGCGAAGGCGGCGACGCGATGCCGGTGTTCTACCGCATGTCGCAGTGGAAGCATCAAGACGATCGCGCGCAATTGGCCACCACGGCGGCCGAGCTGGACGACATCGTCGGCCCGCTCGCGGATGCCGGCGTGGACGTGTTCGATTGCACCGAACACAACTTCGACCGGCCGGTTTTTGCCGGCTCGAATCTCAACCTCGCGGGCTGGGCGAAGAAACTCACCGGGCGCAAGTCGATGACGGTCGGCGCGGTGGGAATGAGCGTGGGACACTACGATCCGGACGCGCACGAGGCGCCGCAATCCGCGAATAATCTCGACGCGCTGCGCGCGCGCTTCGAACGCGACGAGTTCGATCTCTTTGGCTGCGGACGCTCGCTGCTCAACGATCCCGACTGGGCACGCAAAGCGCGCCTGGGCGAGCCGTTCGAAGCGTGGGATATCGCCGCGATCCGGGGTGTAGCCCGCTAGCTAGCTGCCTTTGGCGATCTTCTGCGCGACCTTCCACGCCGCGTAGGCAGCGGGAGCGTCTTCGAGGATGCCGGCACGCCGTGGAACCCAGCCCAGAATCCGGCGGGCCTTTTCCGACGTCATGAGCTCGTTCTGGTCGAACCACGTGCTCGTGTTGTTGCCTTCCAGCGGCCCGGCGAACGTGATCTCACCAGTGTAGCCGGCAACGGTCACGCAGCGGCGCATCACGTCGACGCACAGCGGTTGCCGATCGTCGGCGAGGCAGAAGAGTTCGCCGTCGATCGCGCGGCCGGCTTCGGTAGCGAGCAAGAACGCTTCGGCGAGATCGTCGATGTGAATCCACGACCAGCTCTTCTCGCGATCGCCGCGATAGATGCCCTCACCCGAATCGCCCATCTCGAACCAGTCGGTGGCTTGGCTATTGTAGCCGTCGTTGCCGTACATGAAGCCCGGGCGCAGCACGACCACCCCGACGTTCTCGAGCGCGAGCGCTTCTTTTTCCAAGTCGCGTCGGAAGGCGAGGAAATGCTTCGGATTCGGCTCGGTGGTCTCGTCCATGATGCGCACGTCGAGTTTCCCGAAGATCGAGCAGCCCGTAACGTAGATGAAACGCCGGTGCGCGCCCGGCTGTTCGGGCAGCGCGCCGATTGCGGCGAACAGCGCGCGATCGGTCGCGAGCGGTGCTTTCTTGTCGAGCATCGTGTGGATGATGACGTTGCTCTTCTCGAGCAGTGCGCGATAGGTGTCCGGTTGCGACACGTCGCCGACGGCGAGCTTGATCTCGCGCGAGCGCAGGATGTTCAGACGCGGATGATCGGGATTGCGCACCAGGCCGGTCACGTCGTGGCCTGCTGCAGCGAGGCGAATCGCCGCATAGTACCCCGCGTAACCGCTCACGCCGGTGATCAAAATACGCATGTCGTCCCTATCTCTCACGTGGCCCCGTTGACTTTGGCGGAGCGCGTCCTTAGAGTTGTAGTTAGAGTTCTACCATCCCTGGTCTGCCATGTTAAGGAGCCATATGGACGACGTCAAGGTCATCGCGGCGCGCTTTACCGATCGTCCGAAAACCGATCCGAATGCGCGCATCATGACGATCGCCGATCACGTGGTCGTCGGTAAGGAAAAAGAACGCGCCGGCCGCATGTATGTGGGCGACGAGTTTCGCGCAGTCGTCATCACGCTTTCGCCCGGTCAAGCGCAAACGGTGCACATGCATCCCGAAACGTCGCACGCGTGGTTCATCGTCTCCGGCGGCGGCGTCGTGACGATGGAGGACGGGCGGCAAGAACGCATCGAGGCGGGGCAGTTCGCCGTACATCCGCGCAACAGCGTACACGGCCTGCTCAACGACCGCGACGAAAACCTGACCTACATCGCGCTATCGATCGGCGCTTAAGCTCCCTGCACGATCGGGTTCGACAGCACGCCGATGCCGGAGATGTCGACCTCGATCGTATCGCCCGGCTTCATCCACAGCGGCGGCGTGCGGCGCGAGCCGACGCCGGCCGGTGTGCCCGTCGCGATGATATCGCCCGGCTCGAGCGTGGTAATGATGGAAATGTATTCGATGATGCGGGGAATCGAGTGGATCAGCAGATCGGTCGTCGAGCGCTGAACTTCCACGCCGTTGAGCCGCGTCACGAGCGTGAGCGTGGTTGGATCCGGCAGTTCGTCGGAGGCGACGATCCACGGGCCGCACGCACCGCTCGCCTCGAAGTTCTTGCCCGACGTGGTGGAGTGTTTCTGAAAATCGCGGATGCTGCCGTCGTTGAAGCACGTATAGCCGGCAACGTGCGCGAGCGCATCGGCCTGTGAGATCAGACGGCCGCGGCGCCCGATCACGACCGTGAGCTCGCCTTCGTAATCGAAGTTATCCGAGATCGTCGGGCGCACCATGCCCGCGCCGTGTGCGACGATGCTCGCCTGCGTGCGGATGAACACCGAGGGTTGCGGTTCGACTTCACGATGCGTTTCGGCAACGTGCGAGCGGTAGTTCACGCCGATACAGAAGATGCGCGCACCGGCATCGAGCGGAATCTGCAGCTGCGCAGCGCCGGCGGGCTCGAGGGTGCCGCTTTTGGCGGCTTGCTCGATCGTCGCGCGCGACTCCGGCGCAAGCGCCGCCGTGATGCTCGAGAACTCCGGTGCAAGCAATCCAAAGTCGCCGCCCGTGCTCACGCCGATGCGATCTTTCCCTTGAACGAGGTAACGCGCGATTTTCATTTCGAGAACGCCTATTCTTCAGCCGGCAAGGTTACCCGGGGTCGGGGTGACAAAATTAGGCTAGGCGAGAATCCTCGGCGGAACCGTTGCCGGAGGAGCGTTCGCGCTCGAGTTCGCTGACCGCCAGGTCACGCAGGTCTTCGAGCAACTGGACGTCGGAGGCGGCGAACCAGCGCGGACGCGTATCGAGCACCGCCAGGCATCCGGCACACGTGCCGTCGGTCAGAATCAGCGGGGCGCCGGCGTAGAATCGCACCCGCGGCTCATCGACGACGAGCGGGTTCTCCGCGAAGCGGTCGTCGACGAGCGCGTCGTTGACCACCAGCGTGGAACGGTCGAATACGGCGTGCGCGCAGAACGACGACTCGCGTGAGGTTTCGCGGATGTTCAGCCCGACCCGCGACTTGAACCACTGGCGGTCGGGATCGACCAGCGTGATCAACGCGATCGGCGCCGCAAAGAAACGGCTGGCGAGGCGCGTGATCCGGTCGAATCGCGCCTCCGGCGGCGTGTCGAAAATACCCATCGCGCGGAGCGTGCTCAGACGGCGATCTTCGTCGGCCGGTATCGCTGCTTTCTTCCAGCGGCTCGTTCCGCGATGGACCCATGCTTGTACCTTGGCCTGCGCGTACACGCTCGAGAACGGCTTTACGAGCCACTCCGCGACGCCGGCTTTCGCACCGCCCGGATATTCGCGATCGGCAACGACCAGGATCGGGAGACGTCGCCGATCGTCGGCCCGGTCGGCAGCGATCTGCCGGCACATCGCGAGCGCATCGTGACCGGGACCGTGCTCGAGGATCACGACCGACAGCCGGTCGCTCGTGGCCGCCGCATGAACGTCGGCTGCGTTTGTCACCTTTACGGCACGCAGGCTCGCATCGGTTGAGATGGCGTTCGCGAACAGCGTGATCATTTCGGGATCGTGCAGACCGAGGAGCACGGTTTGCGCATTTTCGGTGGTCTGGATCGAATGCTGCGTCATCGCGGCGGCCGGTTCGGTAGCGCTCGGCGAGGCGGCTTTCACCTCGATCGTTTGCCCTTCCATCGCGGCAAACACGTGGATCGGCGAGCCGTACTCACGCATGGTGGCCTCGGCGCGCTCGACCAAGAGATCGAGTTCGTCGTCGGTGCGCAGCGGATCGTGGTGCGTCAGCGCGAGTTGTCCGACGCCGGCTTCACGTGCAACGCGCATCGCGTACTCGATCGTGCTGTGACCCCAGTTGATCTTGTTGGGATATTCGGCGGCCGTGTATTGCGAATCGTGAATCAGCAGATCCGCGCCCGCCGCGAACTCGGCGTGCCGCAGGTCGGGCCCGTCGAGCCGCACGTGACCATCGGCGGCGGCGTGCGAATACACTTCGTGATCGCAGGCGTAAACGATGGTCGCGCCGTCGCACTCCAGCCGGTAGGCGAGCGTCAGCGCCGGATGGTTGAGATGGTGCGTCGAGACGCGAATGTCGTCGACTTGGAAACTGCCTTGCAGGAGATCCCAATAGCGAATCGTCGCGCCGAGCGATTCGAGTGCGACCGGGAAATACGTCGACTCCATCTGACCCGCGAGCGTCTCGCGCAGCGATCCGCTCAGTCCCTTCGGTCCGCAGATGTCCCACTCGTTGGACTGCTGGAACAGCGGCGCAAAGAATGGCAGACCCTGGATGTGGTCCCAGTGCGTGTGGCTGATCAGCAAGCAGCCGCGCGTGACGCCTTCTTCAACGAGCGCTTGCCCGAGGCCGTGGGAGCCGGTGCCGCAATCGATCACGACGAGCGTGCCCTTGGACGAGCGCACTTCGATACAGGACGTGTTTCCGCCGTACCGGGCCGTAGACGGCCCCGGCTTCGCAATCGATCCGCGAGTGCCCCAGAAACGAACTTTCACGAGGTCCTTAACCACCCCATAAAGCGCGTTTCTCGACGGCTACTTGCCCAATCCCGCTTACAAGCTCAGAACATACCCCATACTGTACAGGCTTTCGTGACCGCGCTCACTCTAACGGAAGGTCATCAAGTCGCTGCGGCTGAGGGTGACGGCGCCCTTTTTGAGCGGCTCGTTCTTCGCGTTGTTGTTCAGTTGCGTCAGGAGTTGGTAGCGGCCGATCGCGATGTCGTAGTCGGTGGTCGCAGAGGTGCTGTCATCGGCCACGACCGCCGTGTAACCGTGGAGGTTCGCGCCGACGGCGGTGTAGAGCACGGAGCCGTTCTCGCGCCAGCCGGCGAGGATGAGCGTCGAGATGCCGTGCGCGCGCAGCAAGCCGTCGAGCGCGGTGGAATAGAAGCGGTCTTGGCCCGCGCCGAGGACGATCGGGTCGCCGCTCTGCGGGGCGATCGCGGCCAGAAACGGCGGGGAGGCGACCGGCGCCACGAGCCCAGCCGGAGCCGCGGCGCTATAGAGCACCCAGACGCCGGCTTTGCGCGCGGCGGCGATCAGGGCGGCTAAGCGCGGCACGAAAGCGAGGCAGTTCGGCTGCTGCGCGTTGCAGATCGGCCCGATCACATCCATCACGAGCAAGGCCGTGGTTGCCGGCGCCAACGTCACGGCGACCGGTGCCGGCATCGCCGGTACCGTTTGCGCAGCCGCGGGGCCGATGGTCGTTGCAACCGTGACGGCGAGCGCAAGCAGCATGCGCGCGCCGCGCGTTCCGAGTCTCGATATCATGGGGAGCTCCCCTTTTACCAGTGATTCAATGCGTTCGTGTAGAGCGAATGCAGTTGCTCGCGTGAGGTTTCGCGGGGGGCATTGTGGATCAGACCCTTTTGTGGAAACGAACCGTCGACCAGGGTGTCGATGTCGCGCGCTTCGTATCCGACCGCCGACAACCCGTTGGGGATGCCGGTGGCCTTCATGAGTTCCGTGATGCGCGCACTGAGAACCTCGCCGGCGTCGTCGAGGCCGGCGCTGCGCACGTCGGCGCCCAGCATCCGCGCGGCGTCGAGGTGCCGTTCGGGGCAGGCCGGCGCGGTGAACCGGAACACGGCGGGCGCGTTGAGGATCACCGACATCCCATGCGGGATCATCGCTTCATCGGCCGCATAACCGGGCGCACGGAACTCCTTGACGTTGCCGGATACCGCGTACGACATCGCGTGCGGCAGATGGCAACCGGCGTTGCCGAACGCGATCCCGGCCAGCATCGCGGCGAACATCATCCGCTCGCGTGCGACCTCGTCGCTCGGATCGTTGACCGCGCGGGCGATGTGCTCGCCGATGATCGGCAACGCGCCGACGCAGCCGACGTCGCTATACGGATTGGCGCCTTGCGAGAGCGAACGGGCGACGCCCTTCGGCGAACGCGCATGCCGCGTGTACGGAAGCGCGGTATACGATTCGAGTGCGTGGCTCAACACGTCGAATCCGCTGCAGGCAACGACCATCGCGGGCAGCGAGCGCGTCACGTCGGGATCGATGATGCCGAGCGCCGGTCGCAATTCGCGCGCGCGAATCCCCGTCTTCGCGTTCATCGCGAGGTAATCGAAAATCGCGATGCCGGTGCATTCGCTCCCGGTGCCGCAGGTCGTCGGACACGCGATGTGGGGCGTGAGCGGACCGGGAATCGGCCGGCCGGCGCCGATCGGCGCGTTGACGTAATCCATGAAATCGGCCGGATAGGTCGCGTAGAGATCGGCCGCCTTGCACGTATCCATCGTCGATCCGCCGCCGATCGAAACGTAGCCGTCGAACTTGCCGTCGGATGCGAACGCCGCCGCCTGTTTGAACGACGCATCGGTCGGCTCGATCGCGATGTCGGTGTAGACGACGGCATCCATCTTCGCGTCGCGCAGCGCATCGAGCGCGGTCTTCACGAAATCGCGTTCGCGCAACGTTGGATCGACGAACACCGCAACCCGTTTCATGTGCAGCGCTTTCGCCGCTTCGCCGAGTTCCGCCAAGACGCCGCGGCCGTAGGTGATACGCGCACCGTCGACTTCGAATCCGTAATCGCCGTCCGCAGAACCCGCGTAATGCTCGTGTTGGCAGCAGTTCATGCAATCGACTTCCGGCGCAGCCAACCCCCATCCTCGTCCCTGGCCTTGACCGATCCGAACTCGATGACGACGGTTACGACGGTCCCTCGACGACGCTCGGGATGACACGCTACCTAGACGCGTGAGGGCGAATCCCGATCGCGAACCGTACTACTTGGGCGTGAACCAAATTCCGCCGGCCGGCGGCACGCCGCGCATCGGCATCACCGCCGATCCGGATTACGATGTTGCCGAGTACGAGCAAGCCGTCCGGCAAGCGGGCGGCGAGCCGGTGCGTTTGATGCCCGACGTCACGCGCGTCGCCGCCGACCTCGCGGGCCTGCACGGCCTCATCCTCTCGGGCGGCGACGACATCGATCCGTCGCGCTACGGTGCCGCGCCGCACGCGCGTACGGAAATTGCGTCCGCGCGGCGCGATGACTACGAACTCGCGCTCGTCCAGGCGGCGCTCGAGCTGCAGCTGCCCGTGTTGGCGATTTGTCGCGGACTGCAAGTTGCGAACGTCGCTCTCGGCGGCACGCTGCACCAGCACGTCCCCGAGGTGTTCGGCACGAGCGTCGCTCACAGCCGTCCGGTCGATGGACGAATCTACCGTGGGCTGATCGACGAACACCGTCTCACGGTCTCCGCACGTTCTCGGCTCGCGCGCATCGCCGGCGACGCGCTGGTCACGGGATCGCGTCATCATCAAGCCGTCGATCGCGTCGCCGCCGGCCTGCGCGTGGTTGCGCGCGCGCCGGACGGCGTGATCGAGGCACTCGAGTTGATCGACGCGCCGCAGTTTTGGCTCGCCGTGCAGTGGCATCCGGAGTCGACCGTTTCGCTCGACGGCGGAGCGAGCGCGGCGCTGTTCGCGGCGTTGGTCGACGCGGGGAAAGACCCGGCCTCGAAGAAGGCGCCGTAGCGTATGCTGCCCCGTTGCGACTTCATCCGGATCTCCGCGCTCACCACGCTGGGTGTCGCCGGCGGCGTGCGCGACGCGTCCGCCGACGAACTCAAAACCGTGCGCGTGCTCGAGGTTCCCACCGACGGCGCGAAATCGGTGCTGTATGCGGAGAAGGCGAATCTCTTCCGCAAGCGCGGCATCGATGCGAACATCGTTGCGGTCGGCAGCGGATCGGCGATCTATGCGGCGGTCGTCGGCGGTTCGGCCGACTTTGGTTCGGGCAGTTTGTGGCCGGTGTTTGAAGCGTACGCTCACGGCGTGCCGCTGCGCATCATCGCCCCGGCGTCGCTCTACCGCGCCGATCGTCCCGACGGGTTTCTGCTCGTGGCAAAAGATGGGCCGATCAAAACCCCGCGCGATCTCAACGGCAAGATCCTCGGCGGGGATTCGACCAAGGACATCTCCGTGATGGCCATCCGTTCGTGGCTCGATCAACACGGCGGCGACGGCAAATCACTGCGCTCGGTCGAGTTGAAGCAAACGGAGCAGCTCGCCGCGCTCGATGCCGCCCGCATCGACGCGGTGTTGCTCAAGCCGCCGTACCTGACCGTTGCGCTGGAGACCGGAAAGTACCGTGAGCTCGGCACGCCCTACGACGCCGTCGCTCCGCGCTTCGCGCTCTCGTGCTGGGTTGCAACCGCCGATTACATCGCGAAGAACCCCGATACCGTGAAGGCGTTCACGGCGGGCCTGCTCGAGGCCGCGAAATATACCAACGCCAATCAGGCGGCCACCACCGATATGGTCGCCGCATTTTCGGGTCAGGATGCGGCGATACTCGGGCGCGGCATCCGTTCCACGACCGCCGAGACCGTCACGGCGTCCGACTTTCAGGGCCCGCTCGATTTCGCATATAAGTCCGGCGTCATCGACCAGCACATCGATCTCAGCGGCGTGCTGGCATCGACCGTCGTGTTGTCGCGCGGCCGTTAAACCCGCGGTGACGCTCGCGCGCCGCGAATTCGTCCGACGTGCGGCGGCGGTGACGTTCGGCGCCGCCGTCTCCGGTGCGCGCGCCGCCGTCGCCGCTGATGCGCCGGCCGTGCGCGTGCTGGCCGTGCCGACGGACGGCGTAAAATCGCTGCTGTATGCGCAGCGTGCCGGCTTGTTTCGCAACCACGGAATCGCGGCCGACATCGTGCCCATGGGCAGCGGCGCGGCGATTTTCTCGGCCATCGTCGGCGGCTCGGCCGACATCGGCTCGGGCAGTCTCTTTCCGGTGTTCGCCGCATACGCGCGCGGCGTGCCGTTGCGCATCATCGCGCCCGCCTCGCTCTACGCGAGCGATCGTGCCGACAAGCTGCTGCTCGTGCAAAAGGACGGCCCGATCCGGGCCGCGCGCGATCTCAACGGGAAGACGATCGGCGTCGATGCCGTCAAGGACGTGAACGGAACGGCGACGCGTGCCTGGCTCGACCTGCACGGCGGGGACGGCAGCACGCTGCGTCTCGTCGAACTGCGACCGGCGGAACAACTCAGTGCGCTCGACGCGGGCCGCATCGACTCGGTGGTATTGCAGCCGCCGTTCTTGACCGTCGCGCTCGAATCGGGACGCTTTCGCGTTCTGGGCCGGCCGCTCGATGCGATCGCGCCGCGCTTCTTGCTCTCGAGCTGGGTGGCGAGCGCAGACTACATCGCAAAAAATCCCGAGACCGTCAGCGCGTTTACGGCGGCGCTCGCCGAAGCCGCGCGCTTTACCAACGCCCATCAAGCAGCAACCACCGGCATGGTGGCGGCATTCACCGGACTCGACCCGGCCGTGCTCGGCCGCGGCATCCGTTCGACGACGGCCGAGAGCATCACGCCGGCCGACCTGGAGCGTCCGCTCGACTTCGCGCTGAAATACGGCATCATCGAGCGGCCGTTCGATGTCAGCGGGCTCCTCTGGCATCCGCGCCTAAGCCCGACCCGGTGATGATGCTCCGGAAAGCCACCCTCGGCACGGGGATCGAAATTGGTGCCGCTTAATTGTTCCGGACGGCGGCAGTCGGATGACGACATCGCGGCAATAAGCGGCTGAGAGAATGGCATGATGAACGACTATTCGAGCGGCGACCTCATGGCTGCGATTCTCAACCTGCAGGAAGCCACGGCAGCCGGCTTCGCGAAAGCCGACGCGAGATTCGCGAGCCTGGACACGAAGTTCACAAGCCTGTTCACGAGCCTAGAAGCGAAGATTGATTCCAAGGCTGACGGCCACGCAATGAACCGCCGATTCGACCGCGTCGACGAGCGCTTCGATCGGCTGGAGCGGCGTCTCGAGGCAATCGAACGGCCGATGCGCTAGGGTTTTACCAGGTCGGGCGCGCGAGCATTCCCCCGTCGACCACCAGCGTCGCGCCGGTAATCCAGCGCGCCGCATCCGAGAGCAGGAAGAGCACGGCGTCGGCGACGTCTTCGGTCGAACCGAGACGTTCGAGCGGACATGCGCCGAGCCAGCGGTTCACGCCGTCGGGCCACGCGTCGGCGAGGCCGGCGCGATCGATCAAGCCCGGCGCAACCGCGTTGACGCGGATGCGCTGCGGTCCGAGTTCGAGCGCGGCGGCGCGCGTATGCATCAGCACCGCTGCTTTGGAGGCGGCGTAGTGGCTGTGTCCCGGCGCCGGTTGCAAGCCCTCGATCGAGGCGACGTTGACGATCGCGCCGCCGTCGCCGCGCGCGATCATGTGCTGCGCTGCCGCGCGCGTGAGCGCAACCGTGCCTTCCACGTTCACGCGCAGCATTTCGCGCACGTCTTCCGCGCTCAGATCGACCAGCGCGCTCACGGGCTGGATGCCGGCGTTGTTCACGACGGCATCGAGCCGGCCGAACGCGGCGATCACGTCGGCACATAGCCGGTCCGCGTCGCGCTCGACGTCACCGTGCACGACGCACGCACGTTCTCCGAACTCGCGCGCGAGCATCTCGGCGGCGACGCGCTGACCGGCGTAGTGCACGGCGACGCGCGCGCCGGCGGCGTGGAGACGCCGCGCGATCCCGGCGCCGATGCCGCTGCTCGAACCGGTCACGAGAACGGCGCGCTCGCGCAGATCGAGCAGTGCGGCGATTTCCGGTGCGATCACCATGGGACGGTTACCGTTTGATCCAAGCAGCGTCCTGTGGAACCCGAAGTGCGCGCGCTGATCGAACGATTCGATTTGCGTCCGTTGCCTGTCGAGGGCACGCTGTTCGCCGAAACATATCGCTCGAGTGCGTCGACGGCGATCGTCGCGCTCTATGCCGTCGATCCGCCGAGCCGCTCGCGCTTCCACGCCCTCACGCACGACGAGGTGTGGCACTTTTATGCGGGCGATCCGTTCCGGCTGATCGTGCTCGAACCGGACGGTTCCGACCGGGACGTCATCATGGGCCCCGATCCGGCCGCGGGCCACGCGGTCCAGTTTACGGTGCCGGCCGGCACCTGGCAGGCCGGCGAGCTGCTCCCGGGCGGGCGTTACGCCCTCTTCGGCTGCACGATGGCGCCGGCGTTCACCCCGGAGTGCTTCATGGGCGGCTACGCCGAGCCGCTGATCGCGCGTTGGCCGTCCCGGGAAGCCGATATCCGGCGTCTCGCCGTGCCGAAGGAAGCAAGCGCACGTCTTTAACGCTAATGACGACTGCCTCGCTTTTGTCGTTTCTTTGGTTGTAGTGCAGGCCGATAATCTCAAGAACCCCAAAATTACTCGTAACTCAATGATCGCAAACGGAGTGGACGACGCGTGCTCGATTCCCTAGTAAAGGTGACCCTTCCGGAGATGGGAGAGTCGGTCACCGAAGGCTCGATTGTCGAGTGGCGAAAGAAGGTCGGTCAGTGGGTCGACGAGGGTGAGACCATCGTCGACGTGACGACCGATAAGGTCGACGTCGAGGTGCCCTCGACGGCTTCGGGCGTGATCACGGCCCTGCACGGCGCCGAAGGCGACACCATCGCGGTCGGCTCGGTGCTGATCGAGATCGACACCACCGCGGCCAAGCCCGCGGGCGACGCCGTAGCGGCCCCGGCACCGAAAACGGCCGGCGCTGAGCCCACGCTGGTCACCCCGTCGTCGTACGGCGCTGCCGGGTCGGCCGCGCCGCCGCCCGAGAAAAACGGCGCGGGCACGGGTGCCCTCTCCAAGACCGTCTCGCACCATGCGCGCAGGCTCGCCGAGCGTTTCGGCCTCGACCTCTCCGGACTCCGGGGCACCGGACCCGACGGCCTGATCCTGCGCGAAGACGTCGATGCCGCGATGACGGCAGGCACCTTGAAGCCCGCCGCCGCCAACGGCGCGGCGAAGACCAACGGCGCCGCGGCGATCGCCTACCCGGCCGTCACCGCGGAAACCAAGGTCAGCGAGATCAAGGGCTCCGCCGCAACGCTAGCCAGCTACATGGACCAGAGCACGTCGATCCCGACCGCAACGTCGTTCCGCACGCTCTCGGTCGGTACGCTCGAACTGCGTCGCGCCGAACTCAATTCGGCGCTCAAGGGCGCGGGCCGCAGCGAGAAGATCTCGTTCACGCATCTGATCGCGTTTGCCATCGCGCAGGCGGCGAAAGAACAGCCCGGCATGTGCGCGTCGTTCCGCCGCGAGGGCGGCAAGCCGCAGCGTGTCGAGGCCGGCATCAACCTCGGTCTGGCCGTCGACTCGCAGCGCAAGGACGGTTCGCGCACGCTCGTCGTCCCGGTGATCAAGAACGCCGCCGGCATCAACTTCGTCCAATTCCGCGCCGCCTACGAAGATCTCGTCGCCAAGGCGCGCGACAACAAACTCACGGTTGAAGATCAGACCGGCGCCACGTTCACGCTGACCAATCCGGGCGGCATCGGCACGATCGCTTCGGTGCCGCGTCTGATGATCGGTCAAGGCACGATCGTCGCCGCCGGCGCGATCGCCTATCCGCCGGGCTTCGCGCATGCTCCCGACTCGACGCTCAAATCGCTGTCGATCGAAAAAGTCATGACGATGACCTCGACCTACGATCACCGCATCATTCAAGGCGCGGCGTCGGGCGAGTTCCTCAAGCGCATCGACGAGCTGCTCAACGGCGCCGGCAACTTCTACGAAAATGTTTTCACGGACTTCGGTCTCCAGGCCAGCGTACGCGGCGATGCGGTCAAAGCAAATGCCAACGCCGGTGCGCAAACGTTTGCGCCGCCGCGCGCGCCCAGCACGTCGGGCGAACTCGTGGGCATGCCGTCGGAAGAGATGCTGCGCGGCATCGCCGCAGGCTCGGCCATCGTGTCGGCCTACCGCCGCCACGGACATCTCGCGGCGTCACTCGACCCGCTCGGTACGCCGCCGCCCGGCGACCCGTCGCTCGACACCAGCACCTACAAGCTCACGCCGGCGATGATGAACGCGGTACCGGCGACGGTGCTGCGCGTCAAGGTTCCCGGCAACACGCTGGCCGAGGTGTTGCCGAACCTGCGCAACGTCTACAGCGGCACGATTTCCTACGAGATCGAGCACATCTCCAACGTCGAACAGCGCGAGTGGCTGCGCGAGTACATCGAAGGCTCGATGCACCGCCGCGAGCTCACGCCCCAGCGGAAAGTCCAGATTCTGCAACGTCTGACCAAGGTCGAGACGATGGAGCGTTATTTCCGCAAACAGTTCATGTCGCAGAAGACCTTCTCGATCGAAGGTCTGGACGTGATGATCCCGATGCTCGAAGAGACGATCTCGATGCTGGCGGAAGACGGCACGCAAACGGCCGTCCTCGGCATGGCGCATCGCGGCCGCCTTTCCGCGATCGCGCACGTCGTCAACCGCCCCTACGAAGAACTGCTGGCCGAATTCGAAGCCGGCGCGATGAAGACCGCCGAACCGGACTTCGACGAAGTCGACGTCACGGGCGACGTGAAGTATCATCATGGTGCGGAAGGCACGTACGTCACGCCGATCGGCACGAAGATCACCGTCGAGCTGGCGAACAACCCCTCGCATCTCGAAGCGGTCGACGGCGTCGTCGAAGGGATGACGCGCTGTCTGCAAACCGATCGCAGCGGTAACATCGCGAAGTTCGACGCGCAGATCGCTGCGCCGATCCTCATCCACGGCGACGCCGCGTTTGCCGCCCAAGGCGTGGTCGCCGAAGTGCTCAACCTGCAAGCGATTTCGGGCTATGCAACCGGCGGCACCATCCACATCATCTCGAACAATCAAATCGGTTTCACCACCGATCCGATGGAAGGCCGCTCGACGCGCTACGCTTCGGATTTGGCGAAGGGCTACGATCTGCCGATCGTGCACGTCAACGCCGACGACGTCGAAACGAGCATCGCGGCGGTGCATCTGGCCATCGATTACCGCCGCAAGTTCGGCCGCGACGTGCTCATCGACCTGATCGGCTATCGCCGCTTCGGGCACAACGAGCAGGACGAGCCCGCATACACCCAGCCGCTGATGTACGACACCATCAAGACGCACCCGACCGTGCGCGAGCTCTTCGCGGCGCGGCTCGTCGCGCAGGGCGTGTTGACCTCCGAGCAAGTGACGGCTATGCAAGATGCCGCGACGGCGCGCATCACCGAGGCGCATCGCAACGTCAAGGAACAGCACGGCGCGGCGAAGCTCATCACGCAGAAGTCCAAGTCGGGCTCGCACGCCGAACCGGTCAAGACCGGTGTCGAGCGCGCGAAGCTGCTGGCCTGGTCGGACGCGGTCGTCGCGACGCCCGACGGTTTCACGCCCAGCAAGAAACTCACCGCGCAGTTCGCGAAGCGCAAATCGGCGCTGCAGCTCGAAGGTGAAGTCGACTGGGGCCTCGGCGAAGCTCTGGCGTTTGCTTCGCTGCTCAGCGAAGGCACGTCGATCCGCCTGACCGGACAAGACTCCGAACGCGGAACGTTCAGCCACCGGCACGCGGCGCTGCACGACGCGAACACCAACGAGAAGTACATCCCGTTGCAGCATCTGTCGACGGCGAAGGCGTCGTTCGAAATCCACAATTCGCCGCTCTCCGAGTACGCGTGTTTGGGTTTCGAGTACGGCTACTCGACCGAAGCGCCGGAGGCGATGGTGCTGTGGGAAGCGCAGTTCGGCGATTTCAACAACGGCGCGCAGATCATCATCGATCAGTTCATCTCCGCCGGTGCGGCGAAGTGGGGCGAGACGACGCGTCTCACCATGCTGCTCCCGCACGGTTACGAAGGCGCGGGCCCGGAACATTCGAGCGCACGCCTCGAACGCTGGCTCTCGCTCTCGGCTGAAGGCAACATTCGCGTAGCGAACTGCTCGACGTCCGCGCAGTACTTCCACTTGCTGCGCGCGCAAGCAAAGGATGAGGAAGCCTTCCCGCTCGTCATCATGACGCCGAAGTCGCTGCTGCGCAGCCGCGCCGCGTACGGTACGCTCGACGAACTCGTCGGCGGATCGTTCCACGAAGTGATCGATGATCCGCGCTACGCCGAAGCTGACCGCAGCAAGGTCGAGCGGCTGCTGCTCTGCTCGGGCAAGATCTACTACGATCTCACCTCGAGCCCGCTCTACGCGCAGGCGACCAAGACCGCCATCGCGCGCGTCGAACTGCTCTCGCCGCTCCCGGCCGATGCGATCCTCGAGCTGCTGACGACAACCTATCCGAATCTCAAGTCGGTCGTCTGGGTTCAGGAAGAGCCGAAGAACATGGGCGCGCGGGCGCACGTCCGCCGGCGCGTGGTCGAACGGCTACCGAAGAAGTTCGGCGACCTCGGCTACATCGGCCGCTCGTACCGCGCTAGCCCCTCCGAGGGCTATCCGGGCGCGCACGCCGTCGAGCAAGAGCGCATCATCCGCGAAGCCCTTACGGAAGATTAGACCACCGCATCACGCCGCGAGGGCGGCGTCGATGGCGTTGAGCAGCTTCTCCGGCGTGAAGGGCTTCGTGACGTAGCCCTTTGCGCCGAGCTTGAGCAGGTTGAGCACGATGTGGGCGTCGCTCGTCGCCGAGCACACCACGATACGGGCCGTCGGGTTGATCTGCAGGATGCCGCGGATCGCCGCCGTGCCGTCGATGCCGTCCATGTTGAGATCCATCAGCACGATGTCCGGCTTGTCACGAAAAAACGCCTGAATTGCCTCGGCGCCGTTGGTGGCCTCAACGATATCGAACCGCGCTTCGCGCAGAATGCGACCCACGATCGTGCGCATGATCGCGTTGTCATCGACCACAAGAGCGCGGCGCCCGACTTCCCCCAACGTTTCTTTCCTCGCCTAGGGAAGTATGCGCTCCGTCGTGGTGTTCCTTGAAACGACGGCCAGTAAAGCGTCAAGGGATGTCACCACTTGGACGATTTCACGATTGGCCGGGCTGATGAACCCCGCTTTGCGGCCGTGGTCGAACTGCGCCACGAGGGGGTCGTAGTAGCCGTCGAGGTTGGCTAAGATACAGGGCTTGCGGTGGATTCCGAGCTGGACCCAGGTCACCGCCTCGCAGTACTCCTCAAAGGTCCCGAAGCCGCCCGGAAGCGCGATGAAGCCGCCGCTCAGCTCGGCCATGAGGGCCTTGCGCTCGTGCATCGATCCGACGACGCGAAGGTCGGAAATGCCGCGATGTGCGACCTCGCGTTCGTCGAGCTGCTGCGGGATGATGCCGATGACCCGTCCGCCCGCCGCGATCGCACCGTCGGCCACCGCGCCCATGAGGCCCGTGCGGCCGCCGCCATAGACGAGCTCGTGCCCGTTTTCCGCGAGCGCCGTACCGGTCACCGTCGCGTACCCAACGAAGCGCGGATCGTTCCCCGGCGACGAGCCGCAGAACACGCACCACCGCATCGCGGCGGCTAGTCGAGCGGCCGGCAGCGATGGCCGATGCGGTTGCTCGCGAGCGCACGCACGCCGTTGATCCCATATTTGTTGAAGTGCTCGGTCTTGTAGTGGACGTCCAGCGCTTCCTGATCGCGCCACTCTTCGTAGAGCACGAAGACGTTCGGGTCTTCGGTACTGCGCGAGACGTCGAACGTGATGCAGCCGGCCTCGGCGCGCGAACCGTCGCGCAGGGGGATGAGAACCTTCGCCGCTTCCTCGGCCTTCTCAGCGGGAAACGTATAGATGACGCAGTTGACGAGCATGCGTCTCCGGTTAGGCGAGTGCGGCGACGGTTCCGCCCGCATGGGCCAAGGCGTCGGCGATCATGCGGTCTTGCAGCTCGGGCACGGCCCAGCGCGCTTGCATGCGCGGCTCGAGCGCGTTGAGCGGATCGAAGTACAGAAAATACTTGCCGGGCTTGACGCTCGGCGCCGTCCACACCGACACGCCCGTTTCGCGATCGTACCACTCGAACGAGTGCACGTCGCGCTTGCCGCCGCCGCCGGGCGCGTCGCACACGAAGGTCGGCGTATTGTAGCCGGCCGTTGCGCCACGCACGGTTTTTTCGATATCCAGCGCGGTTTGTACCGACGTGCGCAAGTCTTCGACGCCGCTGACCAGGTCGTGCACGTACACATAGTACGGATGGATATTGACGTATTCGAGACGCTTCACGAGCAGTAACATGGTTGCGGCGTCATCGTTGACGCCGCGCATGAGGACGGTTTGGTTACGAACGTACACCCCGCGCTCGAACAGCACCGCCATGGCGCGCGCCGTGATCGCCGTGATTTCGTTCGGGTGGTTGAAGTGCGTATGAACGACGACTTCTTTTCCGATCGCGCGGCCGCGGTCGACGACGCCCACGAGCGCATCGACCCACGCCGGATCGGTGAGAATTTTCATCGGCATCACGGCCAGGCCTTTGGTCGCAAAGCGCATGCGCCGCACGTGCGGGATCGCGAGCAACGCGTTGCCGATCAGCGTAATGTTCTTCGGCGCAAGCTGATACGTGTCGCCGCCGGAGATCACGACGTCTTCGATCTCCGGATGCGCGGCGATGTAGTCGAACACCGGACCCCACGCGTCGGGAGTCTTACCGAGGGCAAGTTTGTCGACGCTCTCCGTATCGGGTCCGATCACGTACGAGCGCGTACAGAAGCGGCAATACACCGGACACGTCTGCGTCGGCAGAAAGAGCACTTTGTCGGCGTAACGGTGGATCAGACCCGGCACCGGCGAGTCTTGCTGTTCGTGCAGCGAGTCGAAGGTCAGCCGCGGATGGTCGGAGCGCGCGGTCGAGCGCAGCGGGATGAACTGGCGGCGGATCGGATCGTTGTAGGGCTGCGACCAATCGATGGCAGCGATCAGGTACGGCGATACCCGCACGGCCATCGGTGCGAGCTCGAAGCCCTCACGGGCATCGGCGATGAACGTCTCGTCGACCAGGCCTTCGATGGTGGCGAACAGCTCCTCGGGCGTTTTGACCGAGTTGCGGCCTTGCCAGACGTGGTCGAGGAACGTCGCCTCATCTACACCGGCGTACCGAGGGACGGTTTGCCAGAAGGTTCCGTCGCGTAAGCGCCTGTGCTCGAACGACGCCGGCGAGGCCGGCGGTTGACCAGGGGGTGGTGTTTCGAGTTCGATCATCAGACCGAAACCTTGAAACCGCTCACGTCGGCCGACCGTTGCGGCCGGCCCCGCAGGGCTTCCGCCTCCCGGGGAAAACCGCCAGCGGGGTGATCGCCGCTCTCCGCCGGCTCGGAATTGCGCTGCTGCTGGCGGCAACGGCCTGTACGCGAACCGGCGATACGTCCGCGCCGGCGGCGAACGTGCGGTTCGCCATCGCCGCCGATCCGCAAACGCTGGATCCCCTCTTCGCGCACGCCGACGCCAACAGCGTCGAGCAGCAGCTCGCCCGGCTTGCGTTCGAGCCATTTATCGATATCGATGCGCACGGACGCGCCATACCCATTTTGCTCGCTCGCATCCCAACGGTCGCCAACGGCGATCTCTCGCGCGACGGGCGCACGATCGTGTATCGTCTGCGGCGCGGCGTGCGCTGGCAAGACGGCGTACCCGTTACGGCGAGCGACGTGCTCTTCACGCTCCACGCGATCGTCGACCCACGCAATCCGGTCGGTTCGCGCGAAGGCTACGATCGCGTTGCCCGCGCCGAACGCATCGACGATTATACGGTGCGCGTGGTGCTCAAAGCCCCGTGGGCGCCCGCGGTTGCAACCCTGTTCAGCTATGGCACCGCGCCGCAGTACGTGCTGCCCGCGCATCTGCTCGCGAAAGAACCGCGGCTCGATCGTGCGGCGTTCGGCGGCGCGCCGGTGGGTGATGGCCCCTACACGTTCGTTTCGTGGGATCGCGGCGAGCGTCTCGTGTACGCAGCCAACCCCACGTATTGGCACGGCGCGCCGGCGACGGCGCGGCTCGACATTCGCATCGTTTCCGATCCGGGAACAAACTTCACCTCGCTGCTCAGCGGTGCGCTCGACTGGAACTTGATCTCGCCCGTGCAGCAACAAGCGATGCTCGGACACGCGGGCATTGCGTTCACCTACGTGCCGTTGGCGCTGATTGCGGGCGTGGCGTTCAACACGTCGCATCCGCCGCTCGACGACGTGCGCGTGCGGCGCGCGATCGCGGCGTCGATCGACCGTCAGGCGATCAGTGACAAGATCACCTTCAAGCGCTATCCCGTCGTCGACACGGCGCAACCGCTCGGTTCGTGGGCGCGCGATCCGTCGGTGCATCTGCCGGCGTACGATCCCGCGACCGCGGACCGGCTCTTCGACGCGGCGGGCTGGCTGCGCGGTGTCGAGGGCGTGCGCGTGAAGAACGGGAAGCGGCTGGCGCTGACCTACGTGCAGTTTCCGGAAAGCCAGACGGGCGTGCGCGCGGCGGCCTTCATCGAGCGGGCGCTGCACGCGCGCGGGATCGAACTGACGTTGAAATCGGTGACGAACGCGAAGCTGTTCTTGCCGAAGGCCGAAGGCGGCGCACTCGCAACGGGTGCGTTCGATCTGGCCTACGTGCCGTGGCCGATGGG
>Ga0182014_10001472_pt1 | contig 31310 bp, 19 predicted proteins | sample 612S2DmetaG_FD_120489 | JGI IMG/M metagenome (GOLD analysis project Ga0182014, IMG submission 120489) | Permafrost microbial communities from Stordalen Mire, Sweden - 612S2D metaG | ecosystem: Environmental > Terrestrial > Soil > Wetlands > Permafrost | place: Sweden: Stordalen | collected... | reverse complement strand
GATGTTGTCGATGCAGCTATTGAGGTTGTTTTTGATGGTGTTGAAGTCGCCGTTGTAGGTGTCGCTGATCTTGGACGGGATGGCGCCCCGCGAGATCTTGTCCACGTAATCGGCTGCCACGTTTAAGGGCGTAATCACGGCATCTAGTATGGCGTTCACGCCGCGCACGATGTCGGAGTAGGCGCCTTGAAACTGATCCGGATTTCCACGTTCCGTGAGCTTTCCCTGCTTCGAGGCATTGGTCAGGCGCATCAGTTCCTTTTGCAGGTCCTGCACAACGGCGCCCACATTGTTTACGGCTTGCTTCATCTTTTCGTGATCGCCCTTATAGGTGTGTGCGATCAGCTCGTCGATCTTACCGTTCGAAATCTGGGCGAGAATGCGGTTACCTTCGCCGATGGGCAGCAGAATCGCATCCAGCATGGCGTTGACGCCGCGTACGATGTCGGCGTAGGCGCCGCGGAACTGGTCGGGCTTGCCGCGCTCGGAGAGTTGCCCGTCCTTCGAGGCCTCGGTGAGGCGCATCAACTCCTTTTGGAGGCCCTGCACGACCGTGCCCACAGTGTTGACCGCCTGTTTCATCTTTTCGTGATCGCCCTTATAGGTTTGGGCGATGAGCTCGTCGATCTTGCCGTCGGAGATTTGGGCCAGGATGCGGTTACCCTCGGCGATGGGCAACAGGATCGCATCCAGCATCTCGTTGATGCCCTGCACCATCTCCCGATGAGTACCTTGGAACTGGTCGACTTTGCCACGCTCGTCGAGACGCCCGTGGCGCGAGGCCTCCACCAGGCGCAGGATCTCCTCCGATACCCGGCGCAGCTCGGCGTCCGCCGTTTTCGAACTGCTCCCCGCGCGGGCGGGCGCTTCGCGCACGCCATGGTCCGGAACGGCTGTACCGCCATTGCCGGAGTTTCGCGGTTGTTTCTTACTGTATACTTTGCGTGCCATTGATTCTGTTTTCCTTTTTGACGAATTGGGCCGTTAGCTTGGAATCTTGACTGTTGACACTCTTGCTCCGGCCATTGGAGCGCTTCTTTTGTGACCTGCTCTGGACTACTTCCTGCACCAGGCGATGCGGATCGAGAATCAGAGCCACGGTTCCATTGCCGAGAATCGTGGCGCCGGCGACCACCTGGACGTTTCGATACAGCCTGCCCAAGTTCTTGATCACGGTCTGATGATCTCCGAGCACCTGGTCCACGACGAAGCCGTAATGGCCGTGTTCGGTTTCGACCACCATGATCTGCTCGAGTTCCGGCCGGGCGGTCTCGATTTGGAAGTACTCGCTGAGCCGGATGTAGGGAATGAGTTCGCCGCGTAGGTTGGCAATGTGCTTGCCGTGCGTGTCTTCGATGTCTTTCCGGGTTAATTCGACGCATTCGAGACTGTTGGCGAGAGGCAGCACGAAATACGCTTGACCGACGCGGACCAGGAGCCCGTCGATAATGGCCAGTGTCAGGGGAAGGCGGAGCGTGACCGCGAGCCCCGCCCCCGGATTACTGCCGATATCGATGGATCCGCGCAGCGCCTCCACGCTTCGCCGGACTACGTCCATGCCGACGCCCCGCCCGGACACCGAAGTCACCTCTCGCGCCGTAGAGAACCCCGGAGCCATAATGAGAGAGCAGATCTCGCCCTCTGAAAGCTGGGCGCCGCGATCGATCAAGCCTTGCTCGATGGCGCGGGCACGCACGGCCTCCGTATCCACGCCGCGCCCGTCGTCGCTAACCTGGATCAGCACATTGGCGCCGGAGTGCCGGGCCGAAAGGTGAATGGTTCCGGTGGAGCGTTTCCCGGCCGCGCGGCGGGCTTCCGGCGTCTCGATACCGTGATCCATGCTGTTGCGGATCAGATGAACCAGCGGATCGCTCAACTGATCGATGACGGTCTTATCCAGCTCCGTATCGGCGCCTTCGACGGTGAGCTCGACTTCCTTGTGCAACTCGATGGCGAGATCGTGAACCAGCCGGTGGAACCGTGCGAAGGTAGCTTTCAGCGGTAGCATGCGGATGCTCATTGAGTTTTCTCTGAGCGCCGCCGTCAGGCGGTCGACCGCTTCGGATACTTCCAGGATGTCCGCATTGTCCCGCCGGCCGGCGAGTTCGCTCAGCCGCGCCTGCACGGTCACTAATTCCCCGACCAGGTTGACGAGTTGATCTAACTTGTCGGTGGAGACGCGAATGCTCGAGGCGGTTTCCCGACCGGCCGCGCTGCGCCCGTCGGGGACGCTCTGCGGGGGCGCTAAGATCGCCGGCGTGGGTGTTGGCGCGGCCTGGTCCAACACCTGCTCCACCGCAAGCTCGCAATCGTCCTCGATGAAGATGAAGACGTCGCGGATGGCTTCAGGCGCCGCCGCCGTGGTGAGAACCATCTCCCAGGCGAGGTAGCAACGATCCGGTTCGATCTCGCTCAGGGGCGGAATAGCGGCCGTATCCAAGCTTATCCGGAGTTGGCCCAATCCCCGCAGCTCGCGCAGGAGTAACAGCGGATTGGTTCCATTCAATAAAACGGTTGGCCCCGGCCGGAAGCGGATGCGCCATTGATGCGCCAGGCCGCTTGTCCCGGCGCCGTCTCCAACATGCGAAGTGGGCGCGATGCCCGGTTGCGGCTCCGGCAAGCCAGTCAACTGGCGCAGTTCGCCGAGAATTCCCGCGGACCGGGCCCGATCCACGGCGCCGTGCCCGGCGGCCTCGTCCAGCATGGTTTTCATGTGATCGCCAGCGGCCAGAGTGAGACTGACCAGGTCCGCGGTGGCCGCCAGATGGCCATTGCGCAGCCGGTCGAAAACCGCTTCGAGATTGTGCGCAAAGCCCGCGATGTCGTCAAAGCCGAACATCGCGCCCGATCCTTTGATCGTGTGCAGAGCCCGGAACGCCCGCCCGACGACCTCGCGGTCGTCGCGCTTTTGATCGAGCTCGAGCAACGCCGATTCCAGTTCCACGAGCAGCTCGCGCGCCTCTTCCTGGAAAGCCTGCTTATGTTTGTCGATCATCCAAGCACTCTTTTCACCACCGCGACGAGCTGTTCGGTAGAGAACGGCTTGACGATCCAGCCCGTCGCTCCGGCCGCCTTACCCTCCAGTTTGCGTGCTTGCTGGGATTCGGTAGTGAGCATGACGATCGGAAGGCCCTTGCACGCGGGATTTGCCCGTATGCTCCGGATCAGGCCTATCCCGTCCAGGTTCGGCATGTTCAGGTCGGTGATCACGAGATTCACCGGCCCCGTCAGTTTTGCCAGGGCGTCTTTGCCGTCGACGGCTTCGATCACGCTGTAACCGGCATCGGAAAGTGTGAACTTGACCATTTGCCGTACGCTGGCGGAATCGTCGACGGTAAGGATCACCTTGGCCATGCGTCACTCCTGAACGGCTGCCCCGGGGAACCGTTCAAAGCCGGCGTCCCGCGCCGCCGTGGCGGCCGCTTCCGACACACGGCTCACAATTCCGAGACCGGTGCGAGCCGCTTCGCGTTCCGCCGCCCATAGCAACTGCATGACAGTGACATCGATTTCCTCGGCGCGCTCCAAATCCAACTGCAGGTCTCTCCCCGAAGCGAGCCCTTCGAGCAACATTCTTTTCAGTTCCTCCGCGGACGCGAAGTTCACCGCGCCTTCCAGCCGGATGAGCAAATGTGTTGCATGTTGTTCTTCCGTTACGGACACAACCTCACTCCTTGCGACCGGTTTATTTCGGCACCCCGGGTTGGGTGCGCGATTCGCACCAGCGTCTCCACTGACGTCTGCTCGTCCGGGCCTTTGCTATCGACATCTTACTTATCGGAAGATTTGCCGGGATTCTTTACAGGCGAATTCCAAAGCCTGGCACCCGCAGGTTGCGAAAAAAGGGGTTCCGGAGGATCGAAAATGGCTCAAACCTGCCGGCGGCCTTAGGTAGAATCAATAAGTTGCGAACGCTAGGAAGTCGCCCAAGCACCCGGGGAACGTAAGCCTTCAGACTGTAGAAAAGGGCGTTTTTTGCCGATATGAATATAAGTGCGGAATCGCTCAGCGTCCCGCCGGTCTGACGGCTCACCGTTTAAGACACGCCGTATCGAACCGCGGCGACGCGTTTGGACACGATTCGAACGACAATCAGGACGGTCGTGAAGCTACTTCGGTCGCCGGGATTGGCCTTTTCCGTTGCGCGTTTTCGTTGCCGCCGGCCAGGCGGATGTTCCGGGGCGCCTGACGATGTGTCATCATTCTTCAATACGCCGCGGCATGTACAACACACCTCACAAGAAGCAAACGGGTTACGGCTCGGGCTCGCGGGAGCAGTCCAGCTTGCAATGTCGAGGGATTTCACTATCACCTCCTTTGTAGGGGAAAAACGTGAATTCAAACACCGATCGACCCATACCGAAAGCCAATACCGGCTCTGCTTTCTTGGACTGGTTGGCTGATGCATCGACCGCTCTTTTGCATCTGGAACGGCGGTTCGATCCGTTTTTCCGTCCGGCGTTCGATGCGGTGCTTCGCGATCCGATCGCGAGCCTGGCCACCGCCTCGATCAACCGGAAGCGCCCGAACGAACGTCTGAAAATCGCCGAGGAAAGGCCGCTGCCGGATGAAGAGGCTTACCTCGACGCGATCGTCGAAAGCTTCGAAAAGCAGATGCGGTTGCTGTGGAAGCCCGGCCGGTTCGAGCGAGGGGGAAACACGAAGACGCACGGCATCGTGCGCGGGGAGTTCATGGTTCACGACAATCTGCCCGTGGAGTTTCGACACGGCATCTATGCGCAGCCGCGCACGTACCGGGCATGGGTCCGCTTTTCCGGGCCGGGCCCTTACATTACACCGGATATCGACGATGTCGGCTTCATGAGTATCAGCATCAAGCTGATGGGCGTGCCCGGGCCGAAGTTGATGGACGAGGAGAAGTCCACGCAAGATATGTTCGGGGTTTCCACGCCAACCTTTGTTACGCCCGATACCCGAGCCAACGCGCAGTTGCAAATCGAGAGTATGAAGAACGCGCAGATCTTCTATTTCCTCAATTTCCATCGGCCGCACGTGCTGGACTTCCTTATGCAGGGGTTATGGATCAAGACTCAGAGCAGCCCGTTTGAAGCTCCCTATTTCAGTTGCGTCCCGTATCTGCTGGGAGAGGGGCAGGCGATGCAGTATTCGGTGTGGCCCCGATCGACGCGCCGGACGCCGATACCACGCCTCCCTTTGCGCCCTCCCGACGACTATCTCCGCGATGCGATGGTGGCCACGCTTGCGAAAGAAGACGCCGAATTCGATATTCGCCTGCAAAGGCAAACGGATCCGTACCTGATGCCGATTGAGAACAATGCCGTGCTCTGGCCCGAAAAGCTCTCGCCTCGCGTACCGGTGGCCACGCTGCGTATACCGCGGCAGAAATTCGATTCTCCGGCACAACTGGATTTCGCCAAACTACTCTCGTACAATCCGTGGCACTGCATTCCCGAGCATCGCCCGTTGGGCAACCAGAGCCGCGCCCGGCGCCGGATGTACGACACGCTTTCGAAACTGCGGCACACCATGAACGGCGTGGCCCTTTACGAACCGACGGGAGACGAGGTTTTTGAGTAGGGCGTAAAGCGATGAGCGTCGATTGCGAGTACGTGGTAGTGGGTTCGGGCGCAGGCGGCGGAACGGTAGCGGCGCGTTTGGCCGAGGCCGGCAGGCGGGTGGTGCTGCTGGAGGCCGGCGGCGATCCGCGAGAACTGGCCGGCGGCGATGCCTCCAGTCCAGGCGTGAACCGCTTGCCGCAAGATTACGACGTTCCCGCTTTCCACGCCTTTGCTTCGGAGAATGACGCCATGAAGTGGGATTTCTTCGTTCGCCATCTGGTGGACCGGAGCCTTCAGCAGCGCGATCCGAAGTATTACGAAACGTGGGACGGCAAGCCGGTGGATGGCGTGCTGTATCCTCGCGCAGGCACGCTCGGCGGATGCACGGCGCACAACGCAATGATTCTGGTCTATCCCCACAATGCGGATTGGGACTACATTGCGCAGCTCACCGGCGACCCCAGTTGGAGCTCCGGAGAAATGCGCAAGCACTTTGAGCGCCTGGAAAACTGCCACCACCGCCCGGTGCATCGCTGGCTGTCCAGGATCGGCATCAACCTCACGCGGCATGGGTGGAAGGGATGGCTGCACACCGAGAAATCGATCCCCAGGGTGGCCCTATGCGACCGGGATTTGGGCGAGACCATCGTCACGTCTGCGCTCGAAGCGTTCCTGCAGGACGGCCGCCAGGAAGAGCGTGCGTGGTGGGCCGCGGAAGGCGGGCTTGACCCGAATGACTGGCGGCTGGTAAGGCAGAATGCGGTTGGTACCCGTTATCTGCCGTTGACGACGCACGGGCATCGGCGCTTCGGCGCACGCGAGCGCGTGTTGGACGTGGCGCGCCGCTTTCCCAACCGCCTCAAGATCGTAATGAACGCGCTGGCTTGCAGAGTCATTCTCGACGCGAACAATCGTGCCGTGGGCGTGGAGTACCTGGAGGGGGAACGCTTGTACCGGGCGCATGCCAGGCCGAGCAATGCGGCGGGCGAGCGCCGCACGGTTTATGCGTCGCGAGAAGTCATTTTGTCCGGCGGCGCCTTCAACTCCCCGCAACTGTTGATGCTCTCCGGCATCGGACCGCCGGAAGTACTCGAACGGCAGGGCATCCAGGTGCGCGTGGCACTGCCGGGGGTGGGGACGAATTTGCAGGACCGCTACGAAATCGGGGTGGTGAATCGGATGAAGTTTCCCGCTTGGGACGCCTACAAAGGCGCCAGCTTCAGCGCCGGCGACCCGCAATTCGACGAATGGAAGAGTCGAGGCACGGGCGTATATGCCACCAACGGCGCCGTGCTCACGTTGTTCCGGCGCTCCAAAAATGCCGGTGAACTGCCCGATTTGTTCTGCATGTCGCTGCTGGCCCCATTCCGCGGGTATTTTCCCGGGTATTCCCGGGTGCTTGCCGATCACTTGAACTATCTGACGTGGGTGGTGCTCAAGGCGCACACCGGCAACCGAGCCGGCCAGGTGACGCTGCGATCGGGCGATCCTCGCGACACGCCGCTGATCGATTTCAAGTATTTCCAGGATGGCGGAGAAGAGGACCTGGACGCGGTGGTAGATGGAATCCGATTCGTACGCCGTTTGGCGGCCGGTCTCAAACGAGAGGGCCTGATCGACCGGGAGGAGTTGCCCGGCGAGGATCTGCAGGGCGACCGGGAACTGAAGGATTTCGTCCGTTACAACTGCTGGGGGCATCATGCTTCCTGCACTTGCGCCATCGGGCCGCTGGAACACAACGGCGTGTTGACCGGCGATTTTCGCGTCCACAACACTCTCGGTTTGCGCGTGGTGGATGCCTCGGTGTTTCCCCGGATCCCAGGCTTCTTCATCGCCAGTTCGATCTACATGATTGGCGAGAAGGCGGCCGACGCGATTCTCGCCGATGCGAAGCGGGCCGAGAAAAATTGTGCCAAATCTTCTTTGAATCGTGTATAATTCTCGTACGTTTTGAGGGTTCATTTATCGGTTTCTTTCCGAACGGGGGGAGAATATGCCGTTGGACGTCGCGCAACTGCTGGCAATGAGCCAGGCGGAACTTGACGATCTTTTCACGAAGAGCGCGGCTGGTGCGATTCCGGACGGTTCTGCCAAGGGTACGGCAATCATCGCGCCCGGCACCGTGTTCAGCAAGGAAATCGCGGAAGCAATCAATCTCTTCGCCTGGCAGGGCAAGACGTTCGATGCCCAACGAGGGGTCTTGACCAACAAGGTCTCAATCGTGGGTTTCAATGCGATTATCGCCGAGGTCTACAAGGGCGAAAGCTGGATGGATCACAAGGAATGTGTCGTGTTGGATTACTCCAAGACGTCGATGGTGGCGCATTGGATTCGCGATGAGATTCGCCAGATTGGCCCCAACTTCTACTTGGGGGTAGTGTACTGGGGGCAGAAACGGCTGATTGATTTCTGCCTGGAATTTCAATAAATCTTAGAAAGTCGCGGCTTTCTCCGAGATGACATCCCAGTCTAGCTTGACGGTGGTTGCCCAGGTTGACCGCAAGCCGGCGGGCAGCCTAAGAGCCTTGCTGTCGACTATGAACTTCGCTCCAGGCCAGGTGAACGCCGCCAACCATCTAGTTCCCTTTGAGAAGTTGGAGAACCTTCATTTTGCCCGGTTCGTAATTCTGGACGACCAGACTCTGGAGGACATTCGGCTGTACGGGCTGCCGCGACAGGAATATCCCCTCTACCTGGCCTTCCTCTGCGATTTCGATGGCGACCCGGCGGAATTCCTGACCGATCTTGTACAGTGCGCGGGGCCCGGTCTGCGGCGCGTGTTTTCATTTTGCGGCGATTTCACGGACAGCACCGATCTGCCTCGATGGATACGGGATCACGACGTACCCGCGGCCACCAGGTATGTGAACACCCGGGGGCGAACCGTGAAGCAGGTTCGCGAGGAGGCCAGTTTGCGGCAGGCAATCGCCGCGTATCTCGGCTCCAACGCCGGCGCGCTGGAGGGTCAGTCCTCCGAGCGGATTCGGACGCACGTGCGCCGGTTTGTGGAAGCCGAGACCGCCGCCGGAAGCCTCACGCTGACACCGCCGGCGCTCACGCCTTGGGCCACCAAGATTGGCAACGCAGTCCACCTGCTCGGCGTTGGATTGCTCATCGTCTTGCTCCTGCCGCTGGTGGCTCTTCTGGTGGTCTTCCGCGTCCGTCCCCTGGAAAAGACCGACCCGGAATTTGCCCCGCGCCCCAACCCCGACGCGGTGAACCGGCTGGCAATTCTTGAAGACCACGAGTTTACGAACCAGTTCACCGCGATGGGCAGCATGAAGCCAGGGCTCGCGCGGCGGTGGGTACTGAGTTACATCCTGTGGGTCATCGAGTGGACCGCCCGGCACCTATACACCAAAGGCCGGCTGGCCCGTGTGCGCACCATTCATTTTGCCCGGTGGGTGTTTCTGGATGGCAAGAAACGTATCCTGTTTGCCAGCAACTACGATGGCAGCCTGGAAAGTTACATGGACGACTTCATCAACAAAGTATCGTTCGGGCTGAATGTGGTGTTCTCTAACGGCGTCGGATACCCTACGACGCGCTGGCTGCTTGCAGACGGGGCCGAGGACGAACAGAAATTCGAGTACTTCCTCCGGCGGCATGAAGTTCCGACCGAGGTCTGGTATAACGCGCACCCCGGTATGACCGCCATAGAGTTGGAGAGGAACAGCCGCATCCGCCAGGGCTTGGAAGCGACCGCACTCTCCGACGAAGCGGCGCGCGAATGGGTTCAGCTTCTGTGAGGTGATCGAGTGTCAACGACCTCCATCGATCCCAAAGACGTGCAAGGCCTGGTGCGCTTCGGATACGTGCGGATGACCGAGGCCTGCTATTTGGTGCTGCGTATTCGGGATGCGGCGGCGGCTCGCGCCTGGTGTTCGGTGGCGCCGGTGGCGACAGCGGAGTTTCAGGAACCGCCCTCGGACGTCGCCTTGCAGGTGGCATTTACGTGGGCGGGCCTGCGCTCGCTGGGCGTGCCCGCCGATGTGCTGGCGGGTTTTTCGGCCGAATTCCAAGCGGGGATGGGCGACGAGAGCCGCTCGCGGCGTTTGGGGGATGTGGGGCCCAGCGCGCCGACGGAATGGTATTGGGGCGGTCCCACCAGCACGCCCGACGTACTGGTGATGCTTTTCGCCATACCCGGCAAACTGGAGGAATGGCGCCGCACCGTGCAGGGCGGCCCGTGGGATGCTGCGTTTGAACCGATTCGTTGCCTGGACACCAGCGACCTGGGCGGTCACGAACCGTTCGGATTCCAGGACGGCATCAGCCAGCCCGAAATCGATTGGGAGGGCACGCGCAACGCGGACAGCGGCCAGATCGCATACAGCAATCTGGCAGCGGCCGGCGAGTTTCTGCTGGGGTACCGCAACGAATACGGCAAGTATACGGACCGGCCGCTAGCCGCTTCCACCGATCGGCGGACAGGCGATTTGCCGCCCGCTGAAGATGTGCCCGCCAAGAGAGACGTGGGCCGCAACGGAACCTTCGTGGTGATGCGCACTCTGGAGCAGGATGTCCGCGGTTTCTGGAAGTTTCTGGACGGCCAGACCGGTTCCGGCTCCGGCGCGCGCCAGCAACTGGGGGAGAGCATGGTGGGCCGAACGATCGAGGGCCAGCCTCTGGCGCAGTTGAGCGCGGTTCCGATTCCGGGTATCGGTTCCAGCCCGAAGGACGATTTGAATCGTTTCACGTTTGACCAGGATGCGGCGGGAACGCGATGCCCGTTTGGGGCGCATATACGCCGTGCCAACCCGCGCAACACGGACTACCCGAACCGGCCTTCCTGGTGGCTGACGCGCCTGTGGAGTAAGTTGGGTTTTGCGTCGACCGGAATGTCGACGGACATCATGGCTTCCACCAGGTTCCATCGCATTGTCCGGCGTGGCCGGGAATATGGTCCCGGTTTGACGCCCGAACAAGCTGTTCAGAGCCCGCCCACGGACGATCCAAAACGGGGCCTGCACTTCCTCTGTCTGAATGCCAACATCGGCCGGCAGTTTGAGTTCGTGCAGAATGCGTGGTTGATGAGCACCAAGTTCGATGGACTCAGCGGAGAGAGCGATCCGTTGCTGGGGAACCGTACTCCCATCGGCGATGGCCGTTCGACAGACAACTTCACCATTCCGCGGGAAGGGGGGGTGCGGCGTTCGATCGCGGGATTGCCGCAGTTTATAACGGTCCGCGGAGGCGCGTATTTCTTTTTGCCCGGGATCCGCGCGCTTCGGTATTTCAGCCGTGTGGGCGAGCCGAACGGGTAGCGGCTCGATCGTGCCATTTCGCAAGGGGGCGGTATGAAGAAGATCCTCATCGTGTTGTCGTTGGTGGTTATCGTATGCGGAGCGTGGTTGTTCACGTGGTGGCGGAACCCCAGGATCGGCCACGTCAAGGATGAGGCGCAACTGGCGGGCCTGACAGCGGACTATTTCCAGGCCGCTGACGACCAGGAGTATCTCCGCGACATGGACCGGGGCCCCAATGGTCCCATCGCTCTTTCACCGGACGAGATCAAGGGACGCAATACGTGGATCGTGTGGACGGCGGGAAACGACCGGCTCTGGGACAAAATGACGGGAGCCAGCGCCGGCGCCCTGGATTTCCTTAAGACCCTCTCCTCTTACCCAGGCCTGAAAGCCAGCCGCGATAACCGCTGGACATACCTCGGCCTGGTTAACGAGCCCTGCTTCGTAAAGGCTACCGGCCCCGATCCCAACAGGTACGGGCTGTGGCTCGATCAGCGGCGGCCCGATTGTCCCCAGGACCCCTTCGAGAACGAGCGGAAATATCCGGGCGTGAAGTATGGCGCGCGCGGCAAGAACATTCCCGCCGGTTCTTATTACGGATACGCCACCGGAATTGTGGGCCTGCGCCTGTTCCCCAACCCGGATTTCGATGAAGCCGCGCAGAGAAAATGGGATCCGGTGAGGTATTACGCCGACCGGAGCTACTACGAATCGAAAGATGTGATCAGGCCCTATCGCGTAGGGATGTCTTGTGGGTTTTGCCACGTAGGGCCCAATCCAATCAACCCGCCCGCGGATCCCAACAATCCCAAGTGGGAGAACCTCAGTTCCAACGTTGGCGCCCAATACTTCTGGATCGACAAGATCTTCTATTGGGAGGCGGACGAAAGCAATTTCGTATATCAACTTTTTCACACGTCGCGTCCTGGAAGCCTGGACACTTCGCTAATCTCCACCGACAATATCAACAACCCGCGAAGCATGAACGCGCTGTATCTTGTGGGTCCGCGTTTGCTCGAAGCGAAACGCTGGGGGAAGGAAACGCTGGCCGGGGGTGGCCCGGATAACCGTCAAATCAACGATTACCTCGCCACGGGTCCGCTTTCCCAGCTCTACCAGAAGCCCAGCACCGTGTGGACGCCGCGTGTTCTGAAAGATGGGGCGGATTCGGTGGGAGTGATCGGAGCTTTGAATCGCGTCTATCTGAACATCGGGACGTTCAGTGAGGAATGGCTGCTGCACTTCAATGCACTGGTTGGCGGCAAGCCCATCTCGCCCATCGAAATCAAGGTGGCGCGGCAAAACTCGGCGTATTTCAAGGCCACCGAAGCACAGACGTTTGCCACTGCCGAGTTCTTCCTCAAGACGACCGATCCTCACCACCTGAAGGACGCCCCGGGCGGCGACAAGTACCAGACCAAAGACAAGGCGCTGCTGACACGCGGGAAAATCGTGTTCGCCGAGACGTGCGCGCGCTGCCATTCAAGCAAGGCGCCCGAGATGGTGGTGGGGCTCGATCCGGACGGCTGCAACGGCAAGGATTATGCGACCTGCTGGGATAAATACTTCGAATGGACCAAAACGGCCGAATTCAAGGAGCAGATGAAGAAGATCGTTCTGGCGGACGATTTTCTGGACAACAATTATCTGTCGGCCGAGTTCCGCGTGCCGGTTACGCTTCTCCATACCAACGCCTGCAGCCCGCTCGCGACCAACGCGCTGGGCGGCAACATCTGGGATAACTTCTCATCGCAGTCTTACAAGGATCTGCCCTCCGCCGGCGAGATTACCTGGTATCAGCCGATAACCGGCGAGCCACGCCAATACACGCTGCCGGCTGGGGGACGAGGATACACGCGCCCGCCGTCGCTCATCAGCGCATGGTCTACGGCGCCCTTTCTGCTGAATAACTCAGTCGGCCCGTTCGAAGCGGATCCGTCGGTGGAAGCCCGGATGCGATCGTTCCAAGCGTCCATCGAGCAAATGCTGTGGCCGGAGAAGCGCCAAAAGGACAGTAGTCTGGGCGATAAAGTCCCCGGTTCGATCGACCGGACGACAAAAAGCAGTTATATCCGTATTGCGGGCGGTTACCTTCCCGGCGCGCTGCAGCCAATCCTCGGACCGGGTCAGCGTTTTGCGCCGTGGTTGTTCGGACCCGGAGGCATACAACTCGGGCCGATTCCCGCCGGCACGCCGGTTGGTCTGCTGTCCAATCTGAGTCTGCTGGCCGAGGACCCGGGCAAGCAATTGGAGCGCGATGGCCAAGTCCTTTCGTTGGTCCGAAAGATGGACAGCGACCTCAAGACGCTCGGGCCGAATCCGACCGACCAGCAGGCGGCGCGGATCTTTGGAAATCTGGTGGAGAGCATGCTTAGCCTTAGTAAGTGCCCCGACCTCGTCGTGAATCGCGGCCATTATTTTGGAACGGATTATCTGGAGCCGGCGGAGAAGGCCGATCCACAGTTGAGAGCTAAAGCGCTAAGTGACCGGGGACCGGCGCTGAGCGATGAGGATAAGCGCGCGCTGATCGAATTCATCAAGACCTTTTAGAGCGAGAAGGGCGTTCGGGTAATCGGGACGATCACTATGCCGGCCGGCCGAATGAAGGAATTTCTGAAACACTTCGCAAGATGGCAGTCTCACTCCGAGACGGAGCCTTTGTCCGTGTGGGAGGTCTTGGGCGAGGAATACTGGCGCTCGGTATCGCCGGAGCGGGAGATCGAAAACAGTGCAGACTGCGAATATTTGGAAGCGCTAAAACGCTACCGGGAAAAACGCGCGCAGTGGCACACTGCCGGCAAACCGGAAGACGGAGCCGCCCAGGCGGAGTACGAAGTTGCCGACCTGGCTTTTCGAAGGGTCCTGATCCGCCGCCTCCACGGGCGCGCCAGAACGGCTCTTTGCTTCTCCGGAGGGGGCATCCGCAGCGCTACATTCGGATTGGGCGTCCTGCAGGGCATGGCGGCGCACTCCGTCTCGCAGGAGGCCCCCGACGATCCACCGCGGCTCCTGGGCGAGGTCGACTATCTTTCTACCGTCTCGGGTGGAGGGTATCTGGGCGGCTGGTTTTCTTCATGGGCCGCGCGCCATCCGCAGAGGTCCGCCGGGGTAATCCGGGAGCTAGCAGAGGTTCCGGAGGCAGACTGGGAGCCGGAACCGGCGCCACTCCGATATCTGCGAAAATTCACGAGTTACCTGAATCCGGAAGTCGGTGCCTTTTCCGCCGACACCTGGACGCTACTGGCGACGGTCGTGCGCAACATCGTCTTGAACTGGCTCGTGCTGCTGCCGCTCTTGGCCGCGGTTCTGATGCTGCCCCGGCTGTTATGGGCCGCCATCGGAGCCTATCCCGTGATTGAGAACAACTATATTTTGATTGCCTCGGCGGCTTTGGTCTCGCTGGCGGTGGCGTATATGGTGGTCGATCTTCCGAGCGCCGGGGACGCGCGCTTCCCGCAGCGGCGGTATTTGATATTTGGGCTGTCCCCGCTTTTGCTCTCCATCATCGGTTTCTCGCTCTACTGGGCGTGGCAAGGATTTCTTGACTCCGAGCCAAGTCCCGCCGGCTTTGTCAGATACGGCGTCGCCATCATGGCGGCCGGGGTTTTGTTGGGCATGCCCTTCGCCTGGTTAAAGCGCGGTTCATTCTCGCCGGTATGGATGCTCAAGGGCGCCGGATTTGCACTTATCACCGGGGCCATGGGCGGCTTGTTGGGCTACTGGGTCACGCGCGCGTTCACCGATCCTTCTACTCCTGACAGTAATCTGTATGACGATCGGCTTTACGCCTGGCTCTCGCTGCCGGCGCTCCTGGGCGTGTTCGCAGTGTCTCAGGGGCTGCTGGTGGCCATGACCAGCAGCATCACGGATGACGAAGACCGGGAATGGTGGTCTCGCTCTACGGCATGGATCTTCATCGCCATGGTCTGCTGCTTCGGATTCAACGGCATAGTTCTGTTGCTTCCCGATCTGGCCGAACGCCTCCCGTCCATTCGGTGGCAGTCGGTGGGGACGGCCGTCGCGGGCCTGCTTGCCAGCGGTATCGGGTTCAGCCACGGCACGGCCGCCACCAAGGACGAGAAGGAACAGGCTCGCCCCTCAACCTCCATTTCCCAGCTCCTTTTGAAGCTTGCGTCCAAACTGATCTTGCCCGTGTTCTTGCTGCTCTTGGTGATTCTGATCGCCAGTTTTAACCATGCCGCGAGCCAGCAGCTGGGCGCCTGGCTCTCCTCACAGAGTCGAAGTTCCCGGCAGTATCCGCCTTCCGGGGCGATCCAATTACTGCTGCGGCTGGCTGCCTGGCTCTCCTCAAATGCCCCAAGTTCCCCGCAGGATCCGCCTGCCCCGGCGATCGAATTCCTGCTAATGACCTTGCTGGCGGTACCCGCTTTGCTGCTTTCCCGCGTGATCGATGCGAATAAGTTTTCGCTTCACGCCATGTATCGAGCCCGGCTGATTCGCACTTTCCTGGGCGCCTCCAACAAGGATCGAAAGCCGAACCCGTTCACGGGTTTCGATCCGGCGGACAACATCCCTATGACCGAGTTGCCCTCCAAGCCCCTTCACGTGGTGAACGTTACCCTGAATCTGGTCAAAGGAGAGAACCTGGCATGGCAGCAGCGCAAAGCCGAATCTTTCACCTCGACACGCTATCACACTGGGGGCTGCCGGGTCGGGTACCAGCGGTCCTCCGACTACTTCGGCGGCGTGACTCTGGGCGGAGCCATCACGATTTCCGGGGCTGCGGCAAACCCGAATATGGGCTACGCCTCTTCTCCGCTTTTGAGCATCGTGATGATGCTGTTCAATGCCAGGCTCGGCGCCTGGTCGGCAAACCCGGGAGAGGCCGGACGCGATCGCTGGTCCAAAACCAGTCCAACCTATTCCATCCGGCCTTTCATCGACGAGGCATTCGGGCTCACCAGCGACAAAAACAGTTGGGTCAACCTCTCGGACGGCGGCCATTTCGAAAACCTCGGACTTTACGAAATGGTGCTCCGGCGATGCCGAACCATCATCGTGGTGGACGGATCGGCCGATCCCGCGTTCCACTTCGACGACCTGGGCAATGCCATCCGCAAAATTCGCGTCGATATGGGAATCAACATCGAATTCCCGGAACTCTCCATCACATCGAAAATTACCCCGCGTTCCCGGCATTGCGCGGTTGGAACCATCGGCTACAAAGCCGTTGACGGCTCGCCAGCCGACGATGGAGTTCTTATCTACATCAAGTCTTCCCTCACGGGCAACGAACCTCGCGACGTGTTGAACTACGCCAAGCAGAACCCCGCCTTTCCGCAGGAGCCCACCAGCGACCAGTGGTTTGACGAGTCACAATTCGAAAGTTATCGCCGTTTGGGCTGCCACGTGGTAGATGAAGCCCTTCGATTTCGCAAGGGGCGATGTTCCCTCCAGGAATTCACGGAAACGATTTCCAGCTATTGCGCCCTTGAGAAGAAGCCGGCGGCGGATACGGCCTGAGGGCAAGCCTCGCCTTCGGTCGGAGAACGTGGAGGCTGCGGTCCTGAATCGGTCGCTGGCAGTCGCCCATTTTGTTTCTGTTCGCGCCGGCAGGCGCATGGCCCGGACGCGCCACCCGATCGCAGCGCGGCTTCCAGCCTAAGCGGTTTGTCACGGAGCCGCTTCAGGCCTGGCGGCCACTTGAGATAGGGGGGCTTCCAAGCACCACGCAGAGATCAGGCTGGTTGAAATCGGACTGGCGCAACCGAATCGATGTCAATAACGGTTAAGCTAAAGTGGAACCTCTGGAGGTCCCAACGATGCCCCGAGTTCACGCCTATCATGTCACCCCGTGCTTGCCGCCTCGTCTGCAGTGCCTGCACAAGTTGTCCCTGAACCTTCGATGGTCCTGGCACCACCCGACCATCGAACTCTTCCGCACGCTGGATTCCGACCTCTGGGAAGAGACCGGGCATAATCCGCGCCTGATTCTCGGCCGCATCGATCAGAGGCGGCTGGCCGAACTCTGTGGCGATGAGGCTTTTCTCGCGCAGATGGACCGGGCGTCGGCCGATCTGGACGAGTACCTCGCCAGCTCGGGCTGGTTCGCCGCGGCGCACCCGGAAGCGATGGGGATCCGGATCGCCTATTTTTCAGCGGAGTTCGGATTGACGGAGTGCATTCCGAATTACGCCGGCGGCTTGGGCATCCTGGCCGGGGATCACCTCAAGTCGGCCAGCGACCTTGGCCTGCCTCTGGTCGGCGTCGGCCTGCTCTACCAGGGCGGCTACTTCCATCAGTACCTCAGTGCCGATGGATGGCAACAGGAAACCTATCCGATTAACGACTTCCATAACCTGCCCATCCAACCGATGGAAGATGGGCCGGGCAAGCAGCTCGCCGTGCACATCGACTTTCCCGGACGACGCCTCGCGGCGCAGGTCTGGAAAGCCCAGGTGGGTAGAGTGCCGCTATATCTGCTCGATACCAACGTTGCCGAAAACACCGGCGACGACCGGCGCGTAACCGGGGCGCTCTACGGAGGCGACCGCGAACTGCGGATCCAGCAGGAGATCGTACTGGGGATCGGTGGCATGCGTGCGCTTCAGGCGCTGGGTATGCGGCCAACCATTTGCCACATGAACGAAGGACACTCGGCGTTTCTAGGGCCGGAACGGACCCGGATGATCATGGAGGAGCTTGGCTTTCCCTACCAGGCGGCGCGCCAGGTGGCGGCGGCGGGCAATATCTTCACCACCCATACGCCGGTGGCGGCGGGCTTCGACCGCTTCGAACCCGGACTGGTGGACAAATACTTTCGCGAATACACGGGGAGCCTCGGACTCAGCGTCGAGCAGTTTTTGGCCTACGGAAGACAGGTTCCAACCGACGCGGGCGAACCGTTCAACATGGCATACCTGGCTGCCCGTCACTGCTCCTACACCAATGGAGTCGCCAGGCTGCACGGGGTCGTGAGCCGTAAGATGGCGCAACCCATGTGGGCCGGCTATCCCCTGGACGAGGTGCCGATCGGCTCGGTGACCAACGGCATCCACACGCGGTCATGGATCTCGATGGAGATGAGCGCTCTGCTCAACCGCTACCTTGGCCCGCAGTGGGGCGCGCAACCCGCCGATACGGCGCTCTGGCAGCGCGTCGACCGCATTCCGGATCAGGAATTGTGGCGGGTCCACGAGATCCGCCGGGAGCGCCTGATCAACTACGCGCGCACACGGCTGGCTTCCCAGGTCAGGCAGAGAGGCGGCACCGACGCGGAGATCACGGTTGCCGGCAGCGTGCTTTCCCCCGACGCCCTGACCATCGGGTTTGCGCGCCGGTTCGCCACCTACAAGCGAGCCGCACTGCTGCTCCGCGATGTGGAGCGGCTGAAACGCATTCTGACCGACTCCGGGCGGCCCGTGCAGATCCTGCTCGCCGGCAAGGCGCACCCTCACGATACGGAAGGCAAGGAACTGATCCGGCAAATCATCCGATTCGCCCGCGACCCGCAGGTCAGACGCAGCGTCGTGTTCCTGGAAGACTACGACATTTCAGTGGCGCGGTACCTTGTGCAGGGCGCGGACGTGTGGTTGAACACGCCTCGGCGGCCCAACGAGGCCAGCGGCACCAGCGGCATGAAACTGCTGGCCAACGGCGGACTAAACCTGTCGATTCTCGACGGCTGGTGGGACGAGGCCTACGACCGGGAAGTGGGCTGGGCGATCGGCAATGGCGAGGAGTACAATAACCCCGAATATCAGGACCAGGTGGAGTCCGAGGCGCTCTACCACCTCCTGGAAAACGATGTGGTGCCGCTGTTCTACGATCGCGACGCGGTGGGCATCCCGCGCGGCTGGCTGGCCAAGATGAAGGCGTCGATGAAGAGGCTTTCGCCGATCTTCAGCACCAACCGGATGGTGGCCGAATACGCCGAGCGCTTCTACCTCCCGGCTGCCAAGCGGCTCATCCGCCTGGCGGGCGACAAGAGCCGGGTAGGGTCCCTGCTGGACTGGCGAAAGCGGCTGCACGCTCACGGATCGGAAGTGAAAGTCACCCAAGTGAATGTGGACGGGGGCAGCCGCGAGTTCGTGGTGGGATCGAGGGTGAAGGTTTCCGCGCGGGTCTCTTTGGGCGGGCTCTCTCCCCGCGACGTGAGCGTACAGGCCTACTACGGCGCCGTGACGGCCGATGGTCGGATAGGCGAGGGCTCGCACGTGGATCTGGCGCTGAGCCAATCCTGTGGCGCCGATTACCTCTACGAGGGAGAAGTCGAGTGCGGGCAGAGCGGAAGCTGTGGCTTTGCGGTCCGTGTCGTGCCGTTCCACGAAGACGCTCTTTTACCATATGAACTGCCCTGGGTTCGGTGGGAGGAGTAGCAGATCGATTCTGTAGCAGCGGTTCTGCCGCGGCGCACGCACCTCCTGCGTGCGGCGGCGTCGTTCACCGCCAGCCCGCGCCCGGCGGTTCTTGCAGACAAGCCGAAGTCAAAGAATCTGTAAGTCATTGAATTTTTGACCACTTACCCCATTAAGACCTCTTGCTTCCCCTGGCGGGCCCACCTCAGACACTTGATTCGGGTGACGTGTCATCTGCCACCCTTATAGAGTAGTCGAAAAAATAAGACTACAAAATGTAGTGGTCAGATCGAATTAATTCTTGATTTCTGTAAGCTACTTGTATACTATTTTTCTAATCGGCCAAGTTCTGGGTCCGCTTCCACACAATGAGTGGTGGGAGTGAGCTAGCGGAAGCTTTGTCCAAAGTCCAGCCAGACAGCCCTTCACGGGAAATGATAAACAACACCAAAGAGGCTCTCTCTCGCGTCGTCGTAAGCGTGGAGATGCCGATGCGTCCGGTAGCCGCGGAAGTGGAGCTTGACCGTATCGCGCCGGTCGGATAAGGCGAAAACTGTTCGAGATTGGTGGCGGCGAATGGCGGTCTTGAAACCCCGAAACCGGCTTTTTCTGATCCGGTTGACGCAAGAGGAGTATGACACCTTGAAGACGGTCGGCAGAGACCGGGGCGCGCGAAGCACCTCGGATTTCGCCCGGTCGCTGCTGCTGACGGCCCTCGGCAAAGGGGAAGGTGGTGAGGCCGGGGCCCTGGCCGAGGTTTGCCGGACTCTTGCAGGTCTACAGGAGGAAATTCGCCGCATGGCGGAGAAGATCGACCAGATGTCACCCGAAGAGGCCGGGCTTCAGGGAGGAAGACGATCGTGAAGACCGCCATCGGCGTGCTTCTTTTGGCTTGCGCTTGTTCGAGCGGCGGCCGGGCCCAGACAAAGGGCGTGGTGGATAGCGCCGTCGCCAGCGTGGCAAACCTGCCGGCGCAAAGAATCGCGGTGGACGATCTGCTCGCGATCTCCGTCTACAACGAGCCGGAACTCACGCGCACGGTTCGCGTGTCGGCCGACGGTTCTATCCGCATTCCCATGCTGCCGAACCCGGTCCACGCCGCCGGCCTCCTGCCGCCCGAACTGGAGCAGGCCGCCGCCGAAGCGCTGGAAAAAGGGCGCGTCCTGGTGCATCCGGAAGTCACCGTCACCATCCTCGAGTACAGCAGCGCGCGCACCATCAGCGTCATGGGCGCCGTGCGGCACCCGCTGGTCTTCCAGGCCGTGGGCAAGGTCACGTTGCTGGACGCCCTGGCGCGCGCGGAAGGCGTCAATGCCGACGCCGGTCCCGAAGTGCTCGTGACCCATCCGGCCGGCACCGCCCCGGCCGACCGCATCAACCTGAAAAAGCTTCTCGACGGCCAGGAGCCTGCACTCAATACTCCGCTCCTCGGGGGCGAGGCCGTGCGCGTGCCCGAAGCCCGCAAGATCTACGTGCTGGGTAATGTGAAGCGGCCCGGCGCTTTTCCCGTCCGCGACGGCTCGGAGAACACGGTCATGAAGCTGCTGGCCATGGTCGAAGGCGTGGCGCCGTATGCTCGCAAGGAGGCCTACATCTATCGTCAGGCCGGCGAGGGCCAGCCGCGTGTGGAGATCCCGGTGGACCTAAAGAAGCTGCTTTCCCGCAAGGCCCCCGACGTCCCCGTCTACGCCGACGACATCTTATATATTCCCGACGCCACAGGCAAGCGCATTGGCGTCACTACGCTCGAGAAAGTCGCCATGTACGGCAGCGGAGCGGCCGCGGCGGTGATCTACGCGGGAGCGCGATAACCGAAAGCAGACCCAAAAATGGTGGAAGAAAACGGCACCCAACACCTGAATACGCTTCCGGCTTTGCTCGATCCTGCCCGGCCGGCAACGCCGGCGCCCAGCCTGCTGATGGAACCCGGCCCCGCGGAAGCCGCGGTGCCGCTTTCACAATATCTCTGGATTCTCAAGCGCCACCGCTGGCGGATACTCGCGGCAATCGCGATTAGCGCGATCGCTACGGCGGTCATCTCTCTCCGCCTGACTCCGATTTATGAGTCGACCGCGACCATCGACATCGACCGGCGCATTCCCACCGCCGTCCTGGGCCAGGAAGCGGTGCAGTCGGCCACTAACGACGCCGACCAGTTTCTGGCTACGCAGGTGAAACTGATCCAGTCGGACTCCGTGCTGCGGCCCGTGGCGGAAAAGTATCACCTGCGAGAGCTGGAACGGGGCGAGGTGCCGGGGGGACCGCAAAGAAAGGCCGCGGCGGCTGCGGCCCCGGTAGTCTTGAAGAAGCTCGACGTGGTCCGCCCGTCTAATACCTACCTCCTTTTGATCAGTTATCGCTCCGCCGATCCGCAACTCGCCGCCGACGTGGCCAACTCCATCGCTCAGTCTTACCTCGCACACACTTACAACATTCGTTATAAGGCAGCTTCCGGTCTCTCCGACTTCATGGAAAAACAGTTGGAGGAGCTGCGGGCCAAGATGGAGCGCTCCAGCGCCGCGCTGGTTCAGTTCGAGCGGGAACTCGACGTCATCAATCCGGAGGAAAAGACCAACATCATCTCCGCCCGGTTGCTGCAGCTCAATACCGAGTACACCAGCGCCCAAGCCGACCGCGTGAAGAAGGAAGCGGCCTACGATTCGGTCAAGAGCGGAACCATGGAAGCCGCCGCGGTCTCCAGCCAGGGCGAAGCGCTCAAGAAACTGACGGAAGAGTTCAACGCCGCCAGCCGGAGGTTCGCCGACGTCAAGACCCGCTACGGGGCGGTTCATCCGCAGTACCTGGAAGCGGAAGCCGATTTGAAGGAGGCCGAGCGCCTATTGGAGGCCACCAAGACCAGCATCGCCAGGCGGGTCGAAACCGAATACCAGGAGTCGGCGGCGCGCGAGGCGATGCTCGCAAAGACGGTTCTGGAAACCAAGGCCGATTTCGACCGCCTCAACGCGCGATCTTTCGAATACCAGACGTTGAAACGCGAAGCCGACACCGACAAACAGCTCTATGAAGAACTGATCCGAAAGATCAAGGAAGCCGGCATCAACGCGAGTTTTCAAAATAGCTCGATCCGAATCGCCGACAACGCGCGCCCGGGCTTTAAGCCGGTGTTCCCCAATATGCCGCTCAACCTTTCACTGGCGTTTCTCTTGTCCGGCATCCTGGCGGTGGGCGCGGCGGTACTGAGTGACGCGTTGGACAGCACGGTCCGCGACCCGGAACAGGTAACCCGCGCCATGAAGACCGCGGTGGTGGGAACTCTGCCGATGATTAAGAACTGGCGCGGGCAACGCCTGCCGATTTCCGAAGGCGGGCCCGGCGGCAGGCACAGTGAGTCGCCAAAACGCGGGGAGCGAAGCCTGACGGGCTTTGACGAAGCGATCCGGAGCATTCGCAACTCGATCCTGCTGACCGACTTCGACCGGAGTTTGCGCAGCGTCCTCATCACCAGCGCTTCGCCCTCGGAAGGAAAGTCAACCGTGGCCGTGCACCTGGCGGCGGCGCACGCCGAACAAGGCCAGCGGACCTTGCTGGTGGATGGCGACCTGCGCCGGCCCAGCATACACAAATTCTTCGACGTGTCCAATGCCACCGGCCTTTCCAAGCTGCTGGTTTATGACTTCCCCTGGCGCGACACGCTGGTGAAGCCGCGCGAGAACCTTAGCCTCTGGGTTATGCCCGCCGGTCCGGCCACACGCCGCGCCGCAGACTTGGTCGGGCGCGGTCTGCCGGCGCTGCTCGACGAGATCTCGCAGGAGTTCGACCTGGTGATTCTCGATGCCCCGCCCCTGTTGGGCTTTCCCGAGCCCTTGCAAATGGCTGCCTCGGTGGACGGGGTCATCGTAGTGACCAAGGCCGGCCATACCAGCCGCGCCGCCGTATCGGCCGTCCTGGCGACCCTGGAGCGCCTGCGGGCCAACGTGGTGGGAGTGGTGCTGAACGAAGTGCATAAGGAGTTGAGCAAGAGCTATTACTACTACGGTTATTACGGAAAGTATTATCGGGAGCACAAAAGTGAGTCGAACGGGTGAGTGGGTTGATGAAAAAGGATTTCACAGGCTAAAGCCTGTGCCACCATGCTCCTATAAGTCACTGACTTTAGGTGGCACAGGCTTTAGCCTGTGAAAAGGCAACGAATGTATATCGAGCAAACCGGCGAAATGAAACGGCACCTCGCGCATCTGGTGCTGGTTTGTTATGCGTTTTGCTGCCCCTGGTTCTATCGCATCGTCACCATTGGCGACAACTCACTCTGTTTCTCGGATATTTTGCTGCCGGTTGGCCTGGCCTCGATTGTCCTGGTAGCAAGACGCGATCCTCCGCTGGTGCTGCTCCCGTTGGTGGGCCTGCCGGCGGTGTGCCTGATTTCGATCCTGAAATATGTAGATAGCTCCGAGTTCGCGCCGCTGGCACTGAAAACGGTCCGCCTGGCTGGCGTAGTGTGTCCGGCGATCCTGGCGTGCTTTCTTGCGCCCACAGGAAGCGAGGCAAGAACGCACCTGAAGGCTTTCTTCTGGGGTGGTCTCGTCGGGCTCTGGATCGGAATCGTCGGGTTCTACCTGGCATGGGCGCCCACCCAAGCGGTCCAGACGTTCGACTACGGCAACGGCGCACCTACACCCCGGGCCGGCGGCCTTTTCCAGGAAAGCGGCGCCCTCGGCTATCTGGCAGCCTCGTGGTGTGTCCTGTCGCTTCTCCTGCTCCGACCGCTGTTGGGCGCGGTCTCCAGGGTGCTGTTGCTGACGGTGGTCGGCGTAACTACCGCTCTTACGCTCTACACCTCCATGTCGCGGTCGGCTTTGACCGATCTGCTGGCAGCGGCGCTAGTCTATGTGATCGCCACCGGCATGTTGGGCAATTGGAAGAAGGTGGTTGCGCTGATAGCAGTGGCGGCGCTCGTTTCGTTGATCTGGTTTTGGGCTGGCGGCATGCCCGCTGACCTGACCTATCGTTACAGGAGCGGTATTGAACGGTTCGGAAGCGTTTTCCTGATCCAGACCGGACCGTCCGACCTGGACGCCGCCTCCTCGAATCGACTGCAGCACTGGCGGACCTGTTTTGACCTATGGACGCAAGACCCATTTGTCGGCATCGGCTATAAGACCGCCTTCGCGGTTCACGGAGCTTCGGCCGACAACATGTTTCTGAGCTCTCTGTTCGAAACTGGCGTGCCGGGTTTAGCACTGTTGGTCTTTTTCCACGCCTGGGTGGTAACGAGATCCGTCGCCACAGCGCGCATTTCGGCTAGGGTAGGCGCGGCTCTATTGGCGGTCTGGACCGGTCAAATTGTTCACGGCGTGACAGCCGATACCTGGACTTATTTCGGCACTGCGCCGGCGCTCCTGCTGATTACTGTGGGGATCATGTCGTCCATTGAGGCGCGTCGCAACCGAAGTACGGAAACGGAAATGGCGGGGGCGGAATGGGTAGCTTGCTGAGGGTAATTCACATCAGCGCGCGCGCCGACATTGGCGGTGGTCCCGCCATCATGGAGCGACTGATGGTTTGCACCCGAGGCGAGGTGGAGAGCTTCGTTGCCTGTCCGCGCGAGGAGCCATACTGGTCTCGATTCACGCACCTGGTAGGCCACCAAAACGTTCTTGAAATACCCCGCCGGAAGTTTTCCCTCGCGCGCTTGCAACGTCTGGCCTCGTTTGTGGCCGACAAGCACATCGGCCTGATTCACTCGCACGGACTCGGCGCGGGCCTGTATTCCCGCCCGGCCGGATGGACCGCCGGTGTTCCAGTGGTTCACTCGTTCCATGGAGTGGACTTCCGTTGGAGCCGCCCGCTTGGCTCAGCCGGACGGCTACTGGCCGAGCAGTTGCTAGGTTTCGGAACGAAGCAATTAGTTGCCGTGTCCGAGTCGGAGAGAGCTTACGTATGTCGCTGGCTCTTTCCCCACGCCCGGAAGATTCGCGTTATCCCGAATGGCTTCCGGCTACCGCTTCCCGATAGCGCGAGCGCCGCGGACGTGCGCTGCGGGTCCACGGTGCTCTGGGTGGGAAGGATGGAATCGCAGAAGCGCCCAGGCGAGATCGTCCCGATCGCCTTGCACCTTTGCCAGCTTCGACCGCAAAGAGACTTTGCCTTCGACGTCGTCGGCGGCGGGCCGCTGTTGCCCCACCTGCGGGACGCGGTCCATGATGCGGGCCTGGACGGCGTGGTCCGGCTACTGGGCCCGCAATTCGACGTCCTGCCTTTCTATCGAAACGCAACTGCGTTCCTGTCTACTTCTCGCTGGGAAGGGTTTGCGCTTACAACGCTGGAAGCCATGGCGAGCAATTTAGCGATCGTGGCAAGCCGGGCACCGGGAAATGTGGACGTCGTCACGCACGGGGAAACCGGTCTGCTCTATCCCAAGGACGATCCACGCGAAGCCGCCAGGCTACTGAACGCGGTACTCGACGGGTCCTTCCCCGTGGCGCGCATGCGTCAAACCGCGTCGGCCAGAGTCGCCTGTCTTTTCACCCCCGAACTGCTGGCCAGCCGCCATCTGGACCTTTACCGCGAAGTGGTCGCCGGTGCGAAATGCGGCAGGGCACACCGCGGGTCGGAGTCGCTCCCCGTAAAATGAAGATTGCGATCGTTCACGAGTGGCTTGACACCGTAGCCGGGTCGGAGAATGTCCTCTCCGAGTTGCTCTTCCTCTTTCCCGGCGCCGACTTGTTTGCCACCGTGGACTTTCTCCCGAGGAGCTCTCGCCACCTGCTGCGCGGCCGGCAACCACGGACGTCGTTCATTCAACGGCTTCCTCTCGCGCGCAGGCATTTCCGCTCCTACCTCCCTCTCATGCCGCTGGCCGTGGAGCAGCATAATCTGACCGGCTACGACCTGGTCATTTCGAGCTCGCACGCGTTCGCAAAAGGCGTGATTACCGGTCCTCACCAGACTCACATCTGTTACTGCTACACGCCGATGCGGTATGCGTGGGATCTGCAGCACGAGTATCTTGGCGCAGACTCAAAGGGGCCCAAGGCGTGGGCGGCACGCGGCCTCTTGCACTATCTGCGGATGTGGGATGTGCGCACGGCCCACGGTGTCGACCAATTCGTCGCCGACTCAACTTACGTGGCCAGGCGCATCCAAAAGGTGTATGGTCGCGACGCTTTGGTGGTGCACCCGCCTGTGGATACCGAGTATTTTCAGCCCGGCCGCCTACCCCGCGGGGAGTGGTATGTGACCGCCTCCCGGCTGGTTCCCTATAAGAGAATCGACCTGATTGTCCAGGCGTTTGCCTCCATGCCCGACAGGAAGCTTCTGGTCATCGGCGACGGCCCGCAGATGGACCGGTGCCGGAAGCTCGCTCGCGGGAACATCGTCTTCGCCGGGCACGCGCCGGCCAACCAGCTGCGCGAGGCCTTGCAAACAGCGCGAGCGTTCGTGTTCGCGGCCGAAGAAGATTTTGGGATCGCGCCGGTCGAGGCGCAGGCGTGCGGTACGCCCGTGTTGTGCTACGGCCGCGGCGGCGTCCTGGACACGGTGATTCCCGGCATCACCGGGCTGTTCTTCTCCCAGCAGTCCCCGGAAGCGATCTGCGAGGCGGTGCGGCGCTTTGAGCAGTGCGAGTTCGATCGGGCAGCGATACGCGCGCATGCGGAGGGGTTTTCGGCTGCCCGGTTCCGTATGCGATTCCGGTCTCTGGTGGATCGGTCGCTGGTAGATCGTGGGCCGGTTTTTGCGGCGGGCTCGTTGGTCCGGTAAGCGCATGACACAATCGACTCTGAGGAAGCGAGCGCTGCCCAGCCGCATGGGTTTTACCTGGCCGGGCGGAGCCCCTTACGGCACTCCGATAACAACGGCTACCTGGCCGTCACGCACGCTTCCCCGAGTCCGCGGAGCCGTTCCGCTCCGGTTGATCGCGCTGATCGCGACCGACGCGGCCGCCGTATTCTTGGCGGGTGCGGCAGCCGTTTTGGGGCGTTACGCACTCGGTGGACACTTCGACCCGTGGTTCTATCTGCGGATGAGCGGTGTGACGGGGGCCTTTGTGGCGGCGTACGGAACCGCTGGTCTGTATCCGGCGGTGACCGTTCATCCAGTCGCCGAATTGCAGAGTATTTTTCGCGCCACCACGCTTACGGTGCTGGTTCTAGGCACCCTGAGTTTCTTCGCGCGCGACGCGGGAGCCTACTCGCGCCTGATTCTGATGGGGGCCTGGATTCTGATCGTGGTTTTTGTCTCGGTGGGCCGCATGACTGCGCGGCGCTGGTTCGGGAGCGCCGCCTGGTGGGGCGAGAACGTGGTCATTCTGGGAGCGGGCCCGGTGGGCCGCGAGGTGGCCGAATCGCTCCGCCGCTCTCCAGGTAATGGGTTGCGGCCGGTAGCAATCCTCGACGACGATGACGGTAACCTGGCGCAGGTAAACGATCTCCCGGTGATCACCGGACCGCTCGCCAACGCCGATCTGCTGGCGGAGGAAGCGCGTATCCGCTATGCCATTGTCGCCATGCCGGACCGCGGCGGCGCGGAACTCGCGGCCGTGATCGAGCGCCACACCTCGCGCTTTCATCACGTCTTCGTCATACCCGATTTGTTCGGCATTCCCAGCTTGGGCGTGGACGCCCGCGATCTGGCCGGCGTTCTAGGCGTAAAGGTAAGCCACCGGCTGTTGCACCGCACACCGCAATTGGTGAAGCGGGCGGTGGATCTGCTGGCGGCTTTGGCCGGCGGCGTGTTGCTGCTTCCGGTGGTGGCGGCGGTCGCGGCATTGATCCGGCTGACCTCGCCCGGGCCGGCGTTTTTCGGTCACCGGCGCATCGGCCGCAAAGGGCGGGAGTTCCTGGCCTGGAAATTCCGTACCATGGTGCCGCACGCGGACGAGGTGCTGCGGCTGAGCCTGCGAGACGACCCCGCGCTCCGCTCCGAGTGGAAAGAGCACCGCAAGTTGAGGCACGACCCACGGGTGACCTGGCTGGGCGATATCTTGCGCCGAACCAGTCTGGACGAGCTTCCGCAGCTCTGGAACGTGATCCGCGGAGAAATGAGCCTGGTGGGGCCGCGGCCGATTGTGGCGCTCGAAACGGAGAGGTACGGCTCGAGGTATGCGCTTTACCGGAAGGTGCGGCCGGGTCTGACGGGTCTATGGCAGGTTTCCGGACGCAACAACACCACCTACGCCCAACGCGTGCAGTTCGACGAGTACTACGTCCGCAACTGGTCGGTATGGCTGGACCTCTATATTCTCGGCAGGACCGTAAAAGTCATTCTGACTGGCGAGGGAGCGTACTGAGTCAAGTAATGCCCGTCGCGCGGACGGGATCGCCGGTGGATGACGCCACCCCAGGTGCGCGAATTCTCACTCGGATCAAGACGTGATCGGGCGGTACGGGGCTCGCGCTATTTCGACGGATGCAGCGTGGCTACGTGCGCCGGCCAGATGGACCGCAGTGTGTGAACGCTGACCGAACTGATATACGCCTCCCCGCCTATCGCATCGAGCGCCAGAGCGGGTTTCGATGCCTGGGCGCGAGCCTGGTTGGTGATGGACACCTCTCCCTCGTTGCCGAACGTTTCGATGGACATGCGATCCACCAGGATGCGCAGGGAGACGCGTTGAGACCGGGGCTTCAGTTCCTGGCGCACGCCGCAGGATTCGACCGCCTGCTCCTTGACGAAATACTTCACCTCGTTGCCGCGGGCGTTCAAGACGATCTGCTCGCAATTCGTCTTCGACATGTCGATCTCGATGCGAATGTCAAAGAGCTCGCCCGTTAAGTCGCTCAGAAGGCTCTCCCCCGGCTTCAAGCGTTTGTCAACCAGCTTGAAATCGCGGTCATAGATCTTCTCTATCTCCCGAATCGGATTACGGCACAGGCGGATCCCTTCAGGAACCGTCCGCAGCGTAAGTTCCGCCGGAAAGGTGATCTGCTGATTGAAGGGCATATCAGGGTAGGAACCGCCCCTCATCCAGGCCACCTGAATGCGCCTGCCGTCCTGTGGGGGCATGCCGTTCCATGTCATGGTGGCGTAGAAGTTGCGTCCATAATCACCGCGCATCTTGCTGGTTTCCGCTTGAAAGATGGTGCCATCGAAGGTCCCGACTACATAGCTTCCGTCGCCGTTCACGATCACCCATTTCTTACGCGCGGGGTTGCCGTCCAAAGGCAGTTCGAACATATCGGGGCATTCGTACATATCCGGAATCGGCTCGCCGATTTTCGTCCAATCCAGCAGGTTCTTCGAAGAAAACAGCAGGTAACTGTTCTTCGGCGGGCCGTAGAGGATCAGGATCCATTTCTTCTCCGGCGCGTACCAGAACACTTTCGGATCCCTTTGCGGATGGATCAGAACAGGGTTTTTATCGTACTTCACCCAGGTGCGCCCCCGATCGTTGCTGTAAGAAATGCATTGGCGCAGGTTGTCCGTGCTGGCCCAGAATGCAACCATCACGGGTGTCTTCCCCGTGGCCAGGCCGGAAGTGTTGTCGTAATCCACTACCGCGCCGCCGGATTGGGTCCCGCCGAACTTGTCGTCCTTGCCAAAAGCCGGGGGAAGCTCCTGCCAGTGCACGAGGTCCTTGCTCACTGCATGGAGCCAGCAGGACCACCAGCGCTGGGCGAAAAAGTGATACTCGCCGTCCAGATAGACCAGGCCGTTGACGTCGTTGATCCAGCCCTCCTGGTGTTCCTTCGGGTTGAGTCTGTAATCGTTCCAGTAGCGTGCCGTGAAGTGAAACTGCGGACGCAAAGACTCGTGATACAGGCCGGCGCGCGCCTGCTTCGCCGGCTCCTTCCCGGATGCGCAAACCATCGCAGCGTTCAAAACGGCGAGAACGGCCGCGGTGATACTCCCAATTCGCCTGCCCGTCATGTTGTTCTCCTTCATAAGCACGAAGACGACCAGAATAGTCGAAGCTATCCTAGGAAAGTTTATCAGGCGGCTCGTATTCCATTCTTCCTGGAGCTTGCGTAGCGCAACCGAAGCGCCTCCGGATTGGGTCGCCGGCTTGAAGGTAGGTCTGGAATCCTCTCGGAATTTCTCGACAATCACCTTCCGCTCCCCGCCTTTATGGCCGTATTCTGTGGATATGCTACTCCCTCACCTGCCAGAACTCGTGCTTCTCGGAGCCATCCTCCTCTATCCCGGCGCAAGCTCCCAGACCGGCTATTGGCCGGCAGGCCACTGGCGGACGGCCGAGCCGGAATCGCAGGGTGTGGACTCGCGACTCCTGACGGCCGCCATCGACCAGGTGATCGAACAACGGCTGGGAGTTCACAGCCTGCTCGTGATTCGCCACGGATATGCCGTTCTTCACGCCGATTTCTATCCCTACAGCTCGGACACGCCCCACGACCTGGCATCCGTGACCAAGAGCATTACCTCCGCGGTGGCCGGCATCGCGGTGGGTCAGGGCCTCGTCCGGATGGACCAGCCGCTGCTCTCCTTCTTCCCCGCCGAACGCTCTGACGGCGCCGATCCGCGCGCCCGGCGGATCACCGTGGGCGACGTGGTCCACATGGAATCCGGCCTCGATTGCGGATACCTGCCCGGCGAACGGGAACTGGAGCGGATGAAGCGGTCGCCGGACTTCGTGCGCTTCGCGCTGTCGCTCCCCATGCGCTACGACCCCGGCACGCATGCCTCCTACTGCAGCCCGGAATACCACCTGCTGGGTTCCCTAGTGGCCGCGGCCGCCCATCAATCGGAACTCGATTTTGCCCGCCGGAGCCTGTTCGGCCCCTTGGGAATCGGCACCGTGATCTGGGCCTCCGACGCGCAGGGCCGCACCCACGGCTGGGGCGACAGCCACCTTTTCCCCGAAGACCTGGCCAAAATCGGCTACCTCTACCTGCACGGCGGCCAATGGGAGGGCCGCCAGATCGTGCCCCGCGACTGGGTGGCGGCCTCCCTCGTTCCTCCCCCCGGTAGCCGCGGCGATCGAGGAGGACTCGGCTACGCCTGGAACGCGAGCCGGGGACCCGAGGGATTCCAGTTCGGCGGCAACGGTCGCGGCGGCCAAAGCCTGATCGTGTGGCCGGATCTGGATACCGTCGTGGTGATCGTAGCCGGCGGCAATCCGGGGCGGATTGCCGGCGCCATCCGCCAAGCCGTCGAGTCCGACCGGCCCCTCGCCCCCGATCCCGAAGCCAACCGCCGCATGCAGGCCCGCGCCACCCAGGCAGCCCAGGAGCCCCAACCGGAACCGGCGCCCGCAATGCCGGCCTTGGCCGCCGGGATCTCGGGAG
>Ga0182014_10001470_pt1 | contig 31322 bp, 22 predicted proteins | sample 612S2DmetaG_FD_120489 | JGI IMG/M metagenome (GOLD analysis project Ga0182014, IMG submission 120489) | Permafrost microbial communities from Stordalen Mire, Sweden - 612S2D metaG | ecosystem: Environmental > Terrestrial > Soil > Wetlands > Permafrost | place: Sweden: Stordalen | collected... | reverse complement strand
GGCGGCCGAACTGTCGCTCGGGCTCGACAGCTTCATCCTGGTGGACGACAACCCCAAGGAGTGCCGCGAAGCCCAGGCCGCCCGGCCCGAAGTGCTGGCCGTTCCGTTGCCGCCCGACGCCGCCGGTATCCCCGCCTTCCTGCGCCAGGTTTGGGCCTTCGACCGCGCCGGCGTCACCGCCGAGGATCTGCGCCGCTCGGGTCTCTACCACCTGGAAGCGCAGCGCGCCGCCGCCCGACGCTCGGCCCCCAGCCTCGACGACTTTCTGGCTTCCCTCGATCTCTCGATCGACATCGCCCCGCTCACTCCGGCCCAGGTTCCCCGCGTGGCCCAGCTCACCCAGCGCACCAACCAGATGAATACTTCGCTCATCCGCCGAACCGAAAGCGAAATCCGCACCATGCCGGAGGAATGCCTGACCGTCTCCGTGCGCGATCGCTTCGGCGACTACGGCCTGACCGGCGTAGTGATCTTCCGCGCAGAGCAGGGAAGTCTGGTGGTCGATACCATGTTATTCAGCTGCCGCGTGCTGGGCCGCGGCGTCGAGCGGCGGGCGCTCGCCCACCTTGGCCAACTGGCTCGACGGCGTGGCCTCGAATCCATCGCCATCCCGCTGCGCAGGGGCCCCCGCAATCGTCCCGCCGAGCTGTTTTTAAATTCCATCGCGAGAGTCCTGGACGGCGTCTACCGGCTCTCGCCCGATGAGATCGATTCGGTGACCATCGCCGCTCCCGCTCCGCCGCATGCCCTGGCGCTTGCGCCGCCGGCCGAAATCCCGCCAGCGGCCGGAAACGGCGCCGGCCCCGCGCCGGTTTCCGCGCGCGAAAGCGGCCGTCCGGACTACCTCCGCATCGCCACCGAGCTGGGCACCGCCGAAGCCATCCTCCGGAGTCTGCGCCACGCCGCCGCGCCCGGCGTCGTCGGACGGCGTACTCCCGCCCTTGCTCCCCGCACCCCTCCGGAGACTCAGCTTGCCGCGCTCTGGGCCGAACTGCTGAACCTGCCTTCGATCGGCGTCAATGAAAATTTCTTCGAGCTGGGTGGGCACTCGCTGCTGGCCGTGCAGTTGCTCTCACGCGTCCGCCAGCTTTTTGGCGTCGAGCTTTCACTCGACGTGGTCTACAGCGGCGATTTCACCGTGGCCGAGCTGGCCAAAGCCATCGAGTTGAAGGAAATCGAGCGGACCGGCGCGGATTACCAGGACCTGCTGCGCGAGATCGAAGCCATGAGCGACGACCAAGCCCGCGCCCTGCTGGCCGAAGAGCAGGCCCGGGAATAGGATGCTCCCGACCGAATGCGCATCCTGCTGACGGCGAATGCCTCTTATGCACCGCCCCGCGGCGGCGCCACGCGCAGCAACCTGGTCTGGCTCGATGGCCTGGCGCGCGCCGGCCACGCCTGCCGCGTCGTGGCCGGTCCGTCCAAACCGGGAGCCGAGTTTTCCCATCACCCGTCCATCCAGGTCATTTCCGTCGACGAACCGGCTGCGCGCGTGCATCGACTGGCCCGCGAGATTCGCGAGTTCGTTCCCGATTGGGTGCTGGTGTCGAGCGAGGACCTGGGTCATGGCCTGCTGCGCGAAGCCCATCGCGCCGCGCCCGACCGCGTCGTGTACCTGGCCCACACACCCCAGTTCTTTCCTTTCGGCCCCGCCAGTTGGAACCCGGACCCGCATGCCGCCGGCCTGGTTGCCGATTCGGCCGGCATCGTGGCGATCGGCGCGCACATGGCCGCCTACGTCGAGCGCGCCCTGGGCCGCTCCCCCGCCGTGATTCATCCGCCCATTTACGGCCCCGGCCCCTGGCCCAAGCACGCTTCCTTCGAGCGCGGTTTCCTCACCATGATCAATCCCTGCGCGGTGAAGGGCATCTCCTTGTTTCTCGACATCGCCGCGCGCATGCCGGATTGCCGGTTGGCCGTCGTGCCCGGCTGGGGAACCACGGCCGAGGACCGGCGCGCCCTGGAGTGCCTGCCCAACGTTTCCTTTCTCCCCAATGCCCGCGACATCGACGATCTGCTCGCGCCCACCCGCGTGCTGCTGGCGCCCTCGCTTTGGTACGAGGGCTTCGGCCTGATCGTAATGGAAGCCCTGCTTCGCGGCATCCCCGTGGTCGCCAGCGATTCCGGCGGCCTGTGCGACTCCAAGCAGGGAACCGGTTACGTCATCCCGGTTCGCCTCATCGAGCGCTACCATTCCAACTACGACGAACTAGCCATGCCGCGCCCCGTAGTTCCCTCCAACGACCCCGCTCCATGGGTCGCCGCCGTCAGCGAGTTGCTTACCGGCCGCGAAACCTACCAGGCCGAATCGGCTCGCTCGCGTGCCGCCGCCGAACGCTTCGTGGCTGGTTTGGACGCCGGCAGCCTCGCGCGCTACCTGGAGCGCCTCACGCCCCGCGGCCATCGGCACCGCGAGCTTTCGAGCATCGAAACCCTCTCTCCCGAAAAGCGCGCCCTGCTGCTCGAACGCCTTCGCCACCGGACGGAGTGAGCCGCGGATTCCTACAGTTTTGCCGCCTTCCCGCCGATGAAAAAACATGTCTATGGAAGGTACCCTCAAAACCAGCCCAGCCACCAAAGCGGTAGTCTGGCGCGATCAGTATAGTGTCGGCATCGCGTCGATCGATGCGGAACACCAAGAGTTGATCGGTCTGATCAACGATCTTCACGCCGCCATGCTCGACGGCCACGGGAGAGCCGTAATGGGACAGATCCTTGACGGCCTCGCCGCCTATACCGTGTCGCACTTCGCCAACGAAGAGAAGCTCATGCAAATGCATCGGTTCCCCGGCTTCGAACGACACAAGCTGGAACATGACAAACTGATCGAGAAAGTAAAGGTCTTGCAGCAGGACTATCGCTCGGGAGCGGCGACCATCTCGCTGGATGTCATGACCTTTCTTCAGCGGTGGCTGGTTGAGCACATCGTCGGGGTGGACAAGAAATACGGTGCACACCTGCGAGCGGCGGGCGTGAAATAGGCGAGCGCGCCTGACTTTCTTGGTTGCGTCGGTCGGCCCGGCTGCGCCACGCCTCTGCCTCCGGGCCGGGGACCTCAGCGCGCGCCTTGGCCTGTGCGTCACTGGAGCGGCTCAGGCCCCGCGGCCATCGGCACCGCTTTCGAGCATCGAGGCCCTCTCTCCCGAAAAGCGCGCCCTGCTGCTCGAACGCCTTCGCCACCGGACGAAGTGAGGCGCGGATGCGGACCGGAGCGGCTCGGTAAACGGCGGAGTGGGAGTCACCGCCGGGAGGTCACGGACTGCCCTGCCAGCCGTCGCCCGCACCAACCGAGCCCGATCAGAGCGATTCCCGCCGAGATGTAAGTTGCCGGCTCCGGAACCGGCGGGGGGTCGGAAGGCGTTGGCGTAGGGCCGCCGTCGGAGAACATCGGCCCTACCAACATTTGCGCGAGCGCCCCCGTTCCCTGGGCCGTGTTTTCGTACACGTACGCATCGTTCGTCGTCATGCCGGCGCTGAGCGCTTCGTACGTTTCAGCCCAGGCGAGCGCCGCCGGATCGGTCACCTCGCCCGAAATAGTCGAAGCCTGAACGCTCCCGGAGAAGAACCCATCCCCCCCGTCTGCCGTGAGGTCCCAGATCGCAAGCTGAAGACCCGCGCCTTGCGCCGGCGACTCCACCCAGTCGGAGTCGGGCAGCGCCGAGGTATATGCCGGGCCTTGAGCAGGCAGCAGCGCGTTATCTATGAGCCACGATGCCTGCCCCAGGTCCGTGCCCGGAGCGTCCGCGGGATCCACGACAGCGGTGTCATAGGTGACGCCGATGTAGATATCGGTGAACAGGTCCGCGCACATCGTGTCCCGATCGAATTGTTGGCCGTCTTGTGTCAGGGTAATGAAAATCGGGCCGGCGAAGTATAAATCCTGGGGGGTGCCGCTTATGTTAAGCCAGAGGCTCTCGCCCAGGTTCCAATCGACCCCGGTAGGTTCGATCAGCGTACCGCTCAGAGCACACCCGGTAAAGACAAACAGGGCAAAAAGCAGACGCGAAGTTCTTGTCATCGAAGGAATCATGGTTCGTCCACGCACATTCCCAGTATTTCCAGTACGAAGCGGCATTTACAGTCCCGATCGTACTGGGTGGGTACCTGGTACCGCGACTTTGCGCAACTGACCGGCGCTTTCGGTCCCAATCGTCCACGGAATAGGCCTGCTCGTCCCGTCAAAGTTGACCTGGAGCGCCGGGGCGCAGCAACTTTCGGCTCACGGCAAATTCAAGACTCTAACTCACCCTGAACTTCGGTTATTAGAGGAGTAATTCACCTTGATTACCTAGAGATGCCACCGGGAAGCGTCGCTTTCGTGCGACTCCGGGACCCTATCGACCGCCTGCCTGCCCTTACGGTTGCGTCGGCCGTCCGAAACGGTAACTGAAGGAAACGGTGGCGTAGGAAGGAAGATAAACTTCGGCGACTCGCTCGAATGGTTCACCTTCGCCCGGAAAAATCAGGCCGGGGATTGCCGAGACCCCCAGCCTGTGACACGGTTTACAAGCCAGTCATACGAGAGTCTGCTCCGTGCTCCTGCGCTCCGTCCGGGGCGTTTGGATTCGCTGGCGCCCCTAATCACGGCGCCACCTTGCGACCAAACCGGTAGGTGAAGTTCAAGCTCGCGTACGACGGTATGCGCACTCCAACCACCTCCGAAATCGGGTTCTCGGGGACTGCTTCGCCCACAAGCCCCACTTGCCCGGGCATATAGTTTGTGGCGAAGCTCTCCGTGGTCTGCCCCGTGTAGCCTCGGGCAATCATCATGTTCACGCCGACGTCGATCTTTCCCCCAAGAAATGGCCGCACCACCGCCAAACGGAACTCCTTGTTCGGCACGCCGAGGCAGTAGGAGGATAGGTCGTCGGGTTTGCTCTCGTCGCATCCATTCCCAACCGCCTTCCTTCCCACGTACTCGAATTCACCTTTTGCCTGCAAATGGAAGGGCAGCTTTTGATACGTCGCGGAAAGATCGCCGATCAACCTCGGGGCCTCCGGCGTCACCTGTCCCGTGTCCAGATCGCGCGCATCGGCCTGCTCAAAGGTCGCCAGCACCTGTCCCCAGCGGAAGCCCTGGCTTAGCGTAGCCGCCATATAGCGTATGCGGCCCGGCCCCAGGTCGAACTGCAATCCGGTGTCCGGATCGATCTTGCCGTACTCGGCGGTTTGCGTCTCGTGTCCCAGCGTCAGTTTCAGCTCCGTGCGGTGGAAGCGCTTGCTCGCGACCAACTGATACGAGCGTGCCGTCTCCACCGGGTCACCGGCTACCGGGCTGCCGGTCGCGGTCTGCTGGCCAATAGCCGATCCCATTCTGGGATCTTCCGTGAAGAACGACTTCCCAAAGCTGAGCGCGACCTGAGGAACGTACCAGGATTCCTCCGGAAAGAGCGTTACCGTCGCTTTCGGCGAATTCACCCCCACCCACCTGTTCCAGGAATTGGCTGGGGTCATCAGGTCCCGGTTGTCGATGCTAATCTCATCGCGTCTCCAGCCCAGGTAGTAGTGCACATACTTGCTCAGCTCGCCCTCCCCGGCGATGTATGGCGATATCGGAGCGATGGTCACATTGTTTCCGTCCACCTTGGTGAAGGGCCCGTAGTAATACGGATCGGCGGCATTGTAGAAGTTGTAATGGTCCAGGTCGTCGCGCCGCGGCGCCTCGCGCTGGTAGTCCGTCCCGGTCAGCAGCGTAAAGTTCTTCGAGAACTTCTTCCTATACGCCGCGCTGCCGCCGGCCACGGTGCGGAACTCGCTCTGCCGGACCAGCCCCAGCCCAAAGTCCGTAGACAGCGAGAGGTTGTAAGTGCGGAAGAACCCGGAGAGCTGAAGTTCCTGGTCCTGGCCCAGTTTCCACACGTCGTTCAACGCCATCAGCGCCGTGTGCGTCTGGTCTCTTTGCCTGGGGTCAATCGTATCCGGGTATTCCTTCCAACCGTCGGCGGCATCGACGGAATTGAATCCATGAATCGGGATCAATCCCGCCATGTAGGAGGTGCCGTAATATCCGATTCCGAACAACGTCAGTGTGTGATCTCCCGCGTGGAAGACCTGCCCGCCGTTGATCTTGACCTGCTTGCGGTGCTCCAGCCGGTCCAGGAATCCATTGCCATACGAGCCCTCAATCGCGATCCACGAATACTTCGAAGGACTCATCCCCGCCGTTCCCGTAATGTCCCGTTCGTCTCCCGTCAAAGTGAAGAACGGATCGAGATGCGAGCGCAGCCCATAGATCGACGCCATGTTCAATGCGTGATTGCCCTCGCGCACGTTGAACGCGCCGCCATCCACCTGAACGCTCTCGATCACATCCGCAATATAAATGTTCGGATCGGCGTAGCCATTGCCGTGCGCATTCGCCGAAAGGTTGTTGGGCACCAGGTAGCTGCCCACCTGAACGTACTGCGCGATCGGCTCGCCGTGGTCGCCCGCTACGCCCGGCGCAAAATACTGCGGAGCCTTGATGCCGCTCGACGCCGTCTCAATCGGATAGCCGGGAATCGAAATCGGCGCGCCTGGACGTCCCGGATTTGCATCCAGCAAGTTCTCGCTGACGAAAATCTTTTCGGTGGGATCCGGCGCCTGGACATCGATCTGGCTCACGTCCGCGGTCACCGTGACGGTTTCCGTGCGGGGCGCCAGCCGGACGAACTGCAGATGCACCGTCAGCGTCTCGCCATCCGTAACGGCGATCGGCTGGCTCGCATCGGCAAAGCCCGGCGCCGACCCCACCAGTTTGTACTCTCCCGAGGGAAGGGAAGGGAAAGCAAACCGGCCCTCGGAGTCGCAACGGATCTGCTGAGTTCCGGCGCCGCGGGATTCGGCGGTTACCCTGGCGTCCGAAACCGGTTTCCCCTGCGGGTCCGTCAGTTGCCCGTTCACACTGCCACTGGCGGCGCCGAGGCTCGTGCCAGCCACCATAAGCACGGCGGCGAAGGCACGCGCGGAAACAAGTGCCGTGCTACGAAACTTCACATCGTAATACTAACATCTGTAGCACGAGTGTTCAAGAGGTGCTACGAAGCGGAGTGTGGGGGCGAACGCTGAACGGTTAGGCGCTCAGTGGTTGGGAAGGGTCTTCCGCCATGAGCAGGCCGGCAACTGGGAGTCGGCGGCAAAAAAGTAAGGTCGAAGACCAGGGCGGTGGCCGAGTTCGCGCCGAACTCTTCGACCCGATTTTTCAGGACTATGGAGGGCCCAAATCCAGATGTGCGTGCCCGCTGCCACAGGGCGAAGAAGAAGCATCGAGTAGAGACTCGACGCGGCACGCAAGAGTGCGTGCGCCACGGCGGCTGAAACCCTTTTCCTCCCCGGTTCATCTATTCTGTTAGAAACGTGCACTATTCTAGTGGTCTGCGCATGAATCGATTGGGGTTAGTTCTTGCAGCCGCTCTTGCTGGGACGGTTTTCGGCGCGGATCTGGAGCAAGCGCGCCTGCTCTATAACCGCACTGAATATAAGCAGTCGCTGGAGGTGTTGCGCGCGATCGTGGTGAAGGATGGCGCCGTATTCGCCCTTACCGGCCACAACGAATATATGTTGGCCGATTTCAAGCGCTCCTCGGAAGCCTTCGAAAAAGCCGCGGCTCTCGATCCCGCTAATAGCGATTACGCCTGGTGGCTGGGGCGGGCCTACGGCCGGCGCGCGGAAACCTCGTCACCGCTCACCGCTCCGGGTTACGCTTCGCGCGCCAGGCAGAATTTCGAACGGGCCATGCAGTTGAATCCCAGGAACGTGGACGCGCTGGGCGACTTGTTCGAATACTATCTGGAAGCCCCCGGCTTTCTGGGCGGCGGCATGGATAAGGCCCGCGCCACGGCCGCGCGGATTGCGGAAATAGACGCGGGCGAGGGCTATCGGTCGCAGGCCAAGCTGGCCGAAAAACACAAAGAATACGCTACCGCCGAGATGGAATTGCGGCGTGCGGCGGAAATCGCTCCCCAGACGGTGGGCCGATTCATCGATCTGGCCCGCTTCCTGGCGCGGCAGGGCCGCTTCCACGAGTCCGACCAGAGCCTGGCGCGGGCGGAAAAGCTGGCCCCCGGCAACCCACGAGTGATTTTCGCCAAGGCCGACATTTACCTGAAAAGCGGGCGCAACCGCGACCAGGCGAAAAAGCTGCTGGAGCGCTACCTGACTTTGTCGCTGTCTCCCGAAGACCCGTCACGGGAAGAAGCCGCCAAGTTGTTGCAACAGGCCCAGGGCATCTAGTCCGCTCGCGGTTCCGGCTTTCGCGCCCGGTCTTCGATGAGCAGATCCAGAAACGCCTGGGCGGCGGGGTGGAGTTTCTTGCGGCGGCGATGCAGAATGCCGACGGGGCGTTTGAGCCCGGGGGCTTCGAGCGGCACGGCCACCAGGCGGCCCTGTTCGATTTCCGCCTGCATCGTGCGCGCCGGCAGAATGCTCGCGCCCGAGCCTAGGGCCACGGCTTCCTTGATGGTCTGGATATTGTCGAAGTGCATGGCTACGCGCACCTCGGCGTGCTCGGCGCGCAGGAACCGGTCCAGTTCCCTGCGGATGGTCAGGTCCTCGTCGAAGGCCACGTATTCAATGCCGTTGAGGTCGGCGGGATAAACCTGGGCGCGCCCGGCCAGCGGATGCGAGGGAGGCACGGCGAGTTGCATTTCTTCCTCCCGCCAGGGGAGCGCGGCGATCTCGCGGCTGGACTCGGGATAGCTCACCAGGCCGAGATCGGCCGAGCCGTTGTGTACGGCCCGGTAAATCTGGTCGGGCCGCATGTAATCGACTTCCAGGCGAGCTGCCGGCAGGCGTGCGGCAAAGGCTTCGCGAATCCCGCTCATTTCCGAAAGCCCAATGGAATAGATGGATGCTACCCGCACCGTGTCTCCAGCCTGGCGCTTCAACTCGTCGAGCGCCGCCTGGAACTCCTCTTCGCGAAGTACCACCTGGCGACACAGATCGGCGTAGAGTTTTCCCGCGGCGGTGAGCGCAAGCGGCCTCTTGCCACGATCGAACAGAGCCGCGCCCAGGCGCCGTTCCACCTCCTGGACGTGTTGGCTGGCCGCCGATTGGCTGATTCCGCATTTCGCCGCAGCCTTACTCATGCTGCCTGAATCGGCTATCTCTTTGAAAATAAGGAAACCAGACGATGGCACTGGAGTATTATAGCATTAGTAAATCTAATTGTAATATGACAAGAAATATTTATTGCCTAATACTCCTGGCGTTGATACACTGACTTTTAAGGTACCCCCACCAGTTTAGAAGGACGTTGGCCATCGGACTACCTTCCGGTGCCGGCGAGAGAGCCACTTTTTATGCCTGATACCACGTTCAGACCGGGGCTCCCGGACGCACAGGGACTTTACCATCCGCAAAATGAGCGCGACGCCTGCGGTATCGGCTTCGTAGCCAATATCAAAGGGCACAAATCGCACGACATCATCGTCAAGGGCATCCAGGTTCTGCTCAACCTGACCCACCGCGGAGCCTGCGGCTGCGATCCGGAAACCGGCGATGGCGCGGGCGTAGTGATCCAGATCCCGCACAAATATTTTTCGCGGGAGTGCGCCAGGCTGGGCTTCACTCTGCCGGCGCCGGGAGAGTACGGCGTGGGCATGACTTTCCTTCCGGTCGAGCCGCCTGCCCGCCGGACCGCGGAAGGGCTGATCGAGCGCCTGCTTGCCGAAGAAGGGCTCAGCCTGCTCGGTTGGCGCGATACGCCGATCGACGGGTCGGCCATCGGCCGCGTGGCGCGGGCTTCGCAGCCATATATTCAGCAGGTGTTCGTGAGCCGCGGCCGGGGCATGAGCGAAGACCAGCTGGAGCGCAAGCTCTACGTGGTGCGCAAGCGGGCGGAGGCGGAAGTGGCCGCCGGCGAGATGCCCGGCAAGAGCTTTTTCTACATCCCGTCGCTTTCGGCGCGTACCATCGTATACAAGGGCCTGCTGCTGGCCCCGCAGATCGGCCGTTTCTATCCGGAGTTGAGCGACCCCGACGTGCTCAGCGCGCTGTGCCTGGTGCACCAGCGTTTTTCCACCAATACGTTCCCCACCTGGCAACTGGCGCACCCGTTTCGATATATCGCGCACAACGGCGAAATCAACACCCTGCGCGGCAATGTGAACTGGATGCACGCGCGCGAGTCGGTGCTGCGCTCGCCGTTGTTCGGCGACGATTTAAAGAAACTCTTCCCGGTGATCGAGCCGGGCGGCAGCGATTCGGCCGCGTTCGACAACGCGCTGGAGCTGCTGGTGATGGCGGGGCGCGACATCACCCACGCCATGGCCATGCTGATTCCCGAAGCCTGGGCCAAGGACGAAGGCATGGATCCGCAGAAGCGCGCCTTCTACGAATACCACGCTTCGCTGATGGAGCCGTGGGATGGGCCGGCGGCCATCGCCTTCACCGACGGCCGCTCGATCGGCGCCACGCTCGATCGCAACGGGCTGCGTCCGGCGCGCTACATGGTGACGCACGACGATTTGATCATCATGGCGTCGGAGAGCGGCGTGCTGCCGGTAAAACCGGAGGATGTGAAGCTAAAGGGCCGCCTCCAGCCCGGCAAGATGCTGCTGGTGGATACGGTGGAAGGGCGGATCGTTTCCGACGAGCGGTTGAAGGCGCGCCTCTACGGCCGCAATCCGTACCAGCTTTGGCTGAAGGAAAATCAGGTCACGCTGGAATCGCTGGCCGAGCCGCCGCGCGAGCACGCGGCCGATCACGCCACCTTGCTGGAGCGCCAGCGCGCCTTCGGTTATACCGACGAAGACCTGCGCATGATCCTGGCGCCGATGGCGCAGAAGGGCGAAGAGCCGGTGGGCTCGATGGGCGCCGATACGCCTCTGGCCTGCCTTTCGGACAAGCCGCAGCCGCTCTTTCATTATTTCAAACAGCTTTTTGCGCAGGTGACCAATCCCCCCATCGACCCCATCCGCGAAGAGCTGGTAATGTCGCTGACCAGCTATATCGGCACGGAGCGCAACATTCTGGCCGAGACGCCGCTGCACTGCCACACCTTGAAGCTGCCGCACCCGATCCTGACCAATCGCGACCTGGAGAAGCTGCGGCGTGTCTCGCAGGGCGATTTTCTGGCGGCCACCCTGCCCATGCTGTTCGCCACCGAAGAGGGCGGCAGAGGTCTGGAGCGGGCGCTCGACCAGCTTTGCCGCCGGGCTTCGCTGGCCATCAAGTCGGGCTACTCGCTGCTGATTCTGTCGGACCGCGGCCTGGATAACGACTACGCTCCCATTCCGAGCCTGCTGGCGCTCACCGCCGTGCACAATCACCTGGTGCGCGAAGGAACCCGCACCCAAGTGGCGCTGATCATCGAATCCGGCGAGCCGCGCGAGGTGATGCACTTTGCGCTGCTGATCGGCTACGGCGCCAGCGCAGTGAATCCGTATCTGGCGCTGGAAACCCTGCAGGTGGGCCAGGAGTGCTGGCCCGTGCGCATCGACCCCGAAACCGCCGTAGCCAACTTCATCAAGGCCATTAACAAAGGGTTGCTGAAGACCTTTTCGAAAATGGGAATTTCCACCCTGCAGAGCTATCGCGGGGCGCAGGTGTTCGAGGCCATCGGCTTGAGCCGCAAGCTGGTGGACAAGTACTTCACCGGCACGGTGTCGCGCATCGAGGGCGTGGGTCTGGACGTGCTGGCCGAAGAAGTGGCGCGCAAGCACCGTTTCGCGTATCGCGCGCGGGGGCAATCGGAAACCGAGCTCAGCGTGGGCGGCAACTATCACTACCGGGTGGGCGGCGAGTATCACCTGCTCAACCCGAATACCATTTCGAAGCTCCAGCACGCCGTGCGGCAGGAAAACCCCAAGACCTTTCAGGAATACACCGACCTGATCGACCTTCAGAACCGGCAGCTCACCACCTTGCGCGGAATGCTCGAAATCAAAGAATCCAGCGAGCCCATTCCGCTGGAGGAAGTGGAGCCGGCGGCTTCCATCGTGAAGCGTTTCGCCACCGGCGCCATGTCGTTCGGATCGATCTCGAAGGAAGCCCACGAAACGCTCGCCATCGCCATGAACCGCATCGGCGGGAAATCCAATACGGGCGAGGGCGGGGAAGACCAGGCGCGCTTCCATGACCATCGCCGCAGCGCCATCAAGCAGGTGGCCTCCGGCCGGTTCGGGGTGACCACCGAGTACCTGGTGAACGCCGACGAGCTGCAGATCAAGATGGCGCAGGGGGACAAGCCAGGCGAAGGCGGGCAGCTTCCGGGACACAAGGTGGACGAGACCATCGCGCGGGTACGCCATTCGATGCCGGGTGTGACCCTGATTTCGCCGCCGCCGCACCACGACATCTATTCCATCGAGGACTTGGCGCAGCTCATCTACGACCTGAAGAACGTGAACCCGCGGGCGCGCATTTCCGTCAAGCTGGTGGCCGAGGTGGGGGTGGGCACGGTGGCCGCGGGCGTGGCCAAGGCGCACGCCGACGTGGTGCTGATTTCCGGCGATAGCGGGGGCACCGGCGCTTCCCCGCTCAGCTCCATCCGCCACGGCGGCATTCCCTGGGAACTCGGCCTGGCCGAAACGCACCAGGTGCTGGTGCTGAACGATCTGCGCGGCCGCATACGCGTGCAGACCGACGGCAAGCTGCAAACCGGGCGCGACGTCGTCATCGCTGCCCTGCTGGGCGCCGAGGAGTTCGGCTTCGCCACCATGCCCCTGGTCGCCATGGGCTGCATCATGATGCGCAAGTGCCATCTGAATACCTGTCCGGTAGGCATCGCCACCCAGGACCCGGTGCTGCGCGCCAAGTTTCAGGGCAAACCGGAGCACGTCATCAACTTTTTCTTTTTCCTGGCCGAACAGGTGCGTGGCTACATGGCGCAGATGGGTTTCCGCACCTTCGACGAAATGATCGGCCGCGTGGATATGCTGGAGCCGCGCGAGGCGGCGGACCACTGGAAGGCCAAGGGACTGGATTTTTCGGCCATCCTCTTCCGTCCGCAGGTTTCTTCGCGCATCGCGCGCCGCTGCGTCGAGGCGCAGGACCACGGCCTCAATCAGGCGCTCGATTACAAGCTCATCGACCACGCCGCCGACGCGCTCGAAAACCGCACCCCGATCCAGATCAAGCTGCCCATCCGCAACGTGCATCGAACCGTGGGCGCGATGCTGTCGGGCGAGATTGCGCGGCGCTACGGCGCGGCGGGCCTTCCCGACGATACCATCCGGTTCCAGTTCAACGGTTCGGCCGGCCAGAGCTTCGGAGCGTTCCTGGCCGGGGGCGTAACCCTGGAGCTCGAAGGCGACGCCAACGACTACGTGGGCAAAGGGCTCTCCGGCGGACGGCTGATCGTGTATCCGCCGCGCAACTCCACTTTTCTGCCGGAGGAGAACATCGTCATCGGCAACGTGGCGCTGTACGGCGCCACTTCCGGCGAAGCGTTCTTCAATGGCTGCGCCGGCGAGCGCTTTGCGGTGCGCAATTCCGGCGCAACCGCGGTGGTGGAAGGGCTGGGCGACCACGGTTGCGAGTACATGACCAACGGCCTGGTTGTGGTGCTGGGGGCGTGCGGGCGCAATTTCGCGGCCGGGATGAGCGGCGGCATCGCGTTCGTGCTCGACGATCGCAACGCCTTCCGCGCCCACCTCTCGACCGGGGCCGCGGTGGACCTGGAAACCGTGGACGGGGACGATGCGTCGCTGGTGCGCTCGCTGATTGAGCGCCACGTGGAAGTGACCGGCAGCCCGCGTGGCAAGTGGGTGCTCGAAAATTGGGACGAGATGCTCGGGCGCTTTGTCAAAGTGTTCCCGCGGGAATACAAGCGGGTTCTGGAAACGCGCCAGGCCGCTGCCGCTGCCGCTCTTTCACGCGTGCCGGCCGCGCGCGTGCCGGTGGCGCAGGAGGTGGCGTAATGGGAAAACTCACCGGCTTCCTCGAATACCCCCGCGAAGTGGCTTCGCGGCGCCATCCTGGCGAACGGATCCGCGATTGGTTCGAAATCTACCAGCCGTTTCCAGCCGAAAAGGTCAAGACCCAGGGCGCGCGCTGCATGGATTGCGGCGTCCCGTTCTGCCACAACGGCTGTCCGCTCTCGAACCTGATCCCGGATTGGAACGACATGGCTTTCCGCGGGCAATGGCGCGAGGCGGTGCGCCAGTTGCACGCCACCAATAATTTTCCGGAGTTCACCGGACGGGTGTGTCCGGCGCCGTGCGAGGCGGCCTGCGTGCTGGGGATCAACGAGCCCGCGGTCAGCATCAAGCTGATCGAGAAGAGCATCATCGACCACGCCTTCGAGGAGGGATATATCAAGCCCGAACCGCCGTCTGCGCGCACCGGAAAGCGCGTGGCGGTGATCGGCTCGGGGCCGGCCGGACTGGCGGCGGCACAGCAACTGGCGCGTGCCGGGCACGACGTCACCGTGCTCGAGAAGAACGACCGCATCGGCGGGCTGCTGCGCTACGGCATCCCCAATTTCAAAATGGAGAAACACCTCATCGACCGCCGCCTGGAGCAGATGCGCGCCGAAGGAGTGAAGTTCCGCACCAACGCCCACGTGGGCAAGAACGTCGCGGTGACGGACTTGCGCAAGGAATTTCACGCCCTGCTGCTGGCCGGCGGGGCCGAACAGGCGCGCAACCTCAACGTGCCCGGCCGCGAGTTGCGCGGTATTCATTTCGCCATGGAATTTTTGCCGCAGCAGAACCGGCGCAACGAAGGCGACACGGTTCCGGCCGAAGATGCCATTCTGGCCACCGGCAAGCGGGTGGTGATCATCGGCGGCGGCGATACCGGCGCGGATTGCCTGGGCACCAGCCACCGCCAGGGTGCGCTTTCCGTCGACCAGTTCGAACTGCTGCCGCAGCCGCCGGCCGAGCGGGCTCCCACCACGCCCTGGCCGCTGTGGCCCATGCAATTGCGCGTCGAGACTTCGCACGAAGAAGGGGGACGCCGCCAGTGGGCGGTTTCCACCCTCAAATTCGGCGGCGACGCGCGCGGCAGCGTGCGCGAACTGTACGGCATCGAAGTGGGCCCGCCGCCCAGATTCGAGCCGCTCGCCGGCACCGAATTCACCCTGGAATGCGACCTGGTGCTGCTGGCCATGGGGTTCACCGGCCCGGTGAAGGGCGGCATGATCGACCAACTCGGCGTGGAACTGGACCCCCGCGGCAATGTCCGGACCGACGACAACTACATGACCTCCGTCCCCGGCGTATTCGCGGCCGGCGACATGCGCCGCGGCCAATCGCTGGTAGTGTGGGCCATCGCCGAAGGCCGCAAAGCCGCCGCCAGCGTGGACCAGTATCTGCTCTGCGAAGCACGGGTGCCGTAGGGGTTTACAGTGCGCTCCGCTGGCTGCTGGTGGGGCGGACCCCCTGGTCCGCAGCCGCCCCCCCCGGTCGGCCTTCCCGCGCTCAACCATCGATATTCGCCGGCTTCCCGCGCCAATCCCGCTCGCACGGGGTTTTCCTCAATATAGTGGCGGATCTTTCTTAACCCGCTTTTCCGTCGATCCCCAACCCCCGGCCCACGGCCCTTCCCCCTACCGCTCCACTGCCGCCACCTCGCCCGCCAGCGGCACCGTCAGTTCGGCCACGGTGACGCCAGGGGCGACGTTCAAGCGCAGGCTGGCGGCCGAGCCGTAGCAGATTTTCAGGCGCCGCTCCACGTTCTTCAGGGCAACTCCGGCGCCGGAGCTTTCGGCCGGTCCCTCGCTGGCGCTGTTTTCCACCCGGATGCGCAACCCTTCCTCGTTGCGCGTAGCCTGAATGCGCACGTAGCCGGCGCTGGCGCTGCGGGCCACGCCGTGCTTGATGGCGTTTTCCACCAGCGGTTGCACGCTCAGCACGGGGATGGGCACATCGCCGGTTGCGGCGTCGATTTCGAAGTCCACCCGCAGGCGATTTCCCAGCCGCAACTGCTCCACCTCCAGGTACGCGCGGACAATCTCCATTTCGTGTTCGAGCGGCACCAGCACCTTGTCGGATTGCAGAAAGTAGCGGAAGATTTCGGCCAGGTTCAGCACCATGTGGCGCGCCGTGGACGCTTCGCGGGGAATGCTGCCGTACAGGGTATTGAGCGCATTGAACAGGAAATGCGGGTGAATCTGCGATTGCAGGGTGCGCAACTCGGCCTGGCTGACCAGGCGGTTCATTTCCTGCTGCCGTAGCGCTTCCACTTTTTCGGCGATCTCGGCGGCGGCGCGGCGGAGCACGTCCAGGTCCTCGCCCAGATAGCGCTGGCCGCCCCGCCGCCGGCCGAGCGCGAACAGCTTCACGCTGCCCGGCCCGAGGCGCAAGGGCACCACCGCTTCGGCCCAGACCGGCAGCCCCTCCAGACCGGCAGTGCGGGTCGAAACCGGGCCCCGCAAGCCGGCGGCGCCTGCCACGCCGGCGCCGTCCAAAACTGCGTAGTCGGGGGTGCGCACGGCACGGGCCATGGCGCCGGCGGACCAGAGCAGATACTGCTCCTCGCTGGCCACCGCGGAGCTATCGTGCAGCCGCGCCGGCAACTGCTCCAAAGCGCCGCGCCGGAATACGAAGTCGGTGAGCCATTGCTGCACCCGGCCGCGCAACCACGCGAACAGCAACAGAAACAGGCACACGCAAATCAGCAGCAACGCCTGCTCGAGCGGCTCGCTGGTCAGCCGTTCGGCGGGCGCCAGGCGCAGCGCCGCGGCGATCATCGCGGCCCCCACCAGGGCCGCCAACGCCCCGTTGGCCAGGAAGCGGATAAAGGCGTCCAGCAGGACAAAGCGGTCGTCCTGCAACAGCACCAGCAAAGCCAGCGGAATGCCGGCGTGGTGTACCACCAGTTCGCTGGACCAGGGTTGGCCGGGGTGGTTGCCGGTGAAATGCACGAACGAGGTGGCGAACAGCGCCAGGCACATGGCGGCCAGAATCCGCATCCCGCCGGGCCGGCGCCGAATTACCGCGCCGCCCGTCAAAACCAGGAAGCCGAAGGTGATCGCCAGCAGCGCCTCCTGGTGCAGCTTGGAGCCGTTTCCGCGGATCTCGAAAAAATGCATCGCTACCGCGACTGCGCTCAGCACATATCCGGCAGCCACGATCCCCAGGTCCGCGCCGCCGAAGCTGGCGTCTCCCAACGAAGTGTCGCGCAGCCAGACGTGCAGCAGCACGGCCGGCAGAACGCTCAGCACGGAGAAGCTGACGGCCACCACCAGGTCCAACAGGCCGGCGGGCATTTCCGGGCAGGCCAGAATGGCCAGGGATCCCAGGTTCCACACCAGCGAAAGCGCGGCCACCAAGGCCGACCGGTACCGGCCGCGCCAGGCCGGCCGCCCCCGCCCGCTATACAGCAAGCCCAGAAAGATGGCGAAAATCAGCGCGCCGGCCGTGTGGCCCAGAATGTTGATGAACACGGGTTGGCTGAAGTCCGGCACCGCAGGCTCTCTCTCCTACTGTACTGCGGTAAGGGATTTCTCCCACCTGGCAAGAGGCGGCGGCGGTTGCCCGCATCACTCCGGCGATGGAACCCCGACGACCTGTCCGGGACGGATCGCGTCCAGCGTCCGCAAGATGGCAGCCACCAGAGGCAACAGGTCCCGAATTTGATTCGTGCGAGAACGAAGCAGAATAATTGCGAGTTTCCGGCGAGCGGGATTCTGTTGGTGTGATATGCCCTGGTCGACCGTCAGGAGGACGTCGTAGCCCGCGTCCTCAGCCGCCAACAGTAACGCGCCGTTCTTCTTGCCTTTCAGCCCTGCCCATTGTGTGGTGTGCGCGTCATGCGCGGGAAAGCTATGCCGAAAATCGAGTGGCAGGCACTCGTCGAGCAGGATCTTCACGCAATTCTGGCCACCAGTGAGTCCTTCGCTTCCTCAAGCGCCTGCACTGCCATCTCGTGCGAAACGCTGGGAAACTGCCGCAGGAACTCACCCAATGGATGGCCGCCCTCCAGGTAGTCGATCAGATTCTTGAACGGAACGCGCGTGCCACGGAAACAGGGCATTCCATTCATAACCTCCGGGTCGCTTGCAATTACGGGCTCTGTCATCGCTCACCATTATACTGGCCGGCAAGATCGGCTGCCCGCGCTTCTTAATGCCCGAGCGAAGCTTTCACTTGAGGGATTGCCTCCATTTTGCTGAAACGCGGCCAGTTATAACCGTAGAACGCCACGAAGGCGAAGCAGAACATGGGCACGATGAAACCGCGCGACATGTCGAACTGGTCCGCCACGTATCCCATCAGTTTGGGCAGAATCGCGCCGCCCATGATGGCCATCACGATAAACGCCGAGGCTTTCTTGGCGCGCGCCCCCAGGCCGAATATCCCCAGCGCGAAAATCGTCGGGAACATGATCGACATGAAGAAGTAACAGAGAAACACGCAGGCCACCGAAATCCAGCCCAGCTTCAGGAAGATCACCAGCGTGGTGACCACGTTCATCACTCCGTACAGGCCCAGAATCTTGTGCGCCGCGAATTTTCTTAACAGTCCCGCGCCGCTAAACCGGCCTACCAGGAAGAAGATCAGCCCCAGCGACGCCAGGTTGGAAGCTCCCTTGTTGCTGAAGGCCAGAACACCATTGTGGCCGGTCTCAAACCACCCCTGCAGCCAATCGTGCAGAAAACCGGCCTGGCTCGACAGATGCGCCATGCCGGATGCCCAGCCGGCCGGAATCGCCGGCAATTCCGCGGTCATGTAGTTGATGAAGAAGCTGAAGACGCCGGCTTGCGCCGCTACGTAAAAGAACTGCGCCGCTACCGCCAGCACGAAATGCCGGTGCGTCCAGATGGAGTGGGAAACGCCCTCGGACGCATCGTCCAGGTGATAATCGTCTTCGGTCTTGATATCGGGAATGTCGGCGAAGAAGAAAACCGCCGCGATCACCAGCACCACCAGAGCCATGCCCACGTAGGGGATATACAGCGTCTGGCTGCCGGTGCTGTGGCCGGCGGCGTCCTTGGAGTAGAAATACATGCTGCCCACGATCGGCCCGCAGATCCATCCGATGCCGTTGGAAGATTGCGCCAGGTTGATGCGCGTGGCGGCAAAGCGCTGATCGCCCAGCACGGTGGTGTACGGGTTGGCGATGGTCTCTAAAAACGTCAGCCCGGTGGCGATGACGCACACCCCCGCCAGAAAAGCCACGAACGCCGTCGTGGGCGACACGGCCCCTTCGTGGACCATGGCGTTGATATGAGTGGCCGGAATGAACCAGAACCCGCCCATCGCCACGATCACCAGCCCCGCGATAATTCCGCCCTTATAGCCCAACTTGCTGGCCAGCCAGCCGGCCGGCATCGACATGAGGAAATAGCCGAGATAGTGCGCAAACTGCACCCAGGCCGACTGCGACTTGTTCAGGTGCAGCTCCTCCTGAAAATGCTTGTCCATCACGTCGATCATGCCGTTGCAGAATCCCCAGAGGAGGAACAACGAGGTCACCAGAAGAAACGGGAACAGGAAATTTCTCCCGTCGGTACCGATAAAGATACTCTTTTTTTCGCTGGTCATGGCGATCAGACGATTCTATCAGGCATTCCACCTACAATAGAGCTGTGGCCGCTCTCGCTTTCCACCAAGCCCGCCAAATGGTGCTCGACCAGGTTCGCTCGCATCTTCCCGAACCGCGCTGGGAGCGCATCGCCCTGGAGGACGCGGCCGGCCGCGTGCTGGCCGAAACTCTCGCCGCCGATCGCGACGCGCCGCCCTTCGATCGCTCCATGCGCGATGGCTACGCCGTCCGCGCGGCCGATCTGCCGGGCGCCCTTTCGGTGATCGGCGAAGTCCGCGCCGGATCGCTTTTCCGCGGCTCGGTGGGTGAGCGGCAGGCGGTCGAAATCATGACCGGCGCGCCGGTTCCAGATGGGGCCGACGCGGTAGTCATGCTGGAGCACGCGCGGCTGCGGAACGGCTCGGTCGAGATCGAACGCGACGCGGAAACCGGACAGAACATCTGCGTGCAAGGCTCGGAATCCCGTGCCGGAGACGTCGTGCTGCGCGCCGGTGTGCGCATCGACTACAGCCACGCCGCCTTGGCCGCGTCCATCGGCCGCACTCGCCTCAAGGTCTTCCACCGCCCGGAGGTCGCCATCGTCTCCACCGGCGATGAAATCGTAGCCGTCGAATCCGCCCCCGAGCCTTTCCAGATTCGCAACTCGAACGCCTCTTCGCTGGCTTCCCAGATCACCCGCGCCGGTGGCGTTCCCCGCCATCTTCCGATCGTGCGCGATGACCTCGACGACACCCGCCAGATTCTGGAATGGGCCTTCGAATCCGACCTCGTGCTGATTTCGGGCGGCGTCTCGCGGGGCAAATACGACGTGGTGGAACCCGCCCTGGCGAGCCTGGGAGCGAAATTCTTCTTCGACCGCGTAGCCATTCAACCCGGCCAGCCCGCGGTGTTCGGCCGCGCCCGCGGCAAGTTCTTTTTCGGCCTTCCCGGCAACCCGGCCGCCACCATGGTGACCTTCGAAGTATTGGCGCGCGCCGCGCTGGAGCTCGTGGCCGGCCAGGCCGCGCCGCTTCTCCCCATCTCTCACGCCAGGCTGGCTCGCGACTTTCGCCAGCATACCGGGCTCACCCGTTTCCTTCCCGCCGCGCTCCTCGATGACGAAGTCACGCCGATAAGCTGGAGCGGATCGGGCGACATCAACGCCTTGGCCCGCGCCAACGCCTTTCTGGTCACCGATCCCGACCGCGCCGAATACGCCGCCGGAGACTGGATCCGGATCCTCGCCAAATGAAAAAACTGTCTCATTACGATGCCGCCGGCCAGGCCCGCATGGTGGATGTGGGCTCGAAGACCGCGACCGTGCGCACCGCCCGCGCCCACGCCTTTGTGCGCATCGCGCCCAAGGTGCTCAAGAAGCTGCCCCAGAATCCCAAGGGCAGCCCGCTAGAGGTGGCGCGCTTCGCCGGTATTATGGCGGCCAAGCGAACCTCCGAGCTGATTCCCCTATGCCATCCTCTGCCGCTCGCTTTTGCCGACGTCGAGGCGACCGTCGAAAAGCGCGGCGTCCGCATTCTTGCCACCGCCCGAACCACCGCTCGGACCGGAGTGGAAATGGAAGCCCTCACGGCCGCCGCCGTGGCCGCTCTGACAGTCTACGACATGACCAAAGCGCTGGATAAATCGATCGAGATTCAGGACGTCTATCTACTGGAAAAAACCGGGGGTAACAGCGGAGACTTCAAGAGGAACGTAAAGTGAAAATCGCGGCCGTTCTCACCATTAGCGACTCGGCTGCCCAAGGCACCCGCGCCGACCGCGGCGGTCCCGCCGTGCGCACCCGCCTGGAGGAACTTGGCTGGAGCGTGCCGGTGATGGAAGTGCTGCCCGACGAAGTGGACCTCATCGGGGCGCGCCTGCGCGAGCTGGCCGACGGGGGCCGGGTAGGCGCGATTTTTACCACCGGCGGCACCGGCGTGGCCAAGCGCGACGTTACCCCGGAAGCCACTCGCACCGCCATCGAGCGCGAAATTCCCGGCATAGCCGAGTCGATGCGCGCTCGCGGCCTGGAAAAGACGCCCCGCGCCGCGCTCTCCCGCGCCGTGGCAGGTACCCGCGGAGTTGTACTTATTATTAACCTTCCCGGCTCGCCCAAAGGCGCGGTGGAATCGCTCGATGCTATCGTGGAATTAGTACCGCACGTGCTCGATCTGTTGCAAGGCCGTACGGAACATGGAAGTGAGGGCCAGAAATGATGCGCCGTGTCCTTGTGGTGATGTGCGTTTGCACGGTCTTGATGTGCGTTTACACGCTGCTGGCCGCCCAGCAGCCGGACCAGAAGCAGGAGCCGAAACTGTCCGACAAGCAGGAACAGAGTGCCGGCGACGCTCTCAACATGGACCTCCCCAAAATCACCATCACCACTTTTAACGTGGTGGCTCCGGTATTGGCGTGGGGCTACGACGGCAACCCGGTCGGCGGCCTCCGGCCCGACCAGTTCCATTTGTTCGATAACAGCGTCGAGCAGCAAGTCCGGGTGGACGTGAGCTTCCAGCCGATTTCGCTGGTGATCGGCATCCAGGCCAACGCCGCCGTGGAGCACATCCTGCCCCAGGTGAACAAGATCGGAAACCTGATCAAGCCGCTGCTGTTGGGCGACCAGGGCGAAGCCGCGGTAATTGCCTACGATTCGCGCATCCGCACCCTGCAGGACTTCACTTCCGACACCGACAAAATCACCAAGGCCGTAAAAAGCATTTACCCCGGCAGCACCTCCAACCGCCTGGTGGATTCGGTCGAAGCCGGCATGCGCCTGCTGGCCCACCGCCCCAAGAACCGCCGCCGCATCATGCTCTGGATCGGCGAAGCGCGAGACATGGGTAGCGAGGCGCGCGGGCGCGAAACCATGATCGACCTGCAGCTTTACAACATCATGTTTTTCCAGGTGGACATGTCGCACTTTCTGGAAACCTTGACCGGGCCTCCCAAGGAGCCCGACCGCCGCGCACTGTCCCAACCGCCCGCCGCATATCCCATGCCCCAGAACCAGGTGGCCACACCCAGCACCGTTAGCGAGGCCTACGGGCCGGAGAACCAGGCGCAGTTCATGCCCCTCCTGGTCGAAATCTATAAGGACGCGAAGGCCGTTCTAAAGGCCAATCCCACCGTGCTGTTCACCCGGGCCACCGGTGGAAACCAATTTTCGTTCTATCGCGGCAAGGGTTTGGAGGATGCCATCCAAAAAATCGGCGAGCAGGTCCACTCCGAATACCTGCTCAGCTACAACCCCAACAAGGAAGTGATGGTCGGTCAGGGTGGTTTCCACCAGATCAAGGTCGAGATATCCTCCCCCTTGGTCAAGAAGGTGCAGACCAGGCCGGGCTATTGGGCCGCCGCCCTGGCCCAATGAACCCGCGGGGCCACGATTCCTGTCACCAACCGCCTTCCCCCAACATCCAATTCAGAGAACCGGCCGTCTATGAAAACACCACTCCCCGCCGAAGCGCTCGACCTCGTTTTTCGCCAGGCCCGCACTTACCACACGTGGCTGCCCGACACCGTGGATCCGAAGCTGTTACAGGATTTGTACGATCTGGTGAAGCTCGGGCCGACATCCGCCAACTGTTCGCCGGGCCGCCTGGTCTTTCTCACCACCCCCGCCGCCAAAGAGCGGCTGGTGCCGGCCCTGAGCCCCGGCAATGTCGGACAGGTGCGCCAGGCGCCGGTGACCGTAATCGTGGCATGGGACAACGAATTCTACGAAAAGCTGCCCAGGCTGTTTCCGTATGCCGACGCCCGCTCCTGGTTCGCCGGTAATCCCAAGGCGATTCACGACACCGCTTTTCGAAACTCGTCCCTTGAAGGCGCGTACCTGATTCTGGCGGCGCGCTCGCTCGGCTTGGACACCGGCCCGATGTCGGGCTTCGACCAGGCCAAAGTGGATGCCGAGTTCTTCCCCGATGGCAAATGGAGCTCGAACTTCCTCTGCAACCTGGGTTACGGCGACCCATCCGCCCTGCACCCCCGCGCCCCGCGCCTGGAATTCGACGAAGCCTGCCAGGTCCTGTAGGACAGACCTCCTGGTCTGTCTGTTCGGACGCGGCCCCCAATAAAAAAGGGCAGGCCATTTAGCCTGCCCATCTCGCTTTCAGCCGCTCCCGTTGGCACCGGGTGCGGTTGTTGCGCATTCCTTCAGAACTTACCGGCGGCCGCCACCGCGAAAGCCGCCTCCGAAACCACCATAGCCGCCGCGGAAAGCTCCGTATCCCAAGCCATACCCGTATCCTCCCCAGTAAAGCGGCGAGTAGAACGCAAAGCCGAACGGGCTGTACAGATAGCCCGTTCCGGGCAGAAACGCCCAGCCGGAATACCACGGATTCCAGAACCAGCCGGCTCCGCCATAACCATACCGGTAGGGTCCGCCCACCAACACCATGCGGGCCGATTCGGCGCTGGCCTGCGCCATGTAGTGGGAACGCAGCCGGCTCCAGGCATAAAGGGAATCGGTCGCGTTGCGATCGAACCCTTGGGTGCGCCACTTCGGGTTATTTACCAGCGCCAGCACTCTACCTCTGCCGACGTCCACGTGACGCTCATCCACGATTACCGTGGCCTTGCCGTCGAAAGTCGACACCGTAGCCTTATCGGCATTCACTTCATAGAGCCCATTCTTTTCCAGCACCACTTGGGAGCCCTTGGTATCGATTTCGATATGGTTCTCTTTGGCCACGAAATCCGCTTCGACCATGGCCCTGCCGTTCATCAGCTCGACAACCGTGTCGGCGAGATCGGGCGAAACCATGCGCACCGCGCTATTGCTGTCCAGGCGAAGAAATACGCCGGGCGTCAGCAGCACTTCCGCCTTACCGTCGGTGGTGGCCAGCACCTGGCCTGCCGCCATTTCGCGGCTGCCGATGGCATTCCGGTCCACCGGCTGCCCGTTCAGGGTTACCAGACCTTCCACGTAATTCACTGAACCCGGCCGCGCAACGGGCCGCGTTTGCGCCGTGGCAACCAGCGCGCCCAGGACCATCAGCCCCGCAATCCGACCGGAAGTTCGCCAATTTCTCCAATTCATCGCCAGCATCGGGAACTCCTTCCACTAAGTTAGATGTGAGCCTGAAACCGAACGTTGCCGGCTTTACAAATCCACACAATCGCGGAGCCGGGGCCAAAAGGAGTGAAGTACGGTATTTTAAGAATGCCATGAGCGTCTCTTCCAAACCTTCCGGCGAGCTTTCGCGCATCGGCGTCGCCATTCCGACGGACCTGTTAGAGCAATTCGACCGCTCCATTTCCCAGCGGGGTTACGCCAACCGCTCGGAGGCCTTTCGGGATCTGATTCGCGACGGTCTGATTCAGGAAAAAGCGGCCCACCCGCACCAGGAGGTGGTAGGCACGCTGACGCTGGTCTACGATCACCACGTGCGCCAGTTGAGCGACCGGCTGACGGGGATGCAGCACGAGCATCACCATCAGATCGTGAGCACGCTGCACGTGCACCTGGATCATTCCAATTGCCTGGAAGTGCTGGTGCTGCAAGGCAACGCCGAGGACATTCGCGGAATCGCCGCCAAGCTGATCGCCGCCAAGGGTATCCATCACGGCAAACTGACCATTACGGTGCCGCCGAAGGCGCACGGGCAATAGGAGCGGCAGCCAACGCTGGAAGCCATGCCGCTCAGGGAATAGAAGCGATGTGGCGCAGCATGCGCCGATGCGCTATCGCGCTCATCCCGGTAACGTGAGTGTCCGGCGGAACGGACCGGATCACGACCGCGCCCAGGGAGATTCGCGAGCGCTCCCCAATTCGCAGCAGATTGCTGATGGTCGCGTTGGGACCGATCCAGGTGTCGTCACCCACAGTAGTGTTTCCGTTGATGCTGCTGTTGTGGCCGACGAAACAGCGCTTCCCCAGTTGTACGTTGTGAGACACAAAAGCGCCGTTTCCGATCCGTGAATGTTCTCCCACGGAAGTCATTTGACGGAATACCGCTCTGGCGATCACGGCATTGGCGAAAACCTCCACGTTATCCTCGACCGACAGGCCTCCAGCATGGGCCATTTGCAGAATGCCGCCCGGATAACGCGCAGACTGGAAACCCTCCGAGCCGAGGACCGCGCCCACCCGCAAATGCACGCCAGCGCCAACCGACGAGCGCTCGCCGACGACCACGTTCGCTTCCACAATCGTGCCGGGTCCGATTCTCACGTTGTGCGCGGCGATCGCAGCGCGTGGGTGTATTCGCGCCGACGAATGGACTTCGGTAGGAAATGCCGCCCCGTAGAAATCGGTTTCTTGCAGCAGAAACTGGTGCAGATGGAAGAACGCCAGCCGCGGCTGGGAAACCGTCGCCAGCCCCTCGGCGCCGGGGAAGGAGGATACGAGCTCCGGAGTGCAGAGGACGCATTTGGTTCCACGCGATCTCCGCGCCGCGGAAACCAGGCTCGGCGCCTCGACGAATATCAGTTTGCCGGCAAGGTCGTCAAACAGGAATCCGAGATTCAGGAACTCCGCATCCCGGACCACGCCGGCCTCGAGGCGGGACGATATTTCAGATAGTCTCATGCAAAGCCTCTTCCACTGGCGGCCCGGAAACGATCGTCACCGGCGATTCCACCGAGACCGCCGGAGCCAGGAAATCGAGCCATCGCCAACCTTCCTGAATGATGGTCGCGCGCAGAATGTAGTCGCCCGGTTGGTTGGGCGCGATCGCGCGCATGGAATAGATGGACTCCGCGCCGGGCCACGCAGGCGGCTGAATAATAGTGCGGAAGCCGTGTTCGACGACCACCTCACGCGTGCGGCCGTCGAGCCAGCGGTACATCAGCAGGCAGGGCCACGGAGCGGCGGTTACCACTGGAACGGAAGACCCGTTGAAGAGAGCGACATCGAAGGTGAAGTGGCGGCGCGGCGCAACCGAAGGTGGAGCAGTCACGAAGCGCAGCCGGAGAGCCGCCTGGTCCTCGATTTGCAAGCGTATGGTCGCCGGATGCCAATCCACGCCGCCGGAGAGCGGTTTGGGCTCGTCCAGAACCGATCGATAGAGCGCCAGGTATTGTTGCACGGCGCTTTTGAGCCCCGCGCTCTCGCGTATGTAGGCGCTGACCTCAGCGGCGTCCCGCGAGTCGTAACGCTCAATCTCTTCGGTAATCAGTTCCGGAGAGAGGGGCCGCCGCAAGACTCGGAACCCGAAATTCCAGCGGCGCAGCTCCCTTACGTTGGCGCTGGTGACGATGGTTCCTAGTCCGTCGGCGTCGCAAAGAATCACGGCGCACCCGGTGGCCATTGCCTCCATGGCGCAGCGGGCCTTGGCGAATACCAGGTCGTAGCCGGGCAGCAGCCGCTCCGGCGCCGCGCTCGGATTTCCAGCGCCGCTGCCAACCGTCTCCGCCTCGATGCCCATCTGGCGGCAGGCCTCGCGGACGGGCTCGGCGTGTGTGCCAGGGCCGGCGTAGTTGCTGAAAATCAAGGCACGGCGAGGACGCTGTGGCAGCGGCGGGCGAGGCTGGTGCCGATCCAAATCCACGGCGTTCCAGACCACTTGAATCCGTTTGCGGTCGATCCAATCCGTTCCCGCCAGGCGCTCGCGGCAGAACTCGTCCACCGCGACATAGCGGTGAATGCGCGGATGCCGGGGCGGCGCGTCGTGCCACCAATACCCGCTGTGGCAGACGTGAATTGCCGGCACGCCGGGGAAGCGCCGTAGCGCCGCGATGGTTTCCAGGTGATGTTGTCCGTGAAGGATATCGGGAACCGAGGGCAGATCGTCGAACCGCGAGACCACCGGCACTCCCGCGGCCAGCAGAGGGGCCGCCACGGCCGGATCCAGTTGAGGTACCCAGATCATGGGAAAGTGGCCCAACCGCGCCAGACCCAAAGCCAGATCCATGGCCGCGATCTCCGTGCCGGTTCGGTTGGCGATGCCGACGTTGGTGATCAGGATGCGCAGGGGAGGATCGTGCGGCGGCTGTGCTGCGCTCATTTCATTTTTGATAACCATGATACCTTGGATCGTCCGACAGGCCGTAATACGGCACGGCGCACTTTACCGCACGCTATAATCCGGGTTCCGATGCCAGCCAACCAATCGGGCGGCGGAGCCGGCGCCGAAGAAATGCGCCGGGTGGTTGCGGCCTTCGTCGGCAACGCGCGGCAACCGGCGCTGCTCGAACCCGGGGAAGAATTGTTGCCCATCGGCGCGGAGAACTTCCTTTTGGAAGCGCGCCCGCGCGGCCTGTTGCTGCAGGCCTGGGACCGCAGCCGTAACCTGACGCGGCACGTCACCGCGATCAAAGCGTCCTCGGCCGGCAAACTGGAGCTGGTGGTGGAGCGTTTTGCCAAGCGGGAAGGCTCGGTCTACCTGCTCGATCTGGCGCGGCATTCCGGCGCGGAGATGGGGCGGCGCAGCGGGCGCCTGGTGTTTCGGGAACGCTTCCGCCTGTTCCTCCGACGCCAGTTTCCGGGCTGGAGGTTGGCTGAATTGAGCGCCGAGGCCAACCTGGAGTTCAGCCTTTCGCCGGTCTTCCCGCGCGCCTTGCTCCGCGATGGGCGCCAGGGGTGGGCCGCGATCGCCTGTCCGCCCGGGGGCGATGCCGCCGCGTTGGTTTCGTTCGGCCTGATCTGGCTCGCGTATCTGCGTGGCCGCGAGCGCCGCGTCACGGTGGAAGGCCTGGTTCTCTACGTCCCGTCGGGCGCCGAGCGCGCAGCCGCGCTTCGCCTGCTGTGTCTCGATCGCCAATCCGCCCGCTTCGAGCTGTTCCGCTATACCGAAGAGGATTCGGTGCTGGCGGTGGACCCGCGTGACCATGGCAATCTCGAAACGCGCGTGGAGGTTTGCCGCAGCGCGGCCGAGCCGCCATCGCCGGCCTGGGAGCGGATCGCCGCGCGGCCCGGGGTGGAGCGCGTGGTCAAGCACGATGGCCGGGTGAGCCTGCGGGTGCGCGGCCTGGAATTCGCGGAGTGCGCCGATGGCGAGTGGCGGTTCGGCCTGGGCCTGGGATCCAGCCGGCGGCAGCCGGTGCGCGAACATCACCTGGGCGAGATCGAGCGCCTGGCCGAAGAACTCGCGCAGGCACGCGCGCCAGGTTCGGACAGCCGGCACCACCCCCTCTATCGGCAAGCGCCGGAGGCATGGCTGGAATCGCAGGCGCGCGGGAACCTGGCCGCGCTCGATGCCAGCCTGCTGCCGCAACCCGTCTACGGCCAGGTTCCCGCCTTTGCCGGAGGGGAACGGGGGTTGATGGACCTGCTGGCCGCCGATGGCCGTGGACGCCTGGCGGTGATCGAGCTCAAGGCCGCCGCCGATCTGCACCTGCCGCTGCAAGCGCTGGACTATTGGATCCGCGTCAAATGGCACCTGGACCGCGGCGAGTTTGCTGCCCGCGGCTACTTTCCCGGCCTGACGCTCAGCGCCGAGCCGCCCCGCCTGCTGCTGGTGGCCCCCGCGCTCGAATTCCATCCCACCACCGAAACCATCCTCGGCTTTTTCGATCCGCGGATCGAAGTGGAGCGCATCGGCGTCGGCGAGGATTGGCGCTCGGAGTTGAGGGTGATGTTCCGGCTGAAAGGCGCCGAATCGCCGGGATTATGAGTGGCACAGTCGGAGCGCTTTTGGTCGTCTGGCGTACAGCCAGGTCTTGCGAGGCATGACGGACGGCGAAAGGCGGTCGTCTGTCCCACTCTGCCGCGGCGCGGCGCGATACTAACGGAATATGGTGGCGCTTGCCGGCGACCTTCGTTACGCGTTTCGTGCCATGCGCGGGAATCGCGCGTTTACGGCGGTTGCGGTGGCTTCGCTCGCGCTGGGCATCGGTGTCAATACGGTCATCTTCAGCCTGGTGGAGCAGCTTCTGCTATGGTCCGTACCGGCGCGCGATCCCGCCGCTTTGGTGAATGTCGAAGGCGGGCGCGCCGGGGCATACGCGTTCTATCGCGAATACCGCGATCGCAGCGGCGTTTTCAGCGGTCTGGCTGCCACCAGCCACCCGCAGATCGTCGGCCTACGGCCGGAAGACGCCGCGGCCGTCGAAGTGGGAAGCGTCGCCTACGTCAGCGGCAACTATTTTGCCACTCTCGGCGTTGGGGCCGCGGCGGGGCGCATCATTATTGCCGCGGACGACCTCCGGCCCGGCGGATCGCCCATCGCGGTGCTCTCTTACTCTTATTGGCAGCGGCGCTTCGCGGGCGATGCGCGCGTGGTTGGCCGCAAGCTGGCCGTCAGCGGCGTCCCGCTTACCATTGCCGGCGTAGCGGAAAAGGGCTTCAGCGGAATCTTCAACGGGTTACCGGCGGACGCGTTCGCGCCCATCGCCATGTACCCTGTCACGAACCCGGCCGCGGCAACCGCCTGGAGCGGCGCCAATATGCACTGGCTCACTCCCATAGCCCGGTTGAAGGCCGGTGTGCCGCTGGCGCAGGCGCAGGCCCAAATGCGGGTGCTATGGCCGCAGGTTGCCGATGCCGTGAACGATGCGGCGTTCAAGAGTGGAGGACGCCGGCGCAAATTCAACGAGGCTACCATCACCCTGACGCCGGGAGCCCGCGGTAGCCGCACTGAGATGGCCGACCCGCTCCGGGCGCTGGGCGTCGCCACCGGGCTGGTGCTGCTCATCGCCTGCGCCAATGTGGCCAACCTGCTGCTGGCGCGAGCCACCGGCCGCCGCCGCGAAATCGCCTTACGGCTGGCATTGGGCGCCACGCGCGGCCGCCTGGTGCGGCAGCTTCTCACCGAAAGCCTGCTGCTGGCGTCCGTCGGAGGCGCACTGGGGCTGGCGCTGGCGTGGTGGGGAGTTGGTGCGCTGGCCCGGCTGGAGCTGGTGAATTCCAATCTGCGCTTCCACCCCAGCCTGGCGGTGGCTGGCTTTTCGGCCGCGGCCACGCTGGTTACCGGCATTGTTTTCGGACTCGCGCCCGCGCTGCGCGCTACCCGTATCGGCCTTGCGGATGCGGTGAAGGACGGCGGATCGGCGGGACGCAGCGCTCGCCGGCTCCGCCTCGGCAAGGCCCTCATCGCCGTCCAGGTAGCGCTCTCGCTGGCGCTGCTGGTGGAGGCCGGCCTCTTCGCGCGCACGCTACGCAATCTACGCAACGTGGATATCGGCTTTGCGGCCGACAAAGCCGCGATCGTCGATATCGATCCCACCAAGCTTGGCTACCGCGGCCAGCGGCTGCGCGAGTTTTACGACACTTTGCTCGCACGTACGCGCCGCATTCGCGGCGTGCAGGCGGCTTCGCTGTCCCTCATGACGCCCATGGGCGAGTTCGAGATGACCAGTACGTTCTCCGCGGAGGGCTATCAGGCCAAGACCGGCGAGGATCTCTACGCCTTCACCAATCCCGTGACGGAGGGTTACTTCACCACTCTCGGAATCCCCATGCTGCTCGGCCGCGACTTTGAGCCGCGCGATGAACCCGCGCTTACTCCCAAGGACAACATCATGGCCGCCATCGGGCGGCAAGGCGGCGGAGGCCAGATGGATGAGCCGGACGTTCCGGGCGTGTGCGTGGTGAACGAATCGCTGGCCCGGCAACTCTTCGGCGACGCCAATCCGCTGGGGCGGCACCTCAGTTTCAAGGACGCGTACAAGGCCGCCGGCGCGCTGGAAATCGTTGGCGTGGTGAAGGACGTGCGTCACGACGAAGTGCGGAAAGCCGACCGCCTGGGCAGCATCTACGTGCCAAGCTGGCGCCGCGGCGCCGAAGCCCGCTGGCTGGAGGTGCGCCTGGCCGGAGACGCGGCGCCGGTGATTGCCGCCATTCGCCGCGAGTTGCGCGACATGGACCCCAACGTTCCGCTGCTGCGGTCCCGAATGCTGCGCGAGTACCTGGACGGCAGGTTGAGCCGCGAGCGGCTGATCGCTTGGCTGGCAGGTTTCTTCGGCCTGCTGGCGGTGGCGCTGGCGTCGGTCGGCCTCTATGGCGTGGTGGCGTATGCGGTGACCCGGCGAACCAGGGAAATCGGGATCCGGAT
>Ga0182014_10001469_pt1 | contig 31327 bp, 25 predicted proteins | sample 612S2DmetaG_FD_120489 | JGI IMG/M metagenome (GOLD analysis project Ga0182014, IMG submission 120489) | Permafrost microbial communities from Stordalen Mire, Sweden - 612S2D metaG | ecosystem: Environmental > Terrestrial > Soil > Wetlands > Permafrost | place: Sweden: Stordalen | collected... | reverse complement strand
CGGGAGAACTTCGTGAGCGTGGTCATCGTGTCCAGAAACCTTGTTTGTCGTATTCGCGGATGGTCTGCAACTCTGCGGCACTGGGCTCCGGTGTCTCTGCCACTTTGTCAATAGTTCGCAGGTTCCAACCGGTATTGTTCAGCACATCGTCAACTCCGATTGCCGGATGAACCGAAGCCAGAAACGCTTCTCCGTCTTCGGCAAAACGCAGCACCGCTTTCGTCGTGATTACAGCGGACGGCCCTCCGCGCGGCAGGCCCACACGCTCACGCCAGCCCGCGCCATCTCCGTTACCCGGGCTGGTTCTATACGAAACGCGTTCGGGCAGGCGCGGCTTGCTGTGCTCCAACAGAACTACGAATCGATGGGCGAGCGAGGCAATATCGCAAGCGCCTCCTGATCCAGGTAAACGAGTGTTGCCTTTCGCGCCACGAACTTCCGTGGAGTTCAGGTTGCCGAAACGATCGACCTCGGCAGCTCCGAGAAATCCCAGATCGACGCGGCCGGATTGCAGCAAGCTCATAACGCCGAGCATGTCCAGGCACTGCGTTGCGCCGAAAATATTGGGCGGATCAGCCATGGTGTAGATCAACTCTGGAGCCGGAGTCGTCCGAATCACGCCATTTTCGAATAAGCCTACCGCATTGGGAGCGTGTGTCTTCTTCGCAACTACAAATGCGATCAGCGGCAGCCGCATGCCGACGAATACTACTTCGTGGTCGGCGATCTCGCGCGCTGCCGTGGCCACCATCAGCTCACCCATCGTGTACGGACGGGTTGAGGCAGGCTCATGTTTCGAAATGTCGATGGCAGTGGTCATTGATGCGGCATCTGTGGAGCTACGCTCCGCAGGACAGCTGAGAGCGGCTGTCCCCACATGTTTCATCGCTGAGCGAGGATGCCCGCTCAACCACCCCTACAAATTAATGGCCGACTTACGGACTTCGCCGATCGACGAAAGCGGATCACGGGCACCCTCTTTTGGTGCAATCCATTTCTTCTCGTTGGCGATGATGTCCAGCAACAGCTTCTTGTCTTCTGTCGTCGGCATGAAATCTTTTACGTGTTGCTCATAGCCCTTGTCATCGAGCCCTTCGCCGGTTTGAGCGTGAAACTTCTGTCCCGCCCAGCGGCCGATGTTGCGATTGAACTTGATATTCGGCGCATACAGCTTGGGCTCTCCCGGCTTCAACACTGCATTGAACCGCTCGATTAGCCCGGCGACTTCGTCGCGATAGAGTTGCCGGTTATAGTCGTTCAATTCATCGACCTTTGCGGCTTCCGGATTCTTCGGTTCATCGTATCGGCCCTTGACGCCCCAGACATAGGCCCAATGCGCCGACGATGAGTTGTCGGTGCCAAACAGGTCGTAGGAACTGGAAATCCATTTATTCAGATATTTCTGGATAAGCCAGGTCGGGACCACGCCTGCTTCGACAATGCGGCGAAGGCCGTCATTGCCGGTGCCCATGTGGAACGCCTCTTCGCGCAACATGTAGGACATGGAGCGGCCGAGCGGGGCGAAGGCGGAGTACTTCAGCATCTGCAACTGGAATTTCCCGTCGCGATCGACAAAGTCGGTGTAGGTGAAGAAGTCCATCCAGTTGTCCACGTCGACGTTGAATGCGCCGAGCAACCGTTTGTTCTCGAAGGCGCGGCGCTCGAGCATCTTCTGCGCCTCGACTTTTCCTGAGTATCCGAAATGCTCCACCAGCAGGGCGCACATCTGCCAACCGTGACGCATTTCTTCAATCATCACTCGAGTCAGCGCTTTGCGATCCCAATCTGACGGAGCCATCTGGAACAAATGCCGCTGTTGTTCGACACTGGCGAACTCGGTGTCACCCTGGTAGACAATCAAGTTGATTAGAGCGTCGCGCATCTGCTGGGTGGGTACCTGGCGCAGGTTTTCCCACTTGGGGCGGCCTTTAAAAGCTCCGAACTGGATTTCGTTGGTTTCAATCGCGCCATAAAGAGTGTCGAACTTGAAGTTGGCGATCTCGTCGTGATTGACGCCGATGTCTTTTCGCCAATCGTCAAACAGGCCGACCCAGTCACTGAAGGTTCCGATTTTTGCAACTTTACCTGGCATAGTTTTCGATTCCCCTCAACACAAAACTTTGTAACCACAAAGGGCACGAAGGACCACAAAGGAACCGGGCTCTTGTTTACCTTCGCGTACTTTGTGGTTTCAGCTTTATCCTATATTCAGCCAAACCGTTTTCATTTCCGTGTAGTGTTCGATGGCATGAACTCCCAGTTCCCTGCCGAAACCCGAGCTCTTGTAGCCGCCGAATGGCAAGGACGCATCCATCAGTCCATACGTATTGATCCATACAGTTCCGGCCTTGAGTTGCCGCGAAACGGTATGAGCTTTTTTCACATCGCGGGTCCAGACCGCAGCCGCGAGGCCGTATGGATTGTCGTTCGCCAGCTTGATCACTTCATCCATATCGTCGAAGCTCAGCGTCGCCAGCACAGGACCGAAGATTTCTTCCTGGGCGATTTTCATGTCGTTCTTTACGCCGCCGAAGATCGTAGGTTCAACGAAGAACCCCTTGCCACCGTCCACGGAGACCCGGTTGCCCCCCGCGATCAGCTTTGCGCCTTCCTTCTTGCCCGCCTCGATGTAGCCGAGAACGGTTTGCATTTGTTCCTGACTGACGATCGCTCCCATTCGGGTTTTCGGATCGAGCGGGTCGGCGGGCTGCATTTTCTTGGCGCGAGCTACAAGCTTTTCAAGAAATTCGTCTTGCACTTTACTTTCGACGAACAACCGTGAACCCGCATTGCAGACTTCGCCTTTGCCGTAAAAGATTCCGGTGATCGCGCCCTTGACGGCGCTGTCGATATCGGAATCGGCAAAGACGATGTTGGGAGACTTGCCCCCGAGCTCAAGCGTCAGGCGCTTCATGCTGTCGGCCGCGCTGCGCATGATCTCCTTGCCCACGTCCGTCGATCCGGTGAATGCGATTTTGTCGATTCCGGGATGCCGGACCATGGCTCTTCCGATTTCCGCCCGGCCGGTAACAATGTTCAGCACGCCCGCCGGGACACCTGCTTCAACCGCCAATTCGCCGAATCGCAATGCGGTCAGCGAGGTTAGGCTGGCGGGCTTCCAAACAATCGTGTTGCCGCAGGCGAGGGCCGGGCCAAGCTTCCAGGAAGCCAGCAGCAGCGGGAAATTCCACGGCACGATGAGTCCGACGACGCCCACCGGTTCACGCAGGGTATAGGTGAAGGCGGTCTCGACCGTGTTGACGGTTTCCCCATGAATTTTCGTGGCGCATCCCGCGTAATAGCGGAGAACGTCGACCACCATCGGCATGTCGACGTAACGAGACTCGAAAATTGGTTTGCCGTTATCGAGAGTTTCGAGTTCGGCGAATTCGTCGATGTTCTTCTCGAGCAGATCCGCGAGATGCCAGATCAGGCGTCCGCGTTCGCTGGCGGACATCTTGCGCCACAGGCCACCACGGTCTTCAAAAACCCGGCGAGCTGCTTGAACCGCGCGATCCACGTCGGCAAGCGAAGCTTCCGCGATCTGGGTCAGAACCTCACCGGTCGCGGGATTCGTGGTGTCGAAGTGTTTTGAAGTGTCGGACCACTGGCCGTCGATGAGCAGGAGCCCGGGCTCAATCTTCACTTTCTTGGCAGCAAGCATCAGTTCCTCAATTTTGGAAAATCGTGCAGTTGCATGTTGCTTCAATCGAAGCTCAGAAATACAGACTTCTCTGGATCCTCGCGGCTGTACCGCAGCACAATCCGATCTCCAATTTTTACTTCCCGAGCATTGGAAGGGTCGAACCAGTGCCAGTAAGAACCTGATGAGTAGCCCTGCTCTGTGCAGTAGGAATACAAGATCTCCTCACGAGGGAACGAGCTGTCCCATTTAATCAAAAGGACAGTTCCCTCCATCCGAGGCCATCCCTCGCTTCGGGCTAGAGAGCGCTCCCTTTGCTTCCTGTAGAGCCATCTCCTTACAGCGACAGCCAGCGGATAAAGGAGACGCGCAAGCCACTCTTCCCACGGCAGAAAAGCAGCGGCCATCTTAGAGATCTCCACCTTCTCTCGTGCTCGACCAAGCTCTCATAAATTCCAGCTATTTCGCTTTGAAAACCGCCGGCCGCTTCTCCACGTAGGCCGCCAGGCCTTCTTTGGCATCTTCGCTCTGGAAAAGCAGCTGTTGGTTTTCGCGTTCGAGCGCGAGAGCAGACTCCATCGGAATCTCCCAGCCGGTCTGCACCGCCCGCTTGATGCGTCCGACGGCCTTAGCTGCCTTGTTCGGAGGACAGAACTGGCGGGCGTATTCCATGATGTTTTCCATGAAGCCATCGCGACCAAAAATGTCGTTGATAATCCCAAATTCCTTTGCTTCCTCAAAAGAGAAAGTATTCCCGGTGACCATCAACTCAATGGCTTTGCTTTTCCCTACAATGCGCGACAGGCGTTGCGTGCCGCCGGTTCCGGGGAGCACACCCAGATTCACTTCCGGCAAGCCGATCTTGCCCGCGTCCTGGCGCGCGATGCGAATGTCCGCAGCCATGGCGATTTCCAGTCCCCCGCCGACGCAGTGTCCGTTGATTGCCGCAATCACTAATTTCGGCGTGTGCTCCAGCCGAAGCAGCATTTCATTCGCGTGCAGGCAGAAGTAATATTTGAATGTTGGGTCGACGCTGGCCAGCATCTTGATATTGGCGCCAGCGGAGAAAAACTTGTCGCCCGAACCGGTGAGCACGATCACGTAAACGCCGTTATCCATGCGCGCTTTCAGGATAGCCTCATCGAGTTCGCGGTTCATCTCGTAGGTGTAAGTGTTAGCGGGAGGATCGAACATCTCGATTACCGCGACGCCGCCTTCAGTGCGGTAGTTGACCAGTTGCTTCGTGCTTTCGCCCGCTGCCGGTTGCAATGTGGTAGCCATAGTCATGCTCCTCTTGTAGTTAAGATCTGAATTTAGTTCGACCCTGACTTCTTTTTCTGAGATTTCTTACTCTGGGCCGCGGGAGACTGAACTGCAGCGCTGATTCCGCGCAAGAAAATGTCGCCCATCCCACGGGCCAATTCCTCTGCGTCGGCGTCGACCCGCGGGTTGTACCAGGTGTAAATCCAATTCATCATGCCAAACAGACTCAGCACCGCCATCCGACTGGAGAATTCTAGTCTCTTCGCCCGCTGAAAGTCGTCCAGAAGTCCGACGCAGACCCCGTAATATTCACGTTTGATGGCGGCAATTTCGGCCCCGAAACCGTCTTTCAGCACTTCCGCCTCGTGCGAAAGCACTTTCATGGCTTTCCGGTTGGCGAGGAAATATTCCAAATGGTTCAGGATGAAAACGCGAATGCGCTGTTCAGGATCGGAAACTTCATCGAGCCGCTGGCGGAGCCGTTCAACAATCGTGCTAAAGGTGTGCTTCTGGATCAGGTAAAGCAGCTTCTCTTTGGATTCGAAATAGTAGTAAAGCCCCGACAACGAAATGCCGCTGTAGCGGGCGAGATCGCGCATGGAAGCGCCCTCGTACCCTTTTTCGTAAAAGACTTCGGTTGCGTGCAGCAGAATCTTGCCGAGACGGCGGTCAAAGCGGCTTTCGGTGGGGGGCGGTGGAGCAGCACCGCGACGGCGAACTGAAAGCGCTGACGTCACTGGGGAAGACGATGCCATGAGAGTTCGAACGTTCGTTCAAATTGTAATCCACTCTGACGGGACTCACAAGGAGTAATGTCAGCTTCGTATATCAGACATCAACTGTTCGACTTCGGCCTTTAGATCGGCGGTCAACGGCAGCAGCGGCAAGCGCACCGGGCCGCCGAAATAGCCGTTGAGATCCATGGCATGCTTCATCCCGGGAATACCCAGCTCTCCAACCACCCGCTGCGCGGCCTTGGCAATCCGCTCTTGTTTCAGCCGGGCGAGCTCGACGTCGCCTTCTCTCCAAGCGGCATAAATCTCGTAGCAGGCCGTCGGAGCCGCATCGGCGAAGGCTAGAATCGCGCCGACTGCCCCCACTTGCAAGGAAGGCTCCAGCTTCTGCGCGGCGCCGACGAGCACTTGAAATCCGACTTCTTTTTGCCGGGTCTTCAAGCCGGCAACGACAGATACTGCAGTGGAAGACGGACGATTTTCTCTCGAAGAGCCCGCCAAGGCGCCGACCGGAACCAGTTCCCCGCCCTGTCCGCTGCCCTGGCTAGCATCCTTCAGCATGCGCGGGGTGACGGCTTCAAAGGTTTCGGTGACCGTGGCGCTGCGTTTGACGTGCCGCGTGCCTTCGACCATGCGGCGGACCTTTTCTACGTCGCCACTCGATTCCTTGATTCCGATCAGGTTGGGATGCCCGGCGAGCTCAATCACGATCTCGGCGGGAATATCGTATCCAGTGGCTTGCGGGAAGTTGTAGATGATCACCGGCAGCGGCGACCGGTCGGCCACGGTGCGATAAAAAGCGAGGATGTTGGCGGGCTGCATCTGCTTCTTGTAGTAATGCGGCGTGCGGACCATCGCAACGTCGTAGCCGAGTTCGGCGGCGTATTCGGTAAGGTGCAAGGTTTCGATGGCGGATTCGATCCCCGTGCCAGCAATTAACACTTTGTTTGGAGCGGTCGACTCACGGGCAGTCTTGAGCACATCGCGCCGCTCCTGATCGGATAGCAGGATGGCTTCGCCGGTTGAGCCGAGAACCACAATCCCTGCGACCGGAGTTTTTGAGTAACGCTCGACATTGGCTTCGAGCTTTTTGAAGTAGAGGTTGCCGTCGGGATAGAAAGGCGTCGTAATGGGTGGGAAGATTCCGTTAAGTAGCATCGTCCAGAACTCCTTGCCTTAGCACTGTTAGAATACAGCCGCGAAGCCAGCGTGGGGAAATTTTGGGCATCGCTGCTAGCGTTGAGTGGCATGCCTCTCCGCGTGCAGCTTTTGCAGCGCCTGCACCCTGATCTCTCCCCGCTGCAGCGCCGATATTCCTTCGGCAGCGGCGCGGGCCGCGGAAAGCGTCGTGATGGTCGGAATACGTGCGCTGACTGCGGCGCGGCGGATCGCTTTCTCATCGAAAAAGGGATCGACGCCGTGCGGAGTATTAATGATGAGCTGAATGCGCTCGCCCTTAATCAGATCGACCACGTTGGGGCGGCCTTCCTTCACTTTGTACACGCGTTCTACCGTCATGCCGGCATTTTCCAGCACGTCGGCAGTGCCCGCCGTGGCCACCAGCTTGAAACCCATGTCCACAAACTTACGGGCGACATCCGCCACCTGCGGCTTGTCATGATCGGTGACGCTGACGAAGACGGTGCCTTGCGTGGGCAGCTTCTGTCCCGCCGCGGTCTGCGCTTTAGCAAACGCTTCACCAAAGTTGTCGGCCACGCCCATAACTTCGCCGGTGGATTTCATCTCCGGGCCAAGCACCGTATCCACGCCGGGAAATTTGTTCCAGGGGAAAACCGGCGATTTCACGTAATAGCAGTGGCCGATATCGAGGTCGGCGCGGCGCTCGATGAACTCCGGCAGAAATTCGCGCAGCTTGCGTCCGGTCATCAATCGCGCCGCGATCTTCGCCATGGGCACGCCTGTGGCTTTCGAAACATAGGGCACCGTGCGCGAGGCACGGGGATTGACTTCTAACACGTAAACTTTTCCATCCTCGCCGTTAGCCCGCGAGTGGCCATTACTCCGCGGGATGGCGAACTGAATGTTCATGAGCCCGACGACTTTCAGCGCCCGCGCCAGCTTAAATGTATAGTCACGCATGCGGGCCATCAAGGGCTGCGGGATATCGACGGCTGGGAGCACGCAGGAAGAATCGCCAGAGTGGATACCGGCCTCCTCGATATGCTGCATGATCCCGCCAATGACGACGTCCTCGCCATCCGAAAGGGCATCGACATCTACTTCGATTGCGTCCTCGAGGAAATGATCGATCAGTACCGGGCGATCCTGCGAATACTCGACCGCCTCTTTCATGTAACGGACGACCGTGTCCTCATCGTAGGCGATCACCATGGCGCGTCCGCCGAGCACGTATGAAGGCCGCACCAGCACGGGATATCCGACACGGTTTGCGCCTGCGACGGCTTCCTCGATCGAAGCTGCCATGGCGCCCGGAGCCTGCGGAATGTCGAGTTCCTCAAGCAGTTTTCCAAAACGTTTGCGGTCCTCTGCCAGATCGATATATTCGGGCGCTGTCCCGACGATATTGATGCCCGCGGCCTTCAGCGGTAAAGAAAGGTTCAGCGGCGTCTGCCCACCGAACTGAACGATCACCCCGACGGGCGCACCCGCGGAAGCCTCGTGCTCACAGATTGCAAGCACGTCTTCCAAGGTCAGCGGCTCGAAGTACAGACGGTCGCTGGTGTCATAGTCGGTCGAGACGGTCTCCGGGTTGCAGTTGATCATGATCGTCTCATAGCCGTCGTCGCGGAGAGCGAAGGCCGCGTGGCAGCAGCAGTAATCGAATTCAATTCCCTGCCCGATGCGGTTGGGTCCGCTGCCCAGGATGATGACTTTCTTTTTCTGGGTCGGCGCTGACTCGTCTTCTTCTTCGTAAGTCGAGTAGAGATACGGCGTGTAGCTTTCGAATTCGGCGGCGCACGTGTCTACACGCTTGTACACTGACTTTACGCCGTGCTTCTTTCGCTGATGGCGAACTTTATCCTGATCCCCTTTGCCGCTGAGGCGCCAGGTTGCCGCCAAGCGTCCGTCGGAAAAGCCCATGCGCTTGGCCTCACGCAGCACCTCGGTCGGTATGGACTCCATGGGATGTTTCTCCAACTCAAGCTGCATGTCATTAATTTCTTTGAGCTGATAGAGGAACCAGGGATCGATCGATGTCATCTTCGCCAGTTGCTTGACGGTGTGGCCCTGGCGCAATGCATAGCGAATGTAAGAGAGCCGTTCGGGATGCGGCGTGACCAACCGCTGGGTAAGAATTTTAGGCTCGATTTTCTCTCCACCGATGCGCTTGCCCGTATCCAGAGCGCGCACCGCCTTCATCAGTGCCTCTTTGAAGGTGCGGCCGATAGCCATGACCTCGCCCACGGACTTCATCTGCGGACCCAGGTTTTCGTCCGCGCCGGGAAATTTTTCAAATTGCCACTTGGGAATCTTCACCACAACGTAATCAAGCGTGGGCTCGAAGCAGGCGGGCGTCTTGCGCGTGATGTCGTTGGGGATTTCATCGAGCGTGTAACCGACGGCCAGCTTGGCGGCAATTTTGGCGATGGGGAAACCGGTCGCTTTTGAGGCCAACGCCGAAGACCGCGACACGCGGGGGTTCATCTCGATCACCACCATGCGGCCGGTGGTCGGATGCACGCCGAACTGAATATTCGATCCGCCAGTCTCCACACCGATCTCCCGAATCACGGCGATGGCTGCATCTCGCATCGTCTGATACTCGCGATCGGTAAGGGTCTGCGCCGGGGCAACTGTGATCGAATCGCCGGTGTGCACGCCCATGGGATCGAAATTCTCGATCGAACAAATGATGATGACGTTGTCTTTCAGGTCGCGCATCACCTCGAGTTCGTATTCTTTCCAGCCCAGCACGGACTCTTCGATCAGGGCTTCGTGGACGGGAGAGAAATCGAGGCCTCGTGCCAAAACTTCCAGCAACTCTTCGCGGTTGTAGGCAATGCCGCCGCCGCTGCCGCCGAGAGTAAACGACGGACGAACGATTACGGGAAACCCGATCTTGCCGGCAAATTCGAGGCCGTCTTTCAAGTTGGTCACGAGCGCCGATTTTGGAACATCGAGGCCAATCTTCTGCATCGCATCTTTGAAGAACAGCCGGTCTTCGGCCTTCTTTATCGCGCTGATTTGCGCGCCGATAAGCTGGACGTTGTATTTTTCCAGCACTCCGGTATCGGACAACTCGATGGCGAGATTCAGCGCCGTCTGTCCGCCAACGGTTGGCAGGACGGCGAAACCGGCGCCGGGCGAGAGTTCGCGCTCAACGCGAATAATTTCTTCCAGGTATTCGCGGGTGAGCGGCTCGATGTAGGTGCGGTCGGCGACCTCGGGATCGGTCATGATGGTAGCCGGGTTTGAATTGGCCAGCACCACTTCGAAGCCTTCCGACTTGAGCGCCTTGCAAGCCTGTGTGCCAGAGTAATCAAACTCCGCCGACTGGCCAATGATGATGGGGCCAGAGCCAAGAATCAGAATTTTCGAGATGTCAGTGCGTTTGGGCATGAAAGTCAGTCGTTGGTCGTTCGTCGTTGGTGATGCGCACGGCGCGCCTGAAGGCGCGCCCCTTCAAAGCACTCGTCTGACCGTAGCAACGAGTAGGTTGGCACTCACCACTTAGCGTGATATCCCTTCTTACTTACGCTACCCCCGCACCCGCCCACGCTTAGTTCTACCAGCAGGGGCTGATTACAAGCCTCCATCGGTTTGGAACTCGTAACCTTCACGGGCCACCACAGTTGCCAACCCTTAGACTTTGTGACTATGTGGTACTCGCCTTCTGCTACTGACCCGAAATTGAAATTGCCTCCCGCGTCTGTATAGACCTCAGCGGCGATAACTTGACCTCTGTTGACGAGTTGCAGTTCCGCGTCAGCGACCAGTTCGCCCGCGGGATCCTGTACATGTCCGCAGACCACGGCTGCCTTTACTGCGTTCTTGGGAACAAGACATTCGTTGGCTGCGAGGGGTGTCGCACAAAGGATCATCACCAATGTCCACTCTACAGTCTTCACCCTTTCCACTCCTCCATCATCTTTACGAAATCCTTGAACAGATAATGCGAGTCATGCGGGCCCGGCGACGCCTCGGGGTGGTACTGCACCGTGAACAGAGGGAGATTCCGGTGGCGCATGCCTTCCAGCGTGTTGTCGTTGAGATCCATGTGCGTGAGTTCGACTTCGCTTTGCGGCAGCGAATCTGGATCGACGGCAAAATTATGGTTGTGCGCGGTGATCTCGATCTTGCCGGTGTTCAGTTGCTTCACCGGGTGATTGCCGCCATGGTGGCCGAATTTCAACTTGAAAGTTTTTCCGCCCAATGCGATTCCGGTGAGCTGGTGTCCCAGACAGATTCCAAAAATTGGCTGCCGCCCCATCAGGCGCCGGATGTTATCGACTGCGTAGGTGCACGGCTCGGGATCTCCCGGACCGTTCGACAGAAACACCCCGGAGGGCCTCAGCGCCAACACATCTTCCGCCTTAGTCTCGGCAGGAACCACCGTGACCTTGCAGCCTTCGCCGCGAAGCTTTCGCAGAATGCTGTGCTTGATGCCGTAGTCGTAGGCGACCACATGGAAGCGTTCCGGCTGGTCCTTAACTCCGACCACTTCTTCCGGCAAATGGGAACGCTCGCCCGTTTCCCACACATAAGTGTGTTTGGTGGTAACCACCTTCGCCAGGTCGGTCCCATCCATTTTAGGAAGTGCTCGCGCCTTGGCGATCAACTTATCCGTGTCGGTCTCAAGCGTAGAGATGACGCCGCGCATCACGCCGTGGTCGCGCAAATGGCGGACCAGCGCACGCGTATCAATATCTCCGAGCACGGGAATCTTGAATTGCTCGAGATATTCTTCCGCGACCTGCTGCGAGCGCCAGTTGGAACTCACCCGGGAAAACTCGCGCACAATCAGGCCTTCGATGTAAGGCCGTGTAGCTTCGTTATCTTCAGGGTTGGTGCCGTAGTTCCCGATTTCAGGATTGGTGAGAACGACGATCTGGCCGGCGTAGGAAGGGTCAGTGAAAATTTCCTGATAGCCGGTGATGGAAGTATTAAAAACTACTTCCCCGTGACATTCGCCTTTGGCTCCGTAGCCTTTGCCGCGGAAGATTCTGCCGTCTTCCAGCGCAAGGATCGCCTGCATTCGCGCTCCCGGGAGTGGATTTTAGAGATTCTAGCAGGGATGCGGAAATGCGCAAAGAAAATGTCTGTGCAAATCTTTGAGGCTCAAAGATGCGCAGTCTCCCACTCGAAACTACGCCGAACGCCAATAACCGTCGGAGGGTTTGCGCGGACTGCGGCGGCGTTCGCAGGCATCGGAAGTGCACTCGATCACATCGAAAAACAACTCATCTGCGCTGCGGGAAGAATTCGCGGCCTGGGCCGCGTCGTGCGCCTCGTACTTCAAGCGAAACCAGCTCTCGAGGTTGACCTCAACCTTGTTCTCTTTTGCGTGCCGCCGAAGATGAAAGTGTAAACGCATAGCAATGCCCAGCCTAGTTCAGCGCACCCGGCCCATTTTGTCCACGGGCCAATACCCAAATACCGCCTTGCCGTAAATATAGCTCTGGCCCACGGGGCCAAAATCGCGGCTGTCATTGGAAAGGCTGCGATGGTCGCCCAACACAAAATAGCTGTCCGGCGGAACTATGGTTTCAGCGTAGGAGCGCTCGTCCTCGTAAGTGCGCGGCACATAATCTTCGTCGATGGGCTTGCCGTTGACAAAAACCCTGCCGGCATCGATCTGGATGCGGTCCCCCGCCAGTCCAATCACCCGTTTGATAAAGCTTTTCGACGGGTCTCGCGGATAACGGAACACGATAATATCGCCGCGCTGAATCGGCTCCAACCGGTAAACAAACTTGTTCACGAAAATACGTTCCTGATCTTCGAGCGACGGCATCATGCTCGTGCCTTCTACTTTTACCGGCTGATACAGAAAGATAATAATGAAACAGGAAATGGCCAGCGAGATGATCAGATCCCGCAGCCAAACGGAGAGCACCATGGCTCGCGACGGCGCCGGCAAAGCTGGCTCACTATTGCGGACTGTGTTGGGCTCCACTGGTCCGGGCATATGCTTTCTGATTCTATACGGATTGGGCCTTGCCGTGTGGTACTCGATTTCGCATTGTATAAGCCAACGGCCCTCCAACTACTACAGCGGTAAGATTTCGGGTTACAATACTACAATATCTGGACCGAGGAACCGGATTATGGTGAAGCGCGGATTGGTGCTAGTTTCTCTCTTCTTGATTACGCTGACGGCGTCGGCTCCCTGGGCCACTTCCCAGTCGGAAGGCGTGGTCCCGGCTTACAACGCTGGTCCGCCGCCGAAAGGCGCCAAGCTTCCCCCCATCCTGGGCAAAGAGCAATTGTGGGCTGAGAATGCTCAGTTTCCTTATCAGACGCACGCGTATGACTTGGCCGCAAAGATACCGGCGGTGTTACATCAACAGCCCTGCTATTGCTACTGTGATCGAATGGGACATAACAGCTTGCATAGCTGCTTCGAAAACACTCACGGCGCTCGCTGCGACATCTGTCTGAAGGAGCTGTACTACGCCTATGCCCAGCACCAGAAAGGCAAGACGGCATCGCAGATCCGCAAAGGAATTATGCAAGGCGAGTGGCGGCAGGTAAACTTGGAAACAGCGGCCTCGACCAATTGAATCGAGCGGGGCGAACTCGCAGCCTTCGCTGGCGGCACTTGCGAAAGTATGGCAAGCGTTTTTCCACCGACGGAATATCGGCACGTAGAACCGCCGGTCTCGGAACGGAGGCCGACGGGGATGAAAATCGTAAGCAGCGAATAATGGCAGTGCATCCAAGATTAAGATAAGAGGAATACTTACGAAGAGTACAGGAAGAGTTTTGCAGATGGCACAAAAGACCACACCCAAGAAATCGGTTGGCGACGATCCGCGTTTTTCACAGGCTGTGCAAAATTATGAGGCGGGTTTGCGCGCCATGCAAGAACGCAAATTCGACAAGGCGAAGTCCTATCTGCAAAAGGTTATTTCCGGGCCCAGTAAGGAACTGGCGGATCGCGCCTCGTTGTACGTGAATGCTTGTAATCAGCAAACCGAGCGCGCTGTCACCCAATTCCGAAGCCCCGAAGAGCACTACGACTATGCCATTTCCCTGATGAATGTCGGCGATTACGTGGGCGCCCGCGAGCATCTGGACAAGCTGTCGAAGCAGGCGCCAAAAGTCGACTATGTGGCCTACGGCTTGGCGGCATTGGATTGCCTCACTGGCCATGTCGAAGATTCACTGCGCCATCTGGACGAAGCGATTCGCATGAATCCGGGACTTCGCTTTCAGGCGCGAAACGACTCCGACTTTCAGAATCTGTCCGAAGATCCCCGTTTCACAGAGTTGCTGTATCCCGACCCCGGGGCGGAGTTGCCTTCCCCGGCGGATGCTGACGAGAACGGTTAGGCAGCTCGATGGGCTACTCCAAACCTCACACCGATTTCTTGCCAGGCCGGCCTGCTGCCGGAGCAATCGATGGTATGCGGGTAGTGGCGATTGGCGGCGGCACCGGCCTCTCCACGCTACTGAAAGGGCTGAAGTGGTATGTCAGTCCACCTGGGGAGCGACCTTCCGCGGCATCCGGCAAGCCGCAGATATCCGATCTTTGTGCGGTGGTCACAGTCAGCGATGACGGAGGTTCCAGCGGTCGTCTGCGCAAGGAACTGAACATGTTGCCTCCGGGCGACATCCGTAGCTGTATCGTCGCCTTGTCCGAGGACGAAGCCTTGCTGTCCAAGCTGTTCCGGCACAGATTCGTCAAAGGCTCAGGACTGGAGGGCCACAGTTTTGGCAATCTTTTTTTGGCGGCTCTTACCTCGATCACCAAAGATTTCAGCGAAGCGGTTCGCCTGTCGTCCGAAATTCTCGTCACTCGCGGGCATATCCATCCCGCCACAACTTCCAACGTCGAACTGGAAGCTCTCATGGAGGATGGGACGCGAGTGCGCGGGGAGACCAAAATCACCGCCAGCAAAGGCCGGATCAAAGAGCTTTTCCTGGTTCCGCAGGATGTGGAACCCCTTCCCCAAACTTTGGAGGCGATTGCCCGCGCCGACCTGATCACGGTCGGCCCCGGTTCGCTGTTTACCAGCCTGATTCCAAACTTGCTGGTGCGCGGTATTGCTCAGGCTATTGCCTCTTCCCCGGCAACTAAAGTTTATGTTTGCAACCTGATGACCCAGGCGAATGAGAGCATTGGACGCACCGCCGCCGACCACATCCGGGCGCTCGACAGCCACGCCCAGACGCACATTTTTGACTACGCTCTTCTCAATCGCAGACCGATCTCAGATCAGTTAAAGGCGAAGTACGCGCTCGAGGGCGCGACCCAGGTCCTGGTCGACGAGCAAGCCATCGAGGAATTGGGCGTGATCCCCGTCCTCGGCGACTATCTCGATGAGGGTGAAGTGGCCCGCCACGCCACGGATCGGATCGCACGCGATCTGCTGGAGTTGGCCGTGAAGGCGCGGTCCACTGAGAAGACGACCGCGAAAACCCACACCACGAGCACCTAAAAGGGCTTCGCGGTATATTGGATCGAATGCCCAATGCCAAGCGTAGTACCTCCAATCGCATCCCGCGCATTGCCATTGCAATCTTAGCGGCGGGCAAAGGCACGCGCCTGAAGTCCAAACATCCCAAAGTTCTGCACGAGGTCGGGGGAAAGCCGTTGCTGGCGCATGTAATCGCCGCGGCTACGAATGTCGTTCCGGCGCAAGATGTGTACGCCATCGTCGGCCATGAGGCGGATCGGGTGCGCCAAGCGGTTGCCCACGCCGGAATCAACTTCATCCTGCAAAAAGAACAGCGCGGCACGGGTCACGCGCTGATGGTTGCGCGCCAAGCTTTGGCGCCTTACGACCAGATCATCGTGCTTTCCGGAGACGCGCCGTTGATCAGTTCCCAAACCATCCAGAAGTTGGTCGACTTTCATAGCTCAAAACGCCCCGCCATGACGATCCTGACTGCCCAACTGCAGGATCCGACGGGTTACGGAAGAGTGATCCGAAAGAGCGCGAAGAGCTCCCACGTGAAGGCCATCGTCGAGGAGAAATCTGCTACTCCAGCGCAACGCAAGCTTCGGGAGATCAACTCAGGCTTCTACGCCTTCGATGCGAACTCGCTTTTCGCACACATCGACGAACTCAGCAACGACAACCCCCACGGCGAGTTTTATCTTACCGACATGGCGGCGATCTTCGGTAAGGCGAAGAAGCACGTTATGGCAGTGGCAGCGAACGATCCTCATGAGATCATGGGCGGTAACACGCGCGCCGAAATGGTGGATGTAGACTGGCGCATGCGCATGGCCAAGTGCCGGGAACTGATGACCGATGGGGTCACGATTTTCTATCCCCAAACTTGCGTGATCGATCGCGACGTCTCGATCGGCGCGGACACCGTCATCGAACCGTTCGTGCAGATTCTAGGCAAGACGCGCATTGGCAGTGATTGCCGGATCCGCTCCTACACTGTGATTAATAATTCCGTGATTGGAGACGGTGTGCTCATCCGCCCGGGCTGCATGCTCGACCAGGCCCAGGTGATGAACGGTGCAATGCTCGGGCCCTACTCCAATCTTCGCCCGGGGAGCGAGATCGGCGAGGGCGCGCATGTAGGAAATTTCGTTGAGACCAAGAAGACCCGTCTGGGCAAAGGCTCCAAAGCCAATCACCTGACCTATCTCGGAGACGCTGAAATCGGTGAGGGCGTAAACGTCGGGGCGGGAACGATCACTTGTAACTACGATGGTGAGCGCAAACACAAGACCGTGATCGAAGACGGAGCATTCATCGGTAGCGATTCAACCTTGGTTGCTCCGGTCAAGGTCGGACGTGGCGCCTACGTGGGCGCGGCTTCCTGTATCACCGACGACGTTCCCCCGGATTCTCTCGCCATCGGCCGGGCGCGCCAGATCGTCAAGGAAGGGTGGATCAAGGCCAAGCGCGCAGGCCACCAGAAGGCGGACACGGCAGCTGGCGGTTGAAGGTCGGACTCCCTGAGTTGCGACCTCGAACTAGAAACAGAATTCGTTGCCCGATTGGCGCTTGGCCGGCGCGAAATCGCTGCTATTTCTTGCGCCGGCGAATTCGGACCTCGAAGCTGACCACACCGTTATAATCCCGCAGCCCGAGGATGGAGACATTGCGCGTCAGGTTGTATTCCGCCTGAATGATCTGCTGCGAGGTTTGTGAAACGTTGGTGGTATAGGTCAGGGTGAGGTTGTCCTTAACCTGCTGCTCGATGGTGACTGCGGGCGAGCTGGTGGTGGGAGAAGTTTCCGTGTTCAGACCTTGAGGATCGACCCGGATGTGGCTAATCCCAAACAAGCTTCGCGAGCGGTTACTCATGGCGGAGTTGAGGGCATCCGCGAGCATGACGCTGGAGGCTTGCTGGGCCAAGGGCGACTGCCCGGATTGCTGCAACTGGGCAGACTGCTGCTGGGTTTGGCCAAGGGCAAGCAGGCTGATGATGTCCGCCACGGGCAGTGGAGGCTCGGAATGATACGTCAGATTGAGTTTGTCGAGCCCGCCGTTCAGGTTGACCATGATGTCGTAGTCGCGAACGTGCGTGGCGGCTTGCAGATCAAGCACCGGCGTCGTCGTAACCGGATTAGTAAAGGTTACATCGCCGCGCTCCAAGCGGTACTTGGTTCCGTTGAAAGAGGCTTCGCCCTCGGTTACATCAGCGCGACCCAGTAAGACCGGCTTTGCGGCCGTTCCCCGCAGACGCAAGTCGGCGTCCCCTGAAAGCCGCATAACCGCCGTCTGCATCTGCAGTTCGGGCGTGGTCACGATGTGCACGTCCATTCGTATGCGGTTCAGCACAGGATTGGTCTGCGGCAGCGCCGAACTCTGCGCGCTGCGTGCCAGACTCGCACCGAAATCGAAACCGGGAGTTACCGCAAGCTTGGTGACTGTGATGTCTCCCGACAGCACGGAAGCCGCGGACGTGCCCGTCCAGCGCAGTTCCGAATTCGCCATGGCACTAATGCCAGGTGGATAGCGCAAACGCACGTCTTGGGTTTGTAACGTCAGATTGAAATTGAGCTGACGATTATAGGTGGTGGCGTATCCGCCAAACGTAACCACGCCGCCGCCCACGCGTGCCGTGAGACTTTCGATTTGTAACCGGTCTTGATTGAAGGTCGCAGATCCGTTAAGCGCGCTCAACGCACTCGGGAGATCGCTGTAGGCGATGGAGCCATTGGTGACTTGTAATCTGCCCTGGGTTGTAGGCTTGCTGATCGTACCTCCTACCATCAAGTCAATCGCGACCTCGCCGGAGGTGGTGAAGTCCGGATTAAAATTCTGAATGACTTGAAGATTCGCTTGACCCTGAGCCCGCAAGTCGAGCTCGTGTTCACCATTAAGGCCAACTGTGCCGCTAGCGGTAAGATCGGTGCCTTCGCCAATCAAATGGAGCTGCTGAATCCTGAGAGATTGGCTGGAAATGGTAAAACTGATGGGACCATCGTTGCGAACCTTGATGTTCTCGACATCGGCAAAGAAATCGCTGAGCTTGCCCGTGACCTCCAGTTCGTGAGGGTTGCGCAGCGGGCCGCGTAGCCGCAGGTCGCCGGCCACTGCAGCAGGGCCCGTCACATGCGCCTTCAGATATTTCCTGACGACGGAATCGACATCGAGATGGTTGAAATGGAAGTTTATTGTTGAAGGCCAATCTTTGCGCAACTGAATCGTGCCATCGAGGTTCAACTCCGCGCCCTTGAACTGCGAGCGCCCGCTCACATGCAGTTCGGAGCCCTGGGTCACGGCATCGAAGTTATAGTCACCCTCAACTTCATGGTCAAAGGCAAGGTCGTGCAGATGGATCTTCGCATTGATGGTCGGCTGCTCGAGCGTGCCCGAAGCTTGGGCAATAAAATCCAAGCGGCCATCCACGCTCACGCGGCTGGCCTGAAGCTGGGGAATGCGAGCCAGGTCAAAATTGTCCCCATTCAGGTTGACGCGGAAAGTACGGGTGGAAGGCGTGTAGGTGCCAGACCCGTTGACGCGCGCGTCATAGTACGCGAGATGGAGGTCGTCAAGAGAGATTTCGTCCCGGGTGAACTCCAACTTAGAGTCCAGGCGTTGGACGGGTTCGCCGCGGATCAGCGCGTCCGAAAGCTCGATGCGGCCGCTTCCGCGCGGCTCGGCCTTCGTGCCCTCAATCTTCACAGAAAGGTTGGCTGTCCCGCTGACTGGGAGGTCATATCCACCTAAAGCCAAAATCTCGTTCACATCAGCGTTGCGGATATCGACGCGAGCCGCGATGGGACTCGAATGGGTGAACTGTCTTTCTTGCAGGCCGGCTCTGAGGTCGAAAGTGACAGAAGTTTGGCCATGATGCAGGCGGCCGTTGTGCATCGCAAAAATATGGGGTGAGAGCTGAACGTCCGCGACCAGGGAATCACAGTGGACATCTTTTTCGGGCGAGTGCGAGGTGGCGGGAATCAGTAAATCGAAGTCTTCGGACTGCAGCTTGCCGGAAAAGTCGATGGCGGAGATTTTACCGGTTGCGGTCCCGTTGAAGGAAAGGTGTCCTTGCAAAGCGACTGGAATCTGTTCCTGATAGCCGACAGCCTTCACCACCGGTTGCCACTCGCGAAGGTTGGAGGTCGTGACCGAGAGGTTTAGAGCGGCAGTGGAGGAGAGCGTACCGGAGGCGCGAACTTGAGTGGCGCGAGTGGAGGCCGCGAACTCGGCAACTTCCAGTTCGCCGGAGGCGGCGCGGTACTTGGCGCGAGCGTGCGCATTAAGCGGCAACTGTCCAGCTGTCAGGTGAGCCGGCGCTGTAACATCCAACGCGATCTCAGTTTCCGCGTTGCGCGGCGCGCCACGCCATCGTGCCTCGACGGTTCCGCTCGTATTGCCTGCCAGGTTCATGCTCTGGAACGGGCGATCGGACGAGGCGATGGCGGCTGCGATTTCGGTGGCAGAAAGATTGTTTATCCGCAGCCGAAGGTTTCCCTTCTGCTCCTCAGCGGCATTCTCTTTAGCCTCTTTAGCCAGTTTTCCCGCTCCAAGCGAGTTAAGCCAGTTGACAATTTCAGCATCGCCATTCAGTTCTCCGCCCAACAGCTTGGCCTGCAGTTGAGAAAACACAAGCCGCTGTGAGTTGACCGTGTAGTCGCTGCTCAGCGCTGCTCCATGCAACTTCACCGAGGCATCGCGCCAATCGAGGTCGTTCACCGCGAGCTTGCCAGACGAGGAAAAAGCTGCCGCTGACCACAAACCTTCACCGCTCACATGGAGAACGCCCTGCCGTATTTCGGGTCGACGAGCAATAGCGCTGGCCTCTCCCAGATCAAGCGTGAGGTCGTACTTGGCGACCACATTGGGTTGGTCGAAATCTAGAAGCCGGCCACTCGCTTGCAGCCGCGAACGTCCAGAGGTTGCCTTCAACGATTTGATCTCAAGATGGTCGTGGCCGAGGGCGAAGTGTACCTCCGCCGTCCAGGCCACCGGGCGGTAGTTTTCCAACTTCGTGTCGATTTTTCCGAGCAGGAGATTGCCGTCATAGCGGCGGTGCAACAGAGAATAAGTCATGTCCGCCGCCACATCGTAAGCCTTAAAGTCGAACGGAGTCCTCTCATCGTTCCACAGCAACTCACCGTGGCGTACTTCGAGTTGCCCGATGGTAAGTGAGAACAATTGTTCGATAGACGCTTTTGCTGACTTCAATCTGGGGGCAGGTTGATTCGTCGTGCCGTCAGGATAAAGGATGATGTGAACGACAGGGCGGTCGAGAACGAGCGACGAGAATCCAACTTCAGCTCCCAATGCCGAGATGAGTTTGACCCGCGCGACCAACCGGTCCACGTGGGCATAAGGAACCTCGCTCGCCGCTTCTTTCCCATGGATGGTCAGATCGCGGATGTCCACCTGGAAGCGGAATGGTGTGGTGTGGATCGCACCTAAGTTCACGCGCCCCCCAGTGACACGCTCCAACTCAGACACCAGGCGGCGCCGTACCATGGCTTGGAACGAATCGGTGGTTGCGTACCAACTGAAACCACCCAACAGGAGCAAACCTGCAACTCCCGCAATGAGCAGATAATTGCGGAACCTGCGCCAGCGCGGCTGGGCGCGAGGTTCGCTCATCGCAACTGGCCTCCGGACTCGGAGGGGGCAGCGGCGTCCGTGCGGATCGCACTGCCAGAACGCAGATCTTGCAGCCAGGCAATCAACATCTGGTTCATCTTCTGCTGGGTGAGCAACTCCTTAATTTTAGGTGTGACTTCGGCTAGGGGGACGGGCTCCGCGCCAGATTGCCGAAGCTGGGGTAGAAGCTCGTGATTGTAGTAGCTCTCTATGCTTTTGGAATCGATGACAATGTTGGGCCGCAGCCGGGCATCGACTAAACCCAGTAGGTCAACTTGTAAAGCAACCCGCTGTTTCAGTTCGTTCTCGGTCAATCCGTAGCGCCCAAGGGCGGCTTGCCAGCCAGCTTCGCTTTCCGCGCCTGGGTACTGCTTACGAATCTCCTCGATGCGCTTCTGCACTTCTTCGCTGCTGGCGTGCGGGAAACCTGAAGAGCGCATTTGCTCGCGCAATAGTTCCTGGTCGATCAGGTGGTCCAGCGCAGCTTTCCAATCTCCTGGCTTCAGTTGGCCGAGCGCGCGGCCATCGACGAAAGCCTCGTAGTGGACAGCATCCTGCCATTCGCTTTGCAGGATGATGTGGTTGTTCACGGTAGCAACAATGCGGTCCAAAATGTCGCCCGCCCATGCGGGCAAGGCAATCCCGAGAAGCAGGACGATTCCAGCGATGGTCGAACTCTTTTGATTCATCAGAAGCTCTGTCCAATACTAAAGTAAACGTTGAAATGAGGCGTGTGCTGCGGTACGAAATACGGCAGCGTGGGCGTCCCATTGGAGCTTGTGGTGTTACTCACGCAATAAGGCGATTCCGCCTGGCCCTTGACGGTGGGTGCCGTTTGGCAACTTGGAAATGCTGGTGGATTTAAATTGTACCCGAAATCAAAGCGCACCGGACCAATCGGTGTCTTGTAGCGGACCCCCACCCCTACCGCATGGGAGATGTAGCTGTAATCGCACTGGGTCGCCGTGCCTGGCTGCAAGCAGAGTCGAGGGTCCTTCTGTCGCCAGCGGAGCAGGTTGTCCAGCATGTTCTGGCCATCGGTAAAGATATTCCCTGCATCTTCGAAAATCGCGAAGCTAAGGTTGTCCTCGAAGTAGGGCAGCGTCGGTGGTGGAAAACGCATTTCCACGTTGTTCACGAAAAGCGCGCTCCCTCCGAGTGGAAACCCGGTCGTGGGATCGCGCGGACCTGCCTGATTCAACCCGAATCCCCGATGGGAGTTGCCGCCACCAGTGAAAAAACGCTCGGCAAGCGGGATAATCGTGCAGTTGGTTCGCTGGTTTGAACACGCTTGCCCGGGCTGGAGGATCTGCGTACTGCCGAATGTGCTCTCCAGCCCGACTCGCAACGAACGCGCGAACACGAATTTCTTCTCGGTCGGCCGATTTTTGCCGAAGGCGTGGTAGGTTGAATTCTGGGCGAGAATGCTGCTGAAATTTGCCTCCGAGCCGAAGTAACCGGCCGCGACCCCGGCATCAATGGTGGTGTAGCTACCCTTGGTACTTTCAAGGTTGCTGTCGCGTTTATTGCGAATGTAGCTGAAGCCAGGCTCCCCTACACGTACAGGCAGGGAAAGCAGTGGAATTTCCTCGGAGCTGATATTAATATCGCTGGCCTTCACCCTGCGGTAAGTAAAGCGATAATCCATTGTGGTCGCCTTGCTGATGGTCTGCTCCGCTTGCACCGACCCTTCCAGACGTTGCGAGGTGAATGTGGTGACGTCCAGCGTATTGTCATAGAAAGCAGTGAACGACAACTTCCAATTCTGACTATTGAACCAGCGCGGCACGGTAGCGCTCACCAGCCCGCGCTGCTCCAGGCTGCCCACGTCGGCCTTAAACGTAAGGGTATGGTCGCGGCCGCGGAAATTGAGACGAGTCACGCCGAGCGAGACCCGCGGGCTCACTCCAGTTTGGCCCTTCGCCTGGTTGCTGCCCACTGCCGAAGGCTGGCCGGTTTGGAATTCCAACCCGACGCCATAACTGAATGTATATCGTTTGGCTTCCTCAACATCGACCAAGACGTTCTTCGTTGGCTCATTGCCGTCCGGATTTTGCACCGCCGTACCCACCTGGCTGAAAATACTGAGATCGTAGAGACGCTGTTGGGTTCGCAGCATGTCAATCTGGCTCAGCGGGTCTCCGGGTTTGCTTTGCAACTCGCGCTGCACAACAAATGGCTTCGTGAAGTTCAATCCAGAGACCAACACTTGGTCCACAAAGACCTGGTCTCCTTCGTGGATCTTAAAGGTGACGTCCATGCGATTGGATTCGCCGGGCACGGGTTTTGCCTCCGCCTCGAAACTGGCGTGGGGAAACCCGTGGTTAAAATAGTAGTTCAGAAGATTGTCACGGTCCTGCGCAATGTTGAATTCGGAAAAAGGTTGACCCCTGGCCGTGTTGATTTCAGCCGCAAGGCGGGTTTCGGAGAAAGCATGAGTGCCCTCCATGTGGAAGGCGCCTACCAGCGTTTGGGGGCCTTCGTCAACTGAGATTTCGAGCGCAAGATCATTCTCGTGCCCGCGGTAATCGTCGATGACCTTGCTCGTAATCTTGATTTGTTGGAAGCCATTCGCCCGATAGACATCCTCGATTCCGTGAATGTCCGTATTGAGCAATCCCTGGCTGTAGCGGCCGCGCGATTCGAAGCGTGTAGCCGGGCGCACCTGCATGCGGGCCCGGATCCGCTCCGTTAGAAAGTATTTGTTGCCCGTAATATCAAGTTTCACCAGCTTATGCCGCGCCCCCGGAACGATGACGTAAACAATTTGCAGCCCGCTTCCGGCGACATCGGAATGCTGCTTGATTCCAACTTTGGCCTCGAAGTAGCCGCGACTCTGCATATAATTAACCAGGTTGCGCCGGCCTTCACTCAGCAGATCCTCATCCACGGCGTCCTCTTCGAATATCGGCACATTCTCTTTCAGCACTCGGCGCCCGATCTTGAACCCTTCCGTGGTCACCAGCACCTTAGGTCCGGGAGTAATGTCAAAGGTGTAATCGACAGTGTTAGCCTCCTCGCGATAGGTCTTTTTGGAGATCGAAACCTGCGCAAGCAGCCGGTTCTGCTTTGAATATCCCTTGCGCAATCGATCCAGTGCGTTGCTCACCCGCTGCACCGAAACCAGATTGCCGGGATGCATTTTCGCGATGTCTTGTATCTGCCCCTGCGAGTATCCTGGCGTGCCCGTCACGGTCACCGCTCCCAGTCGCGCTTGGGGTCCGGGATTGACTTGAAAAGCGATGTCGATCTGCTGCCTCGCGGGATCCTTGTGCTCTTGTTCGGTGACCGAGGAACGGTAGTAGCCGTTTTCCTGCATGAGTTGCTTGATGTTGGTCAGAGCGCGCTCGACTTGGTCGGGAGTGAACAACTCTCCCAATTGAAACTTCGAGGCATTCACCACTTGCCCGGCGGTGGGCCGGTTAGGAACACCTCGCACGTCAATATCGCCAACAAAGTAATTCGGGGCTGTAAGGACGGACACAAGAACTTTGCCTTCCTGGGTGCGCTCACCCTCCACGCGTATGTCCGCGAAGCGCCCCGTCGCATGAAGCTTGCGAATGCTCTGGCGGATGAGGTCCCGGTCAAGGGGTTCGCCCGCCTTTTGAGGAATAAGTTCGCGCCAGCGCTTTTGATCGACTTCGGAGGGAACATCTGGCCAGCGTATGTCTGCGACCGTCAGACCCTGATATAAGGCCATCGTGTCCTCGACGGGCGTGGCTGGCATTTGCGCTTCGACGGATGGAGTCGGTTCTTGATCTGCTCCTAAGGTGCAGGAGCCGGCAGATGCTCCCACGGCACACATCGCCGTGACCGCCAGCGCAATCAGGGTTGTAAACAAAGTCCCCCTCAGTTGCAAACAGGCTCCTCTGTAAAAAGTGTGCCGGGTCAATTCGTTCGATGAAATGGTGTAAAACAATGTTGTATGCTGCCCGTGCACTCCAGGGCTTGTCTTTTCTCGCAACCCGTCTTGCTACCCCGGTCCCTCTAATCCGGAACTTCTCGCCGGGTCATGCGCTCCGCTCTCGTTTTGAAAACAGCGTTACACCTATCATAATGGTTCGGAGACGTGGAAACGGTGACCTCTTTGGAACTGCGCGAGAGATATTCGCGGCAAGTACTCTTTCGCGAAATCGGAGTTGAAGGCCAGCGCAAGCTGGCGGCTTCGCAGATTGCCATTGCGGGCTGCGGCGCCACAGGTTCGGCGATTGCTTCGCTGCTTGCGCGCGCGGGTGTGGGCACAATCCGCATCATCGACCGCGATTACGTCGAGCCTAGCAATCTTCAGCGGCAATCGCTGTTCGATGAAACCGATGCCGCGGAATCGCTGCCCAAGGCAATCGCCGCCGCCAGGAAAATTGCGGCCTTCAATTCCGAGGTCGTGGTCGAACCTCATGTCGCCGATCTGACGCCGGCGAATATCGAAGTCCTCTTGAAGGCAGCGCAGCTTATTCTCGATGGCACCGACAACTTCGAGACGCGCTACTTGATCAACGATTTCGCAGTCAAGAATTCCCTGCCCTGGATTTACACCGCAGCCGTGGGTAGCTATGGCGTGACCATGAACGTGCTCCCAAACAAAACCGCATGCCTGGCATGTATTTTCGCTGCTCCTCCCCAAGGCACTTTTGAAACCTGCGAGACCGCCGGAATTCTGAACTCGGCCGTGAATCTCGTGGCCTCAATCGCGGCGACCGAAGCGATAAAGCTGCTGGTTGGGGCCAACAACTGGCTCCGCCGCACGCTACTTTCCTTCGACGTATGGAGGAATGAACGTGCTGAAGTGGCGGCGGACCAACCCCGAGCAGGCTGCCGCACTTGCGGCGAACACGAGTTTCCTCACCTTGCCGGACAAGGCCGCCCGCATATTACGTTATGTGGACGCAACTCCGTGCAGATTCACGAACGCCACCGTCCGGTAGATTTGGCCCAGATGAGCGAACGGCTTAAACCCCACGGAACCGTGCGCCACAATGACTTCGTCTTGAAGTTCTGGCACGAACCTTATGAAATGACGCTGTTTCCCGACGGCAGGGCCATCATCAAGGGAACAACCGATCAGGCCGTGGCCAGAAGTCTGTATGCCCGCTACGTCGGATCCTAATAAAACCCGCGCCCAGAGCCAGGTTTCGGGTTATGATGCTGTGTTCTGATTTCGCCGCGGCAAGCTGCGCAGATCCAGGCTGCGTCCTCGGCGGAATCGGATTACCCAAGCTCTGTGGAGGATCCAATGCGTTTACTGAACACTTTTTGCATGATTCTGTTGCTCTCCGGATTGTCTGCCGCGCAAGCGACCATCATCGGAGGGACTGCCAGTAACTGGGCCCCCGCGTACGGCGTTTATGCGGCGCCCTTTGTGCCGCTGGTTACGACTCCGTCCGTGACTCTCGCAACCGTGTCGCCTTCGCCGGCGGGAACCAGCAACGCCACGTTCGGAAATGTAGCCGGCGCCACCAACGCTACTCTTTCGATCGTGCCTCAGCCTACTGCCGGGGCATATACCCAGGCCGTCTGGTCTCCTGCGTATACGCAGCCTACTTGGTACGGTCCGTCCGAGACCGAGGAGACGCCCAGAGAGTCGATGCCTGAGGGCAGGCACGGCCAGAAAGCCCACGCTTTCGACGTCGGCGTCGCGTCCTGGCAGAGCAGCGAGAGTGTGACGCATCTGATGGCGAGCTCGACTGGTGCAAGGAAGGCCTCGCGAACTTTCACCAATCAGGATGTGGACCAGGTCAATCAGAAAAACGGCACCGTCACCTACGGCGGAAAGACCGAACACATTTGAGTGTTTTCCGTGCTGATTGAGGTTGGCTTCGCTCTGATTACTGCCGATTGTGGGTACGCGGTCGCCAATCAGGTTCCATCGCCTGAATCCTTTGTGTCCTTTGTGATCAATGAAGTGCAAATGCTAGAACCACAAAGGACACAAAGGTACACAAAGGATGTTATGGCGCTCTAAGAGACCCAGACGAAGCCTCGATAGAGCCGGGCGCGGAATTCTTTGGTTCACGTCTTACCTTTGCGCCAAGGCCTCCAGCGCGCCATAGAAGCCTGGGCAGGAGATTACCGCCGCATCGGCTCGGTGAATGGTGGTTTCGCCTTCCGCCCGCAGAGCTGCAACGGCGAATGCCATCGCGATGCGATGATCGCCGAAAGAATCGATTTCCGCGCCGTGCAGTGTCTGGCCGCCGGGGATTTTCAGGCCGTCCTCATGCTCCTCGACCTGCGCTCCCATGGCCCGCAGATTGGCCGCAATCGCGGCAATCCGGTCAGACTCTTTCACGCGGAGTTCTTTGGCGTCGCGGACTTCGATGCCACCTGAAGTGTAAGGGGCGATCGCGGCCAGTACGGGGATCTCATCGATAAGGGCTGCGGCGTCTGCGCCCGCAACCGTTGCTCCCCGTAAATCCCGTCCGGCAACTTCCACGGTTCCCACCAGCTCTCCGTGTTTGTCTTCGAGTTCCGCCACGGCGATGCCAACTCCCATCAAGATCAATATGTCGAGCAAGCGGGCGCGCGTAGGGTTCATCAGCAGGCCGCTGATCAAGAGTTGCGATCCGGGAAACAACGCCGCCGCGCAAAGAAAAAACGCTGCGCTTGAAAGATCGCCTGGGATCTCCGCCTCAATGGCATGAAGCTTTTGGCCGCCGGCAATGCGTGCCTGATTTCCGTGCTGGATCAATTCTGCGCCGAACGCGCGCAGCGCCAGTTCTCCGTGATCGCGGGTGCGAATTGGTTCCTCGACGCGAGTTTCTCCATCGGCGAACAAACCCGCGAACAACAACGCGGATTTCACCTGCGCGCTTGCCACCGGCATCTTGTAGTCGATCGCTTTTAGATGTGCGCCGGTAATGCGCAGCGGCGGACGGCCTCCATCACTGGATGCAATCTTCGCTCCCATGGCTTCGAGAGGCGCGATGATTCGGGCCATGGGACGCCGGGACAGCGATTCGTCGCCCATCAACTCGCTGGTGAATCCCTGGCCAGCGAGAATACCGCTCAGCATGCGCATGGTGGATCCCGAATTGCCGCAGTCGAGCGGAGTCGTCGGTGGTTGCAGCTTGGGGCCGCGTCCGTGAATCACGATGGCGTTTTCGTTTCGCTGCAACTCTACTCCCAGCGCGGCGAGACAACCCAACGTGCTGGCGCAATCCGCTCCAGTGGAAAAGTTCTCCAGCCGCGTCGTTCCTTCGGCGATGGCGGCGAGCATGGCGTAGCGGTGAGAGATGGACTTGTCCCCCGGCAAGCGCAGTGCTCCCTCGATGTTCCGCGCTGGGCGAATCACAACGGTGGAATCGTTTGTCTCTCGAGACATCCGTCACTCAATATAAAGGAAGAGAGGGCGAGGGAACACAACAGAGCTGTCCATAGGAAAAATCGAGAACCGCAAATTCTCTTAGTTAGCAGGCTGCGGGAAAAGTGGCTGAGGGCGTAAGAAGGGTATCTTGGGCGGCTGAAGCGGCTACGAAAACAAGAAGAAGCGCATTCCAGTGCAAACCGGACAATCAAAGTCAGTAGTCAGTTGCCAGTTCCCGGTTCGCAGTTTCAGCAGCAGCCGCCAATGGGTTGCAGAAAAAATCGTCAGGGACGTGGAAAGCTCACCCCGGCGGGCGCCTGCACATTTTGCACGGCGTCGTGGGCCCGACTGAAGTCGGGCCCTCCGCAAAACCAGAGTGAGTCCGAGTTTTTCCGCAAACTGCTACACCATGGCTTTCGCCTCGGCGGCAGCTTCTTGCAGAATGTCGGTGGGTACTTCCTTGATGGTCACATTGAATTCGAACATCGGCGTCTCACTCCCGCGGCCCCACCGGCTTACCTCCCAGTGAGCGCGGAGGAACTTGGCCTCTGGGTGTCCAGTCAAATCAAGCAGCAGAGGATGTTGCGCGTGGTAGAACTTCTGAGGAAAGTTCGTGACCGGTTTCGGAGCCCAGGTTGTTCCGTCGGCCGACCCGTGAATGCTCACGTCCAACGATTCCTGCTCGACGATGCCGGTGATATTCAGACTTAGAAGGAAAACGCGGTTCGACGCGCTGCCGATGTCCACCACCGGCCCATCGCCCTTGGCGTTGACTACCGTTTTTTCTGGAACCAGAAAGCTATCAATCATGGCGGGAGCATTGTAACAAAATCGCCTTCGGGGCGTTTTAGCTTCCGCTGATCGTATCCAGGAACTGCCGCAATAAATTCCCCACTTCCTCGGGCTGCTCCCACGGAGAATAGTGCCCGGCCTTTGCGATGAGTCGCATCTGGCTGCCGGGTATGTTTTGCCGCATCAACTCCGCATCGGACACGCCGGTGAGAATGTCCTCGTCGCCAGTCAAAATCAGGGTCGGCACGTTGATCGTCTTCAGCGTTTCCACCGAGTCGCGGCGCTCCGCCATACCTCGCTGCACCATGGCAATGTCTTCCGCGGACATTTTCCGTATCATGCACAGCGCCCCTTCGACCAGATCTGGACGTGTATTGCGGGTCGTTTTCCCAATCAGCTTGGGAAGCATGCTTTCGAAGAACGGTTCTGTTCCGCGCTCCATCACATCGGCCGCAGCCTGCAGACGCCCCGTCCGTGCTTCCGGACTATCTGCCTGAGCCTTGGTGTCGCACAGCACCAGCGCTTCCACCCGCCCACGGTACTTACGCCAGAATTCGAACAGCACGTAGCCACCAATCGAAACCCCGGCCAACGGAGCGCGTCCTACTTCTTCAGAGTCCAGGATTCGAGCAACGTCCACAGCATGCTTCTCCATGGTGGCCGGACCCTCGCCAATGCCGGAGTCGCCGTGTCCGCGCAAATCGGCGAGAATGACGCGGTAGCGCGACACCAATGCCTGAGCCGCCGGTTTCCACAGATCATGATTGGCCGGAAAAGGATGGACCAAGACCACCGGTGGGCCGCTGCCTAAGACTTCATAGAATATGTCCGCATCGCCGCTGGTGATTCGGGGCATTGCAAGATTTAAACACAGCGAAGGCGCCAATCGTTAGGAATTGATCATCGGCTGAGCGCACGCCGGTGCCGGAAGCCGCAGCGGTTCCTCCGGCATCACAATCCATGCGATCGGATACGCCAGCAGGCCGACCCCAGTCATCAGGGAGCCGACCAACCAAACCAGGCGAACCAGCGTGACATCCAAGTCAAAGTACTCTGCGAGGCCGGCGCACACCCCGGCAATTTTGCGGTCAGCCCGTGGGCGAACCAGCCGTTTGCGGCCAATCACGCCACCAACTCGCGTGCCGCAATAGGCGCAGACGTTGGCGTCGTCCTGAATTACTTTTCCGCAGTAGTTGCAATACATGGCTTGCCTCCTGGTCGCCTGATCCTGGGCCACTCAATCGACCACTCAATCTAAGATACGTTACCGCGGCCCCAAACGTTCCATTTTACTCTCCCCGGTAAGCTTCTTTCAGGTAGCGGTTGGCGCTTTCCGCGAACGGCGTGGCGGCATCCGCAGCCACCACCGCGTGGTATTTCTTGACCGCAAGATCACGCTTTTCCAGCAAATCATACATCTGCCCGGCAGCCAGATTCGCCTTCTGCAGTACTTCCGGATCGGGCTGCGGAGCCTCATTGACTTGTTCGTACGCCACGACTGCATCCGCGTAGTTCTTCTGGCCGCGAAGCAGATCGCCCAGGCTAAGTGGGGCGATCTCGTAGTGCAAGCCGTCATAGAACCCTTGCCGCCCCGCCTGCCAGACTTTTCGATACACCGCTGCGGCTTCCTGCTCATGACCCTCCGCCCGGAGCAGGTTGCCTTCCTCCAGCGCCATGAGCACATCGTGCGGGTAGCTCTGAATCAGGCTCCGGGCAATGGGCAGGGCTTCCTGGTAACGATGTTCCCGCCGCAAGAACAGGACCAGCAGTATCTTTGCGTCGACGCTGGTCTCACCAGCTCCTTGGGCGCACTCGCCAAGATACTGTAATCCCTTCTCCTTATTCCCGCCGATGCCGATCATGCTGACGCCGGCTCGCAGTGCCAGGGGCAGACTGCCCATCACGTAGTTGTGCGCGCCGACAACCAGCTTCGCTTGCGTGTTCCCGGGAGAAAGTTCGAGCACGCGTTCGTGATCGCGCCGCGCTCCCACTGCGTTTCGCAATGCCGAAAACCAGGCGTGTTCCACCATCCCGGTATAGGCGGCAAACTGGCCGCGCGTTACTCCCCGGGCATAGAGAGCGTCCACATTTTGAGGATCTGTGCTCAAGCTTTTCTCCTCGAGCTGCAGAGCCCTTTGTACCAAGTCCTTGATCTCCTGCTTCATCTTTGGATCAGCGGGGCGATGCGCGGCCTGAATGAAACTGTCATTCGCGTACTCCCCAGTGTTCAATGCCCCCATGCGGTAGAGTTCGCGGAGGAGAATCGCGGTCAATAGATGATTTATCGCGAACGGGTCGTCGGGATGCCTCTGCACCACCTGATCGAACTCCTGAACTGCGAGGTCGTAGTCGAGATTGTAGAAATGGTCGAAGGCAGAGCGGTTCAGCGGATCGTTGGGACGGGACGCAAAACTCGCCGGTG
>Ga0182014_10001466_pt1 | contig 31348 bp, 26 predicted proteins | sample 612S2DmetaG_FD_120489 | JGI IMG/M metagenome (GOLD analysis project Ga0182014, IMG submission 120489) | Permafrost microbial communities from Stordalen Mire, Sweden - 612S2D metaG | ecosystem: Environmental > Terrestrial > Soil > Wetlands > Permafrost | place: Sweden: Stordalen | collected... | reverse complement strand
GCACTCCTACCCAGTTCGCACTGCGCCACCGTTTCCATGATCGTCGCCCCGGAAAGGCGCATCTTCACCGCCCTCCGCCGACGCTCGTTCAACGCTCCGATCGACAACCTGCGCCCGTACATTCGCTCCATACTTCATTGGACGAAGTTGATCGCAAAATAGTTTCACCGTTTAGGGCCGGATCAGTAGCAAGAAATTCGTGCATTACGCCCAGAGGCCATTTTGGCAAGGCACAGGCGCCGTTGTCCTGAATCGGAGGCCGGGACTCTATCCCTATTGCCATACGGTTATGTTGGGTCCAGCGCCGCCGTTGCCCCAGTAGTAGTTATAGCTGGAGCTGTCTGGCCAGTTGTTTTTGTCGAATTGGGGATTGGGCTGGTAGTTGCCGAAACCATTGCAGTGCGCATCGTTCCTGTTATTGGGGTTGAAGACGATCAGGAGTCCGTTCAGGAAGGTGAGGGTATAGTTGTTGTTCTTCGCCGCCAGGGTTCCCGGAGCGATGGTGATGGTGTAATCGCCCGCCGGGCTGCTGGTAGTGGCAGTGGTGGTGCAGCATGCCGGCGCACCGGTGGTCGCGCTGCCTTGGGTGTCATCGTTGACGAAACCAACGATGAAATAGCCGAACGGCGGGTTGGGCTGGTTGATTGGGGGGGGGCAGAGGAGTTAGTCAAGTCCGATTTTTCTGCAGATTTGTTCCTCTCAGGGCTTTTGGTTGCGATGGCAAGTGCGCGGAGGGGGTAGCCCGAAGCGCACTTGCCATCAGGCGGCGGCTGGCGCCATCGGTTCTCGGGTGGCCGCCAGTGTGCTGTCTTCCATGAGCAGGCACAGCCGCTCCATCCACTCCTGGTTGGTTTCCGTCAGCAGCGCCGTGACCAGCCTGAGGCAAGACTGCTCCGGGTATTTCCCTCCAATTCAATTGAGAACATCTGGCACCGGGGAATGAGGGGGTTCGTCCACAGGGCCAGCACCGGGATAAGAAGCAGTTTCCGGAGTCTGCTTGATCACTGCAAGGCAAGCCTAATCAATAATATATGGATTTCAAAATCGGATAGATCCTGGTAATCGTCAGGTCTCTATCGGGACTGCCCCGGCAAATGAGGCGAGGTTGAGTACGGCTCTCTCGATCTCTGACTGGTTGGCGATCTTTGCTCTGAGAAGTCTCAGTGCAAATCGCGAAATGCAATTTGCCGGCTGATGAGCTAACCGTAAATGAGATGCTACCAATTACTTTTTGCATACGTGCAACTATTCTGTCATTGCCAAGGGCCGGGTTTTCGGTCATTGTGGAGGAAACCGCTGAAGCAAGAGTCCTTCAAGACATGAGAGTCACGACCCAACATTTGAGCAGCGCGCTTCTTGTATCCGCGATGGCCCTGTCGGCAGCCGGACAAACCTCTCCGGCTACAACCAGCAACGTCCAGAATCAGTTGCAGCTGTCCGCACCTGCTGTTCCCTCGGCTGCGCAGCTCGATTCCTCGGCTGCACCGGTCTCGCACGCGGTTGAGCAACTGCTTGGTTTCACGGATGCAGACGTAAAGTTCGATCTGCGCGACCTGATGGAGATTCTGAGGGATCGCAGACACGAGGGTTGGGTACTGGCGGCGTATCCCGACCCGAAGACCGGCCATCCTCTGATTGGCGCCGGATTCAGTCTCGATCTGCCCGCAAGAGAACACCCGCAGCGCGACCAGCTCAATCCCCATCCGTTCCTCGAGCCGTCGTCGGCCGAGCTTTGGCAAGCTGCTGGATTGGATTCGGAACGGCTGCAGACGATCCTTGATCAATACGACAATCGACTGGCAGCATGGACCACGAAGGGATTTCGCAAAAAGATCAAAACGCTGACACCACAAATCACCGACGAGGAAGCGACGCTCCTGCTGCGTGTTTCAGCGATTCAGGCCATCTACAATGCCAAAGGCTACTGTCGCGACTTCGATCAATTGAAGCCTTCGCAGCAGATCGCTTTGAGCCAGCTGGTGTACCAGATGGGAGTCAACCTCCAGGAGTTCAGTCAGTTTCTCAATCTGATTAACAACTACTCCGACAGAAGTGACACTGGTTCAGCGCCCCTTTTGCGCCACGCCATCGCAACCGATGCAGAATACTGGAAGACTGTGCAACAATCTCTGATCCAGAGCCAATGGGCGAGGCTTTATAGCGCCCGCGCCGTCTCGGTGATCGCCATGCTCGATCCACAGTATTTCAATGGGCCTGGAATCGCGGAACGGCGCGTGGGTGCAATGCTTCGCCCTGCTGTTGTGCACCGGCGTACAGGACGGTCCGATGCTTCGCATCAGCTCGCATCCCACACGGGCCCCTCGAGCAAGGGACGCTCGGGCAGCAAAGGCCGCAGAGCGAAGTTCCGGCAGCAGAGAAAACGAGGGATCTAACCTGGTGCATAATGGCGGGTTCCGGGAGGATATCGGATTGGCGCCGACAACGCCGATCGCGCCTGTCATTCCTCCAGACGACTCGGTCATGAGATTCCAGTTGCGAAGCCGACTTTGCGGTACTGAAGTAGTTGAGTCAGAATTTTGGGTCGAAGTTTAAGTCGTATGCGATCCCAGAGCATCTACTCCGAAATCATCCCGATCGTCCGCAGCCACGTCTCCACCAACTGAGGCCATCCCGTTATCGGAAACTTCGTGCGCCGTAGCCCAAACGCATGCCCGCCCTGCGCATACAAATGCATCTCCACGGGAACCCCAGCCTTCCTCAGCGCAATGTAGTAAGCCAGCGAGTCGTCTACGTTGTCCACGTGGTCATCCTCGGCCTGCAGCAAAAACGTAGGTGGCGTCCGGCTGGTGACAGGAACTTCGGGATTCAACCCAAGATGTCCATCCGCAGTCGCCGGACGACGGAACACAAACTTCCTGGCGCCTTGCCTGGCATCCCATTCCGCCGCGGCAATCGACAGATGTCCGGGATAGATAGCCACCGCAAAATCCGGGCGGCAGCTTTCTTTGTCGGCCGCATCGACAGCCGGATACAAACGCTTCTCAAAGTGCGTGCTGATCGCTGCCGACAAATGCCCGCCTGCCGAAAACCCAAGCACTCCAATCTTGTGCGGATCGATGTGCCACTCCGCGGCGTGAAGGCGCACCAGGCCCACCGCCCTCTGCGCATCTTCCAACGCCATCGGTGATTCCGGATATGGCCCCGATTTCGGATACGGCCCCACATCCGTCACGCGGTATTTCAACAGCACACACGTGATCCCTTTGGGCGTAAGCCAGTCACAGACCTCCGTGCCCTCCAGATCGATGGCCAGAATTTGATAGCCCCCGCCCGGGAAGACGACGACCGCGGCGCCCGTATTCTTTCCTTGCGGCGAATAAACCGTCATCGTAGGCCGCGAGACGTTGTCCACCTCCACCACCTGCCTACCGGCGACCAGATCGTCCTTCCCCGACGACTTAGCGTACTCCGGCCCCGCGACAGGCTGCGGATCGGGCGCCGCCCCTGGCCATATCGGCACTTGCGTATGTCCCGGCGATGGCTGCCACACAGGCTTCTGCGCGCTCAGACCGCCAAACGCAAACACAACACAGAGAGCAAAGATCAAAGGCTTCATCACAATCCCTACACAGACAGGATAGAGCAAGACGAACTCTCGTCTGAAGATAGGTCCTGAGAAACGTCAGGTCTCTATCGGGACTGCCCCGGCAGACGAGGCAGGATTGAGCCCGGTTGATTCGACCGGGGCAGTTTGGCTAGAGTCGTTTGAACTGAGCCGCCGGCGTTTGCGGCGGATGTGGTGATCTACCTACGTATTTTCAATGGCGTCGAATGGCTGATTGGGAGCATTGGGGGCGCAAAGCTCGACCGACAGAGTAGTGGGAGTGGCTTAAAGGAGCAGAATTGCCTTCTGCCATGCGTAAGCAGGCGCCGTATGGAGGGGACTTGAACAGCTTTTGGGCACACGACGCCATTGTATGTGCGAGCATGCCATCGGGCGACAGGGGTAGAGACGTCGTGGGGGCAACCCCGGACCTACCAGTCCCGGCCTACCGCCCGATTGAGTTTTTCCGCAGCCTGTAAAGCCGCGGAGATCCTGGGGCTTGATGCGGCGCGGATTCTGTCAGGGTCAAAACCCCGACCTACCAGCCGCGCCCTCTCAAGACAGCTTGATTGCCGCATTCCCAAGACTTGCGGAGAGATTTCCTAAGGATTCCGCGGCGGCTCAGCGGTTCGCCGGGCGCGGACGGCGGCGGCTAGTTCGGTGAGAAGCCCATGGGTTTCAGGCCAGTCAATGCAAGCATCGGTGATGCTTTGTCCGTAGACCAAGGGTTGGCCGGGGAGGAGTTTCTGGGCGCCGGCTACCAGATTGCTCTCCATCATGACGCCGATAATGTTTGGGTTCCCTTCGGCAATCTGGCGGGCGACGTCGTGGCATACAATCGCCTGGCGGCGGTAGTCCTTGTTGCTGTTGGCGTGGCTGAAGTCGATCATGATGCGCGGCTGGATGCCGGCCTTTTCCATCTGCCCGGCGGTCTGGGCCACGCTCTCCGCCGTGTAGTTCACCGTCCTGCTGCCGCCGCGCAGGATGATGTGGCAATCGGGATTGCCGGTGGTGACGAAGATGGCGGATTGGCCGTGTTTGGTGTGGCCCAGGAAGGTGTGGGAATGAGCGGCGGACAGGACCGCATCGATGGCGATCTGCACGTCGCCGGAGGTGGCATTCTTGAAGCCCACCGGGCATGAGATTCCGGAGACGAGCTGGCGGTGAACCTGGCTCTCGGTGGTTCGCGCTCCGATGGCGCCCCAGCTGACCAGGCCGGCAATGTACTGGGGCGAGATCATGTCAAGAAATTCCGTGCCGGTGGGGACGCCCATCTCGGCCAGGTCGAGCAGCAGGTGGCGCGCCTGACGCAGCCCGTCGTTGATCTTGTACGACTGGTCGAGATATGGATCGTTGATGAGGCCCTTCCATCCGACGGTGGTGCGGGGCTTCTCGAAATAGACTCGCATGACGATGCGCAGATCGGCGGAAAACTCCGCGATGGCAGATTTGAGCAGGGCCGCATACTCGCGCGCGGCGGTGGTGTCGTGAATGGAGCAGGGGCCAACCAGGACGAGCAAGCGGGGATCGCGCCCGTTGAGAATCTCCACAATCTCATTGCGGGCGTTGTAGATCGTCGTCGAGGAGGATTCGGTGACCGGGAATTCTTCCTCAAGAAACACGGGCGGGAGAACGACTTTGGTCCATTGGATGCGAATGTCTTCAGTGGTGTGGAACATGGCTCTTTTCCTTGCGGTGCGCATCCCGGTCTGAGGAACAGACCAGGAAGATGAGATCGGCACGGCCTTGTTCAGAATCTACCAGCCTGAGGCGTCATTCGACTGCGCCGAAGGTGGGGGTAGTGTCCGATTTGTGCGTTGCCGGCATTGGGCGCGAAATGTTCAGGATTGACCATCATTGTTGGTCGAGCAGCGGTAAAAGATGAGAATGCACGATTTTTCCCTGGACGTTGAGTGCCCCGTTTGCCGAGCACAGCCTCATGAAAAGTGCGAGTTGAGCACGGGCGCTCCCCGTTTTGAATCACACGTTGAACGCAAGTGGATCGCCAAAGATCAACACCCGAAGCGGTCGCTCGCAAAGCCACCGCCCGTTAAGAAAGCTGACCAAGCGGAGACAGACTAAAGGATCGGTGCGCGTGGCGCTATTCGCCGGCCCGCAGCGACCCCGCCGGCCAGTTCTGCCTTAAAAAATTCAAAATCAAAATCGCAGGTTCTCGCTAAAATTGGAAACGCGAGGTAATGCGATGCGGTTCTTCCCAAGCTCCCTCCGCAGAGGCAAGGTTGTCTCCACGCTCGTCTTCGCGGCGCAGCTCCTGATCGCCGGCGGCATTCTGCAATCCAACGCCGCAGGACAGGACGCCGGCAGTGCGACCCCAGCGCCGCCGGAACCGCCTCCCGCTGCCGTCGTCTTTCAGAATCCGATCCCCAGCGATCAGTTGGCATTTCTGAACGATTACGCGGGCAAGACGGCAAAAGAGGCGATGAAGGATAAAAGATTTCGCAATCTGATGAAGCTGGTGACTCCCCGCACCGAGTATCACTATGGCCACGACATGCCGCTCTCTGAAACAAGCGAAACCCTGCTGGACGGCGCGCCGCTGCCGGTCGATATTCGGGAGGGCCGGTACGTGATGGTGGCCAGCCACGGAGGCCCGTACTTGAGCGGGCGGGGATTTCTGTGGTTCGACATGAAGGATGGAATTGCCCTGGGCGGAGTTTATTTCCATCCCACCAACGGCGAACCCACGCCCACGCTGGCCATCTTTTCCCGGCAGTTGAAGGTGGATTCTCTCTCGATGAGCCAGCTTCCCCTGGCATTTGCCGAGGATGTGAGCCAATGGGCGCTGGTTGCCGGCGTCCGGCCCATTACGGTGCGTTATTTCATCCCCGAAAACGGCAAAAAGTATGTACTGGTGCACGACGAAGACTACTGCGATCACCCAGCAAATGCGCCCGCGCCGCCTGAGGACGAATGCGAACAGATGAACGCCGACGCCGCCGACATCGATGTGAACGCCGCCTACTTCATGCAGGAAACCCACAACCAGGCGAATGCCACTGCGTGGATGCTGGGCCCGGATCAGGTGGCATGGATCGGGCTGCGGGACCAGAGTTGCGGGGTTGGTCCCGGCGGATTGCGGTGTCGCATCCGTATCACGCGCCAACGCACGCGGGTGCTCCTGGGTCCGCGTCGAAGATAGCCGGTCGGGATAGCCGGTCCGGAATAGGCGCCCAGCAATACCTCAATACGTGTAGAGCTTCTCGCCGGCCTCCAGCGCCACCGGCAACCGGTTCTGCTCCGGCGGCAGGGGGCAGGTGGCATAGGGCGTGTAGGCGCAAGGCGGGTTCTCCAGCAGGTTGAAGTCCAGCGTGAGCAGGCCAGGCTGGTCCAGCCCGTGGTCCGGCAGCCCGGTGTGCAGATACCGCGCCGTTCCATAGGTGCTGATTTCGCTGGTCAGGTCTCTGAGAATGAAGAAGAGCGTCCCCTCGGCGCCCTTCTCCATTACCGGCTCCAGATTCAGGGGCTTGCCGTCCAGCACGAATTCCACAAACCCCGGTGACGGCAGGTCGAGCGTAGTGCCGAGAACGGTGGGAATCTTCACGGTGCGCGGCGGCGTGTACGGATTCCAGACTGCCCTGACGCGGTAGTGCGGGTTCGGGGCGTACCAATTAAGTCTCTGGAAGCTGGCGCGCGCGGGGGCGCCGGCGTCCTTGATGCGCAGCACGTAGCGGCCGCCGCGGCTCAGCACCACCATCGACACGCCGTGCCAGGAAATCGTTGAGGGCGAGGTGCCTTCCACCGTCAGCGGGCCCTCTCGCGCCGGTTTGCCGTCGATCTCGAGCTCCGGCGGAAAGCCTCCGCTGGGCGCCAGCAACTGGACAGTTGTGCCGCTCACCGTCAGCAGGCCGATGTGATCGGGAGCCTGGGCATGCACTCGAATCTTGTTGTCCTGGGCCGCGCCAACGGAGTTGACGCCGGGCTTGAGCCACTCCATCCCCGCCAGCGTGAGCCAGCCGTCCGGGGCGTCGATCTCACGCTCCCGCGCCGCACGCCAGGCGGCCAGATCTTCCTGCCACTGTGCGTAGACTGGCGGAACCACTGGGACCGCTGCGTCCGCTGGGGCTGCGGAGCCCGCCGGGGTCGCTGAGTCTGCTGGGGCCGCTGGGGCTGCTGGGGCTGCTGAGCCCGCCGGGGTCGCTGAGTCTGCTGGGGCCGCTGGGGCTGTGTCTTGTGCTGCCGCCGGGGTCACTGGGGCTGCTGGGGCTGCGTCCTGCGCCACCGCCTGCCGGGGTTGCAGCAAGGCCCAGCCCGCAAGCAAAATCGCCAGACTCGCAAAAAGCCCTGCCGATCGCCTCATCCATTCCAATCGCCGCATCATTGATGGGAGCTCCTCTTTCCGGTTTTCAGCCGTTCTTTTCCCCCTAACCGGCGCCGGTTGCCGGCGGTCAAACCACTGATCCGCATTCGAGCAACCCAGGGCGGGACTTATCGGGCAATGGGATTGTCTCATTGTCCAGGCTGCTCCTATTATGACCTGATCGGGGTGGAGGGGTAGACTTCCAGCGGGGATTTCGGTGCAAGTTTCAGAAAGGCGAATCGTATGAGCAAGTTCCACGCCGCCGGTCTCGCTGTTTTTCTTTGTTTGGCGGCGCTGGGCTTTGCTCAGCAGGGCATTGACCCATCCGGTGCGCCCGCGCAGGCCACGCCCGCGCCCCCGACCCCATCTTCCGCCCCCAAAGACCCGGTGCTCGTCCTCCGTCCTGCTCCCAAGCCGGCGAGGCCATCCAGCATGGTGACGCCGGAAGGCCGCATTCACCTCGATGTGGTGGTGACCGATGGCGCGGGCAAGCCGTTCATGGGGCTCGAGCCGCCGGACTTCAAGCTGCTGGACGACAACCAGCCGCGCAAGATTCTCTCCTTTCGCTCCTTCGACGGAATCACGGTCAAGCCCGACCCGCCGGTCGAGGTCATTCTGCTGGTCGATACGGCGAATCTCCCGTTCCAGCAGGTTTCGTTTACGCGTCAGGAGATCGCGAAGTTTCTGTTCCAGAACGGCGGCCATCTGGCTGAGCCGGTCTCGATCTTCCTGCTTTCCGATGCCGGTTTGCGGGTTGAGCCCAGGCCTTCAGTGGATGGGAATGCTCTGATCTCTGTGCTCGAACAGATCAAGGGGAGCATTCACACCATCTACGGTGCAATGGGCGCGGACGGCGATCTAAGACGATTCCAGTTATCCCTCCGGCAAATGGCTGCCATTGCCGAGAATGAAGCGCTGAAGCCGGGCAGGAAATTGTTGATATGGGTGGGCCCCGGCTGGCCGATGCTGGACGCCAACAACTATATGTTTTCCGACAAGGATCAGCGGCGGTACTTCGACGCGATCGTCGAGCTTTCCACCAAACTGCGCGAGGCGCGCATGGCTGTCTACAGCGTTTCTGCAACCAGTGCGGGGTTGGGCGCCGTGCCCGACCGCAGGTTCCTCTATCAGGATTTCCTGAAAGGGGTGCAATCGCCCCGGCAGGCGGATACCGGCAACCTGGCTCTGAAGGTCCTTGTTACCCAAAGCGGCGGTCGCATCCTGGGGCCGGATAACGACCTGGCCGGCCAGATCGATAGCTGCGTTGCGGATGCGAACGCCTTCTACACGCTGTCGTTCGATCCTCCGCGCGCGGATCATGCCAATGAGTATCACGACCTGAAGGTGCAGGTCGGCAAGCCGGGGCTTACGGCCCGCACCAACACCGGGTATTACAACCAGCCGTAGCGGGTCAGTCATCCGCGGCGGTCGTCTGGCCTCGTGTTGACAGCAGCAATCGCCACTGCCTAGAATTAAAGAGGATAACTCCGCTCATTTTTTGGCGTAAGTGCTAGATAGACGAGTGGTTAGTCTGCGGCAAGCGGGTCTGGGACCGGCCGAAAGCGGCCTTCATGGCCGAGCGGGAACCGGGACGGAGAGCAGGGAAGCATGCCTGATGGGCGCATCAGTCCGCGAGAGCGGCTGGTGCTTACGGCCATCATCGAGTTGTACATCGCTACGGGCGAACCCGTGGCCTCGCAGGCGGTTGCCCACTCCTTTGCCGACCGGGAGGGGCTCAGTTCCGCCACCGTGCGCAACGTGATGGCCACGTTGGGCGAGGCAGGCCTGTTGGAGCAGCCGCACACTTCGGCCGGCCGGGTTCCCACCGCCGCGGCCTTCCGGTACTACGTCGAGCAGATCACACAGCCTGGCCGCATGGCCGCTGACGCGCAGACGTCAAGCCCCATGGCGCAAGGAGCTTCCCCCTTCAATGCTTCAAATCTGTCCTCTTCGTCATTGAGTGAGGCCCGGCGCGAGCAGATCGAGGACTGCTTCACCGGCGTGGCCAGCTCACATGAGTACCTGGAGCGCACCTCGCACGTGCTGGCGCTCATCTCGAGCGGCCTTGGGGTGGCGCTGGCCAGTTCCACCGAGGGCCAGGTGCTGGAACACATTCATTTTTCGCGCCTCTCGGTCGACCGCGTGCTGGCGGTGCTGGTGACCCAGGCCGGCGCGGTGCAGGACCGCGTGCTGACCCTGGACCGCGAAATGACGCACATCGAGCTGGAGACCGCGGCGCGCTACCTGAACGAGAACTTCCGCGGCTGGCCCATCGAGCGCATCCGTTCCGAGGTGGCCCGGCGCGTGGAACTGGAGCGCGAAGCCTATCACCAGATGCTGGCCTCGGTGGAGGAACTCTGCCGCAAGGGCGCGTTGGCCGGCGGCGAGGGCGGGCCGGCCATTTTTGTGGACGGAATGGCCAACCTGATAACCGCCGAGCTGGATCGCGAGCGGTTGCGCCAGATGCTGCTGGCTCTGGAGGCCAAGCAGCGGCTGGTGGAGTTGCTGACCGCCTATGTGGACGGGCGCCAGCAGGAGGTGCGCGTGGTGGTGGGGCTGGACCGGGCTTCGCCCGCCATGCAGGATCTGGTGCTGATCGGCGCTTCAGCGCGATTGGGCGGCGCCAACCTGGGCACCGTCGCCGTCATTGCGCCCACGCGCATCCAATATCAGGAGATGATTCAAGCGGTGCGCTACATTGCCCGGCTTTCCGAGCGCATCCTGGAAGTTCCCGTAGACTAGGAAATTCCCGCATACTACGGCGTTTTTCCAATTTGCGTGGTCTTTCTGGCATTGTGCAGGGCGCCTTTTACTTAAGAAAAAGCCACTTGGCAGTTGTGGTTTCGGACTACAGTAATTGGAAAAACGCTACAGTCCGGCAACCGTCGCCGGCGATTTCAAGAAATGAGACTTCGCGGCCCGCAGGGAAAGCGGCGGCGGTCGCGCAAATTATCATGGAAAGAGGCACCGTTGATTTTTCGGAGAATGCATAGAGTTATGCCAGAACAGGAAACAGAGTTGAGCGTGCTGGAACCGCTGGAGATTGCGTCTGGCGGCCCGGCGGAAGAACCCCCCGTTGAGCCGGCGGCAGCGCCTGTGAACGGCGAAGTCCCCGTAGGCCTTGCAGAGCCTGTAGGTCTTGCAGAGCCCGTAAGCCGCGCAGAATTCGATCAGTTGAAGGCTGAACGCGATCAGTTGCTGGACCGCGTGGCGCGGTTGCAGGCCGAGTTTGAGAATGCCCGCAAGCGAGCCGAGCGCGAGCGGGTGGAGTTTCGCGAATATGCCGCCGGCAGCGTCGTCGCGCAGTTCCTGCCCGTCGTGGATAACTTCGAGCTGGCGCTCAAGTCCACCGGCTCGGCGCAGCAGTTGCGCCACGGGGTTGAGCTGATCGTTAAACAAATGGAGGAAATCCTGCGCCAGATGCAGGTCGTTCCGGTTCCCAGCGTGGGAGAGCCGTTCGATCCCCGCCTGCACGAGGCGCTCGGGGCGGTGGATCGCGACGATGTGCCCGACCAGTACGTGGCCGAGGAAATCCGCCGCGGCTACCGGCTGCGCGAGCGGCTTTTGCGCCCGGCGCTGGTGCGCGTGGCGCATAATCCCAAACAGACAAGCGAATGAGTTCTAATACAAGAGTGAGCAAAGCAGACTACTACGAAGTTCTGGGCGTCTCCCGGGATGTCAGCGACCAGGAGTTGAAGAGCGCCTATCGCAAGCAGGCGCTCAAATACCATCCTGACCGCAACCCCGGCAACCATGCGGCCGAAGAGAAGTTCAAACAGGCCAGCGAGGCTTACCAGGTGCTGAGCGACGCGGACAAACGGGCCGCCTACGACCGCTACGGCCACGCCGGCCTGGGCGGACAGGGCTTTGGCGGGGGACCGTTTGCCGGCGGCGTGGACATTGGCGACATCTTCGGCGATCTGTTCGGCGAGATGTTCAATGTGGGCGGCAGTTCGCAGCGCGGCTCGCGCCAGCAGCGCGGCGAGGACCGGCGCTTCGACCTGGGCCTAGACTTCGAGGACGCAATCTTCGGCACCCAGACCGAAGTGAAGATCCGCCGCCTTGAGACCTGCGCGGTCTGCCATGGCAGCGGCAGCGCGGCCGGCCACGGCCCCAGCGTATGCCCGCAATGCCATGGCCGGGGCCAGATCCGCTACCAGCAGGGGTTTTTCTCCGTGGCCCGCACGTGCGGCGCCTGCAGTGGGTCCGGCTCCGTGATCGGCGATCCCTGCCCAACCTGCCGCGGCGAGACGCGCGTCAGCAGCGAACTCAAGCTCAACGTGAAGGTGCCGCCAGGCGTCGAGGATGGAACCCGCATCCGCTACGCAGGGGAAGGCGACGCGGGCCGGGCCGGGGGGCCCAAGGGCGACCTCTATGTCGTGCTCTCCGTCCGGCCTCACGATTTCTTTGAGCGCCAAGGCCACGATTTGCACTGCGTGATCCCCATCAGCTTCCCCCAGGCAGCCCTGGGCGCCGAGTTCGAGATGCCCGGCATCGACGGCCCGGTGACCCTCAAGATTCCCGAGGGCACGCAGAGCGGCAGGGAGTTGCGCATCCGCGGACGCGGCGTCCCCTACCTGAACGAAAAAGGCCACGGCGATCTGATCGTGAAGGTGCTGGTGCAGATTCCCAGAAAACTCACCCGCACCCAGCGCGAACTGGTCAACAAGCTGGCCGAGTCGCTGACCGTGGACAACAAACCCACCTCGCCCAGCCTGATCGAGAAGATGAAGGATCTGTTCAACTAAGGGCGGTGCGCGGCTGTTTGCCAGGGGCGTTTTGGCAGATTTTTGGACAATGCCTTATCGCTCCAAAGAATCTACGGAAACGCCTTTCGTTCAGCTCTCCCACGGGTTGATGACGGGCACGCCGGCGGCGAGGAACGGTGCGGTATTGCGCGTCGCGATGGTGAATCCGTGCACGGCGGCGATGGCGGCAATCTGACAGTCGGCCACTGAGATGGAATAGCCCTTCGCTGCCGCGCGGCTGCCTAAAAGAGCGAAAGCAATCGCCGCTTCCCGGTCGAAGGAAAGACAGCGGCCCGCAAAGAGCTTGGTTTGCAACGATTGCATGGCCAGTTCCATGCCGCGCTTTCGCTTGCCCGCCGGGAGAAGCGCGATACCGATCAGCACTTCCGACAAGGCGGTTGCGCTGAGGTACAGCGTCAGGTAGCCGCGACGCACACATGCCCAGAAGAAACCGATCAGCCGGCTCTGCTTCTTTTGCTTTGCCAGCGAGCCATCTTTCCAAGTGCTGCGGAAGGAAAGCAGGGCATCAAGGTCGAGTTGATCGAGGAATTCCAAACCCTGCACTCTGGTCCAGGGAAGGGGTTGTCTCCGGAAGATCGTATCGAGTTTCTTGAGCGTGGCCGGTTCGAGACTCCGGCTGATGGCATCCTCCAGATAGGCGTCGACGGCCTTCAGAACCGTGACTCGGGGTTTTTGCGAAGGCTGTGCCTGAACAGGGACATGGGGAGCCGATTCCAAGCCGACGGGCGGGAGAGTCGAACGAGTGATTGTATTGGGTGCCTGGAATACCGGGCCGTCTTCCGCGCCCGACGCCGCTGCGGTTCCAAAAGGAGGCAGCCCTTTGACCAGGGCTTCTTCGAGCTTGATGCGGAATTCTTCGGCCGCGGCCCACTGGCGTGTTTTGGCGCTTTGGCGAAAGTAATACCCGTTCACCTGCCCGCCCACCCATTTGGGGCAATTGCACCTGCGGCAGGAGCGGTCTTGAGCGAATTTGCAGTCGGCTGAGTGACGGGTAAAGACGGAAAGCAGCACGGGGCTCCCCACTTCAGAGGTGAGTTTGCCCGCATGGAAGGAGAGGTCGGTCAAAAAAGGGGCTACGTACAAATCACGTACAAAAATGCCCTTTCAATTTGTCCGTGGAAGATATGTCGTTGATTAAAAACGACTTGTGTATGGTGGAGGCGGCGGGAGTCGAACCCGCGTCCGAAATCGCTGTCAGCCAGGAGAATCCATGCTCAGTCCGGTTCCGAAGATTTCACGTCTGGCGCTCAGAACGGACAAGATGCGACAGAAGCTAGTCCGATGATCTTGCGCGAGTGACACGGACCGAGCCGCTCACGCCAGCCTGCTGTGCGACGCCCGCTCGCGGCCCACAGGCAAAGCCGCGGAAGACGGCAGCTTAGTTAATTAAGCTGCAAGTGCCAGATTGTCGTTGGCAACTTTTGTTTTGCAGGCGATTACGGGTGCCCACACCCCGGCATGCCTCCCAAGCCGCAATCGATCCCGTCGAAACCGTGACGCCCCCACTTGTGGGTGCGAGCCGGGCCAACTGGCTCGTGCTGCATAGATTGATTCTACGCCAATTCCGATCTTGGCGGAGAGAAGTCTACTGCTTCTCGAGATCGATGGTCTCGTACTCGTGGCGGGCGATGGCGGCGCGAATTTCTGCGGGGGTTTTGCCGGCCTTGGTTTGGCTGTAGGCGAAGAAGGCCTCTTTGGCGCAGGTGGAGCACTCGGTGCCGTGTGCATTCTCATAGCAACTGCGCAGGCTCGTATGGCCCAGGGCACGGTCGCAGCGGCAGTTGCAGGGCAACTGGTAGAGCACGTTCCCTATCTTGGCCGCCTGCTGGTAGGCGTGAACCTGCCAGGGATAGACGAAGTGCTCTCCAGTGAGCTGGTCGCCGGCCAGGATGGGCGGCAGGGCACTCACTTTGAGGGGGGCGGAGGGGTGATAGGCAGGAATATCGTCGGCCGGGTTGGACCATTGTGCGTAGCTGGCCGCGGTGATGGCGAAGACGGCCAAACCCAGGACCCAGCGGCGCTCGATGAAGCTTTTCATGGTGGATTCTCTCCAGTTCATTGTAGACCGAAACCAGAATGAACCGGAAGCGAAGCAGGCGAGGATACAAGGGCCGGGCACCGTGGCGGGCTGCGGGGCCGCAAAAAAAAAGACGGCACGAACGGTCTAGCTGTTCGTGCCGGGAGGCCAGTGACGCAACTTACTTCCAGCTCCGGTGCGGCAAGCTCTACCGCCTCGATCACTGGAATATATACACCATAGCATAGATTCGGTAGAAAGCAAATACAAAAATCGAAATTATTTTTTCGGGCCCGATTGCCCATCGTTTTTAGGCCATGAAGCATCTAAACCCCAGCTTCCTTTTCGATGTACATTGCGGCAACAGTCAGAGAAAGGGTTCTTCAAAGATATGACAAACTCTTTGGAATCTTCGACTTCTTCCACTTCGCAAACGGCACGCGCTCCCTCGCCGGGCTGGCTCAAACTGGGGGTTGTTGCGGCTGCTTCGGTGTTTGCCGGAGGGCTGGCGGCTGCCTGGTGGTACCGAAAAACCCTCACACAGCTCCGCCAGGCTGAGGAAAAGCCCTCAAATCCACATTTTGGGATCCCCGGGGACGATCCAGCGGACGAAGCCTGATCGTCAGGGGCCGGGCAAGTTGCCCCGGCCATCAGACCAGCCGGTCTGCACCGGCTGCCACTGCGAAGTCTTTGACGGTCAGGCCGCCTGCGTCGTGAGAAACGAGGGCGAGGCGAACCCGGTTGTAGCGAATGTCGATATCCGGATGATGGCCGGCCTGCTCGGCCATGTCAGCTACCTGGTTGACAAAGGTCACGGCGGCACGGAAAGTCTCGAACTGGAAGGTTCGCACCAATTCACCGCCCTCGATCCGCCAATCGGGGCGGGTGCTCAGGTGCGAAGCGATTTCCGCATGGGAAAGTGTGGGCATGTTTGCTCCGGGGAAGACAAGTTGGCAATTCTATTCACTTCAGATGCAGCATTCCCGCTCGAGGAATCCAACAGAAGTGAGAATGCTTCAGAGTGCCGGTGGGTTGGGGGCGTTGGCAATGTCGAAAGTGGAGAATCGCTTACTCTGGCCGGTGATCTCCGAACGCAGCTCGTGCCAAAGCTCATTGGGGATTTTGAGAAATACTTCCACAACGCGGGGATCGAACTGCGTTCCGGAGTAGCTAAGAATCTCTTCGCGCGCGGCGTCGAAGCTGCGCGCCTTGCGGTAAGGGCGGTCGCTGGTGATGGCGTCGAGGGCGTCGGCGACGGCGAAGATGCGGGCGCCGACGGGAATCTCGCCCCCGGAGAGCCCGTTCGGATAGCCACTGCCGTCGTAGTGCTCCTGATGGGAGAAGACAATCTCCGCCGCTCCTGAGAGAAAAGGGATCTTGCGCAGCATGTTGTAACCGCGCGTGCAATGCTCGCGCATGACCTCCTGCTCTTCCCGGGTCAGCTTGCCGGGCTTGCGCAGGATCTCATCGGGAATCGCCATCTTGCCGATGTCGTGGAGAAAGGCGCCGCGCGCGATGACCTTGATCTCCGCCGGGGTTATGCCCATGGCCCTGGCCAGCGCGATGGTGTAAGCGGTTACACGTTTCGAGTGTCCTTCGGTCTCGGAGTCCTTCAGGTCCAGCGCATCGCCCAACGCCTCCAGTGTGACGTCGTAGGAATGCTCCAGATTCTCCATGGCCTGGCGGAGCATCTCCGTCCGGGCGGCCACCACCTGCTCCAGGTTCTGCTGGTAGTTGTGGCTGTCCTGCAGGGCCTGCCGGTGGTCGAGGGCGCGCTTCACTGTACTCACCAGATGCTCACGCTCGAAAGGCTTGAGCAGATAGTCATAGGCTCCGCGGCGCATGGAGTCGATGGCCACGCCGATGTCGTGAATGGCTGTGACCATGACTACGGGAAGCTGCGGTTGCTGCCCGTGTATGCGGTCCAGCAGGACAATGCCGGTCCCATCCTGCATCACAATGTCGGTCAGCACCAGGTCAAAGGCGTTCCGTTCCAGAATCTCCAACGCTTCGCGGCCGCTGGCTGCCAACTGCACTTCGTATCCCTGGCGTTCCAGTGTGGCGCCGATCATCGACCGGACGTGCGGCTCGTCATCCACGGCCAGAATCCGTGCCGACCTGCGCAGATTAGCGGTCGCGCGCGCTTCCGCCTCCGCGTGTGGATCCACCGCGGGGTTCGGCGATCCCAGTCCTGCCGGGTTCGATGCCAAGCCTGGATCCTCCCATGATCTTCGCCAGCCACGGGGAGGCTGCGAAGGCGTGCTCTCCTGGAGCGATCATTACCATCCTATCTGCTTGCCAGCACAAGATCGGCTGGAAAAATGCAGCGGACACCCCGTTTCACAGATTTTTGCCTTGCGTGAATCCACTACGGTTACGCACTGGAACGGTCCAAAGTTTCACGATGCGGATGCCTCATCGTGAAACTTCGTTTCTCCTTAAACTCGGCGACGTCATTAAGCCCATTCTCTTTCCAGAAGATCAAGAAAACGTCTAAAGCAAAGAACCCGAAGGATAAGATGTCATCTTCCACCTCAAGACTCAAAAGCGGAATTGGTGGTCATCCAGCTCCATCATTTCCACCACTAATCCTTGGGCATTCTACGGAAACGCTACGCCCAGACGCAGCCGAGTGCAACAAGATTTCCGAGGGCCGCCCATTCTCCGATACAGGGGGCTGCATTTCGGCTGCGCAGGATCAAAATCAGGCATGGTTTTTTTGACCGGCCGACATCATTGCGGGGGAACTTGGCCGTGCCGGAACATCGGGCCAAATTCTGAGATGGCTCCGGCCTATTCCTGCGCCTTTTGGCGAGTGCGCCGGGCAGCCACCCAACCCTCCCTGGTGATCTGACGAGCCCGGCCCACGGCCAGAGATCCGGCCGGCACGTTCCTGGTGATGCAGGATCCGGCCCCGATGTAGGCCCCATCCTCGACGGTGACCGGGGCGACCAGGGTTGAGTCGCTGCCCACGAAGACGCCCTTGCCGATCCGCGTGGCGTGCTTGTGGACGCCGTCGTAGTTGCAGGTAATGACCCCGGCGCCGATGTTGGTTCCCTCGCCAACCTCGGCATCGCCCAGGTAGGTGAGGTGGTTGGCCTTCGCGCCCTTGCCCAGCCGGGCCTTCTTGGTCTCAACAAAGTTGCCCACATGGGCGTCTTCGCCGATCTCGCTTCCCGGACGCAGGTGAGCGAAGGGGCCGATCTTGGCTCCATCCGCAACCGTGCTTTCGGCCAGCACACAGCTCTGTTGAACCAGCACATTGTCGCCCACCGTGCAGTTCTCGATCACGGTGTAGGAGCGGATCAGGCAATCGGCGCCGATGCGCGTCGAGCCCAGCAACTGTACAAAGGGTTCGATGACCGTATCGGGCGCAACCTCGACCCCGGCGTCGATGACGCTGGTGTCAGGCCGGAAGATGGTGACGCCCGCATCCATCAGGCGGCGGGCGGTGGCGGCGCGCAGGGAGGCATCCAGAGAGGCCAGTTCGGCGATGGTGTTGGCGCCCAGCAGTGCGACCGGCTCTTCCGTCTTGAAGGCCACCACCCGCTCCCCGGCGGAATGCAGCACGCCGGCCATATCGGTGAGGTAAAGCTCCCCGTGGGGGTTGTTGGCGGTGAGCTTGTGCAGGTGAGCCAGCAGCGGCGCGGTCCGAAAGGCGTACATGCCCATGTTGACCTCGCGAAGAGACAATTGTTCGGGCGTGAGCATCTTTTGCTCAACGATGGCCACAACCTCAGGCGAATCCGGCGCCGTGTGCAGGACGCGCCCATAGCCGGTCGGGTGCTCAGGTTCGGCGGAGACCAGGGTCATCGCTGCGTGTTCGGCCCGGTGGAAGCGGAACAACAGTTCGAGGTGCTCCGGCCGGACCAGGGGCACGTCGCCGGAGAGCACAAGAATGTTGTCGTAGCCGGCGATGGCCGCCCCGGCGCACTGGATGGCGTGGCCGGTGCCGTGCTGGTCTGTTTGCTCAATGAAGTGGATGCCGGTGGCGGCAACCGCTGCTTTTACCTGCTCGGCCTGGTGGCCGATGACGGCATAGATGTCGCCCGGTGCCACAACCTGGCTCGCGGCCGCAATCACGTGGGCCAGCAGGGGCTTGCCGCCGATCTCATGCAGAACCTTGGGGCGGCGCGATTTGAGCCGAGTTCCCTTGCCCGCCGCCATGATGACGACGGCCAGCTTCGAGGCCGATTCCAAACCCTGCTCCACTTTGCTTTCTCGCTCTTCGCTCACGGTTTCTTCTCCGCCGAGCCTGACTTGCCCGGCTGCAGGCCCGGCATCGGAATTGTAATGTCGATCGCCTGCACCGGCCCCAGCTTCAGCTCGTCTAGCCCCGGTTTGATCTCAGGCCCGTTGCCAACCACCAGCACGGTCAATTTGTCAGTGTGAATGTACTTCTTTGCCGCTGCATTCAGATCGGCCAGAGTCACCTTTTCCAGTCCGGCCTTGTACGTCTCGAGATAATCTGCCGGATAGCCGTAGAACTCGAGCCGCTTCCGCTCGGCGAGCACCTTGTCTTTGGTGTCGTAGCGGAAGAGGAACGAGTTCAGGATGTTGTCCTTGGCCCGGTCCAGTTCGTCTTGCGTGAAGGGCCTGGTGGTAAGTCCCGCGATCTCGGCCAGTGCGGCCTTGGTGGCATCGACGGTGGAGGCGCTCTTGGTGAGCACACCTACGCGGAAGGTGGCCGGATGGTCATAGGCGAAGCTCAAGCCGCCTCCGACCGCGTAGGCCAGCCCCAGCTCGGTGCGGACCTTTTGAAAAAGCCGGCTGGCAAAGCCGCCGCCCAGAATCTCGTTCATCACCGCCAGCGTGGGAACGTCGGGATTGTGACGGTCCGTGCCCAGACCCACGATCTCCACGTTGGATTGATTCACGTCCTCCTTGTCGATAAAGGAGATGCTGGGCTTGGGTCCGGCGAAGACGTCGTGGCGGGCGGGCGCGGGCTTCACCGGCGGCAGCTCTTCAAAGGCCGCGCGCAGCTTGGCCTCCATGGCCACGGGGTCGAAGTCGCCGCTGATGCCCACGATCAGCTTGCCGCCGATGGTGCGTTCGTGCCAGATCTTCAGATCGTCCACGGTGACCGCGCCGATGGTGGCCAGTTCGGGCTGGCGGGTGTAGGGGCTTGTCGGGCCATACACCAGCTTGGCCGCCTCTCGGTTGGCGATCTCCGATTCCTCGTCGTTGCGCCGGACGATGCCGGTGGCTGCTTGTTGCTGGGCCAGTTCGAGCTTTTCGGCGCTGAATTTGGGGTGGAGAAGCAAGTCCAATGCGAGCGAAAACACCTGGTCCGCATCGCCCTTGAGCGAATCCCACGAGAGCGCGGTCGAGTCATCGTCGCCATAGGTCTCAATGTGCGCGGCCTTGGCCTCGAGCAGATCGTCCAGGGCGTCGCCGTCCAGCTTGGCTGTGCCGCTGGTCCGCCACGCCTGCCCATAGAGACTCACCAAACCCGTCTTGGCCGGATCCTCGTCGCGCGAACCGCCCGGAATCAGCACCGATCCAGAGACGAACGGCAGCTCATGATCCTCCTGCAGGAAGACGACGATTCCGTTCTTGAGTACGATACGTTTGGGCTGCTGAGGCTTGAAGTCGTGCAGCTTGGGTATGGGAATCTTCTCCCAGGGCTTGTTCTGCTGCGCGCTGATCGCGAGGGGGGCGAGGGGGGCGAGAAATGCGGCAAAGATAGCGCCTGCGATGAAGGCTTTCGAAATGCTCCTTCCGGTGAAGGGTACGGGCTTCAGCCCGTGCCCTTCAAAAAGCGGAAGTCTTGGGAAGTGTTGGCACAGGCTCTTCATTGCGCGCCTCCATCTTTCTGTGCTGTCGCCGCTTTCTGTCCAGTCGCCGCGGGAGCCACTGTTTCAATCCATGCGCTGGTGCGGTTGCTGTCTATAAATACTTGGTTGGCCACTCGGCGAATGTCGGCCTTGGTCACCTTGTCCACCCGGTCAAGTTGCCGGAAGAGCTCGCGCCAATCGCCGTAGCGGGTCTGGTACTCGGCCAGCGTGTTGGCTAGCTCCTGATTGTTGGCCAGGCCGCGCAGCAGGTCGGCGCGGGTGCGGGTTTTGTACATGGCCAGCTCTTCGTCGGTCACGTCGGCGGCCTTGAGCCGCTCAATCTCCTTGTGAATAGCGTCGCGAATCTCGGCCGGCGTGTGCCCCGGCACGGGAATCGCGATGAAGCAATACAGCCCCGGATATTTGTCGCCGGGATAGGGACTGAATCCCACCACCTCGGCGGCAATCTGCTGGTCGCGCACCAAGCTGCGATAGAGCCGCGAGACCCGCCCGTTGGACATGATGTCGCTGATGGCGTCGTACACCGCATCGTCGGGGTCGCGGTAGTCCGGCCTGTGGTAGCCCTCGACGTACATCGGCTGCGTAGCCTCGCGAATGGCCACCGTCTTCTCGGCAAACTGTTTGGGCTCGACGGTGGTCATCTCCTCCGGCTTGGGCCCGGCGGGAACCCGGCTGAAATACTTCTCCAGCACCGGCAGCGCGTCCGATGCTTTGACGTCGCCCACCACCGCAACCACGATGTTCGACCCCACGTAGTACTTCTTGTGGAATTCCATGGCCTCAGTGGCGTTGATCTGGCTCACCTCGCTGGGCCAGCCGACGTTGCTGCGGCCGTAGTTGTGCGCCACATAGGCGGTGGCCACGAACTGCTCGAAGAGCCGGCCCTCGGGGTTGGAGTCGGTGCGCATCCGCCGCTCTTCGATCACTACGTCGCGCTCCTTGTAGAACTCGCGGGGCACCGTGTCGGCCAGGCGGCTGCTCTCCAGCCACGCCCACAGCTCCAGCCGGTTCTCCGGCATGGACCAGAAGAAGACCGTCTCGTCAAGCACTGTGTAAGCGTTTAGGCCCTCGGCCCCGTTGCGCTCGGCCACATCGGTGAACTGGTTGGGGATCACGTACTTGTGGGCCTCGGCTTCGGCCTCTTTGAAGGCCTTTTTCAGCTCGACCAGCTTCTGCGGATCGCGCCCCACGGCCTTCAGGTACTCGGCCTCGTAGGCGTTGTTGGCCGCCTCCACCTTAGCCAGAGCAACCTTCTCGGCGGCATAGTCCGTGGTGCCGATCTGGCTGGTTCCCTTGAAGGCCAGATGCTCGAACATGTGCGCCAGGCCGCTCTCACCCGAGGGGTCGTTCACGGCGCCGGCGTCGACGAAGGTGGAATAGCTGAAGACCGGCGCCTCCGGGCGCTCACAGACGATCAGAGTGAGCCCGTTGGGCAGCACTTTGGTGGTGATCTTCTGCTCGAAGTTCTTCAAATCCTGGGCCTGCGCGCCGGTCCAGGCCATCGCCGCCGCCGCCAGCCCCAGCACCAGGGCTGCGGTCCGCATTCTGCTTTGCATCCAATCTCCTTGTTCGAGAGGCGCGAAACCACAACCCCCGCACTCTTCCAAGCTAGTGCCCAAGACCGAAGGGGGTCAAACCGCCGGTCCGCCGATGGGGCCAGGATCAGTCTCCGATGGGTTCGTCCGTCGCCGGCAATCGGCGTCGGTCGTCAATGCAACGGGGGCGTCAGTCAACTCTTGATACCATTGAGACTCCATGCAGAGAGACGATAGAGATCGCCGGCCCCCCACCCCACGGACAAAGACCCGTGCCTTAACCCCAGCGAGCAAAGGTCGCTCGCCGGGGACCCCGAGTCCGTGGGAGCCCTGGCGCCTCACCCGGCTCTGGCGGGCTGTGATTGAGACCGCGTTTATCATTTTTCTGTTTTATTCCAACTTATTGATGGGGGAGTTTACCGCTTCCAATGGACGCGGGAAGAGCCTGGCATTTGCCTTCCACGACATCTTTACAGGGACGAATTTCGTGATCGCGATGATCTCGGCCCTGATCGGGTATGTGGTGTTTGAATATCTTCGAAAAAAGCTTTAGTGCCGGCGGGCTTTGCTTCTACATTCGCTGTTCTTGACCCCACCCCGCGCTCTTCCGTATGCTGCGATGGTTTCCGCGCGGTGGATGGCTGCCCACTCCAACCCGCGCAGGGAGAGCCCGTATGAGCACGACTTCCCCGGTCGCAAGTCCCGCTTTTGGCTCTGTTGCTCTGCCGCTCCTCGTCCGCCGCGCCGCGGTGCTGGGCGCGGGAACCATGGGTTCCCGCATTGCCGCTCACCTGGCCAACGCCGGAATCCCGACGCTTCTGCTCGACCTGGTTCCTGCTGGTGAAGGCGCCAGAAACCGGCTGGCGCTGGCGGCGATGGACGCCCTCGGCAAGGCCAAGCCGGCCGCCTTCTATGAGACTTCGCTGGCCGCGCTGGTCACGCCCGGCAACTTTGAGGACGACCTGTCCAAACTGTCCCAGTGCGACTGGGTGATCGAGGCTGTTGCCGAGAATCTGGCCATCAAGACGGCCCTGCTGTACCGCGTTGTGCCCCATCTTGCGCCTCATGCCGTGCTCACCACCAATACATCCGGATTGCCGGTTGCACAGATCGCCGCCGGACTTGGACAGACTCCGGGTGGGCGCCGGGACCGTTTCTTCGGGACGCACTTCTTCAATCCGCCGCGCTATATGCGGCTGCTTGAGGTGATTCCCACCGCGGAGACAGATGCGGCCGTGGTGGCTGCCTTTGCCGCCTTCGCCGACCGCGCCCTAGGCAAGCAGGTTGTGTTTGCTTGCGACACGCCCAACTTCATCGCCAACCGCATCGGCATCGCCGTGATGTTTACCGCGGCTACGCTGATGCTGGAGCAGGGGCTGACCATCGAAGAGGTGGACGCGCTGACCGGTGAGGCCATCGGCTGGCCACGCACCGGCACCTTCCGGCTGGCGGACCTGGTGGGCATCGACATTCTGTCCCATGTGGCCGCGAATTTTCCTCAAGGCGTCCCGCAAGGCGGTTTTTCGCTTGTTTTGGAAGAGATCGTCAAGCGCGGCTGGCTGGGCGACAAAGCCGGCCAGGGCTTCTACAAGAAAAGCCCCGGAGCCGATGGAAAAGATCTGCGGCTGGTGCTCGATCTGGCTACTTTCGAGTACCGCCCCGCCGCTAAGCCCGCGCTGCCGGCTCTCGAAATGGCCAAGAATGCAGCCACGCTGCCGGAGCGGCTGCGGCTCCTGCTGGCCAACGATCCGGCCAAGGACAAGGCAGCGGCCTTTCTGTGGCCCTTTTTGGCTTCGCTGTGGAACTACGCCGCGGATCGTATCGGCGAAGTTGCGGGCGACGCGGCCTCCATCGACAGCGCCATGCGCGCCGGCTTCAACTGGGAGCTGGGTCCGTTCGAGATGTGGGATGCGGCCGTGGTAGCCTCGACAGTTGGCCGCATGAAGGCGCTGGGGCTGCCAGTGAGCGAGCGCGTCGAGGCTCTGCTGGCAGCCGGACAGTTGTCCTGGTATGCGCGCGATGGTCAGGAGTGCTTCCAGCCGGAGAAAGGCCAATTGGAGCCCGTTCCCGCCGTCCCCGGTCACGCACGGGTTGCGGATTTCCGGCGTTCACACAAGGTGGTCCGCTCGAACCCGGGCGCGTCGCTGGTCGATCTGGGCGACGGCATCGGCTGCATCGAGCTGCACTCGCTCAAGAACGCCATCGGCGGCGACGTGCTGGCCTTGATCTCGGCGGTGCTCAAGCCCTCCTCCGATGCGGTGCGCGACTTTGCCGGCTTTGTGATTGCGAGCGACCACGAAAACTTCAGTGTGGGCGCCAACCTGATGCAACTGCTGCTGGCCGCGCAGGAGGGCGAGTGGGAGGAGTTGGCAGCGGTCATTCACGGCTTCCAGCAGATGACCGCGGCCATCAAGTTCTGCCCGCGCCCGGTGGTGGCTGCGCCGTTTGCCCTCACGCTGGGCGGAGGCGCGGAGATTTGCCTCCACGCCGCGCGCCGGCAGTTCCACGCAGAGACCTGCATTGGCCTTGTCGAGGCTGGGGTGGGCCTGATTCCAGCCGGAGGCGGCACCAAGGAGATGCTGCTCAGGGCCGTTGACTCCGCCGCCGCGCTGGCGCCGCCCGACCCGCGCGAGCCTCTGTCTCGTTTTGCCCAATCGGCTGAGCTGGCCACGGCGCTTCGGCGGACGTTTGAAACCATCGCTTTGGCCAAGGTCTCTACCTCGGCCGCCGAGGCCCGGCCGCTGGGCCTGCTGGCGACGGCGGACCGCATCACCATGAACCGTGAGCGGCTTTTGCTGGACGCAAAGGCGCAGGTTGCGGCGCTTGCCGGGGCCGGCTATTCGGCGCCTCAGCCGCGCATGCAGATTCCTGCGCCGGGAACCGCGGCGTTGGCCACGCTGGAGACCGGCATCTTCCTGATGGGCGAGGCCGGCTACGCCTCGGAACACGACCAGAAGGTAGCCCGCTGGACGGCGTACATCCTGGCCGGCGGCCGCGTGACTGCGGGTTCCCCGGTCAACGAGCAGTACCTGCTGGACCTGGAGCGGGAGGCGTTTCTATCGCTAGCGGGCGAGCGCAAGACGCAGGAGCGGATCGCCTTTACGTTGAAGACCGGCAAGCCGCTGCGGAACTAGGGTTGAAGCAGAGAATCTATGGGTCGATGATGAACAGAGGGAGAATTTCGATGGATCACGATACCGCTGCGCATGAGAGGGGCGAATGGAGCCCGGCTGAGTTGGCTGAGGGTTACCGCCGGATGGCCGCCGACCGGGTACAAGAGATGGAAGCAGAGGAATGGACAGAGGCGTTGGTTGGCGACATTCTGGGAGGCGACGGAGAAACTGTCTGAGAATATGGCATCGAACGAAGGGTACGGGCGCTAGCCCGTACATCGAAGGCATGAGAAAACTGGGGCTTTACCCCTGAGGGAAGTTCTTTTGGTGTTGCTTGCATTCCCTCAGCGGCTAAAGCCGGAGATATAAATCGGTTGTTGACGGACGGGCTAAAGCCCGTCCCCTTCAATGTGCATGGCTATTGAACAGGTTTCGAGTAAATGCCATGGTTCGCGCTTGCTTGAGAACGGGCGGGTGGTTGCTGGGCGCGCTATTTTGCGCCTGCGCTTTGCTCCCGGCCCAACAGCAGCAGCCGCCCCCGGCCCAACTCATGGAATCCGGTCAGATCGTCGTCGCCGGCCGCTCAACCCCTTACCTCATCCGCCACCTTCCGGTCAGTTCGTTTCCCGAGCTGCCTGCGGGGATTCAAGACCTGCTCAACCGGCGTGGCTGTCTCATTCCACAAACATACGAGGCTCACCATCCGGAGAACGTGGTTCATGCCAGCCTTGAGCGCGCTGGGTCTTCCGACTGGGCCGTTCTGTGCTCGGTGCAGGGAACGGTCTCGCTGCTGGTCTTCTTCGCCAGCACTCCGGAGCAGGTGCTGGTGCTGGCCTCGGCCCCGGAGACCCAGCGTCTTCAAGCCCACGACCCGACCGGCGTTCTCGGCTTCAACTGGGGCATCGATCCCGCATCGCCGGAGCAGATCCGCGAGGCCCAGACCGGCATGGAGCATCGCCCGCCGCGGCTGGACCACGACGCCCTGGCCGATTCGGTCGTCGATCGCAGCACCGTCTACCACTTTTATTTGAGGAGCGCCTGGACCGTCTTGGATATGCAGGATTAGCGCGCTGCATCCGCAGTCCCAGGCCGGCGATGTTGACCACTTTGCGCGGCCGCAGCTATTGATTGCTGTGCCGGGCACACACGATTTTCAAGGAGCATCTCCCATGCCGGAAGCTGTTATCGTCAGCGCCGTTCGCACTCCCGTTGGCCGCGCCCCCAAAGGCGCTCTTTCCACCACTCGCCCCGACGATCTGGCCGCACTCGCCGTGGGCGGGGCTTTGGACAAGATTCCAGACCTGAATAGAGCCGAAATCGACGACGTGATCCTGGGCTGCGCTCAGCCGGAGGGCGAGCAGGGCTGGGATATCGCCCGCTGGGCCGCACTGCGCGCGGGTTTGCCGGTCGAGGTTCCCGGAGTCACCGTCAACCGCCTTTGCTCCTCGGGCCTGGAGGCCATTGCGCTGGCCGATCTGCGCATCCGCTCCGGCGGCGACCGGGTCGTGGTGGCGGGCGGGGCTGAATCGATGAGCCTGCTCCCCTTAGGCGGCCTCAAGCCCAGCCCCAATCCGTGGATGGCCGAGCATTATCCGGCGTCGCTGTTGACCATGGGTCTGACCGCCGAGCGGATCGCCCGCCACTACGGCGTCTCCCGCGAAGATCAGGACGCCTTCGCTCTGGCCAGCCACCAGAAAGCCCTGGCCGCGCAGGCTGCCGGACGCTTTGATGACGAACTGATCCCGGTGACGGTCACGACTGCCGTTCCCGGCACGAAAGCCGGCAAGCCGGTAGTCACGAAATCGGTTTTTGCCGCCGACGAAGGTCCGCGCGCGGACACTTCCGCCGAAGCCCTGGCCAGGCTCAAGGCCGCCTTTCACGCGCATGGGACGGTCACCGCGGGAAACTCTTCGCAGACCTCCGATGGCGCGGCAGCGGCCGTTCTGATGGAAGCGGGCCGGGCACAGGAACTGGCAATTCGTCCGCTTGGCCGCCTGGTGGCATACGCCGCCACCGGCTGCCTGCCGGAGGAGATGGGCATCGGCCCCATCAGCGCCATTCCCAAGGCCCTCCGCCGGGCCGGCCTCACGTTGGAAGAGATTGGCCTGATCGAATTCAACGAAGCCTTTGCCGCGCAGGCGCTGGCGGTCATTCGCGTGCTGGGTCTTGATCCTGAGCGGATCAACGTGAACGGAGGGGCCATCGCGCTTGGACACCCACTGGGCTGCACGGGCGCCAAGCTGACGGCAACGCTGCTCAGCGAGATGCGCCGCCGGCAGGTACGCTACGGCATGGTCACCATGTGCGTGGGCGGCGGCATGGGCGCGGCGGGGATCTTCGAGCTGCTGGATTGAGGGAGCGAGTTATCCTACTCGCAGGTCCAAAGCTGTGTCATTCGGAAAATCCGGAGATGACGAACGTCCATGAGGTCTTATCGGGCAGCAGTACATAATATTGCTGGCCGAGAGCTGCGCCGCCTCCATCGCGGTGCTTCTTCGGGAGCAGGGCCAAATAGTCCCCGGGCACGATAAGCAAGGACTCTTTGCTATCGACCCACCCGGACAACTCAACCTTCTTCCCGTCCAGGATTGCATCTACATAAAGCCCATAGGGCCGGAAATGCGTGGCGGAGATATGTAGCTTGATGGGGTAGTCGGCAGGGTTTTGGTTGACGGGATGCTGTCCGGGCCGGTACTTGCCCTGGGCCGATGCCATCGAGCATAGAAGCAAGATTGAAAGCACGAATAACTTTTTCATCGACGGCCTCCCCCGCTGAGACTCTCGGCGAATTCATTTTCTGCCCTGCACTTCGCAGTTCGGCCGATCTCAGGCGGTAAATCTTCGTTTCGAGCATAGCGAAACTGAAACTTAGACGGGGAAAGTGCCGGGGAAGTTACGAGAATCTTTGATATGAGACAGAAACAGCCGGGGTTGCTCCCGGCTGCTTTCGTTTTCCGATCCTGTTTCAAGCCCCTTTTGGGACCGCGCCGCGTTATGCCTTGGCCAGCGCCAAAGCCTTCAGCCGCGCGTTCAGGCGGCTCTTGTAGCGGGAGACGGTGTTGTGGTGGAGAATGCCCTTCTGCACGCTCTTGTCGAGCGTGGAGACGGTCTCGCGATACTGCGTCCGGGCGGCCTTCACGTCGCCCTTGGCGAGGGCCTCGCGCAGAGCCCGCAGGCTGGTACGCACACGGCTGCGGTTGGCGCGGTTCACTTCGGTGCGGGTTACTGTCTGGCGGGCGCGCTTCAGCGCCGATACATGATTTGCCATTGATCTTCCTTAATTTCAGGCCCTGTTTTCAGGGGGAATGATGCGGGGTCAGAATGCAACTCTATCCGCATCCCTCGCAGTTTCTTAGTCTACGGGAAGTGGCGCGGCTGGTCAATCACAACTTGGTCGGGTACACTTTCCGCGCCGGGAGGCGGGGGAGATGAGTCCGGCGCCTCCGCTGCTGTAAACTCGCCTGCATGAGTACGTTGCGTATTGCCGGGGTGATTCCGGCGCGGCTCGCTTCGACGCGGCTCAGCCGCAAGGTGCTGCGCACGATTGCAGGGCGGCCGATGGTGGAGTGGGTGTGGCGCGCTGCTGTCGCCAGTGGGCTCATGGACCCGGTGGTGGTGGCTACCGACTCGGAGGAAGTGGCTGAGGCGTGCGGGGCGCGCGGGATTCCGGTGGCAATGACCTCGGCGGACTGCCAGAGCGGGTCGGACAGGGTGAGGGAGGTGGCCCGGCAGATCGACGCCGATATTTATGTGAACATTCAGGGCGACGAGCCGACGCTGACGCCGGAGTTTTTCCCGCCGCTGCTGGGACTGTTTGAGCGGGCGGAGGTGGAGGTGGCCACGCTGGCGGTTCAGTGCGCGGCGGAGGAAGTCGCGGACCCGAACGCCGTGAAGGTGGTTACGGCGCTGGATGGGCGGGCGCTCTACTTTTCGCGGGCGACGATACCGTTCGACCGGAACAAGGCCGGGTTTGCCGGCTACCGGAAGCATCTGGGGATTTATGCGTATCGGAAGGCCGCGCTGGAGCGGTTTGCAGCGCTGGAGCCTTCGCCTCTGGAACGGACGGAGCGCCTGGAGCAACTGCGGCTGCTGGAAAACGGGATTGCGCTTTATGTGGCCGAGGCTCCGTGGGACACGATCGGCGTGGATACGGAGGCGGACCTGGAGCGGGCGGAGGCGGTGCTCAAGGGGATAGCGGAGCGGTCCGGAGAGTAGTCTTCTAAAAATCGGAATTGCGCGCAAGAACCGGATAGCTTGCCGGGCCGAGGATCGGCGACGATGGTTCTCATGAAGGACAAATCCCAGATAGCAGGCGGGCACGGTTCGGCACAGGATTCGGCGATCGACGCTGAGGCAGCCTGGAAGCAGGTTCTCGCCCGCGATCCTGGGGCTGCGTTTTTCTATGCGGTGACGACAACAGGCGTTTTCTGCCGCCCAAGTTGCTGGAGCCGGCGGCCGCTGCGGGGCAACGTGCGGTTTTTCCGCTCGGCGAACGAGGCGCGGGGGGCTGGTTTTCGGCCCTGCAAGCGCTGTAAGCCCACTGCTGCGCAGGGCAGCCTTTTGGGCAAGATTCGTGCTCATATTGAAGCCAATCTCGGCCGCGCGGTGCGGCTCAAGGAGTTGGGATGCGTGGCTGGACTTAGCCCGTTCACGGTGCAGCGGCTGTTCAAGCGGGGGCTGGGCGTGAGTCCGCTGCAATACCAGAGGGCGCTGCGGGCTGGGTCGTTGCGCGGCGCGCTCAAGCAGGGAGGCAACGTGACGGACGCGATTTATGAAGCTGGATTCGGCTCATCGAGCCGCGCTTACGAGGGCGCAGCGCTGGGCATGACGCCCGCACGGTTTGCGCAGGGAGGGCGGGGCGAGCAGATCGGCTACACGACGGCGCGGTCGCCGTTCGGTTGGCTGGTGGTGGGCTCGACGGCGCGCGGGCTCTGCTGGCTGGCGCTGGGGGCAACGTCTGGCGAGGCTGAAGGCAGCCTGCGGGCGGAGTTTCCGCTGGCCACCCTGCGGTGCGATCCGTCGCTGTCGAGGCTTGTGGATGCGGCGCTTGAAGTGGTTGCCGGACAGGTGGTCCAGACTGGGCAGCGGTCCGGGCCGGATTCATGGCCGGACCTGGCTTTGGACTTGCGCGGGACGGCCTTTCAACTGCGGGTGTGGCAGGCGTTGCGGGCCATTCCGCGGGGAGAGACGCGCAGCTACAGCCAATTGGCGCGGGAGTTGGGCGATCCCAAGGCGACCCGTGCCGTGGCTCGGGCGTGCGCTGCCAATCGCGTGGCGCTGGTGGTGCCGTGCCATCGGGTAGTGGGGGCGAGCGGCTCGCTTACCGGCTATCGGTGGGGCGTAGAGCGGAAGCGGCAACTGTTGGATGCGGAGAGCCAACGGCGCTGATTCTCCGCGGCCGGGAGGCTGCGGAGAGGCACGTTTTCGGGTTCAGTTCGCGAGAAGCACACTTCAGGCGCTAAAGCCCACGTTGATTTTGCTGAGTTTATTTACGGGCTAAAGCCTGTACCCTTCACCGAAAGGAGTTCTTCCGCACCTTGTGAAGTTCTGGCTGACTCTGCGGCGTTTATGCCAGGACTAAAGTCCCGGCCTACCATTCCCGGCCTCCTGGCCTTGGCCTGCCTTGCAGTCGGGTTTCTCGGCAGATTCTTAGGATGATATTCTCAATGGGCGAGGAGAAACCACCACTTATGGCAGCTTCAACACTGGAAATTACGGATTTGGGATACAAGGTAGCCGACCTGTCCCTGGCGGACTGGGGCCGCAAGGAAATCACAATCGCTGAGCACGAGATGCCGGGATTGGTGTCGATCCGGAACAAGTATGCCGCGCAAAAGCCGCTGGCGGGCGTGCGGATTACTGGCTCGCTGCACATGACGATTCAGACGGCGGTGCTGATCGAGACGCTGGTGAGCCTGGGCGCGGATGTTCGCTGGGCGAGCTGCAACATCTTTTCGACGCAGGATCATGCGGCGGCGGCGATTGCGGCGACCGGGGTTCCGGTGTTTGCGTGGAAGGGCGAGACGCTGGAGGAGTTCTGGTGGTGCACCAATGAATCGATGAAGTTCCCTGATGGTAAGGGTGGATTGCTGGGGCCGCAGCTGGTGATCGACGATGGCGGCGACGTGACGCTGCTGATCCACAAGGGCGTGGAGATGGAAAGGGGCGACAGGTGGGTCGATTCGCCTTCTGGCTCGACCGAAGAGGACGTGATCAAGGCTCTGCTGAAGAAG
>Ga0182014_10001464_pt1 | contig 31389 bp, 29 predicted proteins | sample 612S2DmetaG_FD_120489 | JGI IMG/M metagenome (GOLD analysis project Ga0182014, IMG submission 120489) | Permafrost microbial communities from Stordalen Mire, Sweden - 612S2D metaG | ecosystem: Environmental > Terrestrial > Soil > Wetlands > Permafrost | place: Sweden: Stordalen | collected... | reverse complement strand
TTCAATCATCAAATTCGTTTGCCTTGACTCCTTCTAAGAATGCACGCCACTCTTCTCTCGTGAAGCGGAGAACGAGGTCTTGAGTGTTGGTATTCACCACGAGAACCTCGTTCTTCTTGTATGCGACACCGACACAGAGTTGGCTAGATTCGCTGCACGAACTCTTGCGGTACGCGACTCCATTAATCTCGATTGTGGTGGCCTTGGGCATTTCGTTTCCTCCAACCTGTTCGCAAAATATCGACCCGGGTTTAAGCTCGATTCTTCAGTTTCAGCATGTTCCACACGAGACCTACCTGCGTATAGAATACACCGTGTCTGGCTCTTATAGGATCGCCAGTATAGGCGGGGTCATCGTTGACGAACGATTTCGCCGCCTCCCTGTTCAGAGCCATCGCCCTGGCGCCAAAGCCCTTAATTAGACTAAGCAATGCGCCGGTTGTTTTTATACCGTTGCGGGTGAGCTCGTCAAAGAGTTCTGCATATTGATCGTCAAGTACCCGATGCTTCTTGGGCAATTTCCTATCCAGTATTTGAATAATGAGGTCTACATTGAGACGTTCGTTAGGATTTAGATTTTTCATTACATTGGCGGAGTAAGCCGACTTTTCTCGAGACACACGATCCACTTCGAGATCCACAAGCTCCAAAATTGCAGCCAATCTAAGTAATGACCGCTGAACGGACGGCGGCACGGCTTTGGCCTGCTTATACTGGAAAACTCGCGAGGCTACACCATAGTTGTGCTGCGATAGTGTTCGCAGCTGAATCTCAAATTTGAATCGGCCACAGCCACGGTAACTCGGATTATTTTGCCAGCGCCGCGGCAGCCTCGCGATAACATGAATCGCACGGTAACCGAACTCGTTGAACTTGAGTTCGTCTCCTTTATTTATCGGATCATCGGCGACAAAAGTCTTACAAATGAGCTTTACTGCCTTCACAACTTCGTTCGTGAGTAAGAATACGAGGCGTAATCCGATAAAGTCCTTTAAGTCCATCACATGATCAATGGAAAGACCCTCAACTTTCCTGACAGAGGAATCTAATGACTTTACGCGGCTTTCAAGCACCGCCGGGACGAGTCCGTTGCGTTTCATTAACTGAGACAAAATTTCTTCTATTTCTCTTCTGAAATGATCCGCATGCCTCTCCCAATGCGAGTAGCTCCGCTTGAACCTTACCATTCTTTGCTTGAGGTGTTCGACGTCGCGCTTGTCTGGTGTCGGCATTAGCTGTTGACGTTTACGAAGGGAGTGCACGGCTCTTAATGTCATTGATCGCCTTCATCAACTTGACGGTCTCTTCCATATCCAGGGTATTCCCTTTGTACGGCTGGACCAGCAACCCTTGCAGATTGGACGGTAGCTTCACACCGTCTTTTACTACCAAAATGAATCGCTCGCCGAACAGAGCCATCGCTGCGCCGATCTCAATCAACACGTTGTCATTTAGCACAACGACTTCGTTGCCAGCGTCATCCTTCAGTCGCCGTTCGTCTTCCACGTGAATGATAGCAGCACCACAACCACGCATCTCTGCCATCACTTTCGTCGGTACGGGTTGCGAGACAGTTTGCGTTTGAACAGACAAAACAGCCTCAAGCTCTCCGAATTTCAGCAACTCCTTGATGGGTTCGATCAGTGCCCTATTCTTGCCGTGGGTCAGATAGACCTTCCGCCTACGCGCCTCGTCCTGATGCGCGGGTGTAGCGAGGGTCTTTATCGCGCTGGCAGTGGGAGTGATAACCGCTGCGGCAGGTTCTCCTTCCTCGAGTTGTTCTTCCGCTGATGCCGCCGGAGCCGCCGTTCCCATGAGGTCCACGTACTTCTTATCTTTGATGCCCTGAATGAACCCAACAGAGTTGGCGCCGTCAACGATCATCTTCAGAACGTCTGCCGTCTTATCCTTTGGCACTCCCATATCCATGAGGACGTTCTGGGCAATCAAGTCCTTGGGAATCGCAGCCCCGTTATACTTTTCAAGAAACAACCGGATGACTCGCGGCTTGAGAAGAGCCTCGCGCTTCGCGAGGAGATCATCACCTTCTTCGGTGATTTTCACGATGCGCATTCCGAGTGGCTCAATCGAAATCGACGTGGCGTTCCAGCCGCCTTTGGTCAGACCGTAAGCTATGGATGCTCCCGTGAGCATGCGGAACGGGCCGGAAGTCGGTTGCACCTCTAACGCACTAGCTACCTGAATCGGCGTAGACGGTTTGTAGCCGTAGTTATCCGCAATCGCTTGAGCAATTGCTAATGCTTTGTCCAGTGAAACGCTTGGAACATCTGTTTGGCTCAGATATTTGCGGGTTTTGTCATCGTTCGCAACAGACTTAGACGGAGCGGCTTGTTTGGGCAACGACCAACCTCCAAGAACCAATGAGTTACACAAACCGATGGCTGGGGCCGGGGAAGATCGATTGTAGCGCAGGTTGGACGTTCACGCTATTAACTGGCCGGTGGCCCAGGCTTTTGACCTTGTGGCGGGAAAATTCGGGGACAGGAAAATTCGGGGACAGACGGAAGTGACCCCAAATTACTTGATTTGAGTCCCGTCCTGAACCTACCGCTGCAATAAGAATCCAGACGGCAAAGCTGCCTCAAGATTGATTTGTTCGCCGTTGATGGGGTGGTGGAAATTTAGTAATCGGGCATGCAGGAAATATCCTCCATCGCCCGGGAGGCCGGGGAGATTTTCAAGAGGCTGGCCGGATACGCCGTACAGAGGATCGCCTAGAAGGGGATGGCCGATGGATGCCAGATGGATTCTGATTTGGTGAGGGCGTCCCGAACTTAGGCTTACTTCAAATGTTGTGGTGCCTGGTGTTCTGGGTGACGCCGTGCCGGGTGACGCCGTGCTGCCTGGCGCCCGTGAGATCACCTTCGCCAATGACCTTGACGGCTTGCCATTCGGGTTGGCGGCCCACACGGAACCGATGAGCGGGTGCGGTACAAGTCCGATGGGTGTGAGGATTTCGTAGGCGTCGTGCTGTGCGACGCCCTGCGCCAGCGCTCGATAGATTTTTTGAATTCTCGGAGTGTTCCAGTCTGCGTTTAGTTTAGAGGCGGCCTGCGCTGTTTTGGCGAAGAGGACGATGCCGGAAGTGCCTCGGCCCAACCGGTGGACAGGGTTTGCGCTCGGGGTTTGCTTTTGCACCAGCCGCAGAAGGGTGTTTTCCATGAATCCGCCGCCGGGGAGGGTTGGCAGTCCGCCAGGTTTGTTGACGGCCAACAGATGGGGATCTTCAAACAGCACTTCGAAGTGCAGAGGCGTGTCCGGTTCGCTCCACGGTGGACGGTTCCAGACCAGGGTTTGCCCCACAGTGACCGATTCGCTTCCGGACGCGGTGATCCCGTCGAGCGCGACTTCGCCGTTGTCCAGTCTTTGTTGCCAGGCCTGTGGGGTTGAGTGGGAATAGAGGCTCGCCAAATGGGAGAGCAGGGTTTGCCCATAGTGTTTGCTGCCGATGATGGTGGTATAGGCATAGCCCCGGTTAAGCATGTAGTTTGAGTGTAAGCTATGGCATCTGCGGGCGGGAGTTGCTGCGTTTCGAGCGGGAGGTCGGAAGGACCATCAGATGCGAAAAGGCTTCACGAGAAGACCACAACCGGACACCCCCGCGACGCACGTCAAGAACTACATCACGCCGAACGGCCTCGAGCGCCTGAAAGATGAGCACCGGTTTCTGCTCACCAGGGAACGCCCCGCCGTGGTGGAGGTGGTGGCGTGGGCTGCCGGCAACGGCGATCGCAGTGAAAACGCCGACTATCAGTACGGCAAGCGGCGGCTGCGGCAGATCGATGGGCGGATTCGCTTTCTCACGAAGCGAATCGAAGCCGCGGAAGTGGTGGACCCGGAAGCTCCCAGAGCGGGGCAGGCCAAGGCAAAGGAAAAGACGAGGGCATTCTTCGGAGCGACCGTGCGCTATGCCAACGCCGCAGGAGCGGAGCGGGTGGTGAGCATCGTGGGCACCGACGAGGTCGATCTCAACCGCAACCACATCAGTTGGGTGTCGCCTCTGGGGCGCGCGTTGATGAAGTCGGCGGCGGGTGACAGCGTAGTCCTTCACTTGCCGGGCGGTACAGAAAACCTGACCGTGCTCGAAGTGTGTTACGAGCGCATTTCTGTGGAACCGTTCCGTGAACCACCTGGATCCGAGGCCTCCGCAAAGAGACTTCCCGGGCCGGGTGGCCCAGGCTTCTGATCTCGCTGGGCGGGCGGCCCAGGCTTTTGATCTCGCCAGCACGACCAATCTAAGTGGGGTGCCCGTTCCTTCGCGCAGTTTGCGAAGAGCCTGCCCTGAGCGGAGCCGAAGGGGCGGGAACCACGGACGCGTCCCCAACGGGGTAGGAATCCTCGCTGCCGAATCAGCCGGAATCTCCTCCCAAATCGCCCCGGGCCTCCCGCATCGTCCCCGTGTATTTTTTACCCTTCCGAACCTGGAAACCTGGCCCAAACGTCCACGCCAGACGCGAGTTTCCTATATCATGCCCTGTCAAGCCCGGTTTTGCCTTTTCGAGAGTCAAGAACCCTTTTCGTTTGTTGTCCGTAGACAGTTTGTACGTACACATCTGTGTTCCAATAAATATTTTGTTCGCTAGTTATTCGCCTGGCAGTGCTTGAGTTTGGTCCTGAGCGCTGCCGAACTTTCCCGGCACTCTGCCTCAATCGCTGCCAAAATAACGGCACCATTTCTTCTATTGTTCGCCATTCCAGAACCCGGGGGAGCTTGGGGACAGACCGCGCTCCCTGTTTTTCCTGGACCTGGGCCAGCCAAGAAGGGCAGAAGAAAAGCAAAAACAGAACGCTCAATACCGCCAGTAAATAGAAGTATGGCAAACAAAATTTGCCGAGGCGAGCAATCCTCATCTTTGAAAATAGAACAGGGGAGACGCGAAGCGCTTCAATGGCCCGCGTTTAAGCCGTTATTGTTGAATGCTTTACAACTTACGCTTTCGCCTTCTTCACTTCCTCAATCAGCGGCGGCACGATGTCGAACAGGTTCCCTACCACGGCGACATCGGCAATCTCGAAAATCGGCGCCTCGGAGTCTTTATTGATCGCCACCACGCTGCGCGAACCTTTCATGCCGACGAGGTGCTGAATCGCCCCAGAGATTCCCAGCGCCAGATAGAGCTTCGGCGCCACCGTCTGGCCGGAAGATCCGACTTGCCGGTCCATCGGCAGCCAGCCGTTGTCGCAGACCGGGCGTGATCCCGCGATCTCCCCGCCCAGCGCGTCGGCTAACTGCTTGGCCAGTTCGATATTCTTCTGCTCTTTGATCCCGCGTCCGACCGAAACAATGATCTCGGCCTGCGTCAGATCGACGGCCTGCTTCGCTTCTTTGAAAACTTCCTGCGGCTTGTTGCGCACCACGGAGTCCGGTACGTCCACGGCCACCGTTTCCACCGGAGCCGGCGCCAAACCGGCCTCGACTTTATCCACGCGAAACGAGCCGTTTTGAAAAGTGACAAAGCCTGGCTGCCCGCTTCCGGAAAAGCTGACATCCGCCACGAACTTCCCTTGAAACATCTGGCGCGTGAAGGTCAGCTTGCCGCCCTCATACTTGTAACCGATCGCGTCAGTGATCGCCGTCGTCCCCAGTGCGGTTGCCAGCATCGGCACAAAGTCGCGCACCTGATAGGTATGCGGCATGAGCACGAGCTTCGCCGGATGCTTCCCCAGGAATTCTTTCAGCGCATGCACGAATGCGTCGGGAGTATAGCGTTCGAGCTTTGGCGACTCGATGTCATAGACCTTTGCAACTTTCGTCGCCGCCACTTCGCCCGCGACCGCCGCCACGCCCGAGCCCACAACCGCGGCCTCCAGCGTCCAACCCGCTTGCGCGGCCATCGCCTGCCCGGCCACAATCGTCTCCCATGAGACGCGGTTTAGTTTGCCTTCGCGTTGTTCGACAACGACCAGAATTGTGTCAGTCATAGGGTCAGCTCTCAGCTATCAGTCGTCAGCTCTCAGTTAGGTCTTAATGCTGTGATTGTAATCTGCGTTCGCACCGTGCAAGCAATCTGGCGGCTGCTTGAACCAAGTCGTCTTTACTCGCTGCCCCCGCGCCGCATCCACCAGCCGCTCGCCATCAGCGCCACGCCCAACACTCCCAATCCGGCCATGATCAGCTCGAACCTTCCCTGATGCCCGATCCGCACTGCCGCGGGAAGATAAAACAAAACCATCAATCCGGCTACCCAAACCGCCAGCCCGGCAAACATCAAGCTGCCACCGGTTTCCCGCTTCTCCTCTGCGTCCACCATAACGGCCTCCTCGACATCTCACCGTTATTCTCCGGCCGGAGGCCGCGAAACCGCAGTGATTCAGCTCACCGGCGCTACGATCTGCGCCAATGCCTTGCTTGCTCGAACGTCGAAGGCTCGCAGCTCGCAAGTCCGTCTAAATCACCCTCAACTCGTTCTTAAACTTCTCCACCAGCTTCTTTGCCACTTCCGCCGGAGGCCCTTCTAGCACCTCAGTGTTTTTCGTCTTTTGCGGAACGTACAGCCTCTCGATTTTCTGCAGGTTCGCGCCCACCGCCGACTCGACTTCCGCCATCGCTACCTTGCGCATCGGTTTATTCTTGGCCTGCTTGATGCCGATCAGCGTGGCATACCGCAGCTTGTTGATGCCCGACTGAATCGTCAGCACGGCCGGCAGCGGCATATCCACATACTGGAAGAATCCGGCTTCAAGCTCTCGTTTCACGCGAATCCCGTCCGCATTCTTTTCAATGTGCATGATGATGGTGGCATGCGGCCAGCCGAGAATCTGCGCCAGAATGACGCCCGTCTGGGCGTAGCCGTAGTCGTCGGATTGCAGACCGGTGAAAATCAGGTCGAATTTTTCATCCTTGATGGCCGCGCCAATTGCGCGCGCCGTATTGTAGGCATCGAGGCCGGCAAACTTGTCGTCTTCGAGGTGAATCGCGCGGTCAGCGCCCTTGGCCAGTGCTTCGCGCAACACCTGCTGCGCCCGCGCCGGTCCGGCGGTCAGCGCGACCACTTCGCCGGTGTGCTTTTCTTTTTGCCGCAGGGCCTCTTCCAGCGCGTAGGCGTCGGGTTCGTTGACTTCATATTGCACATCTTCCCGGATCCACGTGCCCGCCTCGTTCAGCTTCAGCGGAGCGTCCTTCTGCGGCACTTGCTTCATGCAAACCAGAATCTTCACGGTTCACTCCATTCCTGCGGAACCAAGGTGCGGTCCAATCTCAATGAACAAACACACGAGTATAAATGAAAGGCCTCGGCACGTCGCGAAGGTACCGTTGGCGGGGTGATCTCGGACCTGCTGCAGGCGTTCCCTATCCCAGTTCCGGGTTCTCGGGAGGCGGAGGCACGTCGCGGAAATCGTTCTTTTTTCCCTGCTGCGTCCGCAAAAGAGTTGGGGTAATCTGTCCCGGCGTGCCGGCATTCGGCGCGGGACGAGGAGTATTTGTCCGCGTCCGCGCTTTGGAAATCCGCCGCAAGAACGAAAGGAGAATCAGCGCAAAAATCCCGAGCCTTATCCAGGTTTCCACCGCGCTCTCCTCTATTCCGTTAATCCATTTCCATCAATCCAGAAACGCCACGCTCTGCACGCCGGTGATCTCGAAGCGCTTGCGGCAGCGCATGTTCTTGCACATCATCATGTCGTCGCGGCGCAGCATGTAGGACTGCGCCTTGGCGAACTTCGCCCGATCGCGCTCATCGGCGCGCGGCGGCAGGGTCTTCTTTTTGGTTCGCACCAGCCATTGAATCTCATACTCCGCGGCCTGGTGGCAGTGAGGGCAATTCAGGGTCGCCGGTTTCTTATCCGACCGCTCATCGAAAAAATCACGCTCGTCCATAATAGGGCTCTCAATATAGTAGTGCTCTCGGCTTTTTCGATTATTGCACTTTTGCGAGCTTCAATGCGAAGATGCGGACAAGGTAGAGACGCGGCTCTCCGCGTCTGGCTGTCCAGAGGTCAACAAAAGGCCAAGGCTTATAAGGATTAATCGAAGGATTTCCGTCCGTCATGCCGAAGAAGCGCAGAAAGAAGACATTCTCCGCCGCGACGACCGTCCGCGAAATGGCCCGCGAGCGCGTCGGTTCGCCCAAACCCTCCCAACTCGTGGTCGCCAAGAAGGCCAAGGCGGAGAAGCACAAGGTCACGCTAGGCAAACTGTTAACGGACGAATAGCAACTGCGTTGTTTTCACATTATTCATTTGAACGTCGCTAGCACATCAGCCCCGCCGGCGGGGATAGTGACGGAACAGTTGTTTCCCGAAGAAGACGTGCAGGCCGACGACCAAGTCACGGTGGAACCTCCCTGAGGAATGGCCGTGAGCCCCACCGAAGCACCCACCGAAACCGTGGCAATGCATTGCCCCGGACAGTTTATGCCCCCGGTTGTGCTGGTTACCGTTCCGGGCCCACTGACCTGCACACTCAATGTGACCGCAGACCCATAACCCGGACAGTTTACGACCGTTGGATTATCCACGGTTACGGTCGCATAGGCAGTTACAGTGTTCGACGAACCGCCCGTGCCCTCGGGTACGCTTGCTGAAATATTCCCACCGCCGCAATAGTTCGGAGCCGCAGTGAATAGGCCAGGACTCGACATCGTGACCACCCCGTCGTCAACCTTCCAGGTGGCTTGAGTGGTAACGTCCTTTGTCGCCGGGGGATGGATGTACGTGGCGGTTGCGGTGTACTGCTCCGTAATGTTGGTCGCGGGAGGGGGAGAGTACGGCTCCAGAAAAGTAAATGTTGCGGGCGTGATTGTAAGGCTCACCAACTTCTGATCGTGCCCGCAACTCGGCAGACTCAACGCCGCTCCCACCGCGATCACCGCGCCCATGGCCAGCCCGATATATCTCTGCTTCATACCCAAGACTCCCTCAGAGGCAGTTCCCGGCTGCGTCTTTTCTGTGAGATGGGGAAAATTGAAATCTAGTGCAAGCACCGCGAAAAAGCAAGAAACGCCGCATCTGGGTAGTGTATAGGACACTACCGGCGCCCGCGCCGAGCAGGCCTTACCTCTGCAATCTGACCTCTCACCTCTGACCTTACTGAATCCCCGCCTTCGCCAGCATTTCCAGAAACTGCTTCCCGGTCCGCATGTCGATCGACTGCGCCACCAGCTTCCCCTCGCGGTCGTAGATAAAGGTCTTCGGAATCCCCTCTACAACAAACATCTCATTCACCTTGCGCTTCGGATCGAGCAGCACTGGAAAAGTGACTTTCCGCTCCCGGATAAACGGTTCCACTTTTTCCGCTTTCTCATCCGAAATCCCCAGAATCACCAGTCCCTGCGCGGCAAACTTCTCATGTAGCGCCTGCAGATCCGGCATTTCCTTGCGGCACGGCGGGCACCAGGTCGCCCAGAAGTTGACGAGCACTACCTTGCCCCGCAGTTCGGAAAACGTCCACGACTTCCCTGCCAAGTCCTTCAGCGAGAATTCCACGTCTTCGCGCTTCCGGTCATCGGCTTCCAGCCGAGCCATGGCGACTCGGTACTGTTTATCGTCCAGCGACGCTTCTACATGCTCATACCGCACCAACGAAGCCAGCTCCACATAGGGTCCGGCAGGCTCTGCTTGTGTGGCGCGGGCGCCCTCGCCCGCGGAAGTTGATTTGCTGTTTGAGCTTTGTTCCTTCCTCTGCTCCGGCCACGGCAGCGGACGCTCCTTCAGCGTCTGCGCCAGCGTCGTAGCCACTTCTTGCAGCGTGTCATGCCCGAAGTCGCCTTCGGTAGAAAGACTGGCAAGCGCCACCGCCAACCGCAGCTTGTTCTCAGTGGCAGGGAGCGGCCGGATCTTCAGGGCGAGGTCCGTTGTCGTCCGCGCCCGCACGTCATCGGGAAGGTCCCGCAGCCCATGAATCTGGTCGTGAAGAGGCTTCTCCTCCGCGCTCCACACAATTTCCTTCTGCGGCACGAATGGATGCGCGAGCACAAATCCGAGCCCAAGCACGCTGACTAGCGCAGTGATTGCGGTCCGACTCTTGCCCACACGAACCTTCTCTTTCTTGCCTAGCCTTGTCCAGACTGGTGTCAGATAGCAATCCTCTGGGGTTTCCGGGCTTTCGTTCTTCACATCATCACTCCTCCGACTTCCAACCCGGAACAGCGTACGCTCGAAACCGCTTACCGCTCAGCGCTCTTAGTCTGAAGCAAGAACGTCGTAGTTGTAATTTACTAGAGCGCGTTTGGGCGTGTCTTTTAGTCCTTTGAGAGGAACCTTTTGCTCGACGGAGGCGTTTCCGACAAGGCGCACACGCCCCAGGACGACCGTGCGGCCGTCCGCCAATTCCAAGTAGATGGGAACGATCATCTTGAACTTGTCGTCCACGCCCGATTGCGTCACCTTGAGTGCGAGCACGACATCGCCGGTGGCGTCCTTATCGAAAGAGGAATCGATCTTGTAGCTGGGCAGCGCGGTTCCATAGACATACTCGTTGAAGAACCAATCCATGCGGTGGTTGCCCTCCACATCCATATCCTGGGTCATGTGTTTTTCCACCATCGCCTTGAAATCCTCGGTAGTGGCGGATTTGTTGCTGTAGGTCTTGACGAAATCCTGCATCGTAGCCATGAAGAGGTCATCCCCCGTTTTGTTGCTCCACATCATCATGCGGGCCATGTGCAGGATGTAGGCACCCTTGGGATAAATGAGGCGTCTGGTGATGTCGGAACCGGTCCGGGTATTGCTGAGGCGATACCCCAGGGTGAGGGGCCCAGCGTCAATTGCGCGGAAGCCTTCCTTATTGCGTTCCGTCAGGAGGTCGCGCTCATCCTTCCAGAAGTCGAGGTAGCGGTGGGGCTCCTTAGCATAGACCGCCTGCAGGAAAAGGGACGCGGAAAAATCGGCGAAGCCTTCGCTCATCCACTGCTCGCGGTAGGAACTGAACCCTACGCTGTGTCCCCACCACTGGTGAGCAACTTCGTGCGGGGTTACCACCTTCCAGTACCCGCGATCACTCCAATCGAGGCCGAGCTGGTGGCGTACCGTAGTGTCGAAAAAATAGCAGATCGGGATCCAAACCAGTTGTGGCCAGGACTGCCCGAAGTTGCACGCCGTCTGCTGGGTGAGGGCCAGGCGCTTGTAGGAAGATGGCCCGAAATAACTGGTGTAGATTTGGACTGCGATCTGCGCCTCGGCCAGGGCTTTCTTGTTTAGGGTGGTAGTGTCCATGATACCCAGGGTAGACATCTCTATTTGATTGGAAAACGGCGTATCTGGACTGGCCGCATGTTGTAGCCCTTTGACCCAGTCCGGCGGTTCTTGGTTCGCGAAGGATTGGACCAGGCACTCCGGTTTGGTTAACTTCGCCTCCTCCACCTTGAACTTGCCGAAGCCAAAGCCCGCAACTGTCTGCAGGCCACTCTTCCAGACCGTTACATTTTGTCCGCCGTCATTCGTTTCGCTGACCAGCTCTCCGGTGGCCGCGATCTTCATTCCCTTGGGAATGTGGAAGGTCATGTCATAGGCGCTGTATTCCCCCAGACCGCCATTGGGGTTGTTTGGAAACCAGTTGCTGCGAGCAACGGGATAATAGTTGCCGCCGCCTTCGTTTGTGACGGCTTCCTTGCCGCTGTAAGCCGTCGTGACGGTGAATTGTTCGCCGGCTGCCAGCGCTTTGGGAAGGAGGACGGCAAAGTCGGCGTCGTCGTTTTTGTCTTCCTGAATGAACGCCAGAGGCGCGCCGTGCTCGTCGGTCACGCTGCTCACGCGTAGGGTGCGAAACAGCTCCAGAGGCACGACTCGCAAACCATTGTCCAGCGACACAAAAGTCGTTGAGGCTTTCCCGATCAAGTTGGCGCTTTTCTCGATCGTGGTATCAAGTTGCTGGTGCTCAATGTGGATTCGGTTCTTGCGCATGCCGCCTTGACCGCGCTCCGACAAAGAGAAGCCTGCCCAGTTGCCGAGTTTATTTTCGTCATACGTCGTCAATTCGACTTGATCGTTGGAGCTGTGAGGGTCAATGGTGAAAAGCTCTTTGCTGTTGTAGCGCTTGCCGTGGACGAAGGCGACGAAAAGGCCGCCGGGTTCTGGACTCAGCACATCCTCCAGAATGCGCGCCTCGAGATTGAACTTCAATTCGCGATTGTGGCGCGTGGCGTTCTGGCTATCGCGGAGAAGCCCGGCATCGCATCCGCCCGAGGCCGTGCTGCCGGCCTTCTTGAGTTCGTCGTAGGAGGAATCCGTGAAGCGCAGCACCATCTGACTGAAGTCTTCGCTAAATGAATCTTCCTTAGTCAGCAGCTTCAGCATGCCTCGTTCCTGCGCCGACGGCGGCGCCAGGACAAAGTTACCGTCACCCACAAACACCGCGCCGGTAACTTTGCCCGCAACGGGAGCGACAAAGCAGACGGTGCCCGAGCGCAGGTGAAACGTCGCGGCGTCGCGGCGCAAGTCCAGATTGCTTACGGCGACTGCCTCGCCGCTCAGAGTGACGTTACGCAGTTGCTGGTAGGTCGGATCGGAGTTCGGGCCCACAGCCGGAGTATCAGTGGCAAGGAGGGAGAAAGAGGCAGCGAGTATGAGAATCGCACCAAAGAAGATACGACGAAGATGGATCGGCATACGTCCTCCAATCGAGGAAAGAAACAGGGTAGTATGCACAAATTGAGGGCATTTGGAAAGATCAGACATCACAGTGCGAACGTACACGCGCGCACGCGCAAGGAAAGGAGAAGGGTATTGTCCCAATACTGACTACTAAGAGCTGAGAACTGGCACTCAGTACTTCGGCATCGTCGGATCAACCTTCTCCGCCCAAGCCGTAATTCCGCCAGTCAGGTTATAGACCTTCTTAAAGCCTGAACGGCGCAGGAAGTTCACGGCCTTGGCGCTGCGTCCGCCCATTTTGCAGTGGGCGATGATCTCGCGGCTGGAGTCGAGTTCGTTTACGCGCTTGGGCAAGTCGCCGACGGGAATGAGATATCCCTTCAGGTTACAAATTTGATATTCGTGCGGCTCGCGCACATCAAGGATGAAAATATCGGCCTTCGCGTCCATCTTCTTCTTCAGCTCTTCGACCGAGATAGCCGGAATATCGTTGGCAGCAGGTTCTTCCTGGCCGCGGATGCCGCAGAATTCCTCGTAGTCAATCAGTTTCGTGATCGTCGGATTCTTCCCGCATACCGGACAGTCAGGATTCTTGCGCAGCTTCAGTTCGCGAAACTTCATGGCGAGCGAATCAACCAGCAGCAAGCGACCGGCAAGGGACTCGCCCGCACCTAGAATGAGCTTGATGGTCTCGGTCGCCTGAATTACGCCGACCAGACCTGGAAGAATGCCAAGCACTCCGCCCTCCGCGCACGACGGAACCAATCCAGGAGGCGGTGGCTCGGGATAGAGGCAGCGATAGCAGGGACCGTCTTCGGTTGCGAACACGCTTGCCTGGCCTTCGAAACGGAAGATGGAGCCGTAAACATTGGGCTTGCCGGTGAGCACGCAGGCGTCGTTGACGAGATAGCGCGTGGGGAAATTGTCGGTGCCGTCGGCGACGATGTCGAACTCACGAAACAGGTCGAGCGCGTTGGCGCTGGTTAGTTTCGTCTCAAACGTTCGAAGATTCAGAAACGGATTGATGGCCTTGAGCTTCTCCGCGGCTGAGTCGAGTTTCTTGCGGCCAACGTCGTTTGTCGTGTGAATGATCTGGCGCTGCAGGTTTGTATAGTCGACGACATCAAAATCCACGATGCCGAGCGTGCCCACGCCCGCAGCGGTGAGATAAAGCGACAGTGGTGAGCCCAGTCCACCCGCGCCGATACAGAGCACTTTCGCCGCCTTCAGCTTCTGCTGGCCCTGCATGCCCACCTCGGGCATGATCAGGTGGCGCGAGTAGCGCAGGATTTCATCGTTGCTTAGAACGGCTTCGGGTTTGGCTTCGGAAACGGTAGGCATGAGTCCTCTTCAGGTTTGAATCGTTAACGGCGAGCTACAGGCAACAGCGGCGCGAAAGGCGGGACATTCGACGACATCGCGGTTCGTCATGGGCCGGTCTATGACTTGCAGACTCCGGAATTGCACGTCCGACGATCATTTTGGCAGTTGCCGCCTGCGATCGACGGCACTATCGAAATGGTATCACCGTCGCTCAGAACGGTAGCCTCTTTCTGCAGGTAGCGCATGTCTTCGTCATTGACATAGACATTGACAAAGGCGCGCAGTTTACCGTCGTCACTGTAAAGGTGACGTTTCAGGTCGGGATGCTGGGCGACCAGGCCGGCGAGCGCATCACCGACGGTTTTCGCGGGCACGCTTACTGCCGCCTGCTTCCCGGTGTATTGACGAAGTGGAGATGGAATCTGAATGTGGGCCATATATCATTATTAAAGATGCAACGATATCGGCCCTAGATTCAGGAAGGCGCAAAGCGGCCGCCTAACAAAGAATGCCGGCCGATTGCGGTCGGAGAGGCCCGCCTGGCGCGGCTATACTGTTTGCGATGAAGTCGGTCATCGTTGGTACCGCCGGACATATCGATCACGGCAAGACCTCGCTCGTGAAAGCACTGACCGGTATTGATGCCGATCGCCTCGAAGAAGAAAAGCGTCGCGGCATCACGATTGACATTGGATTCGCCCACCTCGAATTGCCCGCCCCAAACGGCGAAACGCTGCGCCTGGGCTTTGTGGACGTTCCCGGCCACGAACGTTTCGTACGCAACATGCTGGCGGGAGCGGGCGGAATCGACCTCGTCGTCCTCGTAATTGCCGCGGATGAAGGCATTAAACCGCAGACCCGCGAGCACTTCGAGATCTGCCGCTTGCTGGCGGTGCGCCGCGGGCTCACCGTGCTAACGAAGTCGGATGCCGTGGATGCCGAAACGCTCGAAGTGGCGCGTCTGGAGGTCGCGGATTTCCTGCGCGGCTCGTTTCTCGATCCTTCGCATTCGCCGATCGTGGCCGCAAGTTCGCTGAGCGGTGCCGGTCTTGACGAGGTAAAGACGGCGATCGCAAAAAGCGCCTCCGAAGTGTCTTCCAAAGACTCAACGGCCATCGCACGGCTACCCGTGGACCGAGTATTCACGATGAAGGGATTCGGAACGGTGGTCACCGGAACGCTCATATCGGGAACCATCCGGAAAGAAGAGGAGCTGGAGGTTTTTCCGTCCGGGAATCGTGTGCGTATTCGCGGAGTGCAGGTTCACGGGTCGGCGGCCGAAGAGGCAATTGCAGGGCAGCGCACGGCGCTGAATGTCGCTGGCGTCTCGACGGAGGAACTGGCGCGCGGAATGACGCTCGCACCCGCAGACATGCTTCACTCCGCCTCGCGAATCGACGCACGCCTTTCCCTACTCAGTACTGCAAAGCCGCTAAGAGATGCCTCGCGTGTGCACTTTCATGCCTACACCACAGAGACCATCGCAGAGGTGCGACTCTATGGAGCCAAGCAATTGAATCCCGGTGAGGACGCCTTTGCCCAGCTGAGACTGGCCGAGCCAATGCTTGTGCTGCCGGGGGACCGTTTTGTAATCCGCCAGTTTTCGCCTGTCGCGACCATCGGAGGCGGAGTAGTAGTGGACACGTCGATTCCGCCAGGCCGGCGACGGGCGGAGGACATTACGACATTCCTAAATAGTTTGCTTACGGCTTCTCCCGAACAGGTATTGGAAGCCCGAGTGGCCAGGGCCGGGGTTATAGGTTTATCGCTCAGCGATGCACAGGCGCACATGAACGTACGACGCTCCCAGGTCGAGCAACTCGCTCAGCGCACGTCCATGGTGCGATGCGGCGAACTGCTTATTTCAATGGCGGCCTTTGCGCAGGCAGGCACTTTGATGATTGATACCGTCAGAAAATTCCACGACTTGAATCCTCTGGTTGCGGGCATGAGTAAGGAAGAACTGCGCGACCGGCTCAAACTCGGGTCCGAGGTATTCTGCGGCGCCTTGGGCAAAGCGATCGAGGAAAAACAGTTGGCGATCACCGGCGAGCTCGTTCACCTGTCCGGCCGCGGCGTAGTCATGAAAGACGAAGAGGCGGAATCGAAAAAGACAATTGAAGAGGCGTTCGCCGTTGCCGGATTGAAAGTGCCCTCGCTGCGAGAAGTGCTGGCTGGCCTCAAAGTCGACAAGGTGCGCGCGCAAAAAATCATGACTCTTTTGCTTCGCGACAAGGTGCTTGTGAAGGTTGCAGAGGACTTGGTCTTCCACCAGAACTCGCTTACAGAGCTTCGCCAGAGAGTTGCGGCACTCAAGAGCACGACGTCCAGGATCGACGTGGCGCATTTCAAAGATATGACCGGTGTAACTCGTAAGTATGCGATTCCGCTGCTCGAGTATCTCGACCGGGAGCGTATCACCAGAAGAGTGGGCGATGAGCGAGTCATTCTCTGATTTGCGGATGAGAATTCGAGATCAGTTTGCGAAGGAGTAACGCGCACGGCATGGCGGGACAGGAATGAAGACCGTTCGCATCATTGGTGCGGGGCTGGCTGGGTCGGAGGCAGCGTGGCAGTGTGCCCGGCGCGGCATCGCGGTCGAACTCGTGGAGATGCGTCCCGTGCGGACGACGCCGGCGCATCAGACGGGGGAATTCGCGGAATTAGTATGCTCGAACTCGTTGAAGTCGGACAGCGAGAACACCGCTCCGTGGTTACTGAAAGAAGAGATGCGGCGAGCGAGATCCTTCCTCCTGAAGATCGCGCGCGCCGAGGCCGTTCCGGCTGGCCACGCGCTGGCGGTCGATCGCGCGAAGTTCTCGAAGAAAGTGACCGAGGTGATTTCACAAGAGCCGCTGATCAATGTTAAGCGCGAAGAGGCAACGCTCATTGATGAAGACCAAATCACCGTAGTAACAACTGGTCCGCTGACTTCGGATGCGCTCACTTCGGAAATTATGCGGCTGAGTGCGGCACCAGTGGCGCAGGCGAGATCTGCCCCCGCAAACTCACCCCCGCCAACACCGCACAACCTGCACTTCTACGATTCGATCAGCCCCATTGTGGAAGCCGATTCCATCGACATGAATAAGGTGTACATGGCAGCGCGCTACGACAAGGGCTCGGCTGATTACATCAACTGTCCGATGTCGAAAGAAGAGTATGACGCGTTTTACGATGCCCTCGTCGCAGCGCAGCCGGTGGAAGAGAAAGATTGGGAGAAACTGAACTACTTCGAGGGCTGCCTTCCGATCGAAGAAATTGCCCGGCGCGGCCGCGACACGTTGCGCTTCGGACCCATGAAGCCGGTCGGCCTCATCGATCCTCGCACCGGCCGGAGACCCTATGCGGTCGTGCAATTACGGCAGGAAAATCTGCGCGCCGACTCCTACAATCTGGTCGGCTTCCAAAACCATCTCAGGTTCGGAGATCAGGCTCGCGTGCTCAGCCTGATCCCGGGCCTCGAACATGCACTTTTTCTGCGCTATGGGCAGATTCATCGCAACACGTACATCAATGGACCGACTCTGCTAACTCCCACTCTGCAAATGAAAGCGCATCCGCTGGTGCTGTTTGCAGGACAAATTTGCGGCGTGGAGGGGTACGTCGAATCCATCGCTACCGGCCTGATAGCGGGCGTGAATGCCGCCGCGTTAGCAGGAGGAGTCGAGCCTGTCCCGCCGCCGCGGGCCACTGCCTTCGGATCACTTGTCCACTACATCACACAGGCCGACGCTCGTAACTTCCAGCCTGCCAATATCACGTTCGACCTCTTGCCGGCGCTCGAGAAGAGAATCCGCGATCGCAAGGAACGGCATCGATTGCAGTGCGAGTTGGCCCTGAGAGAGTTCGAGGGTTGGCTCGCGAATGCCGCGCTTCAATTCTCGGCCACCGACAAGTAAGTGGCGCGCCGGTCGCTCCGCACAATTTTCTTGAACAAACGCTTCCTTAGTTTTTCAAACCGACTGTCGCCTGCTGGCTGGCCACTCGTTGACGCCGCGACTCTGAACACGATACCTTGGCGGCATCAGATCGAGGTAACCATTGCCTGTCTCCGCTGTCGATTGTGTTCAACCCGCGCTCCAGCGTACTCGCGACCAGCTTTTTCGTCCGTTTCGGCTGGGCCAGTGGTCGCGTTTGGCGCTGGTTGGATTCCTCGCCGCCGAACTGCATATCAGCGGATGCAATTTCAATGGCTTTAACTTTCCCGTCTCTCATCCGCGCAGAGGCAATGAACTTACGTCAACGTTCGCGCCTTTCCCGCATTTCGACCCCGCGCGTATCGCGCAGTTTGCTGCATTGTTTGCCGCCATCGTCGCGGTAGCGATTGTCTTGTTTTTCATTTTCCTTTACCTCAACAGCGTCTTCCGCTTCATCCTCTTCGACTCGGTTCTCAAGAAGAGCTGTTCGATCAGTCAAGGCTGGTCACGATGGCACCGTGCCGGCCGGCGATATTTCTTGTGGCAGATAGTTCTTATCATCGCGGAAGGGCTCTTCCTAGGCGTACTGCTTGGCGTGCCGTTGGCGTTAGCGGCGGCCCTTGGGTGGTTCAGGAACGCAGATGAACACCTAGCACGCAGTGTGCTGGGAGTGATTTGTCTGATCGGCCTATTTCTTGTGTTCCTGTTGCTTGCTGCGGCTGTCCAACTTCTGGCGAAGGACTTTCTTGTACCGATCATGGCGCTCGAAGATGTCGATTTCGCCGATGGCTGGAGCCGATTAATGGCGCTGATGCGTCCCGAGCCTGGAAAGTATGCGATTTACTTATTGCTGAAGATTGTGCTCACCATCGCGGCGGCAATTGTATTCGGCATTTTGACTCTGATCCCGATATTGGCGCTGGTCGTGCCCGCGGCTCTTGCCGTGTTCGCTGGCTACAAGGCAGGATTGGGATGGAACGTCACCACGGTTAGCGTGGCCGTCATCTTCGGAGGCATGCTGATGGCGGTTCTCGTGTACGTCGTCGCCCTGGTCAGCGTGCCGGCAACGGTCTTCTTCCCAGCGTTCTCAATCTACTTTTTCGCGTCGCGATATCCAAAGCTGGACGCGTTGCTGAATCCGCCCCCTCCGGTTTCAGAACTGCCTCCTGTAATCGACGCTCCGCCGCCTGATTCCCCGCCGTTGCCCCCATCGCCGGAACCCATCGGCTAGCAGTTAGTTTCGCGAACCGGCGGCCTTGTGGGCGCGCGACCAGCTGAATCGTCGTCCTACTATGCACTTTGCGATCAGGTGATCGCTGGAGTTCGTCACGTCCACGCCCACACCGAAATTGAACTCCCAGTCGGGAGACAGGTTCAGATCAATCGTAGGAAATATCTGTTGCGACTGGTCATTGATTGGATCGAAGTTCGACACCGGTCCCAGAGACCCGTAGTATTCAAGCCCACCCGTAACTTTCTTTGTGAAATCAAAACTGACTTTCACATTCGGGGAGAACTCCCATCCTCTGCCAGTATTCAGACCGTGAAGCGATCGGTCGAAAGCCGGATTGAAGTCGAGATACCAGCGCCCGATTTTCTTGTCGATGATGGGCCGGAGCTCATAATCCCAGCTGTCCTCCGCAAACCTGCGGCGCTGGTAGCCGATCTCCTGCGAAACGCTGAGACCAACCGGCAAATGCCAGGATTCAGGCGCCGCGATGCGGGGACGAATGTGATCGCCGACCCACTCCCATCCTCCGTGGGGCTGAATGCTTGAGAAGACATAGAAGCCGGTTTCAAACCAAGTGGTCCACCCCTGCGTGATTTCCAGCGTCTCGTGCTCGGCGTGATTTGATGGCACAACTCCATTGACCACCTGCTTTTGACCATCGACGGTGAAGTTGGAATGAATTTCCACCATGGTCGTGTTCGCCGGGACAGTGTCGGAGGAATAGACCTGGATTTCGTAGTTATCTTGCGAATTCGCTCGCGCACAGAAGACTGTTGCCAGCGTGAGACCTAACAGAAAGAGAAATGGTTTCAATCCATCACGCTCTTCATCCCTGCATTCTAGTGTAGCTCCTAGATTTCCGATCCAATGTAGCAAACGCGACCCACAATGTAGTCGGTGGGCCTCAGCCCCTGCTCGATTGTTAGGATTTCTACCGGCGATGCAGTATTGTGGGGACGCAGAACCAAATGATTTTCCGCAACCTCAACATACCTTATGGCGCAAGACTCATCTTTCCTCACAGCGTAAACGTTGTTCTCGCCCTTACGGTATGGGACGAACGAGGCGTAGTGGCGATCCAGCAAAACAGTCGCGCCCGGTTGCATGCGCGGATACATGCTTGAGGCCTCTTGCGGCTCGGCTTTTATGATGACGAATCGGTCCCAGCCGGCGCGGCTACTGTCAAGGGCTTCGAGTCTTATGCGCTTCAGGAAGCCCCTTCTGAACTTCACGATCTCCTTGACGTGCATGCTGATGATCTGGGCCTTGGTCGCGGCAATTTCTGGTTCCGTCACTGCCACGTTGTCGAATTCGTCTTCGCTCGGGGGCAGGATCGAAGCGCGTTTGTTAACTTCCTCCGTATCAATCAGGTCCAGCACTGACAGGTGCTGGACGGCCAATATTCTATCCAGTCCCGCCAGACTAAGTCCGCGTTTGCGGTTCAGAAAATTGGATATATGTGCCTGCGCGAAGCCGGCCTGCTCTGCCAGATGCAATCCCGTCAGGTTTCCCGCGTCGATTCGTTCCCAGAGTGTTCTTCTAAGATTTTCCTGAAGAGTCCGCAATTTCATGGGCCCGAGTATACCACGTACTATAGCATGCAGCTATTATCTTGTTAAACACAACATCTCCAAGGGAATATAGTTCTTGACTTACAAATATGCGAGCAATACGATTTGGTAGTTATATGTTTCATAATGCACTTATACTGCAAGAAAGGTACAAATCGCCATGATAGAACTATCATCAAATAGCAACGAGGAGAAGGGCTTCGTCGAGTTCCGCCGCAAGGTGCGCTCGGCAGAAGTTCTTTCCGCATCGATGTCGCGATTGCTGCAGGACCTTCAGTTCACCGGACGCTTAAGTGTGATCCTTCAGAATGGGCAAGTACTCAAGTCCGGGTATGAGGAAGGGTACTTCCGGAAGATGGAACCCGATGAACGCACTAAGCTGCAATAGCAACGCGAACACAACCAAATAATCACACAGGTCATCGTAAGAGATACGAGCCCTGGGCCGGACGATCGGCACCAGGGCTTTTTTAGCTTTGTATCATTCATTTTCGACGAGGCAATCATGAATTTCATAGACAAAATCGAACGTACGGACAAACAAATGGAGTTGAAATATTGCGAGCGCTGCGGTGGGTTGTTCCTCCGGTTGCTCGGAGTAAGCCTTGTGTATTGTGAGGCTTGTATGGCGCACTGGGCTGCATTGTCCACAACCGACGCACTTGTCAGAAGCCGGGCTCGGCGAAGGCTGCGCACTTCGGAAGTTCGTCGAAGCAAAATTGAACGCGCAACCCAGATTGACGCTATGCGGAGATCAGGTGCCACTTCAGTCGCCAAGGGGGTATGGCTATGTTAAATCAAACAGCGCCGGTCGTCCAAACCTGGAATCTCATGGGCCAGGCGGAGCCGTCGCCGTGGGTATCGTTCGGTCCAACAGAAATGGACCTTTGGCCTTACCGCTCTCGCACCACCGCGCTACTTCGCCGCTATGCCCGAGCTTCGGTGGAGGTCGGCAAATTGCCGTCCTTGCTGGGCGGCGAGATCTTCCGCGCAAGACTCACGTCGTATTCGATGAAGAGCTTTGAAGACGTCGTGATCTTTGTCGCGGACATGGAGCAGTCACTTGACTTACTGAGCCAGTTTGAAAGGAAAGTGCTTGCAATGAGCGTGCTTGAGGGATATACGGTGCCTGAAGTGTCTAGGCTCCTCCGCTGCTCTCAAAGAACAGTTGAGCGGCAGTTACAAGTCGCCCTGGACGACCTATCACACATCCTACTTAGGCGCGGCTTGCTAAGACAAACGCGTAATTCCGACGACTAATAAGTCAGGGGGGGTGGGCGATGGGATGACTGGAACTTGTCAAGAGGGGGGAAATGGCAAGAACGCCATAACTCGTTCAAATTAAGGCAGTAATAAATGTCGCAAATGTGGCGGGGTACCCCCCCTAAATTTGATATCCTAAACTTAAGAGTAGAAAAAAACAGAAATTTGCTGGGCGCGATAGAAATTCAGGGGCGCGGGCAGGGGGTCGGCGAAGGCCGGCAGACTGCATCGCGCCCCGTTCGCTGGGCGGCGAATGCCGGCTTCTGCGCGGGCAGGGGTATCCGCACCACATTTGATCAGCGTCTCCCAAGGCGCGAAACACCCTAATGGGACGAAGAAGACGTAAAATCGAGGCGAGACGTGGGAGAAGGGGAATCGGCGGAACGAGGATCGCACGAAGCGAACTGAGGATCGAGTTCAGGAGACCGGGATAGAGCATGGACATAACGTGGGTCACGGACCGAATTGCGCTGGGGGGCGGGATCTGGCACGCGCGGAACATGGAGGAATTGGCGCAGGCCGGCGTCACTCACGTTCTGAACATGCAGATCGAATTCGATGACCGACCGCTGGCGGAGGCGTGCGGCATCGAGGTTCTGTGGAATCCGACCGACGACAACTTTCTGCCCAAGCCTCCGGAGTTGTTTAAGCGGGGCGTGGACTTTGCACTGGAGGCGCTGGGAGACGAGCGGTCGCGGTTGTACGTGCACTGCGCGGCGGGAGTGCACCGGGCTCCGATGATGACGCTGGCGGTGCTGTGCGCCATGGACTGGAAGATCGATCCGGCGATGCATTTGATTGAGAGCAAGAGGCCGGTAGTGGATTTTGCGGACGTGTATGTGGAGAGCGTACGGCACTTCCTGGAAATGAGATTGGAAGAGGCGGGGCAGAGTTCAGACCGGGATGATTGATCGGAGCGGGGAAGGTTATTCCTCGGGGCTAGAACAAAGCCTAGACCACCCGGGGCGCAGAGGTCACGGAGGATTGCGGGGCGGTTGATCAGAGCTTTGAATCGAAGATGCGAAACAGGCCGCTCAGCAGAGCGGCTTTCTTATTGGCTCGGATGCGAGCCGGTGCAGTGACGAGGAGAGAACAAGACATGCGTAGATACTTAGCGGCCGGTAGCACGTGTCCGGTGACCGGGACACAGGAAGCCAGGACACGATGGAACAGGACGAGCCTGCTGATTTTGCTGGTTGGTTGGATGCTGGCGGGGACCGTATCAACGCTGCATGCGCAGGGGCTGGCGGTGACGACCGTCAGCGGGCCGGTGTATCGCGCGGATGGGACAGCAGCGTCGGGGATGGCGTTGATCTCGTGGCCGTCGTTTCAGACGGCGGCGGGAGACACAGTAACTGCGGGCAATCAGAGCGTAACGATTGGGGCGGGTGGGGAGTTCACAGCGCAATTGGTTCCGAACACGGGGGCGAGCCCGGCCGGGACGTTGTATGTCGTGGTGTTTCAACTGGACGACGGGACGGTGCGGACCGAGTACTGGTCGGTTCCAACTACGTCTCCGGCGACGATCGCGGCGGTGCGGACTACTCCGGGGACGGGACTTGGGAACAGCGTGGTGACGCAGCAGTATGTAGACGCAGCCGTGGCAAACCGCGCACTGGACTCCACAGTGGTGCATCTGGCTGGAAGCGAGACGATCACAGGCACGAAACAGTTTGCGGCCCCGCCGTCGCTTCCGCAGCCGGTGGGAAGCAGCGATGCAGCGAACAAGGGCTATGTGGACGCTGCCGTTTCAAACGTGGGCTCGGGATCCTATGTGTCAAAGGCTGGGGATACGATGACCGGTCCATTGACGCTGCCGGGAGATCCCACGGCTCCGCTCCAAGCAGCAGACCGACATTACGTGGACACCGGCCTATTGGCGAAAGCGGACTTTGTGAACGGAACGGTTCCAACCGCTGAGCTGGGTGCGGGAGTGGCGAGTGCCGCGACCTGCTTAACGGGGAACTCGACGTGGGGCGCGTGCGGGGGCGGGGCGCCAGCGGGAATTACGTATGCCACCACAGCCCTGAGCTGGTCGCAGAATCTGACAACTGCGCTGACGGGTGGTTCGCCAGCCACGGTGACACTAACACCTTGTCCGGTGGGCGTCGACACAACGAGCGGAGCCGGCTACCAGGTCCTGCTTACAGGAGGAGGGAACAGCGAGGCGGTCAATGTAGTTACGGCATCCGGAGGGTGCACTTCGGGGGCGCCGTCGGGCACGATCAGATTTACGCCTTCTTATTCGTACCCGGCCGGATCGACGATCGGTTCGGCATCGTCGGGAATTCAAGAAACAATCAATGCCGCTTGCGGAGTAGACCCGACTAACTGGAAGAACAGCCAGTGTAATGTGACGATTCCGGCGAACGGAGCTAATAGTTCGGTCAACACATACACCGTCGCAGGCACGATTTACTTTCATTCCAATCAGTCTGTTCTAAGTGGCTATGGAACTACGCTTAGCTGCAAGGAGCGTGGGCCTTGCCTGCAGGTTGGCGACTTACTGGGGTCGAATGACTATGCGGGCAACACTGTGATGGGATTGAGCTTCCGGTCGCCGACGGACCTTTCCGGGAGTCCGGCATTTGCCGGCGTGGCCATCACGCAAACACAAAAGGCCTCTCATGTGGTGACGATCACGACGGCAAGCCCGCACGGACTCCGGGTGGGCGATATGGTGACGATCATGTTTACGGACGATGCCGCCTATTGGGGGGACGCATTCGTCACGGCGGTCCCGAATTCCACGACGTTCCAGTACGCACACTCCGGCGCCGACATCGCAGCCCAGACCACTCCCGGTTCGGTAGCATTGGCCTATGTCGCAGTGCTCGACAATGGACTGGGCACGCACCTGAACGACATCTCCTACGACAAGGTGGGAGAAGCCGGATCATTCAATAACTTCTTCGACATATGGGACGACGAAAACGCGCTCATCGAACATTTCAACGCGTCGACCAATCTAACGGGAAACGCAAATTGGACAGGCTCGTTTGTTTTTTCGGCGGGGAACCAGGGATCCTTGAACCAAATTGCTCCCGTCATCACGATGCGCGATTCAACAATCACGGCGATCAACCCGGGCGTGACGGTTTATAACTCGAACGGAATTTATATCGAGAACACAATTCTGCAATCGAGCGGGCCATGGCAGGTCTACTCGTCGAATTCCACCGGGAACTATCAGGGCGCGTACCTAAAGAACATTTATTCGGAAAGCAGCAACGGGGCAAATCCTTTGTCTCCGGCGCGCTCTCCGTTTGCGGGGACAGGCATTGCAGGACTGATTGCGGGAAATTCATCGGCCGCCGCCAGCTTTTTCATCAAAGGGTCGGGCGGTACCGAAGGGATGCCGGGTGGCGGCGGAAGCGGCACCATTCCCTATTCGTATTTTGTAGTGGCCAACGATATAACAGCCGGCAGTCAGACCTCGCCGATGCAGGTACTGAACTATGGTTCGACTGGCAGCGACACGATCCCAGTACGGTGGCCGCGGGTAGCCAACGGAGCGGACGTTATCACTTACGATTTGCTGCGGACGACGACGCCGGTTGGCGTGAACTCCGTCTACCCTTATGCCGGTGGCTGCGGCGGGAGTTCGACGTCGGCGTGCGGTTCGGTGGCGACCAGCATTCCACAGTGCTCGGGACTGGTGTGCACTTACAACGACAATGGGGCAGCGCTTACGGCTAGCTACAATGTTCTACAGGGATCTTATTCCGGCGGTCTACTTTTCTGGCCAGGGTCAATCGTGTCGGTGAACAAAAGTGTCTTCGTGGATGCAGAGGAGAACGGAGCGGTTGGAGTTGGGCTGTCGAACAATCCGTTAGAAATTGCCGACCAATGCACGATCTATGGCGCAACTTCGCCTGGAGGCTACACGAGCTGTTTTGGCAGCGTGACCTCACCCAATAATGGTGTGCCGAGCCAGACGGCAACGTTGATGACAGACGGGGGCGCGGCGGGAGGCGGGCAGACAGTAACGAAAGGCAGATTGAATTTTGGAACGAGCCCCTATGCCAACGTGCAGCCGCATCACATTATTACGTTAATCGATTCGCAACCGGCCCTGACGCGATCGACTTGGGGATATCGGCCGGCGGCGAACGCGACCGACACGTGGATAGGAACGGACGTGCCCAGCGGGGCGGTCGGCCTAACTCAAGGGCAGTTGGCGTTTGGGGCTCCAGTATCGATTACAAATTATATTGCGGCGACCGGCGACGGAGCGCACCAGAACTGGCTGGAGCGACTTAGCGGTGCGTTGAAGGAGTTCAATGTGCCGGTTAAGTTCGACCAGAGCATGACAGTTTCCGGGCTCAGCGACGGGTGTTTGAACGTGGCGGCGGGTTTGATCGGGTCCACGGGCAGTCCGTGCGGATCGGGCGGTGGAGGTGGGGCGATCAGTTCGGTGTTTGGCCGCACTGGAGTGGTGACAGCGCAGACGGGAGACTACAGCGTTTCTCAGGTAATGGGGGCGGCGGCGGATGCAATGGTTGTTCATAACACGGGCAATGAGTCGATTAGCGGGACCAAGACTTTTGCAAATACAGTAAGTGTGGCTGGCAACTTAGTACTGCCGCAAGGGAGCGGATACGTTCCGGCCGTTGGTGGTATTGGTATAGATACGAGGAGCGGCATGCCGGTCCTCGACATTGGCGGCACGACCCAGCAGATTGCACTTACCAGTTCCAATATCAGCGGGCAGGCGGGGACGGCGCTGGCGCTGGCGCAGACCCCGACACAATGCAGCGGATCGTTCGCGACGGGAATCCAGGCGAATGGGAATGCAAATTGCACGACGCCGGATGTGATTCAGATGGCGGAGACGGAGCAGCCGGCGGGCATCGCCAATTGGGGGCAGTTATGGTTCGATAGTACCGCCCACGTCGCGAAGTATATCGACAATAACGGTTCTGCGGTGACTCTGGGTAACGGCCAGCCGAACCTGTTCACGCAGGACTCGACGGGCAACGATCCGGCAGATACGCTCGAGGAGATGAATGGCGGGAACTCGCAGACGTTCAGGATTTACCACTCCTATGCGAATTCCACGAATTACAGCCGCTTGCAGTTTGGCTGGGACAGTTTACAGGGTGCGTGGCAGATTGGAAGTGCGTTTGGTTCGGGGGGCGGCGCGGCGGGAGGAGTGGAGGTCGCTACGGGTACGATCCCGAGCGCGCGCTGGACGTTCGGGGGGAGTTCGCCGTATGCCTTCTACCCTAACACCGACAACACATACATGATCGGCACGTCGAGTTATTCACCAGCGACAATTTACGGTCACCAGTTCTGCATTGGCGCCAGTTGTATCACCTCCTGGCCGAGCGGGGCAGTTGCGTCCGTATTTGGACGCACGGGGGCGGTGACTGCGCTGAGTGGGGATTACTCGGTTTCGCAAGTAAGTGGGGCGGCGCCGCTGGCGTCTCCGACGTTTAGCGGCGTGGTAACAGAACCCGATGGGACGATGGTTAGTGCCTTGGGATGGGCTGGGAGTCCTACGTTTCTGAATAACGTCACGGTCAACGGGAATTTGAATGTGGCGGGGAACATCAATCAGACGAGCAATAGCCCGACGCAGTGGTCCGGGAAAGAATGGACTAACACTACGGCTAGCGTGCCGTCGGGGATGGATTTCTCGCTGGGCGTGGGATCGGATGGGACGTTTCACTGCCAGTTGGCGGGCGGAGGGTCGTGCATGCCGTCGAGTGGCGGGGCGGTGACGAGCGTGTTTGGGCGGACCGGCATCGTGGCGGCGCAGAGCGGGGATTATACGGCGGCGCAGGTCGGGTTGGGGAATGTAACGAATAACGCGCAGACGGTGGCGGCGGTGGTGCCGAATACGGCGCCGGGGACGGGACAGATTCTTGTGGGGAACGCGGGGGCGACGGCTTATGCGCCGCAGAGTATGAGCGGGGACTGCTCGCTGAGCGGCGCGGGAGCGATTAGCTGCGCTAAGACGGGCGGCATGGTGTTTGCGGCGTCGGCGACGACTAACACTACGAACGCGAGCAATATTACTTCTGGGACTTTGCCGCATGCGCAGTTACCTGCGCTGGTTAGTGGGGATATTCCTAATAACACGGCGAATACTACGGGGACGGCGGGTGGCTTGAGTGGGACGCCGGCGCTTCCTAACGGGACGACGGCTACGACACTGAGCGCGGGAGATAACAGCGCGAAGCTGGCGACTACGGCTTATGTAAAGAATGAGATGTATCTGGCGTGGACATGTCCGGTGGCGGGAGCTACGACTAGTGGGGTTAGTTACTGTAATTGGACGTTGCCTGCGGGGATTACGGTGACTGGATTCGATCTGGCGGCCAGCACGGCTCCGGCGGGGTGTACTACCTATCCGACGGTACAGGTCTGGGACGGGAAGGCGAACGTTGAGGTTGGGAGCTATTCCATTCCGATGACTAGCGGGAGCAACTTTTATAGCGCGGTGACGGGGAGCGCGAACCTGGCGTTGGGTGAGTATTTGCGGGTCAAGGTGACTACGGGGGGATCGGGGTGCACGACTGGTCCGGCGGGGATTGTGGCGGTGGTGACGTATCAGATGCAGAACTAACTTTCAGCCATCAGCCGTCAGCCATCAGGAAGAGCAAGTGGACGGAGCGATCCGTGGCGACCACGTGCGCGAGGGCGGAAGAGTATCCTGAAAAACCGTATGCGCGACCTCAGCGGCTAAGGCCGTTGGCGAGAAAAGGGAAGGTTTATCGCAGCGCTGAAGCGCTGCGCCACCCAAAATCAACTGCAAACGCGGAGTTTTCCCACAGCCTGTAGCGCCGTGGGCCGTATTCTTGCGCGGGTTCGCGGCTGACAAACGCCGGGGAACACTTAAGACTGACATGATTAAACACATTGTCTTTTTACTCCTTTTGGGAGTTGGGGCGGCGTGTGCCTCGAATTACTACGTGGACTGCAACCTTGGGTCGAATGGGAATTCGGGGACACAGGGGCAGGCTTGGAGGACGCCGCTTGAGGTTACTCTGCATTCGGCTAATCCGGGGTTCGCTTCCGGGGACGCTATTTACTTTAAGCGGGGGTGCACCTGGCATGAGGGGTTCTCGCTGACTTCATCGGGAGCGAGCGGGAACCCGATCACCATTGACAGCTTCAATGGGGATGGATCGGCTTCGGGGGCGACTAATGCGGGAGCGCCTCCACATCTTACGGGGTATCTGCCGATTGGGGATGCTTACTGGTCGGTGTATTCGGGGAATGTCTGGGTCAGCAAGCCGCTGTTTGACAACGATGGCGGCGGGGGAGATAACTGCCCGAATGATGGCGGGAACTGCGTGCCTTGCCCGAGCAATGGAATCAAGTACAGCTGCGTTTCGCAGCCGCTGGCGGGGATGGCGTTTGTGCGCTTCGGGACGGTTTGGGGGAACGCGGCTGGATCGGTTTCTGGGATCGCACAGGATCGGGACTGGTTTTTTGATTCAACCACGCAACTGCTTTATGTGAACTGCAGCGGCTGCGGGAGCACGGTGAAGCCTCCGGAGTTTTACGGGCAAGTGGTGCCGATCGTTTCGCCGACCACCATGTTGAACCTGAATGGGGTGCAGTACATTGTCGCGCAGCATTTGCTGCTGGACTGGTTTGCGGGATATGGGGTGCAGGTGCAAGGAGCCAGCGATCACTTGTGGCTGGCGAATATGGCGGCGAACAGCGAGGTGGAAAACAGGACGGTGCCAGTGGGGTTTTATGTGCAGCCGAGCGGAACTGCGGTGGACATTCACCTATATAACACCGACGCGAACATGAACTATACGGGATACGAGTTTGCGGCGGGCGGGCAGGGATGCACGGCGCAGACGTGCGCGTTCGAGATCAAGAATTGCCGGGCATATGGGAACCGGGCTTACGGGATTGTCGACAATACGGGTGGGGCGGTCAGCTATGACTACTGCCACTTGTATGCGAATAACCTGGCAACGGCGCTGACGGTGGATACTTCGGGCGCGCCAGGTCCGGCGGCGGGGACGCACAACATAGGTGCGGAAACGCCGCCGTGGATCCGGGAGTGGCGGCGGTGGCCAGCATATACGACGGTGACTTATGACGATCCAGGACTGGTGGAATATAGCGATACTTATATTAATTCGCTGCTTCCGATGGTGAAGACGAGAGCGGTGCCGCTTTCGATTGCGGTGGTTGCGGGCGGGAGTTACTCGCAGGCGATTGTGGGCGAAGTGCAAGGGTGGATCAATACGGGGTGGGATATTAATACGCATTCGGTTTCGCATGAGTATTGGGATCCGCCGGCGGCGAATTGCGGCGACGATCCGGGCTCCTCAAAGTACGCGGCTTCGGCGACGACAATTCCCTGCCATGCGATCACTGGATTGCAGTACACGGGGACGGTGGCGAATACGGTTTCGTTGACGATCAGCCATAGCGGGGGAACGGGCTGCCCGAGCAATGATTGCCTGATCATGAATCCGACGCCGTACGATGCGTGCGCGTATCACGTGTGGGATTTGACGCCGGTTGCGCCGAATGGAACGGCGGGGGCAAACCAGATCAATCTGGTTGGGACGATGGTGGCGGCGCTGCCGGCATCTTGTTTCGGAAAGGCATCGCTGGATTCGCTGGCGAAAGGGAGCGCACACGCTTATTCGCTGGCGGACGTGAGCATTGCCGACATCAAGGCAGCGGCGGTGAATCTGGATTTCGACGAAGGTTATCTGGAAAGCGATGAGATGAGCTGGGCGCAGGCGTGGATGAATTTGAATTTCACGGGCCTGCCATCGAAGCGCGTGTACGTGATGCCGGGAACGTACGAGGATCCGGTGACGGAAGGGATTGCGGCGGGACTGGGATATGCGGGTGTGCGCGGGACGGGGAGTTTGAAGCCGTGTTGCGGGGCGAATACGACACTGGCTTCGGGATATGACGTGCTGAATATTTTGAGCCAGGGGATCGTGCCGAATTATCAGGGGTTGAGCTACCAGCAGATGCGGAACCGGGTGAGCCAGGATCTGTTCAAGAATGCGCTGTGGGGACGGCCGATTGGGTATTTCTGGCATGTGAACGAACTGAGGCCGGATGAAGTTACGAATTTCGCGGATGCGCTGGTGCAGGGCGGGGCTGCGTTGGAGTCGAACACGCAGATGGTGGAGTTCTTGCTGGGATGCTCGTCGAACGATGTCACACCAAGCGGATATATAGCTGGGAGTTATTACGCTTGCCCGTCTTCGGGAGTGGAAGCGGATTTTCGGCCTACGGCGAATTCTCCGGTTCCGAACCCGCCCCTAAATTTGGGAGTGACTTATCAGTACGATCTGATGGGAATTAACCGGAATTTGTTTGCGGCGGGTTGGGAGATGGGGGCGTACGCGTATGTGCCGGAGAGTGTGAGCGCGGGGCATTGAGGGCAGGTCAGAGCCGTCAGCCGTCAGCCATCAGCCATCAGCGAGCGAGATGCATAGGTCCTTCGCTGCGCGGGAGTCATCGTTGCTGCGCTTGCATTTTCTCGGCATCGCGGATCACGCGAAAGCATGCCCACACGAGAAGGGCG